>Ga0180301_10004089_pt1 | contig 11273 bp, 8 predicted proteins | sample GuaBasSediGuay16_FD_121797 | JGI IMG/M metagenome (GOLD analysis project Ga0180301, IMG submission 121797) | Subseafloor sediment microbial communities from Guaymas Basin, Gulf of California, Mexico - Guay16, Core 4569-2, 12-15 cm | ecosystem: Environmental > Aquatic > Marine > Hydrothermal... | reverse complement strand
TTTGGTGATAGACTGTGCACTTATAGGCTTATGCGATAAAGAGAAGATTGTTAAGCGGTCTGGAGCTAAACCAGGCGACATAGTTGCAGTAACGGGTTTATTCGGTAAAACATCTTCCGGACTTAAAATTTTACTTGAGAATCTAACTTTGTCTGAGCATCTAAAAAAGCCTCTAATTGAATCGGTTCTCATGCCGAAGGCTAGGCTTAAGGAAGGTTTAGCCCTAGCGAATCTAAAGGCGCTGACATCCTCAATAGATTCAAGCGATGGCTTAGCGTGGAGCCTGCATGAGCTTTCTGAAGCCAGCGGGGTCGGCTTTCTCATCGAAAACATTCCAATAGCCCCTGAAGCGGAAGCCTTCGCGGAAGAGTACGGCTTAAACCCAGTTGACCTAAGCCTCTATGGTGGAGAAGAATATGAATTGGTGGTTACGGTTAAGCCGAATATGTGGGAAGAAGCCAAAGAAGCTCTTATGAGTCTTGGAACGCAGCTAATAAAGATTGGCACAGTTATAAAAGAAAAAAAGATTGAGCTGAGAATGAATGGAGAAAAAAGAAGAGTGAAAGCGAAGGGATGGGAACACTTCAAAGAAAAATAGGTGAGGAGCCCTCTCATCAGACTTATCAATCGGCTGGAAATCTAAGCGTTTGGTGAAAGCCAGCTATCTCCCTCTAAGCTAGGAAAGATTTCTTATCCACTCATCAAGTTTTCTTCTAGCTTCTTCATCGCTCATTTGAATTGGAGGATGCTTCATGAAGTATGCTGAAGCATAGGTTAAGCAGCCGCCTACGCCCCTATCCAAGGCTAGCTGGGCGCATCTTATTGCATCTACCGCTATTCCGGCGGAATTTGCTTTGTCATCAACCTCGAGCCTTACTTCCATGTTGAAAGGGATGTTGGCAAACATTCTTCCCTCAATCCTTATGAATGCGAGCTTCGTGTTTCCTAAAAACGGGATAAAATCGCTTGGACCTATGTAGATATTTTTCTCGGAAATTTTATATTTTTCCGGTATTAGGCTTTGAACAGCCTCTGTTTTAGATATCTTCTTGCTTGTCAACCTTGATTTTTCAAGCATGTTAAGGAAGTCCGTATTTCCACCCACATTTATCTGATAAGTTTTATCAATTACTGCTCCTCTATCAATGCAGAGCTTCACAAGGGTTCTATGAGTTATGGTTGAGCCCACCACAGCTTTTATGTCATCCCCAACGATGGGAATAGACCTATCTCTGAATTTTTTCTCCCAGCTTGAATTTGAAGCAATAAATACTGGAATACAGTTTACGAAAGCGCATTCTGTCTCCAACGCGATTGAAGCCCAGAACTCTGTTGCCTTTTGGCTTCCGACAGGCAGATAATTGAGTAGTATTTGCGTGCCAGTCTCCTTTATCTCTCCAATTATCTCTTCTCTCAGCTCATCCACACTTTTACTCTGCCCGATAGGATTAATCATGCTGGCAACGTATACTCCAACACCATCAAGTATTGGCGCCTCCCTAACAATAGTGTTGCCACAGTTACTGACTGAATCAACCCATCTAACATAGTTCGGGTCAGCGTAGACCGCTTCCTTCAGTAAGCGGCCTACCTTGTTCTTACCGACATCAAACGCGCTCACGAATTCTATATCCTCTATTCTGTATGGACCTATTTTTTCATGCATGAGCCCCATCCTAAAGTCTCTGTTTCTTTTGTAGAATTCTATTCCTTGAGCTAGGCCTGCGAAGCAGTTTCCTACCCCTACCACTCCAACTTTTATTTTTGCCATGAATATTTTACAGTATTGTAAAATATTTAAACTTTTATATTATCATAAAATATTCAGATTAAAACATGGTAAGGGAACCTGTGGAAAGACTCAAAGAGAAAGTGTTGAAGGAGAATCTTTGGATCTTCCTATTCAAGATACTCGAAGGCGGCGACGAATACGCTTATAATCTGAGAAAAAAGGTTAACGAGAAATTTGGGTTTTGGGCGGGGAAAGTTACAAGTTATAAAGTACTTTATCTCCTTGAGAAAGATGGATACGTAGACTCATACATTAAGAATCGGAGAAAATATTATAGGCTAACGAAAAAGGGTTTGGAGCAAATTAAGAAGGCTAAAGAGTTTCTAATGAACTTATCCTCTTCGCTCTAAAATACATTTTTTCCCTAATGTCAGCCGCTGTCAACGTTAACAGATAGTTCATCAGCTTTTAAGTTAGGAAAAGGCTTTTCAAGGCGATGATTAATTTATTTGTGAATGAAAAGAGAGTATTAACAGGATGGTTAATGTATGGATCTCACCCTGATTACCGGGCGGACGATTGATCAGGGATGCGGTAAAGAACGAGGCAAATTTTCGGAGGAATACATGCTGAATGTCGCTGTCTGCGAGATGAACGCGGAGGACATGAAGAAACTAAATATTAAAGATGGGGACAACGTCAAGATTACAACTGAAGCGGGCTCAGTTATCGTCAAAGCTAAAAAGTCTCGAAGAATAAAGACGTCGGGCGTAATATTCATCCCATATGGGCCGTGGGCAAACGCTGTTTTGAAGCCTGAAACCGAGGGAACAGGCATGCCGCTTTTAAAGGGTTTAAAAGCTAAGGTTGAGCCGACAAGCGAGGCTGTTTCAAACCTAAAAGGTCTGCTTGCTAAAGCCTATAAAAAGCATAAAGGCAATTAGTAGAGAGGGAGAGGCTTATGCATGTAATTTCAAGTGTTGTTTGTCCCGTTTGTGGATGCTGTTGCGATGATATAGAAGTTATAATCGAAAACGGTCAAATAATTGATGTCAGAAATGCTTGTGCTCTCGGCGCGTCAAAATTTCTGAATTACAATAAGCACAGAAACACTAAACCTCTCATAAGAAAGAACGGTGAGCTCGTTGAAGTTTCACTTGAAGAGGCTATAGAAAGAAGCGCAGAGATACTCGCCAGCTCCTCTTACCCCCTTCTTTACGGTTGGAGCTCAACAAGCTGCGAAGCTATGAGAGCTGGTTTAGAATTAGCTGAAGAAATCGGTGGGGTAATAGATAACACCTCAACCATATGTCATGGGCCATCAACCATAGCTATACAAGAGGTTGGCTTACCAGCGTGCACGTTGGGTCAGATACGTCATAGAGCCGACTTAATCATATATTGGGGTAGTAATCCGTGGAATTCTCATCCACGCCACATAGAGCGCTACACTGCTCTCGCCGAGGGAAGATTTCAGAGAAGTATATGGAAACGTTATCTCTCACGGTTAATTTTTGAGTCGGCTAGGAAGAAGCGTTATAGAGTAGCGGAGCTAATATTCAAAAGAGGAAGTGAAGCTCTCCAAACTATCATCAGAGAGACTAGATCAATTCTGTTGCCTCCCCCTGAAGAAAGAAAGCTTGTCGTTGTAGATGTTCGGAGAACCAGGTCAGCTGACCTGGCGGATCTATTCATCAGAGTTGAGCCTGGAGGAGACTATGAGGTTCTTCAAGCGCTACGCGCCTTGATCCGCGATGAAGAATTGGATGTCAGCGAGGTTGCAGGCGTACCTATCAAGGCTCTTGAGGAGCTGGCTGATTTAATGGTTGACTCCAAGTTCGGCATAATATTTTTCGGTTTAGGTCTAACGATGAGCGTTGGTAGATCAAGGAACGTTGAAGCTGCAATAAAGCTTACAAGAGACTTAAATCGATTCACAAAGTTCCTTATAATGCCTATGAGGGGGCACTTCAATGTTACTGGCGCAGATACAGTTTTCACTTGGCAGACTGGATATCCCTACGCGGTTGACTTCTCCCATGGGTATCCAAGATATAATCCCGGCGAAACATCAGCGGTCGACGTACTCTTAAGAGGGGACGTGGATGCAGCGCTCATAGTAGCTTCAGACCCTGTCTCAAACTTCCCAAGGAGATGCGTGGAGAACCTCATTAAAAACCCGCTAATAGTTATTGATCCCCATCTTTCTCCAACAGCTTTGATGGCTGACGTTGTGATTCCCTCAGCTTTCGTCGGCATAGAAACCGAGGGAACAACTTATCGAATGGATCATGTTCCACTGCCCTTGAAAAAGATTGTTGAGCCTCCGGATGGCTGTCTGCCGGATGAGAGAATACTCCGGATGATACTCGATAGGGTTCGAGAAATCAAAGGGGAAGGATAGCCCTGTTAAATATTAAAATTAAGTAAGTAAGAAGATTTAGGAGAGACCCCTTCAAAAACGTTAATTACGATCCTGAACTAATTTCTCCCTTAGGTTACCTGTAAAAGGTGAAGAAGGGTCTTCATGACGCAGATAATTGAGGTTTCAGAGATACTTTCAGGAAAACATGTTAATGAAGAAGTGACTATTAGAGGCTGGCTTCATAATAAGCGTTCAAGTGGAGGAATACATTTCTTCCTAATCAGGGATGGAACGGGAATAATACAGTGCACAATAAAGAAGGATAGAGTCGATAATGAAACCTTTGAGGCTGCTAAGAAGCTCACGCAGGAATCAGCAATAGAATTAACTGGAACCGTTAAGGAGGATAAAAGAGCCCCTGGAGGATACGAGATACAAGCATCCAATCTAAGGGTTATCCATAGGGCTGAAGACAGATTTCCAATAGCAAAAAAATACCATGGACCCGATTTTCTGCTAGACAATAGACATCTGTGGATCAGAAGCCAGAAAATGCAAAGAATCCTCCAGATAAGAGCTAAGCTGCTTAAGGCTGCCAGAGAATGGCTGGAAGAGAATGGTTTCACAGAGTTTCATGCACCTATACTCATAACCGCTGCATGTGAAGGGGGCGCAACGCTTTTCACCGTAAAATACTTTGATAGAGAGGCCTATCTAACCCAAAGCTGGCAATTATATGCCGAAGCAGCCATAGCCAGCCTCGGGAAAATATACACCATTGCCCCATCATTTAGAGCGGAGAAATCTAGAACCAGACGGCATCTAACTGAATTCTGGCATCTGGAAGTCGAGGTTCCATGGTGCGATCTAAACGGTATAATGAAAATTGAGGAGGATCTATTAACCCACATACTGCATAGTTTAGGCAGAGACACGGTGTCCGCTAGAAACCTAGAGGCTTTGGGTAGATCTCCAAAAGACCTATTAAATATCGAGCCTCCATTCCCAAGAATCACGTATGATGAAGCTGTTGAAATACTCAACAGGGATGGGATAAAATTTGAGTGGGGAGATGACCTCGGATGGGTCGAAGAGAAGCATTTAACCCTAAAATTTGATAGGCCATTCTTCATAACTCACTACCCTAAGACAGCTAAAGCTTTCTATCATAAACCTGATCCCGCAAGGCCGGAAGTAACCTTATCCGCCGATCTACTTGCGCCGGAAGGATATGGAGAAATAACTGGTGGAGGACAAAGAATCGACAACCTAGATGAGCTGCTTGAAAGAATAAAAGAGAACAACCTTAACCCCGAAGACTATAAATGGTATATAGATTTGAGGCGTTACGGGTCAGTTCCGCATGCTGGCTTCGGGCTCGGCGTAGAAAGAACAGTGGCGTGGATATGTAAGCTAGATCACATAAGAGATGCCATAGGGTTCCCAAGGCTAATAAACAGGGTGTATCCATAAAAATTTTGATGAACCATAAAGATCGATCTTTTTCCATAACGGGCTTCAGCCTAATTTCTTAAATACCCATTTTTTCAGTTATCAAGGTTCATATAGCCTTAACCAAGAAATCCACATCTGCTTCCAGTAATGTTTTTATACTCTCACCATGCTTTCTTCTGGTATTTACGTCTATCAAATAGTATGGAGGAGTAAGTTTGGCATATCTAGCTCGAACACGTAGCGGTCATCCCATCTTAATTCTAAAAGAGGGAGCTTCAAGAAGTAAAGGAAAGGAGGCGCAGAAAAACAATATTGCGGCAGCTAGAATCATCGCTGAAGCTGTAAGGAGCACGCTTGGACCGCGAGGCATGGATAAGATGCTCATTGATGGTTTAGGAGATGTCACAATAACTAATGATGGAGCAACTATTCTCAGCAAAATGGATGTTGAGCACCCAACTGCAAAGATAGTTGTTGAAGTCGCTAAAACTCAGGATAAGATTGTTGGGGATGGAACAACAACCGCTGTGATACTTGTTGGAGAACTACTCAGGGAAGCAGAGGAGCTACTCGATCAAAATGTTCATCCCTCAATAATTGTTAGCGGATATAAAAAAGCAATGCAAAAGTCTCTTGAAATCCTAAATGAGATCTCAATTCAGATAAGCCTAGATGATGATGAAGGACTAAAGCATTTAGCAATAACTTCGATGAGAAGTAAAACCGTAGGAACCGCCAGAGAGCGTTTAGCTGAAATTGCGATCAAAGCGATTAAGCAAATAGTAGAGAAGAGAGGCGAAAAGCTAGTTGCAGACATAGACAACATTAAAGTGATCAAGAAGATTGGAAAAAGTCTAATTGAAACGGAGCTTATTAAAGGAGTTGTCCTCGACAAAGAGGTTGTTCATCCCGGTATGCCTAAGCGCATTGAGAACGCTAGAATAGCGCTCCTAAACTGTCCGTTAGAGGTTGAAAAGACCGAGTTCAGCGCCGAAATAAGAATGAGAAGCCCTCATCAAATGAAAGCCTTCCTAGAACAAGAGAATAAGATCCTAAAAAATATGGTTTCTAAAATCGCCTCTGTTGGCGCTAATGTGCTTATCTGCCAGAAGGGTATTGATGATATGGCTCAGCACTTCCTAGCTAGGGCGGGCATACTAGCCGTCAGAAGAGCCAAAGAATCAGACATGGAGAAGCTGGCTAAGGCCACAGGTGGAAGAATAGCGACTAACCTTGAGGACCTTAAACCTGAAGATCTAGGCTACGCGGAGCTCGTTGAAGAGCGAAAAATAGGCGACGACAGAATGGTCTTCATAGAAGGATGCAAAGATCCAAAGGCTATAGCAATTCTAGTACGTGCCGGACTGGAAAGGATGGTTGATGAAGCTGAAAGAGCTCTCAGAGACGCTCTTTTAGTTCTATCAGATGTTGTTAGGAAGAATCTTATTGTGGCAGGTGGGGGAGCTGTTGAGGCTGAAATAGCAAGGGAGCTAAGAGCCTATGCGCTTAAGATCGGTGGTAGGGAGCAGCTCGCAATAGAAGCATTTGCTAAAGCTATTGAATCCATACCTAAAACCCTAGCTGAAAATGCCGGATTAGATCCAGTTGATATAATGGTTAACTTAAGGGCTGAGCATGAGAAATCCGGTGGGGTTTTCTTGGGGGTTGATGTTTTCTCTGGCGAGCTTGCTGACATGTATAAAATGGGCGTCATAGAGCCGCTATTGGTTAAGGAGCATGCGATAAAATCAGCTGTTGAAGCTGCAACGATGATTCTGAGAATAGATGATGTTATGGCTGCGGCGAAAATTAAAGGTGAAGGAGGAAGAGAAGAGTCCTTTGGTGGAGAAGGGCTGAGATAGCTGGGAAAATCTTTTCTTAACATCCATCATTTTATTTAGTTGTGGGCGAGTGGATTTGCCCCCTAGAAAAACATGTATAACCTATCATGAGAAATTCGTTCAATATGATTTGGGTGTTAATCATCCTTTTAGGGGAGATCGATTTATAAAAGCTAGGAGGTATTTTGAGGAAAAAGGCCTCTTCAATCTGCCGAACATAACGTTGATTACGCCCAAACCTGCCAGAAAAAAAGATTTGTTAAAAGTTCACAGTGAAGACTATGTCAATTACATCTTCAATTTGTCTGAGAAGGGAGAACCATACGACATAGATACGCCGACCTCAAAGAGTATTCTAGAGGCATTACTATACATTATCGGCGGAGTTTTAAGAGCCGGAGAAGCCTTAGTCAGCGGAGAGTTTGAAAGAGCGGTGGCTTTAGGCGGAGGCTTCCATCATGCTGGCAGAAATTACGGCGGAGGCTTCTGCCTATTTAATGATATAGCGATACTAATCGAGCATCTCAGAGAAAAATTCAATCTCAAGAAGTTTCTGGTTTTAGATTATGATGTTCACGCCGGGAATGGAACAAGCGATATATACTACTCGGATCCAACAGTTCTGGTAATATCATTTCATCAGGATCCCATGACCATTTATCCGGGGCGAGGCTTCATCAATGAAATAGGTGAGGGAGAGGGAGAAGGCTACAACGTTAATGTGCCGTTGCCGATGAGAGCTGGCGAAGAAGCGTATCTATACGCATTAAAGGAAATATTTCCACCGCTTGCCGAAGAGTTCAAGCCAGATATAATATTGGCTAATGGTGGAAGCGATGCGCATTTTGCAGATCACTTGGGAAGCTTAGGTTTAACAGCTAAAGGCTTCTTTAAGATAGCGAAATTAATCAGCAAGGTTTCCGATGAGGTTTCTAATGGAAAAGCTATGCTTCTTATTGCCAGCGGTTATAATACGCTTGTTTTGCCATACTGCTGGTATGCCCTTATAGCTGGCATAGCTGACCTAAATATAAGCGAAGCGGAGATTGAAGATCATTATCCTCCTCTATCAAATCCACAGCAAGGTTGGAGGAGAGTTGTGAGGATCGTGGATGGATTAAAGGAGATATTAAGTAGCTACTGGAGCTGCTTTTAAGAATAATCAAATAAATGAATTTTTATGGCATACTGCTACAAACATATGTTTCATATCTGATTTTTAGTGGGCAACCTCCACCACAGATATTTAAGATTGGGCATTCGTAACATTTTTCTGGAACATACTTCCTCGATCTAATTTCCAGACATAAAGGATTCCGCCAGATTTTCTCCCAATCGTCCTTCAATATATTCCCCAAAGGCGAGAAGTAGCTTTGACATGGTATAACTGTTCCATCAGGTTCTACACACATGCTTATGCGGCATGCACTACAAGTTTTTATTCCAAGATCAAGCTTCAAAGGATTTAAAACACAGTATTCTGTCGGCGTATACCATATGAACTCCATTCCAAGCTCTCGAGCACGGTTTCTGATTCTAACTAATATGGGTTCTAGATTGGATTCTTCGATAGCAAACTCCCTAATCATCTCCGGCTTCGCAGCTTTTCCAGAGTATATTAGGCTGTTGCAGGCGAATTGCTTAAGTCCAAGACTATGGATAAAATCTATAGTCTTCAGAATCCCTTCAACATTATATTTGTTCAGAGTTGTATTTGTTAGCGTGTAAATTGGGGATTCAATAGCGTTCTTTAATCCCTTAACAGTTTCCTCCCAGCTTCCAGCAACACCAGTTATCTTGTCATGAACCCGGGGATCATGTGATTCAAGAGTTATTTGAACATGATCTAACCCTGCATCAACAAGCTTTTTAAAGTAATCTTCATCTTTAAGTCTACGTCCATTTGTAACTAAGCCGCATATAAGCCCGATCTTTTCAGCATAGGCGATGAGCTCGGGTAGATCCTCTCTTAACGTTGGTTCTCCCCCAGTGAAAACTATGTGCGGAATCCCCAACCTAAAGATTTTATTCATCACCTTAAACCATTCCTTGGTTGTCAGCTCCTTTGTTTCCCTAGGGCCTCCCGTGTAGCAGTGTACGCATCTATTGTTACACCTATAGGTTATCGCTAAATCCATGCGGTAAGGTGCGCTAAGTTCTTTCTGGAAGGGCTCTAGCTTTTCGACACCAAGATAAGAAACCGGACAAACATCCGGGGTATTGACAAAGGTATTTATCACGTAGAGAACTTTACGATAATCTTTCCGAACCGTCTCACCGTTAATCTTATAGCGTTTAACCATCTTCTTTACAATTTCATCTTCACTATATCCTTTCATAAATAACGAAACATACTCAGCCGCTGTTTTATTTAGAAAGAGGACCCTAGAAGCATTAATGATTAGTACGCCGCTTCCATCCTTCTCAAGCCTAAGATGAAGTCTTAAACCTCCGTGCTCATCATCATGAACTCTTAGGTGATATAGAGGGAGCTTAAATCTCCTGAAGAGAATCTTCCTGAAGTTAAATTTAACCATTCACCTAGCACCCCCATGTGCACATGCGCAGGCACAGCTAACACACGCGCAAGCACACGCGCAGCTAGCACATGCACAAACACAGCTTGGAAATCTAAGCGATCTTCGCTTAGTCTGAGATTTTTGAGCTGGAATAAGACGGTTTGCAAAGTTCTGCACATCTGAGACTAAGTTGTTCGCAGCTTTCTGCAAAGCCAAAACTATGCTATTCGCAAAGTCCTGACCCGGTATGGTTACTGGCCTTCCTTCTCCACGGGGCTGAGTTGGCGGCTGCCCGCTAGGCGGCGTAGGCCAATGCCAGTACCACCACCAGTCGGGGCTGGGGTAGATTATGATGTCTGGTGGAAAAGCATTTTTGATTCTCTCTTCGAAATCTTCATCCGCTAGAAGCCACTCCATATTCTCTTCTAATGCTTTACACTTGAGTTCAGGAGTGTTTGCCTGAACCACTTGCTGCCAGGCCCTATTAACAATACCTTTATAATAGTTTACTGTGTCTATTCTTGAAAATCCCCTAATTTTGAGGTTTACCGTATCTCGGAGATTTAAATATGTTTTCGCAAGCAGATTATCATCTAGGCTTCCATCTGATTTTATAGCCTGTAGAAAATCAATCTCATAGTACCTAAAGTTAAGAGGCTTTTCTCCTTCTCCTATTAGCTTTTTAAGCTTAATAATGGGATCCGTGGACAAAATCATAACAGCTTTCTTAAGTAATAATCCAAAGAGGATCATTGTTATAACTTTCACAGGCTTTAAATCTAAAACAACCGCCGCCTCAACCGCCGTTAAACCGCGGGCTGGACCTAAAGCCTCAATCGAGATTCTAGGTTTCTCATACTCAGCTTTCTTAAATCTCCTATAAGCCATCAACACAATAATTATCATGGCGATAGAGAAAGCAGCCACTGAACCGCCGATCAAAACATAATACCATATGTCTGGACCTAAGTTAACATATTTCTCTGGGAAGGAAACGCCGACCCAAAATTCCTTATAAGCTGGCCAGTTACTCTCTTCCCAATAGACGATAAGATTTTCCTCGCTTCTATAAACTCCATCGAATTTCCGTTCCTCCAAATATTTAACTTCGTCTTCCTTTACTTCTTTAGGAAGCGCTATCGCAACTCTTACATTTCCTATGGGAGCCTCAGCATCATCGAATGTTGAGGGATAAAATTTTAGCCCAACATTTCCCGGGTTTGTTTCATCTTTATAGACCATTTCCGGAACTATTGCATAAACAATTATCGTATACCTTCTGTTTAGCTCTATTGGCTTATTAAGCTGTATATCAATACCGTAGTATTCGCCCTCTGAAAACGATTGATATTCTAGGTTTT
>Ga0180301_10004087_pt1 | contig 11277 bp, 10 predicted proteins | sample GuaBasSediGuay16_FD_121797 | JGI IMG/M metagenome (GOLD analysis project Ga0180301, IMG submission 121797) | Subseafloor sediment microbial communities from Guaymas Basin, Gulf of California, Mexico - Guay16, Core 4569-2, 12-15 cm | ecosystem: Environmental > Aquatic > Marine > Hydrothermal... | reverse complement strand
CATCAGGAGACGTCTTCCATTTCTTCATATACGATGAAGATATCCGAAACGTTGTCGAGTCAATCCAGAAAGGAATGAGATGTACCATAAAATCCAAAACCCCGACTATTCATTTTTCAAAAGGGTTTGAAACCCATGAGCTATATAGCCCTCTTTTAGATGTTGTTCAAAATCGACTATGGCTTTTTGGTAGGAAAAACAGAAAGTTATTTGACAAGAACTACCGAACAGCATTAACAAGGATTCTCAGTAGAAGACAAAGCGGCTTTGACTTTAGAGTTTTGTTTTCTTTCACCCGATGCACCAAAAAATGTTTTACATCAAGCGCACGCAGACGCTGATTTTAAAGATCAACTGGGATTATCCATGAACTCTGCATCAAATTTTTTTAAAGAACTTGGTATAGATTTTAATGAAACTTGTAAATGTTACTACTGTGAACGAACAACCCCGATGATAATAGTCGACAACGCAGTACTTTTTACAAGGATAGAACGAGATGATAGGGGATGAATAAAGCCTTTAACTGGTGCACCATTTGATGTAGTTTCTTCGAATTCAACAATTGGAAAAAATTTAGTTCGCCAATTTAATAAAACTTGGAATAATTCTAATCATAAAGGAATAACACGTCTGTGAAGACTATGGTTAGTGGACATGGCACGGTAGGAAAGCGCGTGGCAGATACTGTCGTGTTTCACTCCGATGTGGAATTAATTGACGTAGCGAAGACGCACTCAAACTTCGAGGCTTGGATGATTGATGTTTGAGAAAGAATATACGCTGTAGGTGCTTGCTGGCAGAGAATCCGATTTTAGGGAGGCTAATATGGATACCAGTGTTGCTATGATATGCTCAAAGAGGCAGTGTTGTGGTTGACTGCACTCCAGACGAGTTTTGTGCACAGAACAAACACGAACAGGTAGGATAGCAAGTGAAAGCTCTTTTTTACATCTCAGGCAAAGCCGTTCAGCACGTGGGCTGTAGACTTAGGGTTACCTCCGCGTTGATCACCGCAGGGTTTGAGAAAGGCGGGGCTTTTAACATGCCGGACGGCAGGGTGGAGGTTGTGCTGGAGGGCAGGAAAGAGGATATAGAAAGGGTGCATAAGGACATATCCGATAACCTTATTAGCTGGCTTAAAAAAGATGCTGATGACGTTAATAAGCTGGTTGAAAAAATAGGCAACCCTGGGATTAAAGTCAGTGATCTGGAATATGATGAGGATATTCTTGTTCTTGATATTGGTTTGTTTAGCCATTCTCTGGCCTTCGACCAGATATAATAAAGGTGTTGACGTGTATAAAAGCTTGGAAGGTGCTATAAGAGAACTAAACGAAACTTTACAGGGAATGAAAAAATAAAAATTGGATGATTTTCATCCCTAAACTCAGCCTAAAAATATCAAAATCAAGCCAAACTGACCCGCCAAAATTCTAAACTATTCTTATTTTTTGTTCTGTTTTTTACCATGATGGCGATGAATGGAAAAATGTGAAAAAAGCAAAGACCCGTTATAGGGGATCGAAACAGAATACAGAAGTTAGAACTGTTACATACAAGAACTTCAGGCACATGTAAAAAATAACATGTAATACACTGCATTACACTTAAATACAAAAATTACACATACACTAACATGGTGAATAACACATGTCCACTTCAATCAGTATTCGACTCCCAGAAGAGACAAATCAAAAAATAGAACACTTAGCTCGGACAATAGACCGACCAAAAACATACGTGATTAAAAAAGCAATCGAAGAATACCTTGAAGAATACGCAGATTACTTAATCGCACTGGAACGCTTGAACGACAAAAACAATAAAGTCATCTCCAGCACGGGACTGAGGAATCAACTTGGCATATAAAATCGAGTACAAATCCTCAATAGCCAACGACTTAAGAAAAATTGATAAAAAAGAAGCAAAAAGAATAATAGACAAAATAGAAAAAGACCTAACAGAAGACCCTGACCGTGGAACTCCACTAAAAAGTCAATTCAACGGCTTATACAAATATCGAGTTGGCAAACACAGAATAATATACACCAAAACAGAAACCAGCATTCTCATCCTCTAGATCGCACACAGGAAAAAAGCATACAAATGACGTACGCATACCAGAAATCCTGCCAGATACAGAATGCAGAGCAACAGTGTTAAGTAAGATGTGACTGATGTTAATCTGCTAAAAGGGAGGGCAATTCATATATGATGCCAACAACCCTTAAAATTGAAACTTTGACCCCGATCTGGACGGGTGATGCTGATGGGGCGTGTACTGAGATTAAGGAAACTGGCATCATCGGAAGCATGCGCTGGTGGTATGAAGCAATAGTACGGGGACTGGGCGGTTATGCATGCGATCCAACATCGGATGGCAATGCAGGAATACTTAAAAGATGCGAGTTGGATGATAAAAAATTTAAAGAATCATTGGAATCTGGAACGTCTGTTCAAGATGCTCTGGATGAGCAAATATGTCCAGCATGTCGACTGTTTGGATGCACTGGATGGAGACGAAGATTCAGGGTAGAGATTGAAAGCGTTGATGTTGTAGAGTTAAACTTTGTGAATAAGCTCTCTGATATAAATGCTGGCTGGTGGATTGAAACCACTCTAAATGCTAAGCCTAAGGCATTTTATTCATTTAATACTGCGAAGTTGAAATTAATCTCAGAAGATAAAGAAATTGAGAATAAAATTCGTGTTTTACTAAAGTTGATTGAAGACATCGGCTCATTTGGTGCAAAAGCACAAAATGGCTTTGGTGTATCGGAATTTGTTTTTGATAGAGAGTTAGCGAGGCCAACGGTTGGCGATGAAGTGATTCAATACAGCAAAAACAATCCAGATAAATCAAATCCGAGTGAATTTCGTACTTTAAATGATTTTTATAAATTTATGGTCAGAATTAAATCGATGGATAAACTGCTGAAACGTTTTGGGGAAAGGCAAAAAGCGCAGGAGTATATGCTCACCGGTTTTACTTTGAAATATTTTCTACGCAAAAGAATTAAAGAATTTGGGGATGAGGAACTATCAACACTTGTAAGTAATTTTGATGAAATTGAGGCTGCAATCAAAAACAAAACTCCTATTAAAAAATATAATAAAATATCTAAAATAGTTGCAAGAACATTATTCGGCTCGGATTTGGAAGATGAAGACTCTAAGTGGGCAAGTCTAATAGAAGTTAGCCATATTTATAAAAAAGAGGCAGATTATCAGTTCAGAGTTGTGTGTTTCCTGCCAAAAACTGTCACGTATGACGATATAAATATCAAATTCGTTACTTCATCAGTCATCAGTGTGATTCAGAAGTTACTTGAAGGTGAATTTGGGGACTCTGTAGAAATAGGTGAAACGTGGTCTGGAACGGAGATATTTGACGACTTATTTAAGGAGTATTAATCATGGATGTCAGTTGTTATGATTTTCATGTGGTAATTGATACCAGTCTACGAAAAAACCTCACAGATGAAATCAAGAAGTTTAAAGGCAAATCTACTGAGCAGTCCGGTTGGATGGAACAAAATTTACCAAAAATCCTAAAACCTGATCTAACTGAAGAGAACTACTATACTGCAATTCAGAGAGCCGATGTTCTCAGTAAAATCAAAGATGAAGAATATAAAAACGATGTGCGTGATGGTTACAAAGGACTACTCAAAACTGGTAATTATAAGCAGTATATAGAATTTTATAAAGAGTTATTAGATAAATTGAATTTGTACCAACCATCCCTAAAAATTGCCAGCCTCCCAAAATACTCATTTTTCCTTCAATTCAAATTCACGCTCAAAAAACCATTCTACAGTCATGATGACGAGGATTTTTACATAATAGACAACCCGGTGACGAAAGAACACGTCTTCAAAATCCCGATGATGCGGTCAAGCAGCTGGAAAGGAAATCTCAGAAGTACTATTCTTAAGATCAACAACATAACTTTAGAAAACTGTGACAGTCGCCTGGTTAAAGAATTATTCGGTTGTACTGATGAAAAAGGAAACGTCCATAGGAAAGGACGACTGATATTTTATCCAACTTATTTTGACAGCATCGGACTTGAAGTAATTAATCCGCACAATCGGAAAACCAAAACTGGCACCAAACCTATCCTATATGAAGTAGTACCAAAAGGCAGCAGCGGGGTTTTCACTCTGTTATATATACCATTTGATCTAATCGGCCGTGATGCAAACAAGAGCACTGACATTATAGCAGACTGTCGTAAAGTTTCCATAGCGATTAAAGAAATGATGACGACATACGGATTCGGAGCTAAAACAAGCAGTGGATATGGTGTTGTAGAGACCAAGATAGAAAATGGCACTATAAAGATAAATGGGATAGATGTACCAAAACCTGAATTCTCCACATTCGATGAATTAGAGCGGATTGTGGAGGAACTATAATGAACGACATCCAGAGAATAAAAGATAACCGCGATCTTATAATAGTCGCAGAGATTGGTGCATTGTTACACGACTTAGGAAAACTGAGTGAGGAGTTTATCGCACAACAAAGCAAAGAGTGTTTCAATTCTAACAGATCCTGTTGTGACGAGTGCAATTTCGACCATCAAAAGATTTTCAAAGGTAGTACTCCAAAATTTGACTATAGTAATTTTTTAAGTGAGAATTTTAAAAATTCCATTTCAGATAAAACTTTGTTAAACATATTAAATAAAGATTTAAAACATAAAAATGGATACATATTCAACCAAAAGTTGGTTGACATGAAACAAATAATTGAGAAACACGATGATAAAGGACATGGTGCTGGATTAATCAAATTATTGGCAAGTATAGACGGTCTCGATTCGGGTGTTGATAAAGGTGTGCTCCACGATAATGGCAAACAACCGAAGGATAATACTTATCAGGCTACTTCATTCGGTTACGAAGCCAACACAATCGATGTTTTGAAATTAAAACCGATCAGAGACCAACTTTGCACAGAACTAACCAATAAGTTCAATGGCATTGCGCAGGCAAGTGGATATACATCTGAACTGTTAAAATCCAGAAACGATATTCACGAATTGGTTAAACGTGCGTTTTTAGAAGGATTGGGTGATACCAGAAGAAGTGGGAACGATGTGACACTGTGGGATCATTCATATTCTGTTGCAAGTCTCTATAAATCAGCGCTTGTAAAGATCATTTACGAAAACAAATGGACTGAACCGCGGGAGATTAAATGGAAAATAATCGGTGTTCAGTATGATAAACTTGGTTTGATAGAAAAAGCACATAAATTAGCCGATATCGCTGGGTACAGGAAACTGACCAATGACGTCGATGAAAGAATAAAGAAGATAATCGAAGAGGAAATTCCGCTGGGCAATGAGATCTATCGGGATGAGACTGGAATATATTTTTCTGGTCCTGACGTCGACAAAGACAAATTACTAAATTTAATTAAAGGACCGATCTTCGATACGTTCCAGAAAGAAACCAATGGTGAAGTTATACCTTATATAAATATAAGCGCTGCCTCACGTTCGTTGGTGATTTTAACTGAACTTTTGAAGTACTCCAGACATAAGTTTTTGCGTCGTGAAATAATTCCAAAATGGATAGAAGATTGGGAGGATGCATCAAGTCGTACTGTCAGTGACACTGATCTTAAACAACGCAGTTTTTGCAAAAACCAATGTGAAAGAGATTGCGTAGCAAGAGAGGGAACTAAAGAACACCAGATAGACATCTGCCCTGTGTGCGGGGTTCATCCGAAGTGCGAGCATCAAGAGGTCTGCAAGCATTGTTTAAAGCGCAGAAAAAGTCGCATAGAAGCGTGGAAAAATGAGAAGTATCCGACCATCTGGATAGATGAAATCGCAGATAAAAACAAAAGGGTTGCTGTTGTCACTGGAAGATTTAATCTTGCCAAGTGGCTGAATGGCGCGTTGTTAAACACCGTATTTTCACAGGCTTTAGAAAATTATGGAGATAACTGTGATTGGGCTAACTTAAGGGCTAAAATAGCGAAATGCTTACGCTCAAATGAAAAGAAGTCAGTTTTGCTAAAAAAGATAGCAAGAGACGCATACCATGATGAACCTGCACGAGATTTCTATGATAAGATTGTGGTGGATAGAAATCCACTGTGGAAAGATGCTGATAAAATAGATTGGGATAACAGTGCAGATTGTCAAATAGCAGCCGAACGTCTGCTTTTAACCATATTCAGAAAACACCCATCTCCTGCTCGCTTGCGCAGGATTTGGACCACAACTAAAACATTCTGGAAAGAGGTTCAAAACGAATTAGAAAAGAAACAAGAGATATATCCAAGTGATGATCGGGACATTCGGTTTAAACGACTTGAAATAGAATTAAAAAACAGTGAAAACCTAACAAGAACTCTGCAAAACGTGAAACTTGAAAATATTGATATTTTAATGTATTTTGATGGTGAAAAGTTAATCTCTGCGCAAAACTTGGAATTTTCTGGGTTGAATAAAGAAATAGATCTGAATAAATATGCAGGCAAATCCATTAAAATAAAAGGAGAGGGTGAAAAGGATAGTGAATTCAAGAATTTCGAAATTGAAGAAATCTCGTGGGGGGAGTCATATTCTCCGTTTTTAGATGTTTTGTTATCTCCGGTCAGTTTTCAATTCATCGTCCCGGCAAACAGTGTTCCTCAGGTACTGCGAATGATTCAGGATAAGTATTCCGATGAGATGGGTGGGGTTGCTGGGAGATTGCCCCTGAATGTGGGAGTTATTTTCTTTGATTACAAAACAGCACTATATGCTGCCATAAACGCATCAAGGAAGATGCTTCAAGGCTTTGAGGATAAACCCTATGAGCAATTTTTGGTAAAGAGTATCGTAAATGGTTCGAGCATCGAACTGATAAATGAAGATGAATCTGATAAGAAAATCAATTTCAAAAACACAACAAAAGTTTCATCTATGCATTACCGGAATTTCATTGTTGCAAACCACTCCTCTGTTGCGAACCGCAAAAGTTATTTCAAAAGTTTTATAGATAGCAGGGGTGTTAAGGAAGTCGGTTTGTTGAATGCATCCAACTTAGAAAACGAGGATAGTGTGATGATTTACACCAATCATTTTGACTTTGAGTTTTTAGACACGACTGCACGAAGACTGGAAATCAGGTATAAAGACTGGAAACGAAGCGATCAAAACGAACTTCGTGGACCGAGACCGTATTATCTTGAAGAATTCAACACAGTGCTTGACGCAGTTTGGAAATTATTTGATAGAGCGGATAGACCAACGATTTCGCAGACACAGATTAAGAAAATTCAGTCGCAACTCACAAAACTGAATTTGGACTGGGTAGGATATGAAAGTTCGGACGAATTTAAAACTCAAATAGAGAACATTTTGATAAATATTGGAACGCGTAAATGGTGGAATTCGATGGAAAAGGGCGAACAAGAGTTGCTTATGCAAGTTTGCCTCGATAAAACGATATTCGATATTCTGGAGTTTTATAATTCGATACTAAAATCAAAATTAGATGGTGATACGAATGAGTAAGTATTTAGCGATGGCGCTGGATCCGATTCACATCGGAACTGGCGGATATCAAATCGGAAGGGTGGACAATGTAATTGTTAGAGAGCCTGCAACCAATCTACCTAAAATTCCTGGAAGCAGCATTGCTGGGACTACAAGAGCCTACACCACTTACCAGGAAATCGAAAAAGAAGGCTCGGAAGCGAAAATAGATTGTGCCGGGCAGGATGCAGAAGTGTCCAAAGAAGCTGCAGAAGGTCACTGCGGAAAGTGTATTGTCTGCAAGTCCTTTGGATATTCCAAAAAAGATGATGGAGGGAGCCGCCAGGGGTTGGTTCACTTCAGCGACGCCCAGATATTACTATTTCCAGTGAGTACCAGACTCGGACCGGCATGGGTAACAGCTCCAATGATATTAAGCGATTTCGGAGCCTCGCCGGAGGATAATAATATACCAGCGAAGGATAAAATCATAGTGGGTCCTAAATTCGGTGATGAGTTGAGTTTGAATCTGGGTTGGCTCAACTTGCTGATTGATAAGGACAAAACATGCCCCTCCATAGAACTGGATTGTTTTGGGACAAACAAAAAAGAACTCATATCTGGTAGAATCATAGTTGTGCCTGATAACCTGATTTCACAGATCGTCAATTCTAATCTCGAAGTAAGGACTTCAGTATCCATCGATCCACGAACAGGTGCTGGAAAAGATGGTGCTCTGTTCACGAGTGAAGCAATCCCAAGAAGTACGATACTTTGGTTTGAAATGAACATCAACAATCCACATTATTTTGGATATGAACCCACTGTTGATGAGGTAAAATCGGCAGTAAAGTCCGGATTCAGCCTTTTTGAGACACTTGGTGTTGGTGGCATGGTTACAAGAGGCTTTGGCAGGATCATAATCGAGGAAGTGACCACAAATGGAGTATGACAATCTGGATTTTACCGTTGCAAAACTCGGTTTCAAAATCATGGAATTGGCAGAAAAACCAAAGGAAACAGAGACCCTAATAAACAAATCACTGGGGGTCTTATCTTCAAACGGTGTCTATGCGCTCTGGTTATTTTTACAATCAGAAAAAGAAAACGAGAATATCGATGTCGTGGATATTATAACTCAATTTGGTATTGAATTGGATGGCAGCAGTGGCGAGGATAAGATCATTGATTTGTCAAATAACATCCAAAACCTACTTTTTACAAAAGAAGTACTCGAAAAAACATTGGTTTATGCCAGGTATCGTGCAAAGGCGATGAAGTGAGTGGTTAAACATGACTTACACATGCTATCGATTGACGTTTAAGGCAGAATCTCCTGTTTTCATAGGGGACAAAAAAATAGGGATCATCCAACAGACAAGGCGATATATTCCCGGCAAGACAATGTGGGGTGCGATAACTGCAAACGTTACGTATGGATTGATTGATGACGGTGTGACGTATAGTCCAGCTCTCTACAAAGATATTGGTGAGTGTGTCAAAAGCTGTATAAGAACCACCTATTTTTATCCAATCATAGATAGCAAAGATGTTCTAAGTCCCAGGTTTACAGAGGAAGGATTACAATACGGTCAAATGTCAGAAAATGAGTTTGAATCCACATTCATCAAGTCTTTTGTATCTACCGCTACATCAGGAGATCGTGGAGCAGCAAAGGATGAAAGTTTACATGAGACCGAATATGTTGTAAACAGGATAAAGTCTGACGGTGAATATAAACAGGTCAACTGGATAGGATATCTATTCATCAAAGGTTGTGAAAATAGCAAATACTCTCTGAATAATCATGGTAACTTTAATGATATCGAACTTGAATGTGACGAACATTCAGTAAAACTCAGTGACACTTTAAAACAACTTCACGTGGGAGGCGATAATAGATACGGTTTTGGTAGACTCGCATTAACAACACCGCAGATGTCAAATGACGTTTTTGGCTTTAAAATTAATTTAAATTCCTTAAAATTTAATATTATCAAACAAAATCCAATATTTGCTCACCTAAACCTAAATTGCAACTATGAAAAACCATATTTAGGCAATATCGAACCGATAGTTTCGAGAGTATATGGTAAAAAAGGTTTTGGGAGAGATATTGTTCCACATGGAATTGCCTTCACCCCAGGAACATGTTTCACGGAGGAGATATCAAATATCGAAATAAAATCCTTTGGTGTACTACAATGACATTCCAAAACAGTATAAATATGGCATTCAAAGTGATGTATGATAAAGTTACCGAGCGTGTTAGGGATTGGAGTGGGGTTAGAGAGTTCGTAGGTTTGGTTAAGCAGGATGTGCTTCTGCAGGTTGGGTTTACATGTTCTGTTGGTTGTGCTCCGAATAAGTCTGCTTCTCTGCAAATGCGGCCTTGTTCACATTACATCGACCGTAAAATGATAAAGCGCTTATTGGAGATACGATCAACCAGATCGCTGAAAAGATTCATAACAGACTTCGCAGGGAACGATACGAGTTCAAGACCATCACGCTGAAGGTTAGATTCGAAGACTTTGACACTCACACACGGTCAAAGACCATCCACACACTCGAACAATAGAGAAGAGATTGAAACAATCTCAATTGAACTGATAACCACGTTTATAGACACTGGAAAGAAGATACGTTTGATCGGTGTACGAGTATCAAACCTCAAAGAGATGAACTTCAAGCAGATGAGGCTTTATGATTATCTCTAAGACTAAAAACTTATCCTGAACCAGAGAGGGTAAAGTTTGTGAGAGCTTACGAGTTTGCATTCAGACAACTTCCAGGATGGCGCTGGATCATCCCCTTCGAATTGATAATGGGCACGCTATTTTTCTTTGGCTGGATCGTAATCAAACACATCGTGTCCTTTCTTATCGGATGTTGGGTTGGATTTCTTCTGGGTTTGCTTACAGCACTTTATATTTGGAGGAAACTGTGGAACAGGTTCACAACACAAAAAACTGCTTCATCCTCCACCTATGTATACACCCACCCTCAACACATCCACCGATAATTATAAAAAGTAGATAGAACGATTAAGTGATGATGCTTGTGATGAGAAAAGTGGGTGGCAACAAAGAACAATGATAGAAGCGATAAAGGACATTGGAGAATATGCGATAGAGGAAGAAGGGAAAAGTGTTGATAACCCTCTGAATATTCTGGTAGACAGTCCTGCGAATAGAAATACGAAAAATGTGTTGTTTATTGTTCTTGAACGCGAGGGTGGTGGTTTTAGCTATAGGAATGTGGATATTGAAGAATACTCACCAAAGGAACTGCAAAAATATTTATATAAAAAGGGCAGCCCGAATGGCACAGATATTACGCCTACTTCAATGATAACTACAATTGAGTCTACATTCACCAAGACTAAAATAGTACCTTGGTTCAAGCAGTATAATACATTAGGACTGGACGAGGATCACAATTTTTTAGTAAAGATTGGTGATTGTATTAGAAGTAACACGAAACAGATATTAGAAGACTTGAAAGAACATCAGAGTACAGAAAATAATATTATTAGTTTGAAGATCGACAATAAATATCTGTGTGATTTTAAGATATTTCAAGACATACTGGTCGATAAGGCAAAAAAAAATTATTATTCGAAGTATGGAAAAATATCAAAATCTGAGAATCAAATGTGTTCAGTATGCAATAAAAGAGCGGAGGTTTATGGTTTTGTGGATACCTATAAATTCTACACAGTCGACAAACCAGGTTTTGTAAGTGGGGGTTTTCAGCAGAAAAACGCATGGAAGAATTATCCGGTG
>Ga0180301_10004084_pt1 | contig 11282 bp, 13 predicted proteins | sample GuaBasSediGuay16_FD_121797 | JGI IMG/M metagenome (GOLD analysis project Ga0180301, IMG submission 121797) | Subseafloor sediment microbial communities from Guaymas Basin, Gulf of California, Mexico - Guay16, Core 4569-2, 12-15 cm | ecosystem: Environmental > Aquatic > Marine > Hydrothermal... | reverse complement strand
GTTGGAAGAGCTTAAATATAGATCCATGTTTCCTCATGCTAAATTTAAGATATTGTTTAATCCATATAGAAGAAGTTTCGTCTATGCATTACTAGCTCCATTTGTATATAAGCACTTACTTAGAAGGTTTAATGTTACCATCTCTCGTACAGTTCAGCTTTTTGGTTGTGTCTTAGGAGTTTTGTTAAAGCTATTTTGTAATGCTAAATTTATCTTGCGACAAGGTTATCAATTCACAAAGTTTGCTAAGTATAATGGTTGGGCGTTAACATATGCTATAGGCACTATTCTCGAGTTTATTGGTTATTGGCTTGCTGACTATATCATAGTCACTACGGAGCTTGATCGTAGATACATAATTGAGCGATACAAAGTTAATCCCAATAAAATTGTTATAATTCCTAATTGGGTTGATGCTGAGATGTTTAAACCTATGGACATGCCTAAGGAGCGTGGTAGGATTATTTTTGTTGGTAGGCTTGAGTATCAAAAGAATGTTCTTGCTCTAATCGATGCTGTTAAGAACCTTCCAAACGCTAAGCTATATATCGTTGGTGATGGTAGTTTGAGGAAAGCTATTGAGGAGAAGATTAAGCGTGAGAATATAAGGAATGTTGTCCTGATGGGTGTTATTCCAAATGAGAAGCTTCCTATTGAGTTGAATAAGTCTGAAATTTATGTGCTACCATCTCTTTGGGAGGGCCATCCTAAGGCATTATTAGAAGCTATGGCTTGTGGACTACCCGTAATTGGTACTGATGTTGAGGGAATTAGAGAGCTTATCGTTAATGGTGTCAACGGTTTGCTATGTAAGCCTACGGCTAAGGATATCCGTAGGTGTATTCAAAGACTTCTTTCAGATTTTGAATTGAGAAAGAGATTGGGTGAGAATGCTAGGAGATTTATTATTGAAAATTTTTCTTTTGAGAAAGTTATGAGAAGAGAGCTTGCTCTACATCTATGGCTTATAAAGCATTATGAGCGTAGGAGACACATGAAGACAAAGATGTCAATCACCACATATTAAGGTGTGTATAAGCATGGAAAATAGGTTGAAGGGCATTCTTGTTGGTGTTTATCCTGCTACAGGTCTTGGAGATCTTGTTCAATACGTAACAGCTGTTTTAACATTACTCAATAATGTTAAGGATGTTCACCTTGATGTGAGTATTCCAAATTACATACTAGCGAGGAAGTATGTGAGTAGAATTATGAATTGTAGGAATGTAATGCTAATTAGAGGATTGTTTGAATGCTCATTGAAAGGAGAAGGTGTATGGGTTAGATCTTTTAAAGGCATACGTAGTCGCAATCTATTAGACTGTATTAGGCGAATGTTCGTTTCTTCAAATGTATTTCTTGAATATGGGGTGCCAGTATTATCTAAAGCCATGAATAATGCTTATGATTTTGGTTGCATTGGTGGACATTCTGTTGATGATAATGCTGTCAAAAGCTCTGGTATAGTTAGTGCGACAACATATTACCGTGGTGCAAGATCTATTGTTAAAGGATCTCTAGTTTTATTCCCATGCTCTATAACCAATACCATAAACCTTATTCACTTAAAGAAAGTTAAGCTATTCAAGGAAGCTCTTCAGAAATTCGACCTTGTTTGTGTTAGAGGTTTCTATTCCAGGAAAACCCTTGAAAAATTCATAGATTCCTCCCGTATTATCATTTCACCAGACACAACCTTTGCTATTAGAACTCTATTCAGGGATCTATACGTGAATTTCAACAAAGGGCATAAAGATAAATACAGAGTTACGTTGGTTTTAAGAAGAGACTATTTCATAAACTTTAACCAAATCTCTAAGTATAGTGTATATCTCAAAACATTGTTACATTTAGTAGAAATGTTGTACACACGATATGATATAGAGACCATACTACTGATTCATGAAATTTTCGAGGATTCAAAAGCTGTTAAAGACTTTATAAAATTACTTAAGAGAAATAAACATAGAGATTCCATTAATGTTATCATACCAAAGGACCTTTTTGAAGATATGAGATGGCTTATGTCTTCAGATGTTGTTATTTCTAGTAGGCTTCATGCAGGTCTCATACCACTATCCATGGGTATACCAACATTCTTTATTCTTCCAAGAAATGATATCAGGATCCTTGATGTATTCTCCCTCCTGAGGTTAGATCTAAACTTCTTTGTTATAGATATATTTAGTCCTGCGGAGATAAATGGATTATCTAAAAAGGTAATTGATGTTGTTGAAGACATTAGTAAATATAAATCTACTATTGAGCATGCTGTTAACCGTACTGAAAAGCTTGTATTCCTACCTGCAAAAATACTTGTAAATTTGATATACCAACAATGTTAGGAGTACATAAATTAATGTCCAGCTCTTGTGTTGGTTGCGGTGTATGCGTTGGTATATGTCCCTATAATGCAATTAGTATTGAAGTAAAGTCAAACATTATAACGGTAAATTTTGACTATAGTAAGTGTAAGAAGTGTATGTTGTGTTCTAAGTTATGTCCAGCTCTTGAGAACATGTATATGGATACCAAAGCTATGGTTAGAGTTTTTGCAGAATCCATTATAAATGTTAAGAAAGTCTTCTTCGGTTGGTCTAGAGATGATAAGCTAAGATATGAAGCTGCTTCAGGAGGTATTGTTACATCGTTACTTAAGTACATGATTGAACATAGAATTGCTAACTATGCTATTGTTACTGTACAGCGAAAATTCACTGCAGCACCTTGCGTAGCAAGCAATTTTGTTGAAGTTTTTGAATCTAAAGGCTCAATATATTTCAAGACATTTACGGGTAGGATAGTTCGTGAATTACTAAAGCTATTAAGAGATGGTTATAGAGTTGTTTTCGTTGGTTTACCTTGTATGATAAGGATCATTAAGCGTATAATACCGGAGAATCAACATGGCAGAGTATTTTTCGTAAGTTTAATGTGTTATCATATTAATGAGTTATGGTATCTTAAGTATGTATTGTCTCGCTTCTCCCCTTCTAAAAATGCTAAGCCTTTAACAATGACTTCAAGGAGAGGTGGCTGGCCAGGAGGCATAACTATAGCTTATGAACTAAGTAAAGGCAGGGTTGTTCATGTAAGGGTTCCACAGTTTAGCTTTTGGAACATTGTTCCCATTTTTGAGCTTACAGCTCCTAACGGCTGTCTTTTCTGTATAGATCATCTAGGTATTGGTGCTGATGTTGTCGTTGCTGATGCATGGCATCCGAAATACCTTGGTAGAGATAGGTTGGGCGTCTCACTAATTTTGGTACGTAATGAGAAAGGGCTTAAGGTTCTTAGAGATGCTGCAAGATATGGTTATATAGAACTTATTGAAGGTAGCTTAGGTGATCTCATTATCGCTCAGAAATGGAATGCTATTCTTAGACCCTTGCAAGCTCTAGCCAGGAAATACTTTATGAATAAGACTTCGTTTACTAGGTTATTAGTGTTGATTCCTAGGCTATTGCTCTTTGAGTTACTGAGATTTATACTGTTGTCGATCATTAACTCAATTAAGCCATTTGGTTATCTTTACGTCATTATACGTATTTTAGAGAAGACTTTGTATATCGTGAAGTTACCTACTATCCAGGACAAAATGCTTAAAATATACATAAATAATCCTAAGCTAATTTCACAAACATTGGAAGGCCTAATTTCATAGAGGCTATTAGAATGAACTTGCCAAGGATATCAGTTATTGTAAGAGCGCATAACCCTAATGAATGGATTTTTGAAGCTATAAATTCTATAATAGATCAAGAGTACCAAGGTGAAATAGAGATTATTGTATGTTATGATCGAGCATCTAAGACAGACGAGATTTTGTATAAACTTAAGCAACTATCTACACAATTCATGATAAATAGGTCGATGAAAATCATAGTCCATGAACATACAAGTCCCACACGTGCATTATTCGAACATGGCTTTAGAGAAGCTACGGGTGACTATATACTAGTCCTCGACTATGATAATAAGATGCCTAAAGATTATATAAGCAGAATTATTTCATTTGCTCTAGAAAATGATTTCATCTTTACTAATCCTATGCTCATTGATGAAGCAGGTAACGTACTAGGCTTTCGAGCTCATGAGAGAATTCCAAGGAGTATTAACGTAATTAGCTTAGCTAAGGGTAATGTCTGTGATATGAATGGCATTGTACTATCTCGAAGAGCCATGAATACGCTACTTAAATATTATGATGACTATTTAAAGAATTTGAGAATCACCGATTTGGTGCACGAAGATTACTTTATTGCGATGATATGCTCTAAGTTGCTTGGTGCTAAGTACGTTGACTCCATTTATACGTTTTATAGAGTGCACAAAGCTCAGCAAACGTATCTAATTGAATTCAATATTGACAAAGTCTGTCAAATTCTTCTCAGAGATATAGTGACACTCTACACTGTGTTAAGAGTCTTAGGTTCTAAGCTTTCATTCTTTGAGAGAATTTACATTACTGCTATGATGTTTAAGAGACTACTGTATGTTATTTACTTGATGCTGGGACTAACAAGGACTCTACTGTCTGCTGCTTTGTCTTTCATAAGTAGTTTCATTGGGTACTTAAAGATGTTAATCAGAAGTAGATAGGTTCTTCATTAATACCCTTATGGCTATTATTTTAAATTCATACAGTTATTATAACTAAGTATTCAGAGGTGAAATGCTTAAAAGTTAAATCACATGTAGTAATTTGTGGACAAATACCGTGCTAAGGTGAACTTTGTGAAGGTTAAGGTTCTTGTTACTGGTTGTGCTGGTTTTATCGGTAGCCATTTGTGTGAGAAGCTTGTCGAGCTTGGTTACGAGGTTATTGGTGTAGATGCTTTCACCAACTATTACTCGCCACGAATCAAGCAGTATAATATTAGTAGTCTATTGCAATGTGATAAATTTAGACTTATTGAACTTGACCTATCGCAAGTTTCCATAGATGAATTGATGCGCATAATCGGTAAGGTTGAGTATATTATACATGAAGCTGCTCAACCCGGTGTCAGAGCTAGCTGGGGTATGAACTTTGACACCTACGTAAAGCACAATATATTAGCTACGCAGAGGCTCTTGGAGGCAATCGCTCGTACGGGGAATGTTAGGCGGTTAGTTTTCGCGTCGTCCTCTAGCGTATACGGTAATCAGCCTAGAGTGCCTCTTAGGGAGGATATGTATCTAAGGCCCTTTTCACCTTATGGAGTTACTAAGCTTGCATCTGAAGCGCTGTGTATAACTTACTATGAGAACTTTAACGTACCTATAGTTATTCTGAGGTATTTCACAGTCTATGGGCCCAGACAGAGGCCTGATATGGCCTTTCACAGGTTTATAAGGGCTATGCTTCGAGGACGAGCGATAGAAATTTATGGTGATGGCAGCCAGATGAGAGATTTTACTTATGTTGAAGACGTAGTCGAAGCCACGATCAGGGCTATGGCGTATGAAGATTGCGTTGGAGAGGTAATTAACGTAGGTTCTTCGAATCCCGTTAAGCTCATCGACGTGATTAAGCTTCTTAGCGATATCATGAGTATTGAGCCTAGAATAGTGTTCAAAGAGGTTCAAAAGGGTGATGTTAGGGTCACATACGCAGACATTTCTAAAGCTAGAAAAATTCTTAGCTGGAGCCCGAAGACCTCTCTTAGAGACGGTCTTAAAGCTCAGGTTGAGTGGATGAAGAAGGCTATGGAGATAGGGATTCTATAGCACTTGAAACAACATGTATCTCTGATTGAATAAGCAAAAAGATAGTACAACCACCTATGAGCCCTAAACAGTATGTAGGGCCATTAAGCAGGGGACTCTTGAAGCTCTCACAGAGTTCCTTCACCTCATGTAACTTTATGCAGATAAAAGAAGATTGATTAACGATATTGAGTTCAGACTCGCAATACCAGAGGTATAGTGGAATAATAGTGGATATATGTGGAAGCTTCTAGGAAAAGTTATCGAGCTTTTGAGCTAATTAGGTAAATGAATGCTTGCTAGAGGTGGATAATGTGTATGTTAGGAAGGCTGTTATAACGGCAGCTGGTCTCGGTACTCGGCTTTTACCCGTAACTAAGGAGATGCCTAAGGAGATGTTGCCACTATTCACGTTCACGGGTAAGAATATCGGCTTGAAACCAGTCATCCAAATAGTGTTTGAATCGCTATACGAGTGTGGTTTTAGGGAATTCTGTTTCGTCGTCGGCCGCGGCAAGCGTATCCTAGAAGATCACTTTACGCCCGATGTAGTCTCAATTCGCTTACTTGAAAATCGTGGCCTCGGGAATAGAGCTGAGTCCCTCAAAAAATTTTATGAGTTGGTTTGTAATTCCAAGATCCTTTTCGTTAATCAGCCGGAGCCTAAGGGGTTTGGGCACGCGGCTCTCTGTGCAGAGCCCTTCATAGGCTCTGAGCCGTTCTTACTTCACGCGGGAGACATCGCCGTCCTCAGCGAGGATAACTCACATGTGACTCGCCTCATCAGCACATATGTGCGCTTTAATGCGGATGTTGCGTTTTTAGTTGAGGAAGTCAAGGATCCAAGGGAGTATGGCGTGGTTGTGGGAGAGCCTGTAGGAGGCTTAGAGCACGTGCTTAAAGTTGTAGATATAGTTGAAAAGCCGGAGAAGCCTCCATCCAACTTAGCTGTAGTGGCTATTTACGTATTCAAGCCTATAGTATTCGATTATTTAAGGAGAGTTAGGCCTGACGAGCGGGGCGAGGTGCAGCTCACCGCTGCAATCAGGCTGATGATTAGGGAGGGGCGGAGGGTATATGCAGTCAAGCTCGCGGTCAACGAGGTCAGGCTTGACGTGGGTAATCCGGTGAGGTACTGGGAAGCTCTTGAGCTGAGCTATAGACGTGCTATCAAAATGTTCAGTGCACGTAGTTGTTACGCGTAATTGTGATGTATAAAATCTCGATGACGGCGTAGCTTTGACCTCTCCGCTTACTCGCCATGAGTTTACATCCAAGAGCCTTAACCTACCCTCAGTGAATGCTTCCTCTTATGCCTAAGATGGGTGAATTGCGGATTTTACTCCTGCTTCAGAGATATTTAAAGTAAACACGTTACTTCGGATAAGCCCTATGCTCTTCATGTAGCGGCTCAGCTTTTCCCTCCACTCCTCCTCATGGTCAGGGTCTACTAGGATTATAACGCTCCCCCCTCCTCCAGCGCCGCTGAGCTTAGCGCCAAACGCGCCATTTTTCAGAGCGTAGCTTATCACAGCGTTATTGTAGTAGCCAGCTCCATCCTTAAAGCCCGCGAGCCGCATAGCTTTATCGACCAGCCTATGGTTCAAGTTCATCAACCGGCCGAATGTCTCCCAATCCTGCTCGAGTAGGGCGTACTTCCCCATCATGGCAGTGAAGCCAACCTTTCTCATGACTTTCACCATTTCAGACTTCTCCCCCCTTCTCGCCCTTTCCCACTCCCTCATGTAGGCGGCTCTAAAGCGCCTGTGGACGTCGCCTGAACTCCTCCTAACCCCTAGGTAACAAATTAAAAGGGGGATGTAGTCGACGTACTTCTCAAGCCTCTCGTAGGTGGCCAGCGGCTCTCTCCGCAGCGGCCTGTGAAGTAGTTTCCCTCTGAAATCCATGTAAGCTAGGCCTCCCATCACGCATACATACCTATCTGCATAACCGCAGACTATGCCAGCATCTTCCTCAGCTCGCTGCACCAATTCAGCCATAATGTAGTCATTGAGTCTCCTCCTATCGAACCCGTAAGCGCTCCTGAGAGCCTCCATGAACGCGGCGACAAGCGCGGTAGAGCCCGCGAGCCCGCTTTCAGGCGGTATCTCCGTGTCATATAACACGTCGGGCTTATCTCTCATTATTTGCCTGGCCATCCCAGGAAAATAGTGTTTCAGTACTCGTAGCGCAGAGCGGAAAAGGCGTGGAATTCCACTATAATTCTCGCAAAGATCCCTAATGAAAGTATAGCTTTTCTCTTCATTCATGCGTGCTACTCTAAGATTCCCGCTCTGTCTCAGATTCACATATGCTCTCATTTGTATTGCAGCGGCTATCACTGCATACGCTCCCTCAAGCGCATCAGTAGGATTTCCTAAAATATTCACTCTTCCAGGCGCTGAGGCGATAACAGTATCTGGCACATAGTTATCTTTAAAGAACTGGTTAAAAATGACTACCATGCGTATGGTACCAATATTCACGTGAGCAGGTGAGCCACTTCTATAAGCTGAATCGCAAGTGAATGATGATAATGTCGTGAGGCTTATCGAGTGAGGGAAGTATTCAGAGAAACAGGCTACAGCACGGGTAGGCCTGTGCTGCAGCTGCCCGAGCTGCTCAGGGTCTTAACGGGGCCTGAGATCCTGGCCTCTCATCTCGAGTGTGTATGTAGGGAGTGGCTGCTGCGTCACCCGGATATAGACGCTGTGGTGCTGACTCAGCCGAGGCTCTGCCTAGACGAGTTCGGGATACCTTACATCTTAAACCTTGAGAACAGGGTTGTGACGTCGTACGTAGCTCCTGGCTGGGCCATAAAGACGCTGATAGTTCCTGTGCCGTGCCAGGGGGTCGCCGGGAGCCCTAGTGAACTTGGGGGTTGAGATGGTTAAGAGGGGCAACTATAGGCTTGCCGCCATCTACTATAGGCCCGCCTTGAGCCTGAACCCAAGCCTGAAGGAGGTCTATAACAACCTGGGGCGCTTATACACAGACTTCCTGGAGAGGCCTGATGAGGGGCTATCAGATACATGCCTCCTCTTTAGGACCTCGACTAGATCCTCGCCTCTCCAGTCATAGTCCGGGGCCCACTATGCCGTCCGCGGTGCCACCCCCGCCGCAACCCTCTAGCTCCTTCTCTATCAGGTCGGCGGCAGTCCTCTGGAAGGCTCTCCTCTTATAGCCGTAGTTCTCAGCTACGTACCTGCGGAACTTCTCAGCCAGCTGCTTGGGTAGCGACGTCTTGATACTCCGCCTCCCCGTTACAGTCCTAGTGGCTGCTGCTCTGGCTTCTAAGTCACGTGCTCGGTAACGCTGCGTGAATTGGTGGATGCTTACGGGCTGTTCCTCCCTCGCGTGGAGTGCAATGTTTATAAGTTGTGGCATATATCACTCCATTTGGTGCATAATGTGGAGTATGCTAAGATTGATAGACAGGGTAGGCTGGTTATACCGGCTAGTGTGAGGAGGGCTTTGGGGATAAGCGGGGAGAGGGAGGTGTTGGTGAGGACTGAGGGAGGGAGAATAATTATTGAGCTTGCTTCGAGAGATCTTGAGGCTTCCGTCAGTGAGTGGGTTGAGCTTGTTACGAGGACTAGTCTGAAGCCGTTTACGGAGGATGTTGAGGAGAGCTGGAAGTGGGTGAGCTACGAGTATGCTGAGAGAAAGCTCGGCATATCCGGAGGGAGTAGTTGACGTCGGGATAGTGGTAGTGGTCCTGTTCGATAACCCTCTGAAGGCTGAGGCAGTTGAGTTCCTAGCAGATGTGTTGAGGTTTAGGAGGAGGATCGCCATACCCGTCACGACGATTATTGGCGCGTACCACGTGGCGACGAGGTACCTTAAGCTTCCCCGAATTGAGGTGAAGCGTATTTTAACGGGCATGCTCTCAACTAAGTCCCCCGCCTTCTACCCCCACATAACGCCGGATGTGGCGGTGCAGGCGCTAGAGTACGCGACGTATTACAACGTAGAATCATGGGATGGCTACATCATAGAGTTGGCCAAGAGGCTGGGGAACTCGATAATATATACCTTGGATGAAGAGCTCGGTAAAGTAAGAGACGTGATAGTGGTCAATCCATTCCCAAGGGAGCTTGTTAGCCAATACCATGAGTATATGAAAAACCTAGTCACTCGGGGGAGAAAGACTAGGTCTAGCCGGAGGGAGTCTCGATAACGAGCAAGAATCTCTTAACGAGACCAACAATAGTGGCTGCAGAGTCGGGTGTGAGGGAGGCGGGGCTGTCTTAACCGGGACCACCTGCTCGAGGGCTCCGGTGGCTAAGGCGAGTCGAGTAGCTTCTAGGCTACGGGGCAGGCTGTGGGGGAGCAGGTAGCTTCTTAGCCAGCCTCACCTTAGGTGGCGGGCATCTCCGTGAGACGCCGGGCAGCGTACTGCCTCCCGCGTGGCGTCCTCTAACTCGCTGACAATGCTGCTGTGAGGGCTTTAAGAGGACGGTGCCCTTTACACCGATGAGGATCTGACACTGCTGCTTGAGCGGGTTGGTAGTAATTCTTAATACTACTTACTAGGTGGGTATTGAAAGTAGTAGTGATGGGTAGTTACATGACTGTCTCGACTAAGGTTAGGAGGGAGCTGGCTGAGAGGGCTAGGGAGCTGGGCGTGAATGTCTCGGAGGTGTTGAGGAGGGCTCTTGAGGAGGAGGTGAGGAGGAGGGAGTTAGAATTGTTGGAGAGGAGGCTGGAGGAGGTTGGCGCTGCTCTCGACAGGATAGATATCGAGGAGATAGTGGGGATCATCAGGGAGTACAGGGAGGGCAGGTAGTAATGCCGTATCTTTTTGACGCGTCGTCGATCATCCTAGCGTTAAAGCTCAGGAGGATCAGGCTGTTAGCAGGCAACTACATCCAGCACCTGACGATATACGAGGTTTTAAACGCCCTCTGGAAGGAGGCGCAGCTGCTGAAGAGGATCAGCCGCGCGGAGGCCACGGTCCTGGCGGAGGTGTTCGCCCGCCTCTTAAAGTACGTGGAGGTCCTGGACGTGGAGTGGCTTGAGGAGGAGGTGCTAGCCATGGCCATGGAGTGGTTGCCCACGAGCTGTTCTTCAGCCACTCCGCCTACTTCGAGTATCTGGGTAGCCAGCTCGCGGGCTTCCCCCTCAGCCACCTCACCTCTATCAGTAGCCCATCGGGGGCTACATCGACCGCCGCCACAGGGGCAGAAACATTAAATTATAGCTTTCTGTGTCGTAGTGCATCCCTTTATCATCATACCTAAAGCTTACAAATTCCTGGAGCTCTGAGTTTAATTGTGCCCCTCGAGTGGGCAGGGGGAGCCCCGCTCCCGCAGCTTACCCGGGGGAGGCCGTGGCGAGCCCACCTGTGGCTGACACGGAGAGATGTAATGATGTATGAGGTCATGGATGAGGTGAACGGCTTGGAGTAGGCCTAGCTCACTCCCAGCACCATCTTCAGTAGTATCCCTATGAGGGCTATGAGTATTGGGAGGTTGAGGGCGATGAACACCTTGACCAGCAGATCCAGCTGTCCCCCAACGCTAGCCACTCTCTGCTCAAGGTTGTTGACGTGGTGTTCGAGCGCGTTAATGCGGTGCTCAAGCTCCCTG
>Ga0180301_10004083_pt1 | contig 11285 bp, 11 predicted proteins | sample GuaBasSediGuay16_FD_121797 | JGI IMG/M metagenome (GOLD analysis project Ga0180301, IMG submission 121797) | Subseafloor sediment microbial communities from Guaymas Basin, Gulf of California, Mexico - Guay16, Core 4569-2, 12-15 cm | ecosystem: Environmental > Aquatic > Marine > Hydrothermal... | reverse complement strand
GAAGGTTTCCTGATCAGACACGCCGTGAGAAGAGTAAACCTAGCAGGAAGAGACATTACAGAGTATCTGGCTCGTCTTTTGACAGCTCGGGGTTATTATTTCCGCTCTAGTGCTGAAATGGAGATTGTTCGTGAGATTAAGGAGAAGCTGTGTTATTTTGCTCTTGATTATCAGGCGGAGTTGGAGAAGGCTAAGAGGATGCCTAGGGCCGTTGCTGCTACTTATGAGTTGCCCGATGGTAGGATTATTGAGCTTGTTGAGGAGAGGTTCCAAGCTCCCGAGATACTGTATCATCCTTCATGGATCGGGCTAGAGGATATGCCTCTAGATGAGCTTGTGTATGATTCCATAATGGCTTGTGACATTGATATTCGACCTTCAATGTACAGTAACATTATTCTATCTGGAGGAACCACCCTTACTCCTAACTTCGCTGAGAGATTGGAGAAAGAGGTAAAGGAGCTAGTTCCTCCAGCAGCCCGTGATAAGGTCAGGGTGGAAGCTCCAGAAGCTAGACAATATGCTGTATGGATCGGTGGAGCTATTTTGGCATCCCTACCCGCGTTCAAGAAGATCGTTGTTACTCAGAAGGAATGGCGTGAAGTTGGTCCGGACGCAGTCCTAAGAACTGTATAATCTCCTGAAATATCACTAACAATAAATTCGAATTAGAAATGTTTTGGACATTATTTTAACAGTAATAATTGAGATATAGATGTTCACGAGAATTAGTTAAATTACACTAATCTAATCTCATTTTTATCCTTTAGCAAGTTGTTTTCCTAGTTCTATGATAGTGAGTAAGTCTTGGAAACTAGGCAAGATAATTTCTTCAGCATATATTCTTAAGTCCACGTTGCCTAATGGTGCATCTTTTACTGTCCCAATAACTATAGCTTCTCTCCCCTCTAATTCTCTTTGAAGATTTTCTAGGATAAGGTTTTTCTCGATACCAGTTTGTGGTATCCCTAATTCGTTGAGAAGGTTTTTTGTTCCTTTTTCATTGAGTATTACTTCCGCCTTCTTTACATCATCATCTAAGAAAAAGACTATGACAAATTCTTCTAGTGGCTTACCTATATGACCTTGTTCGCAAATGGCGTTACCGTTTGTTTCCTCAACTATCGGTGCCGAGCATTCTCTACAAAACTTCTTATTGCCTACGTAGATTATTTCTGTTATTGTTCCAATAGTTTTTTCGCGATTTCCCGTTGGTTTGATGAATCTGAGGAGTTTGGCATCATAATAGGGCTTTAACTCTATAACTGATGATTCATCTCCAGCGAAGAAGACGATTTCTTCTCTCTTGGTTTTTCTCGGTTTTCTAACATTTCTTAACACAATTGGTGTTTCTGCTACTATTTTCCTCATTTTTTCGAATAATTGGTTGTTCCATATGAACACTGTAGCTTGGTTTCCCTTCTTATCCCTTATCTTTGCGTATCTTAGAACCGAACCATTCTTCTTACGTATTTCTCCAGTTTCCTTCAATGTAGCTATAATAGTGTGTTCTCCCTCACCCACTTTGTCAAAGACTTCAATTATTTCCTCCTTTACCTCCTCCTCTTTTTTCTCCTCGATTTCTTCCTCTATTATGAACTTTGGGAAGTCTTTGGGATTCTTGAGAATATGTTCGAAGCGCGAGACATGAATCTCTACTGGGAACTTCTCTAACTTGCTCTCCCTTATAACTCCGTAAATCCGTAACTTGTCACCTTTCTTTAAATCCGCTAACTCATCGATCTTCTCTTCATCCCATATGAGCACTCTCGCCCGATCGGTGTCGTCGCTAACCAGAAAAAACATATACCTGTGGACTTTATCATCGCGCCTATATTTTCTAATTGATGGATTCGAGTATACGATTACGTAGAATACTGCCTTACCATTTATAGCGTCTCTTGCTTCCCTAATTTTCATAGTTTTCTGGCCTATAACGGATATTGATGATAATCGACCAGCACTAAGCTCGATTATTTCTTTTCCCCGTATCTCTCTTTTCTTTCTTGATACCCCTCTTATTACGAGTATATCTCCAGGAAGAATATCTCCCCTCAGTACCTTCTCAGCGTGCTCTCCCCAGAGGGAGATTAGAAGATTTTGGTTCGGATCCTGTTCATCAATTAGTGATATAGTTGCGAGGATTACTCTTCTATTATTTTTGAAGAATTCCTTAGTATCTAGGATCTTATCAAACACTCCCCTAACATCTAGTTCAAACACGTTTTCCTCGGAGATAATTTTTCTGGCCTCAGCCACACTCATAGGAGTTGGGACGCTCGGCACTATTTGTCCTGGGTAATAAGATAGATCGGTTTCATCAACATAGGTCAGTTCTGTCTCCGTACCCCCGTACAAAGTTATTATATCATCAATTTTCCTCCCTACATCAACTCTTCTTAAAAGAACGATATCCCCCACATCTAAACCTAGTTGCGAAAATATTTTTGCAACTCTATCTTGAAGATAAACAAGTGCTTTTCCACTTCCATCGGCTAAGAGAAGTCTTATCCTGCTTTTTTCTCGTTTCTCAGATAATAATCTCATAATTCTTCCTAAGACAGTTACTTTTCGCATGCCTGGGACAAGATCAGCTATCCTAATAACCGCATACTCACTAGTTATCCTCTCTATCAATTCTGGATCAGCTATACCATATTTGTCCATCAGTATTAATAGAGCGGTTCTCTCCGTTATTAGATTAGAGGCTTCGCCCCTAATATTTTTTATTTCTTCTTCTAATTTCTCTAATGTCCAGCCTAATCTCTTAGCTATCATCTTTTTAACAAGAGATAAATCTTCAGTTTTCTTCATATTAACACCGGTGATTGCCTTGGAGACTTATGGGCCCTTAGTTCGAACGGATCTCGACATGGTATGCCCCCTATGTAATAAAGGTAGGTTGATAATGTACTATAAAGTAACTAAAATACCATATTTCGGTGACATATTTCTTATGGCAATTCGATGCACCAACTGTAGTTTAAAGATTTCTGATATCTTAGCGGTACGGGAAAAGGGAGACATGCCAGAAAAACATGAAATAAGGATTCTTCCAGAAAGACTGGGAGACCTAGTTGTTTTATCATCTGGTGCGAAAGTAGAGATACCCGAGCTAGAAATAGAACTCACGATAGGCTTAGAGATGGGCGGGGAAATAACTACCGTTGAGGGAATTTTGCTAGAGTCAATAGAGTTCATAAATTCCTTACTTAGTAGCGAGGATGATGCAGAGAAAAAGAAAAAATTGGAGAGAATAAAGCAGTTACTAGAGACCGAGAAAAATAATCCGACAGGCAAATTAAGACTGATTGTGACTGATAAGAATAAACGAAGCGCAATAATCCCTATAGAGCTTTGGAGCAAAAGAGTGGAGGAGGAACGATTAAAAGCATTAGGGCTCAGAGAAGAACTAATCAGTAAAGCCAAAGAACTAGGCAAACAAATAGTTAAAGAGAGGGTAAAAAAGAGGGAATTCAGTCACTGATTTCTATTTCGATAGGCTCCTTACCTTTCCTGAGCCTTATTATGAGAACTCCTCTCTCCTTATCAAATCTTACCTTGACATCTCCTGGCTCTGGGGTATATGGTAGTTGTAACTCAGCTCGATATTCTCTGCAAACCGTCTTACCGGTTAGTAAGGGGTAGACGAGAGTTTTGTCTGGAATTGCTCGAATCCTTAACTTGTCTCCCTCTAGTTCCACTTTTATATTAGCTTTATCACTAACACCCACTAACTCAACGTAGTAAATACTTTCACCAGGTCTGTGCTCCTCAATTATTCTCGGTCGAATAACGCCTTCAGAACATGATAAAAAGTCGTCAGACTCTACGAAATGTGTGACGTGTTCCCTCTTACCGACTCTCCTAATGGGTCTTACTTCCTCCTCATAGTAGTAATAGAAGAAGAACTCCTCACTCATAATCCACACCTCCTCATGTGTATAATTCACTAACTTCCTTTGGCAAAGAGACCTTCATAGCCTTCTCCAATTTCTGCATTTCTAATCGTATTTCTTCGGCGCGTTCAAGTAGCTCTTGTACATTTATTTGATCCTCCTTCCCTAAAATCTTAGCGAGAACCTTCAGTAGCCTAGCAGCGCTTCCAGGGTCTGCTACCAGGGGTACTTGGTATGTTTCTGATAAGAGAACTAGAGCGGTCTTCTTCTTAATTAATCTATCCATCAAGACATAAGCGTAGGGTCCGCTTAATGTACCGTTACTTATTACTTCAACACCGGATTTTTCAACGGCCTCGTATGCTTTCTTACCAACAGGTGCTGCTAGGATCATGATTTCCTCGTCAGCTTTTTGCATCCTAGCAGCGCTTGGAGCTGAGGCCAACATTATTGGTAACTCTATTTGTTTTTCATCAATAAGCTTCACTATAAACTTAGCTAAGGGTATCGCTAATACAGCACTCATAGGAGCTTCAAACATTAGGACAAGGGTGTCATCGTTTGCAAACAATCTAATCATCGGTTCAGGTTGCTTATTTTCGTACCTAATAATAACGGATGTTGGTTCTGATACAACAAACCCAACCCTACGCATATTGAGACTCTTAACCAATTGTCTAAGAGCCAGAATCCCTACCAAACCGATCTCGGGTATCGCGACAATCAAGTGTTTATACTTCCCCGACTCTATTTTCTCTTCTTCAATAATTTTGAAAAATTCAGGCGATGTGACCTTTTCTTGCATCAGAATCACCAATAATCTTCAAATAGAATAAATAAGGCTTAGTTTTTCCTCATTAATATCTTCATCCGTAATGCCTAGTCCCTTCCTCATAGGCAGAATTCTTTTGCTGTTCTCGAACCGAGTAACTGGTTGCTTTAAGATATCCTCCTTTAGAAGATCCGAATCGAGATCTGCAAAATCGACAGGAATTACCGAAGCTAAGTACGAATCAACCGTTATTCCAATATTCGTTTCTCCAGCACACCCAATCATGACTAGTAAACCATGCTCTTTGGCATTTCTTCCAGAAACAAATACATCGATAGGATCACCGGCCTTAGCTATTTTTAGATTTATTCCATCAACCTTCCCGAGAACATTCTCTAAATCACTGCTTTTTCGGAAACTTTCATCAACTATTATTGGTAACTCCGTTAATTTCCTTAACTCATTTATCTCATCAATTCTGTCTCGAGGAAGAGGTTGCTCTATGAACTCTATATTAGCGGGTAATTTATCTATTCTAGGAATGATCTCCCTAGCCTCTTGGTAAGTCCATCCCTGGTTAGCATCGATACGAAGCGATACTTCGCTCGGGAGCATATCTGCAACAGCTTTTATTCTTTCGAAATCGACCTCTACACCACCCTTCCCGACCTTGAGTTTGATGGACTTGAATCCCATCTCTAATGCTTTAGTGACGTCCTTCAATGTTTCCTCAAGGGGCTCTATCCCTATAGTTATATCTGTGAATACTTCAGGAGTAGTTACTGGGGCAAACAATTCACCGAAGTTCTTACCAAGTAAACGAGCTATTGCGTCTAGGATAGCAATACTGAACGCTAAACGATAGGGTCTCTCCGGAAGTGTCTCGATAATACTTCTTAGAGCGTCAGAGAGGTTCTTCTCCTTCAAACCCGGGCCTAGATGAGTTAGAGTCTCCATCAAGTTCTCTCTTGAAATGCTGGCAGGTATGCTGGACTCGCCGAAACCACGCGTTGTCTCGGTCTCTATTTCTACGAGAAGAACTCTGTCCTGCTCGGTTCTTGAAGTAGCTATTTCAAAAGGCTTGTAATAGTTCAATACGCAGAAATAAGCCTTAATAGAAGAAATTTTCTCATCTACTCCTGCTTCCTTTATAGCTGACTCCAAATTAGATAAAACATTTTGCACAGAAAGCATCCAATCACCTACTCAACCAAGAATTTTATTAGTTCCTCCGATGGTTTCTTCCGTGTTTTAACCACCATAATACCTCTTCCTTCCTTTAGCTTTGTATAGATTATTGACTTATTCGTCCCATGCAGAATCGCGTATTTAAGATCTCCCATATCCTCCTCCACAAGAACATTTCTTAAGGATTTACCTAGCGCAACAATAAGGGATACTAGATTCTCAGGAATATTCTCTAAAGTGGGTTCTCCTGGGTAAAAGGCGGTATAAATGTCCCCACCAGGTGTTGCGGCAATCAATAGAATCTTCTCGATTTCTGGATATTTACTCGCCATATTCCTGAGAAGATCCCACGCCTTGCTAGAGGGAATCAATTTATACTTGGCTTTCGTAGCTCCTTCAGCCCCCATCGCCGACTTCTCCCTGGGAGTCGCAACTTCTACAGTCTCTGTTTTTTGTTCCTTTTCTCTCTCTTCTTCCCCAATAACGGGTATCTCGATGAGGGGCTGTACAAAAGGAGCAGCTTCGGGAGCGATCGCTGCCTGAAGAATATTACTAGCTGATAAGCTCTCAATTAATTTCTGTGGGGGTCTAAAGGTCATTAGTAAGGACTCTGTAATCTCGATGACCCTGGTTACCTCATCAGCATTATACGCATTGATTAACAAGTGGGGAACTTCGTAATTCCATAAATTTCTTATTTCTCTGGTTAATCTATCAGCCACTTCCTGACCTACTATGACTGCTTCCTTATTAATCCCGAGGTCCTTCCTAGTACCCACAACTACCAAAGCCACTATATTTTGTATAAGTCCTCCCCCAATCACCTCTTCTTCAACCATCTTACCCAATAACTGAGGCGACACTGGATCATTAGCATCGTAGAAAAGAATAATACCAACACATTTTGACAAACCAACAAGGCGCTCATTAGTGAACTCTTCCCTACCAGGAGTATCTATCAATGCAAGCTTATAGGTCTCAACTGGAATCTTCCTTCCCTCTTTAACCTGGAAAAAAGTACGAACAGTCTCGAAAACCTCTACCTTCTCACTTGGAATATACTCACGGGAATCCTCTTGGCCAAAGAACACTTTCCTAAACGTAGTCTTACCACTTTTGGCAGGTCCATATAGACCTACTCTAATAACGGGCAATCGCTCTTCGCTACTACCACTCATAGAAATCATCCACAAACTTCCCTAGTCATAATCCTTGTTGAAGAATTAGAAGAACAAACCGCTAATTTAAATATTTAATACAGCATTGCCTTCACATTCCCATAAGCGCTGGGATTCTGCATTTATGGAAAGTTTTATTTGGTGCTTTCTCTATTTTAGAGAGAAACAATAGTGGGCCGTATTAGTTATGTTCGTTTTTATGGAGTGTGTAATCCCAATTAATTGTCAAAAGCTAAGAGATTCCTCAAATATATCCCTAGAAACTAGAAACACGAGATACTAAGACTCCACGCTACTAAATCCTAGCACGACTCTACTGCAAAATAAATAATGATCAAATTTTAGGAAAGTAATAACAATAATTTCTAAACCTTAAGGAAAAACTCTAGGAGAGGATCCTGTATGCCAATTTACCGTATCAGAATTAGGGTTAAGGAGATTCGAGGATACTGTCCTATATATAAGCCTGGGGACGAGATTGTTTTGAATGGGTATTACATCGATACTGAGAAGAGTGCTCCCGTGTGTATGCATGCCTTCCTTGCCATGGCTTCGCTTCTCTCAGCTTTCTCTCACGGTGCTAGTGCTCGTGACCTTGGAATAGGGGAAGAGAAGAATATTGGTTATCTTCAATGTCCCGATCCAGGACCGCCATATACGAGAGGGGGGACAGTAGTATTCGAATTGAAAAGAGAAGAGGAGATCAAGCAGTAGCTCTAAGCAGTATTTAAGGCCAGTAAGATTCTCTAATTCTTCGCGATTAATCATGTATTAGCTTTGGAACTATATCTCTTTCCCTATCATTAGATCTATATTGTTTTCTTCTGCAATCTTCCTAATTTCTTCAGCAACCTCTTTCTTAGCTGTTAGGATCACTAGGAATAGTCTTGGTTTCTCTCCATACTTCTCCTCGACAAGCCTTGCCTTCCTTAACAACTTTCGAACCTCCTCTACACTCTCAGCAAAGCTAGTTACTTCACCAACAATTAACGGTTTTTCACAAAATAGGTTTATTTCCTCTCCATCAATAACCCTCTTCTCCAACCTCGCATCGCTCGGTAGGATACCCAATTTCCTCAGACTACCAGTCAACATCTCCCTAACAAACTCTTCAAAAGTAAGACCAGCAAACTTCCTTAACGAGTCAAAACCAATGAGTATTCTAGATTCCAACCGTCTAAACGCTCTATCAAGCCTCCTATACGAGATACGAAGATGCTTTATCTCAGCCAGCATTTTGTTGAAGTCTTCGCGCAGCCGCTTCTGCTCGGCCTCAATGGCCTCCATCCTGGCCTCTATAGCCTCCATTCGAGCCAGCATTTTGTTGAAGTCTTCGCGTAGCCGCTTCTGCTCGGCATGGAAGTCTTCCCGGAGTTCCCTGATTTCTCTGAGGATTGCTGATTTTTCAAGCTCGGGTAGTATCCGTTTTATAAGTCTCTCTAGTAATTCGGGTCTCTTAGTGATTTCCTCTATGATCTCTTCAACACTAACCAATACAACCACCAAGACTCATTAAATTAGGATAATGTTATAATTCAACACTATTTAAGCATCCCAATCGATGAGTGATACAATTTGTCAATGACCCAAATTCTAACAATCTCGATGATAAGAGTTAGAGTATATGGGATTCTTCTGGCGAATAGAGTTGAAGTAGAAAAGAATATGTTGTGGTCATATCTAAAAATCGCTGAGAAAGTCGGTTTAAAGGGAGGGAAAGCCCGTTATGGATGCTGTAGAGTTATCTCTGAAGGAGAAAAAAGTGGCAAAGATAACTCTGAAAGAACTCGAGGAAGATTCTATTGAGCTACAAGAGAAATACACTAAATAAGCTTCGCTTATTGATTAATACTTCACTTCTTTTTACCAGTCCTTGGCATTGATTTTGAACAAAGAGGTATACGAGGCTATAGTCAAATTCAGGGGCTCTGAAATAAGTTTTCTCCAGAATGTAACAAGGATTTAAATAAAATCAGTCTGTATATTTCGTATACAATTGAGTTGGAACATTGGTTGGAAAATGGTGGAATTAATGGTTGCTCTAAGACTTAAGCTTGGTAAAAAAGGTTATCTCATCATCCCCAAGATATTGCGTGAAAAATATGGTTTTAAAGAAGGAGATTGGATATTGGTAGAACTTAGGGATGACGGAATTCTGCTTAAGCCCAGGAATAGTATTGATGATCTTAGAAAATTCTTTAAGCTACATGTAAAAAAGCTTCAAACTCTAAACACTAGATCTCCGAAACCAGGGGAATTGAAGGGGATTTCTCTTGAAGAAGAGTTCGAGTAAGATATACGCATTTATTGACGCAAATCTGCTAATATACCTCAACTGCATTAAGGATGAAGAGGACAGAGCACCATATGAAACGCTATACTATAACGTCTTGAAATCATTTGTTGTCTTCACGGACATGCTCGTAATCGACGAGCTTCTATGGGTATCAAAGAAGAAATATAGGATACCATACAACGTGACAATAGATTTCATTCGCAACGCTGTTTCTCCATATGTTAGTATTTTGACCATAGATTTCAGTATTTTAGACACATTTCTATCAGTATTATCGAAGTACGGACTTAAACCATCTGATGCCATACATGTCGCAGCAATGAAAAACAACAATGTATCCATTATAATAAGTGAAGATGATGATTTCGACAAAGTCGAGGGAATCCGTAGAATATGGCTATCAACCTAGAAATCCTGGTTCATTAGTACACAATCCCGACAAAGATCCCCCCAGTCGTATATTTTTAGCTAGATATTTTACAAGACAAATCTTTCTAGTCGTTACAATCACTTAATAACCCGAATTTTAATGATTTCGTTGGCAATCTTAAGCATTCTTGTCAAGTCGATAAGTATTACGTCTTCTTCTGGAGGGAAGGAGAATCCTTCTTTTGAAAAAATCATGTAAATGTTTTTCCTAACGTTTTTCTTCCAGGTGAACTCCTCGCTCTTCCTCATTAGATCTAATAATACCTTCTTACTCACCGGCCTATTAGTGTATTTGCACTCAACGAAATAAGCAATTTTTTCCCGCTCGTTTATCGCTACAAGATCTATCTCTATATCTCTTCTCCACCACCTACCTATTGTATCAAACCTTATAGGTATGTTGTCTATTCTAGACCCATTAATCCTGAGCAAAAACTGTTTAACCACGGACTCGAATCCATGCGAAATGATAAGGTGCTTCTCCTTGATAATCCTTCTCAGTACTGGGTCGGCCTCTCCAATCTCCAGCAGTGATTTATTCGGTAAAACGTATCTAAGCCAGAAACGGATGAAATTATTCCTGATTTTGTAGATGCCCCGCCCCCTTTCCTTTATCGGCGTCTCCCTCTCCACCAATTTTAACCGATTAATCAGCACGTTTAGGTACTTGGAGAGCTTATTCTTTTCAACACCACTCGCATCCGATATCTCCGAGAATCTTGTGTAGCCGAGAGATATAGCTTTAAGAATAGACATGTAAGTCGTTGGATCCCTAGTCTCTTGCAATAATAGCATCTCTGGCTCATCATAAAGAGCAGATCCCCGAGAAAGTATCTGATCCACAATATTTCCTTCAACAGTTTTTGAATCACTGAAAAGAGACAAGTACAGAGGCACACCACCCAAAACACTGTATGCGAAAAGACGGGACTCCTCATCGTATCTGGGGAAAAACATTCTCGCAGCCCAGTAATCCATCTCACTAATCTCTAACATACCAGTCCGACGCCCATAAATCGGGCTCTCATAGGATTTCCCAATACGCTCAAACACGCTAACAGCTGAGCCTACCAGTATAAGAAAAATCTTCGTCCTCCGCAGCTTCTCGTCCCAAACCTTTTGTAGAAGAGACAAGGCACCCCTGTAAACCTCTAGCAACCTCTGAAACTCATCGAAAACAAAAACCACCCTCTCCCCCGATGCCAAATCCCCTAGGACTTCAAAGAAATCCTCTAACCCCCTAACACTTAACTTATCATAAGGAGGACCAAGAACCCTGAGAAAACCCTCTAATAACGTCCCCAAATCCTCCAAAGTCACGAAGAAGTAATACGCCTTCTTCCCCCTAATAAACTGCTTAACAATCTCGGTCTTACCAATACCCCGTCTCCCATAAATTATAATAAGCTCAGCCCTACCAGAACGATACCTCTCCTCAAGAAAATCAAGCTCATACTCCCTATCAATGAACATTCGCATCATCATACTTATAAGTATCATACCCAAAAGTATGATACTCATAG
>Ga0180301_10004080_pt1 | contig 11287 bp, 9 predicted proteins | sample GuaBasSediGuay16_FD_121797 | JGI IMG/M metagenome (GOLD analysis project Ga0180301, IMG submission 121797) | Subseafloor sediment microbial communities from Guaymas Basin, Gulf of California, Mexico - Guay16, Core 4569-2, 12-15 cm | ecosystem: Environmental > Aquatic > Marine > Hydrothermal... | reverse complement strand
TCCTACAGTAAAAGCTTCGACTCTGGAATCAAGATGATCTCCCTTTTCCCACAGTTTTGACATAAAGGACTCCCTCCAAACAGCTTACCCTAACCGGAGGAAGCCCTGTCTGTCAATGTAGATTTTTAAGTGGAAGCTATGGCACGGGTTGGCCGGATTGGCCGCCCGCAACATGTTTTTTAGCCTGTTAAGTGGACTTTAAAGAGGAGGCAATGCCGCTTCTCAGTTTGCCTCCGGTTCTGCTGTAAAGGTAAGCTTCTCTTCATCCATGGTCCTTGTAACCAGAATCTTATCCCCCTCTTTGATTTCTCCTGAGAGAATCTTCCTGGCGAGAGGATTCTGAAGATGATTCTGCACCGCTCTTCGCAGAGGACGTGCACCAAAGGCCGGATCATAGCCTTTCTCTGCAAGAAACGCTCTTGCACTTTCATCCACCATGATCGATATTTTTCTTTCTTTTAGCCTTCTCTTAAGCTGTTCAATCTGTATATCAACGATATCCAGAAGTTGTTTCTTATCGAGTCTGTTGAAAGTTATTATCTCATCTATTCGATTTAAGAACTCCGGTTTAAAGGTGGACTTAAGAAGCGTGTTAATCCTCTCCTTTATGGTTTCCATATCTTCGGTCTGAAGAATTATATCGCTTCCCAGATTGCTGGTCATTATAATGATACAGTTTCTAAAATCAACCGTCCTCCCCTGGCTGTCGGTAATTCTTCCTTCATCGAGAAGTTGAAGCAGAATGTTAAACACATCCGGATGAGCCTTTTCGATTTCATCGAACAGTACAACCGAGTAAGGACGCCTTCGCACCGGTTCGGTAAGTTGTCCGCCTTCTTCGTAGCCTACATAACCGGGAGGCGCTCCTACCAATCTTGAGACGGCGAATCTCTCCATATACTCACTCATATCGATTCGAGTAAGAGCCTTTTCATCATCAAATAGAAACTCTGCGAGAGTCTTGGCAAGCTCTGTCTTACCCACGCCTGTAGGTCCTATAAAAATGAAAGTCCCCAGCGGCCTCCTCTCGTCGGAGAGACCGCTCTTATTCCTTCTGATCGCATCCGATACAGCGGTTATGGCATGCTGTTGACCTACAACTCGCCGGGATAGAATTTCCTCGAGCTTAAGGTACTTTTCCCTCTCCGAGGTAAGCATCCTGGTTACAGGAATACCGGTCCAGCTTGACACCACTTTTGCAATGTCCTCTTCGGTAACTTCTTCACGCAGAAGGCGGGTCTCCTTCTGCAGTGTCTCCAGTTCCCTGGTCTTTTGATTGAGCTTCTTTGTGGTATCGGGTATAAGCCCGTGTTTTATCTCCGCTGCCTTGTGTAAATTGCCTTCCCGCTCATAACGCTGTTCTTCTATGTTGAGTTCATCGAGCCTTTGCTTCAAAGCACGAATCTCCTCTATAATTTTTTTCTCATTATTCCACTGAAGCTGCATGGCATCCCGTTTCGACTGAAGCTCAGATAATTCCTTCTCCAGTTTTTGCAGTCTCTCCCTGGAGGCAGGATCATCTTCCTTGGAGAGAGCCTGTTTTTCTATATTTAGCTGAAGTATTCTCCTGCTGATTTGATCCAATTCGAAGGGCTGACTTTCAATCTCCATTTTCAGCCTGCTCGCAGCTTCATCCACCAGATCTATGGCTTTATCGGGGAGAAACCTGGCGGTGATGTATCGGTTTGATAGAGTGGCTGCTGCTATAATAGCATCATCGGTAATACGAACTCCGTGGTGAATTTCGTAACGCTCCTTAAGACCCCTGAGAATTGCAATGGTATCCTCAACAGAAGGTTCGGAAGTATAGACAGGCTGGAAACGTCTCTCCAGCGCAGGATCTTTTTCTATATGTTTTCTGTATTCATCCAGGGTGGTTGCCCCTATAGCTCTGAGCTCTCCCCTTGCCAGTGCAGGTTTAAGGAGGTTGGATGCATCCATTGCTCCCTCGGCAGCTCCGGCCCCTACAACTGTATGAAGCTCATCGATAAAGAGAATTATCTGCCCGTCCGACTCGGCTATCTCTTTTATGACTGCCTTAAGCCGTTCCTCAAACTCTCCGCGAAACTTGGTTCCTGCTACAAGCGAACCCAGATCGAGGGCAAGGATACGCTTATTCTTAAGGGAATCGGGTACATCTCCGGACACGATCCTCCCAGCAAGCCCTTCAGCTATGGCTGTCTTACCTACTCCTGGTTCTCCGATCAGTACCGGATTATTCTTTGTTCTACGTGAGAGTACCTGCATTACCCTTCTTATCTCCTCATCTCGTCCGATAACAGGATCGAGCTTCCCCCTTCTGGCAAGAGCAGTTAGATCACGGCAGTATCTTTCAAGAACCTGGTACTTATCTTCGGGATTTTGATCTGTTACCCTCTGTTTTCCCCTTACCGTCATCAGGGCTTTCAAAACCGAATCTCTCGAAACACCGTTAGATCGGAGTACATCACCTGCCCTCGTTTTTGAATCAAGGATTGCAAGCAGGAGATGTTCTGTACTGACATATTCATCTTTCAGATTGCCCGCTTCGGTCTCAGCCCTGTTTAGAATGTTAGCCACCTCCGGAGAAAGGTGTGCATGGGCAGTTTCTCCATATATGCGGGGTTTCTGGGAAATAATCTCTTCGATATCTCCAGTGATTTCTTCCTTTGAAACACCCAATCTATCTAACAAAGGAGGAACTACCCCTTCCTTCTGCTTTAAAAGAGCCAGGAGGAGGTGTTCTGCATCCAGAGTAGAGTGATTATTTTTTCTCACAATCGAATCTGCTTCCTGCAGAGCTTCCTGTGCCTTAAGTGTAAATCTATCTAATCTCATTTCGAGTCTCCTCTTAAAAAAATTATTCTTATTGGGCTATGCACTTGGCTTCCCTACCTACAATATTTTGTGGTTATAATCCACATTAAAACATATTTTGCCAATATAAGTAGTTACTCGGGAGATATGTGTATAGCCCGATATTCTTATTAAACTTTGTTCACCAAAACTAACCAATAATAAAGATACCCATGGTGGGCATAATCGGTCAAATTATTCTTTTACCGATCGGTTGTGATTTCGTGATAACGCACTTTGATACTATTCCAATACTTGATTTAATTCGATTTTCAAAGTACTACTTTTTCTAATAAAGATGAGTTTTTTGTTTCTAAATTTTCTCCTTGCAGCACTTCCCTCTCTATTACTGCTTCTTTATTTCTATAAGAAAGATAAGCAGCGCAGAGAATCTCTTTATTTAATATGGAAGACCTTTGCCTTTGGGGTTCTGGCAGTATTACCGGTAGCAGGAATAGAGTTTTTTCTCTCCAGAGGGCTCTTTTTTTTCAGGGGTATACTGCTTATAGCAATGAGAGCATTCATAATTGCAGGTTTTGTGGAAGAATTATCCAAGTTTCTGGTTGTAAGATTGTTCCTCTATCCGCGTAAGGAGTTTGATGAAATCGCCGACGGAATCGTATATACAATTACGGCCAGCCTGGGGTTTGCATTTATGGAGAACCTAATGTACAGTTTTGGCCCCGTCCTTTTACTTTTAATCAGGGGGATAACCGCAGTGCCTCTCCATGCAATTGCCTCCGGTATCATGGGCTATTATATAGGAGCTTCCAGGTTCAGGCCCAGGCCTCAATTCCTTAAGGGGCTTTTATATGCAACTGCAATACACGGACTCTACAATTTTCTTCTTTTTACGGGTACATGGATATCTCTGTTGGTAATTCCTCTCCTGTTTTTTTCCGGGAAAATACTTTTGCATTTATACAGGGTTGCGCTGAAAGAAGATAGGTTAAGTGGAAGGAGCTGAAGAAAGCCGGAGTTTTAATTGCCCGGGTAGTAATATATTGATATTGGAAAAATGAAGACAAAAGCCGTAAGACTGCATGGAAAGGGAGATCTAAAACTTGATGAGTTTGATCTCCCGCCTCTGAGAGATGATGAAATACTTGCTCACATTATTTGTAATAGTATTTGTATGTCTTCCTATAAGGCTGCAATTAAGGGAGAGGAACATAAGAGAGTACCCAGCGATTTAAAAAATAATCCCATTATAATCGGCCATGAGTTTTGCGGAGAAATAATCGAAGTAGGACGAAAATGGAGGCATAAGTTCGAGCAAGGTGAAAGGTTTGTATTACAACCTGCACTAAATTATAGAGAAACTTCCCGGACTCCTGGTTATTCTTTCAGATATCTTGGAGGTAATGCCACTTATGTCATTATCCCTGAAATAGTGATAGAAACGGATTGTTTGTTAAAATATAATGGTGAAGCTTATTTTGCAGGGTCATTAGCCGAACCGATGTCCTGCATCATAGGAGCCTTTCGAGAAATGTACCATACAAACCCGGGTAGACACGAACATATAATTGGTATCGAAGAGGGTGGTAATATGGCTATCCTGGGGGGTGCAGGACCGATGGGATTGGGAGCAATTGATTATGCTGTCCACAATCCAAGGAAACCAGAACTTCTTGTAGTAACGGACATTGATTCTGTAAGAATAAATAGAGCAAGACAAGTATATCCTGAGAAAGAAGCAGAAATAAATGGAGTAAGACTCGAATATGTGAATACAGAAGGCATGGAATTACCGGAAAAGTATCTCCTGAGATTATCCGGAAATAAAGGATATAACGATGTAATGGTGTTCGCTCCGATTCAGGAACTGGTTGAACTGGGAGATAAAGTTCTCACTAAAGACGGTTGCTTGAACTTTTTTGCAGGGCCAACCGAGATGAATTTTTCTGCTATGATAAATTTTTATAATTTACACTACGAATCGACGCACTTTGTTGGAACGAGTGGGGGAAACACAGAAGATATGAGAGAAGCAATTATTTTAATGCAGGAAGAGAAAATAAATCCTGCTGCCATGATAACCCATATCGGTGGTCTAAATACTGTAGCCGATACAATTCTTAGTCTTCCTTCAATACCGGGAGGTAAAAAACTCATATATACAAGCATTGAGCTTGAATTAACTTCTATCGATGAATTTAAGCTAAAAGGTAAAAAGGATCCTTTTTTTGCTGATCTCCATGAAATAACAGCAAAGAACAAAAATATTTGGTGCCTTGAGGCCGAACAATATCTACTTAAATATGCAAAAAAAATATAAATTAAAAGATCACCCTCTAAATAGGCACTCTGTAGACTTAACCGCTTGACGCAAACGCACCTTACAATTATATTATATATAAAACGGCGCAGGGTAGAGCAGCTGGTAGCTCGTCGGGCTCATAACCCGGAGGTCGTAGGTTCGAATCCTACCCCTGCTAAACATATAAAGCCGCCAATTCAGGCGGTTTTTTTATTTTTGGATCGGGTTTTTCTCGTGTTCCCTGTATTTTCTGCAAGTTTATTTTGATTGCAAATCTCCTGTTTCCATTTATAAGGGTTCGCATCATATAATGATAATAGTAAGCAATCGGACGATGCCGCTACCCGTTCATGGAAAAAGACATTCGTACATAAAACAAGCAGTCTTGAAGCAGGGGGAGGGAAACAGTGGTATATTATTGCAACTAATCTAAGAGGACAAAGGTGATTGCGGCGGTCAACCATAATAGCTCTTAGAGCTGTTTCCACCATGGCGATATTCCTCTCTTCCCGGCAATCACATGACTCTATACCCGCATAAGACTACTGTGCCACTTTTTTTATTTTTTTTGCCATTTCCATTTCGGATTCAAGTGAGAGTAACATCCTTTTTATTTCCAATCCGCCTCCGAATCCTGTGAGGTTCCCGTTGCTACCGATTACGCGGTGGCACGGTATGATAATGGGAATGGGATTACTTTTGCAGGCCGATCCCACTGCCCTAGCTGCCTTCGGCTTTCCCAGCCGATGAGCAATCCCTCCATAGGAAACCGTCTCTCCGTAGGGTATCTCGAAGAGCTTTTCCCATACCTTTTGCTGAAAGGGGGTGCCCACCGGTTTGACCGGGACATCGAAGCTCTTCCGTTCACCTTGAAAGTATTCCTTAAGCTCTACAATAACTTTTTCAAAGGGTGTCCGGTTTTCCGTCCATTCTGCCCTGATATCCCTTCCCCCATGAAAGTCTATCATAAGCAACGATTCTCCGTCTCCGAGAAGAAGTAAAGTTCCCACAGGGCTTTCCATACAGGTGTAGTAAAGTTTTTTCATTCTTTCCTCCCTAAATATTTTTGTGGAAGCCATATTTTCGCAAAGACCAATAGCCCCACGACCCCATCAAAGATTGAAATTTCCCGTCGAAAGGGGTGTCGCGGCTTAACACTGCCCGGTAGCAAAAATCATGATGCAATTCCATGCTATAATTTTATACACATTTTTTTTCCCTGTCTCGCTGTTTCCGGACTTTATGGGAGATATCAGTGCCGAGCGGCTACTTTTATAATTGCTGTTGTTCCTTTAACCTGTGAGCAGCTTAAAAGCACGGCTCCGGCCACGGCTTTATGCGGTGCTGGACAGTGCTACATGGCTTTACGACTGGAAATAATTGGCGTTTTCAGCTAAATGGATGCCGAACTCCTACTGTCAAAAGTAAATCTTAACTCCCAGATAGAATAAATCCGGGTATGCGCCGAACTCGCTGTTAAAGTCTGTGGGAATCGGTAATGAAGAACCAGGAAGAGTAGCTGTCTCCGGTTTCTCGCCAATTCCTATATTGAATCCTGAACTAATATAAATATTCTCTTCGATATTGTATTCCCCGCTGATGCAAAGCATTGCAGACCAGTCGTTTATGTTTAACATTAAAAGTGCACTTACGGGTAAGAGGGGCAGGAGGTTGTAGGTGGTACCGATCATCAAATAATGACGGCCTAAAAGGTAGAGGTTTCCTTCGTTGTATGCAGGGTAATCAGCATGGTTTTCTATTATATCCATATAGTCCACGGGGTCCTTTTTGCCCGAAGTATTTAGATGATACTCCGCGTATCCGTAGAGCTTACCTGAAAAGGAGTAGTCCAGGCCTGCAGAGAGACCAAAATAGTCTGCATCGATATCAGGATTTTTCTCGGTGCTAAATACATCGGGTAGCACATAGGAAGCTTCAACCCAGGAGCCCGCCCTGCCGATTGAGCGTGTTATATCCAGCCCTCCTAGTAGATTTTCCCGAAAATCCATAACTAACATGGTCACATCAGTTTGAAGCACGTAAAATTTGGTACGTGCAAATATAGCGCTGTTCGCGTAGGCGAAATCTTCGCCTGTTACATATCCCAAATCTATCTCGTTCATGGCTCCCACCGGAATACGGATACGTGCAGCATCCACCCCTCTTTTCTCTTCCGTGTCAATCTCGTTAAAACTGTAGGGGGCGAGAATGTCGGTGGGATTGATAACCCTTGCACTTCCCCAGGATATAGCCTGCCTGCCGATATACACATCCGCAAAAGTAAGAGAAACAGTGATAAAGGCTCTGTCGAGATCGTTGTAAAGACCGATGTTCTTCAGATTCTCGTCTTCGCAGGGAAAGAGTCTCTCGGGAATATCACCTATTCGATAACCTGTGGATCGACGGGCAAGGGAAAGGGAGCTTAAGGACAGAGCCTCTGAATCGATCCGGGAGTATATTTTATAAGCTATATCGAAACCAAGCCAGGAGGTGGGATATAATGCTCCATCAAGCTTAAGCACGTTAGTATTAATTCCGTAGAGGTTTTGCTCAAAGGCAGGATTAAGAATACCCAGAGTGAAAAATTTAAAGGAGCCGTGGATCGAGAAATCGGATGCAGTGAGTACATTCAGCCTAAAGAGGCAGAGTATTAAGAAAAGTAAGGCTGCCTTTTTAATTCCTGGTCTCTTCCCGCACATTGACACCGTCCTCCAGAATAATCACTCTTCGTGCCCGATCAACCACATGCGGATCGTGAGTGGAAAAGACAAAGGTCATGTTTGTCTCTTCGTTCAGTTTTCGCATTATATCCAGCAAAGCCCTGCTGGTTTTTGAGTCAAGATTGGCGGTAGGCTCATCCGCTAGAATCAGGGCAGGTTTTGTTACCATCGCCCTGGCGATAGCCACTCTCTGCTGCTGACCTCCGGAGAGTTGTGTGGGAAAGCGATTGTGGTAGCCCTCAAGCCCCATTTGTTTTAAAATATCCACCACCCGTCTGTGCCTTTCATTTTTAGATACTCCCTGCAGCATCATTACATATTCGATATTCTCTTCAACAGTAAGCACAGGAATAAGATTATAGGCCTGAAAGACAAATCCCACATTGTCCCTGCGGAAATCACAGAGTTCTCTCTGACTCATTTCGGAGAGAAGGCGACCGTTAAGCCACACCTCTCCTTCCGTAGGAGTGTCCAATCCGGTAAGAACATTCAGCAGAGTGGTTTTTCCCGAACCCGAAGGACCCACGATTGCGGTAAACTCTCCCTTCTCAATGGTTAAGTTTACACCGCGTACTGCTTCAACCACGATGCTATCCTGCTGGTAGTTCTTTTTCACATTTTTTGCAACAATAACCTGATTGCTGCACTGTTCCATTGATTTCCTCCGTCCTTCAATCGTTTTAAATACGTTTACTTTGCCTTATTGAGTTTGGCTTTCGAGGTTTGTCCGGCCCGAAAGATTCGCCTCAATTCCGGCTACATGGTCTTTCTGAGTGCATCGGTAATAGACATTTTTGCGGCATGATTGGCCGGGTAAAAACTCACCAGCACGGTGAAAGCGAAAATTAGCAGAGGGTGCAGGATATACTGTCTCGCCTTGAAAGCCGTATAAATCCTGGATGTAAATGTAGTGCCGGCCAGCTCCACACCGGTAAGGTCCATTCCTACCAGTGAACCGAAAAGATTTAGAGCGGTTCCAATTACAATTCCGATAATTATTGAATATACTGCAAGGGAGCCTGCTTCGAATACGATCAGCTTTCTTAAACCTCCGGGTCTGGTTCCTACAGCTCTGAGCACTCCGAACTCAAATGTACGTTCGTAAAGAGACATAAACAGTGTATTGATGATCCCAAATACAATAACTGCAAATACAAGTAATACTAGCAGTCCTATGCTGATATCGGTCATGTCGATAATGTACTTCAACTGGGGGATCAACGACGGCCAGGTCTCTGCAATGTTTCCGTATTCAGAATATTTTTGTTCAAACGTTTTTTCATTTTCGATTGCGTATTTAAAATCTTTAAACTGCACAGCGATTTCATGAATTTCGTTCTCAATACCCAGGAGTTTCTGTGCCTGCGATAAAACAATAAAGGCCATGGAAGCGTCCATCTCTTCAATGTGTATCCGGTAGATTCCTGATACACGAAACATCTCCTGAATAAGCTCTCCAGAACCCGCTTCCGACAGGGTAAGTATCACTCTGTCCCCGCTTTCCACTTCGAGCCTCTCTGCAAGCTTATCTCCTATCATTATATCTCCCTCTTTACTCACGTAGGAGCCTTCGATCAGTCCCTCGTCCATTTTGGAAAGGAACTTCTCCTTGCGGGGATCCACTCCGCATATCACGATCGAGTTTATATCCGCCGGGGAAGAAAGGGTTGCGAAGCTTAAAACTCTCTCCGTTAAAACAGATATACTTTCATCCTTAAGGAGGGCTTCTTTTAATTCTTCCAGCCTGTTGATGGTAAGTGCTGTATCCTGGGACTCATTGAAGCCCACACGGTGAATCTGTGCATCTCCCAGAAAGGAGGAGGTTCCCGAAGAGATAATGTTATTCTTCATTCCCACAATCATCCCATCCATGAACATTATCATGGCCAGACCAATTGCGATGATAAGCCCTGTCAGGAAAGTCCTGCGCCGGTTTCTAAAAATGTTTCTCCACGCAAGTTTCAGGTAATATTCCATTGTTCTTCTCCCCGGAAATTTAATTTTACCATGCTTTTATACGCCCAGCCGGGGCATGATCGCCTCCTCCTGGACTTCAGAATGTTCGCATTGTTTTTGCAGGTTCTGTTCGGGCGGCTCGTAAAGCCGGGAAAAAACACACCAGCAAAGCTGTCACCAGCACGGTAATGGTAGGGAGGTAAAAACTTTTAAAATTAACCTCACCTTTCATATATTTTATTTGAACGCCTCCCCATTCGATTGGGTTGGCCAGCTTAAGCCCATACTCCGCAAAGTAGAGGTTCATGAAATAACCAATAACCGAGCCCAGCAAGATACAGGCACCAGCCAGCAGAGCGGTCTCTATCAGGACCATCCTGACGAGGCTTCCGGGTCGTGTCCCTATTGCCTTAAGCACACCGTATTCCTTCTGCCTTTCCAGTACACTCATGAGAATGGTGTTAAGTACGGTGATGGCCACAATGATTACAACTATTACCAGCATCACGTACATGCCTCCCTTGTCAGCACTCATTGCCACGTAAAACTCATGGGCAAACTCCTTCCAGTCTGCTACATGAAGCCCTGTACCGGAAAGTCGGGATTTAAGCTCCTTTGCTACCTTCTCAATATAATTGAGATTGGCAGCATTGACTGCAATTTCATGAACCTTGCCCTCAAGAACAAATAGCTCCTGGGCGTATTCAAGTGGGAGATAGAAGGCGCTTCTGTTCAATCCGGGGTCGCCCGTATCTATCAAACCTGTAACAGGATACCTGGCATTGGCAATCGAGCCATCCGCAGCCTGGGAGAGAATAACCACGGAATCCCTTACCCCTGCATGAAGATTTCGAGCCAGATCCTTACCCAGGATTACCCCCCGTATTCTGTTATCGAAATAATTGCCTTCTACTATTTTGTTGGAAATGTTCGTTGTTCGCTCCTCTCTTTCCGTATCAATACCTATCACCTGAACACCGGCGCTTTTCTCTCCTGCGGATACTAGACCTGCAGAGAACAGCCTGGGTGCCCATGAATCGATGTGACCAACTGTATCAAGTATCTTCCCGACACGCTCCGGATTGTCGATTGTTTTGTACAGAGAAGGTTTCCCCAGATAGCCCTGCTTGTGGATCTGGATATGGCCCAGCCTCTGCCGGGTAAAACTATCGATAATGTGGTTGTAGGCACCGTCGGCCCACCCGATAAAGAAACATCCCATTACGAAACCGACCAGCATACTTAATCCGGTAAATATTGTGCGCCTTTTCTGTCTTAACAGATTCCTGAAAGCCAACCTCAAGGTCATCATTATCGCCTCCTTATTCGCGAAAACTCCTGAGATTCCGCAGGCTGAAAACAGAATCTTCAACAGGAAGGTTGAACTTTGCCTCGATATACCGAAGGGTTGTACTGTGCCCTTCTTTATTCATGGGAATAAGCTCCATTACGGAAGGGATCTTCCTCCCATCGAAAGTTTTTACATCACGGAAGTTCATTACCCGCATAAGCT
>Ga0180301_10004079_pt1 | contig 11288 bp, 11 predicted proteins | sample GuaBasSediGuay16_FD_121797 | JGI IMG/M metagenome (GOLD analysis project Ga0180301, IMG submission 121797) | Subseafloor sediment microbial communities from Guaymas Basin, Gulf of California, Mexico - Guay16, Core 4569-2, 12-15 cm | ecosystem: Environmental > Aquatic > Marine > Hydrothermal... | reverse complement strand
GAACCGTATTGACCGAGCCTATTTTCTCCGCGTTCTCATCTAGCTCATCGAGATAATTGATGATGTTGATTTTATGGGGCATGGTGACATTCAACCCGTAAAGCCCTAAGCTTCGGACGCCTGCAATTGCGTTTCTTAAATCTTCAGCCCTAACTGTGAATGCAACGTAAACGAAATCTAAGCCGAGATGTTGAAACGCAGCGTTCTGGAAGCATGGGCTAAGAGAATGCTCGACAGGGTCTCCTATAACCGCGCAAACCTTAGTTTTACCAGAAATTTTCAACCGTAAACACCTAACTTCGCATACAGCATCTTCAAATCATCTATCGATAGCTGCCCGGGAGCCGTCTTCAAGTCTTCATCGAGCGATGCGAATGTGAAGTATCCTCCAAAAATGGGAGAAAGCAATCTTGAAATTAATCCTTTCTGCCCCATAGCGAAACAAACGATCTTCGTCAATCTGCTCATTTTTCTTGTGAGCAGTAAACATTCAAGATTATCTTCAATATCACGGGCGGTAGTTACGAGTTTGCAGATCTCCGCCCTTGCCTCGATTTCGGATCTGATGATCCTCTCCATGTCTTTAAGAGGGGGAGTCTTCTCGAAATCATGGAAAGAAATTATCGGCTCGGCTCCATAGCTCCTAATCTCTTCAAGTAATGCTTCTAACTTAGCACTCGTCAGTTCAACATCTACGTATTTGAATCCAGCTTCAGCAGCTTGAATCAAGATTCGAATTCTTGTATTCTCATTTTGCGGTTTCAAACCTCCTTGCTCATACTGTCTGTTAGTAGCTATCATCGGAACTGAAGATTCTTTGACGAAGTTTTCAAGAAGATTCTCAGCGCTGGATAAGTTGGTATTCAGGTAATCTAAGCGAATCTCTATTAGATCAGCTTCTGCATCTTCGGCTCTACGAATCATAGAGCGAATCTCTGAGGGGATCTTGGCGGCGATGGAGACGCAGATTCGAGGCTTCATCTCTCTATCACCCTTTCTTCCTTTACTAAGGTACCGAAGTGTCTACCCCCCTCTTCGAGGTGTACTAGAACTTTGTCTCCAGGCTTAAGATCACTGACTGATTTGCTTCCTTCTTCGGTTACTATTCTTATTGTCTCCGCGTTTTGCAAGATCGTCTTGACGGTTCTTCCTTGACATATAGCTTCGACAAGAAGCAGAGGTCTCCATTCAATCTTAACTCGGCATATATTGGCTCTTCTGCTTTTCCCCTCGCGGTCTACTATGAGGACTTCGTCTCCTGCCTTAAGCTCGGACAAGTATCTCGTCTTTCCCTCAGGAGCAAGAATATAAAGAGCAATGGAACCGGCGTTAACTCTGAATGGTCGTGGAGCCACGAATGGGGTCTCATGAACCTCAGCTTCTACGAGGAAAAGCCCCGAAGACTGGCATCCAACAAGCATTCCTTCGCCTTCCTTCATCAGATCACATGTATCTATGCATACTCTTGCGCCGGAGCCTAGAGGTTTTACTTCAGAAATCTCAGCGGATAAGAGAGACATTCTTTCAGAAGATTCAATTTCAGCCGCTCTTATCTTAACTCCTTTTATGGCATTATAGAGTTTTTTGATTTCTTTTGAATCTTTCATGTTCGTGACGATTCCGTCAACGCCGATTTCCAGAGTCTCAAGAGCTGTTCTCCCCTCTTCTATCGTTGAGACCAGAGCCATCAATTTGGTTTTTCCATGGATCGCTGCTATTATGTTCTCTAGAGGAATCACTTTCCAGTCCGGGCAGGCTGCTATGACATATTCGGCTGAAGCCTCAGCGGCGGATATTATCTCCTCCTCGTCTCCTTTATTCCTCACTGATATGAAGACGCATGCCTTCTTGCCTTTCTTTTTGGCTCTTTTGAGAGCTTCACGAGAATCAACAAGCAGTATATCCCCCGCGTCGGAAGTAGAGGCGAGACTCTTCGCACCGCTTTCTCTTGCAATCTTAATGTCTTCAGCCTCGACTATGAAAGTAGAGGTGAATTGCGCAGTTTTCTCAATCAATCTTTTCTTCTCTTCAGTTTTGAGAGAAGGGTCAATTTTTATCCAGAGTTCCCTCATTTCAAATCATCTCTCCCTCTTTCTTAAGATTCACGTCTTCACCACTCGTTTTTAGAGCCTCCTTAATCAGTTGAATGGCTTTTCCCTCGTTGTTGATATCTACAAAAAGTTCGACGCTGGAAGTGATTGTGAATATCCCGTAAATATTGATATTGGCTGAATTCAAGGCTTCCGTTATTTTGCTTATAACACCAGGGGTTTCTTCTAACTCCACTCCCTTTACTCGTATGAAGGCCATCCCTCTCCTCACCGCAAGGGCAATAGCCCTTTTATCTTTTATCACTAATGAGTGTAATGCCTCTAGTAATTCTTCAGACTTGTCCATGGGTAAATACAAAATCAACGAGTTATGATTGATTGACATCCCCAGAAGCGGAAGATCAATCTTTCTGACCTCTTTAAACACGTTAGTCAGCGTCTCAAAAGACTCTGAGGCTCTTTCCCCTACAATCGTGACGGCCATAGCAGGTTTAGGATAGGAATCAACGACGATCGAGTTTGGAAAGCTCCCGTGGATTATCGTTCCCCCAGAGTCAAGATCGCCAGATGAACTGTTGATGACCTTTATGTTAATGTTTGGCTTTTTATATCGAAGAGCCTTTTTATGAATGAACTTTGTTCCCGAATCAGCTAAGCCTATAAGTGTGTCTACATTGATCTCATCGAGTTTTTTCGGGTTCCTAACTATCTTTGGATCAGCAGTCATTATCCCATCTACGTCCGTGACGAGTATGAGTTGATCCGCATTCAGCGCCCCAGCGAGGATCAGAGCTGTAATATCGCTTCCTCCCCGCCCGAGAGTCGTGATCTTACCGTCCTTAGTCTTACCAACAAATCCGGGAACAACAACTACCGTTCCGTCCCTGATCAGAGATTCTATACTGCTTCGGATTAGTTTCTCACAAACTTGCAGAATAGGCCTTGCATTATTGAATCTGGAATCTGTCAAAATCGGCCAATTAGGTTCCTTAGGGTCTAAATATAGGCTTTTCTGCCCGCGAGCCTTCAATCCAGCGGAGAAAATTCTGGCGCATGTGCGTTCTCCCATTGCCATTATTTCATCAAGTATGTCTCCGGGTATCTTGCCTCCGCATGCTTGAGTAGCGGTTTCGATCAGAAAGTCGGTTGTCTTACCCATAGCGGAGACTACTACAACTACTTGAGATCCCTCTTTAGCCTTTTTTATTACTGAATCTATAGCTCTCGCTATGCTTTGTCCATCAGCTAAGCTTGACCCGCCGAATTTAACGATGAGACGCTCAGCGGCCTTTTTCTTCTTTTCTTCATTCACCTCAAAAACCTCCAAGAAAAAGGAAGAGCCAAAAGCAAGAGGGAACTTTCAGCTCTTCCGTTTAAAATGTTTGATAATATCTACTAAAATAGGCGGAGAAGTTCTTTATTCGTCTAAGGTAAAGGCGACGCATGATTTTGTTTTTCAACGATCGGCTCTCCGAGCTTCCGTTTCTAACAATACGTCATATATAAATCTTGTGAAGGGTCAGATCGCTTAAAGGATCGAATAAACTGCAAATCCCGCTTTGTATAAAAGAGGGATTAATCTTTTATTGTTGAAATGGATTCTATTGTACGGTATAGCGTAGTAAAGAACCCTATAACTCACGAAAGGGTGTCTAATTTGACGGAAATCGGGAAAAAGATACGGCTGGACAGAATAATAAACCGAGATACGAAGAAGACAGTTATAATCCCCATGGACCACGGCTTAACAATGGGGCCTATTCAAGGCTTGCAAGACATGAAGGCCATCGTAAACCAGGTCGCCGAGGGAGGAGCTAACGCCGTTCTCCTTCATAAGGGCATAATAAGAGCTGGATACAGAGGCTACGGTAAAGACATAGGGCTAATAATGCATCTCTCTGGAAGCACATCTCTCGGCCCGGATCCTAATGACAAAGTTCTTGTTGCAAGCGTTATTGAAGCTATAAAGATGGGAGCAGATGCGGTTTCAGTTCACATAAACATTGGGTCGAAAACCGAGCCAGCGCAGCTTAAGGTTCTTGGAGATGTTGCGAGAATCTGCGACGAATGGGGTATGCCTCTGTTGGCTATGGTCTATCCCCGCGGAGAGAAAATTAAAAACCCATACGATGTAGAGGTCGTTAAGCATGCTGCTCGTGTAGGTGCAGAGCTCGGGGCAGATATAGTCAAGACCAACTACACTGGAAGCGAAGAGACATTTAGGGAAGTAGTTAAAGGCTGCCCAGTCCCCGTTGTGATGGCTGGAGGGCCGAAAACGGAGACTGAAGAAGAATTCTGCCAGATGGTCTATGAGTCTATACGTGCAGGCGGGGCGGGAGCAGCGACGGGTAGAAATGTCTTTCAGCACAGGTATCCGGCGAAGATGGTTCGTGTGCTCTGCGGCATCGTTCATGAAGGGTTAGATCCTAAGGCGGCGTTGGCGAAATATATGAAATAAGATCTGTGATAGAAATCTTTATATATAGTTAAGTCGCTGCATAATCTGCGAGGGAATAAAGTGAGGGATCAAGTTCACACGAGGCGTCTACGTTCATTATTAGCCTCTACGGTTTCGCTTTAGACTCTTTTCTAACTCTATTTTTAAGAATTATTTCTTTGTGTATGTCTTTATTTCCGTTCACAGTCTCACTTTGCTCTCTGTTTATGCGTGAATTCGAGATGATAGATTATGGAGAAAGTTAGGCTAGCTATACCTAAAGGACACTTGGCGGAGCCGACGGTCAAGATGCTTGAACGCGCAGGCTATTCGATAACTAGACAGGAAGCTTCCTATAGACCTATGATAAACGATCCGATGATAGAGCTGAAGATTCTTCGGCCGCAAGAGATCCCGATGTTCATCAGTGAGGGCCTCCAAGATGTTGGGATAACAGGGCTTGACTGGCTTCGTGAAACTCGAGCTGATGTTGAGGTTCTTCTGAACTTGGAGTATTCACGTGTCAAGTTGGTCATAGCTGTTCCAAAGGCTTGGACGGAGATAAACTCGCTTTCAGATCTGCTTAAGAAGTTTGCGGATGAGGGGAAACACTTGAGGTTCTCAACTGAATATCTCAACGTCTCCACGGAGTATCTGAAAGCGAATTCTATGTATCAAAGACTTTATGGAGATGCGGATCCGGTGATGATAACTCCGTGGTGGAGGAAAGGTGAAAACGAGAAGGTTTCGCTTTTACTTTCATTCGGTGCAACAGAAGCGAAGCCTCCAGAAAACGCCGATGCAATCATCGACGTCATTGAAACCGGAATGACTCTCGAACGGAATAACTTGAAATCCATCGAAACGGTTATGGAGTCCACAGCCATCCTGATAGCTAATAAGGGCTCTCTTAGGAATCCGGAGAAAAGGGAGAAAATCTATGATATTTTAACGCTTTTAAGGGGAGTGGTTGATGGAAGAAAGAAGCTGCATATATTCGTCAATGTACGCGAGGAGAATCTTAAGAGCCTTCTCAGAGATCTACCGGCGCTTCGAAGACCAACCATCTCTCCTCTCTCGGAGAATGGCTGGTACTCAGTGAATACGGTGATCGAAAAAGACCGTTTCCTTGAGATACTCCCGTCTCTGAGAAGCCTCGCACAAGGATTAGTTGTCTACGAGCCTCGTCAAGTCCTACTGCTTAATGAGATGAAACCCGGAGAGAAGAAAGTTGAGCGGAAAATTGAAGATCAGGATACTTGAAGACTCGTCTCTTCCTTCTGATGTGCTGGATAAAAGATGGCCGAATGCGAAGAGGTTAGATTCGGAGATAATGACCTATGTAAGTGAGATTATTGATGAAGTTAAACGACGGGGAGATTCGGCCATAATAGAGTTCGAGGAGAGATTCGATAGAGTAAAGCTCTCTCCAGATATGCTCCGTGTAAGCCGTGAAGACATCGAAAAAGCATACGATAAAGTAAGCGGGAAGCTGATCTCAGCGATTGAATTTTCCAAGTCCCGCGTAGAAGTCTTCCAGAGGGAGATGCTCAGACGAGTTAAATTTGAATACGAAGAGAATGGGCTTCGCATCCGTAGCTGCACGTCGCCTATTCGAAGACTTGGATGCTATATTCCAGGCGGAGAGGCAGCCTACCCAAGCAGCGTGGTTATGATGGCTACTCCAGCGAAAGTAGCAGGGGTCTCAGAGATCATTGTTTCTTCCCCGCCTAAGATTGAAGGTGAAATCGCTCCCTCCATTCTTGTAGCAGCTGATATATGTGGAGTAGACGAGATTTACAGAATCGGTGGGGCTCAGGCTATTGCGGCTTTGGCTTATGGAACTCGAAATGTCCGCCCTGTTGATAAGATAGTTGGGCCGGGTAATAAATACGTCCAAGCGGCTAAGATTCTCGTCTCTAGAGACTTGCCGATTGATGTTCCAGCAGGTCCAAGCGAGATAGCTATAATCGCAGATGAATCGGCTGATCCGCGGATCGTAGCCTTAGACATGATCTCGCAAGCTGAGCATCTTGACGCGGTCTGTATTCTTGTAACTACGTCTAGAGAGCTAGCTGAGAACGTTGCGGAGATCATTGAACGGCGTATTAAGTCTTTACCTAACAGAAGTATTGTTTCTGAAAGCCTTTCTAGTAACGGTTTGATACTAGTGTGTGAAAGCTTAAATGAAGCAATTAGAATCGTCAATAGGTTTGCTCCAGAGCATCTTGAAATCATGACCGAAGACGCATGGAACATTGCGGAAAAAATTACCTCTGCAGGTCTAATCTTGATTGGGACGGATACGCCGGTGGCTGCGAGTGATTATTGCTTGGGAACAATTCACGTTCTCCCAACCGGAGGATTCAGCCGTGTCTATTCTGGGCTTTCTGTCTTAGATTTTGTAAAACGTTTCTGTATAGTTGAATGTTCAAGGGAGAAGCTTCGAGAAATCCGAGAGAACTTGAGGATACTGGCGGAGAGTGAAGGTTTAATAAATCATTCATCGGCAATTGATGGGAGGCTTAGCGGTGAGTAAACGTAAAAGGGTATTCAGACAACTTCTTGATGAGGCTCGGAGGTTAAGCGCATACGATGTAGGGGAGACGATTGATGGACTGGCGCGTAAATTGGGAAAGAACCCCTCTGAGATCTTGAAGCTCAACTCTAATGAGAACTTTTTTGTTCCGCTTGATTTTCTCAGGGGCATATTGAGAGAGGTCGTTGAGGAGGTTGATCCTCGGATATATCCCAGAGATGAGATAAGAGACCTCAGAAAATCATTCAGCAAATACGTAGGCGTTCGCCCAGATCAGATAGTAATCGGGGCGGGAAGCGATCAGTTAATTGATATTACTTGCAGGATGCTTCTCAGACGAGGTGAAGAAGCGGTAGCTATTTTCCCTACTTTCTCAATCTATAGAAGATGCACGGAGATTCAAGGAGCGGTTTATAAGCGGGTCCCTCTTAGGGAAGACTTCTCTCTCGATGTGGATGCTATGCTTAACGCGGCGACATCTAAGACAAAACTGATGTTTCTATGTTCTCCGAATAATCCAACGGCAAATCAGTTCAGTCAAGAAGATGTTAGGCTCTTGGCGGAGGAATTTGACGGATTAGTTGCTGTTGATGAGGCATACGTGGATTTCTCTGAAGGTTCAGTGATCAGCCTAATCGAAAAATTCGAGAACTTGATCGTCTTTAGAACATTCTCGAAGGTTTTTGGTTTGGCGGGGTTGAGAATCGGATGCGCAATCGCCAATCCTGAATTTGCTAGAGTTATGGATGAGAAATTTCAGATGCCTTATAATGCTTCTCTCATAGCTGTTAAGGTCGCATTGAAGGTTCTTGATCATCTGGAGACGGTTCGGAAGGCGGTTAATATGGTGAAACGTGAACGTGAGCGATTGATAAAAAGATTGAATGGCATAGCTGGGGTTCGCGCCTTTAATTCGGAGGCAAATTTTGTTCTATTCCAAGTTGACAAAAGTTCAGATGTCATATGCAATAAGCTCTTAGATAAAGGCATAATCATAAGGAATATTGGCCGCGTATTAGGTTATGAGAACTGTTTAAGGGTTACCGTTGCCCCTCCCCCGATGACGGATAGGTTTCTAAACTCTCTAGAGGAGGTTCTGGAATAGGTTGCAACTGGAGGATTATTTGACGCTTAACTTTAACGGTAGAAGAGCTTATGTTCGAAGGGATCGAATCAACCTTATCAAAAGAGTCGACGGAATAGTTTTTGACTGCGATGGGGTTCTAATCGATATCAGAAATTCATACAACCTGGCGATCTCTAAATCAGCGGCTTACATACTTGGAGCTATAACTGGACGCGTTGTTCCGGAGAGTCTAATTTCAGATGAGATCATCTTTCTTTTCAGAAAATCCGGAGGCTTCAATAACGATTGGGACACTGTCTACGGGATTCTCATGTTCACATTAAGTAGTCTACCAAAAGGAATTCGTGATTTCCTCACGAAGCTAATGGAGAAGTTCATTGAAGAGCTATCTCCTTATAGGAGGCTCACGCAGCTCAAAGAGACCGTTGGAAAAGAACTTGATCCATGCATGCTGGATGATGAATTCTTTGTTGAGACCATTAGAAGAATGAAGGGGTTCACAAAGATTTTAGATTCGACTGGAAAAAGATCTGTCGATAAGAACCTAATGGAGACTTTCGGAAACGATGAGAATTTCCGGAGATTCTATGCTCTCTTAAAGCAGTTTCTACACCCATCAGAAGATGTAAGAAAAAGCATAATCGCAAGGGTCTTCGAGGAGTTCTTCTGCGGCGTAAATCTCTTCAAAGAGATTTACGGAGTTCCCCCTCAGTTCCATACTGGATCTGGATTGATTGAGAATGAAACCCTTATTGTTCGACCTGAAACCTTAGACTCTTTGATTTCAATTTTGGGGAAAAGAAATCTGGGTATCGCCTCTGGGAGTAGACGTAAATCTGCTGAGTATGTGCTGGGTGAATTGATTGATAAATTCAACCCTGAGGCTCTAATATTCGCGGAGACTGTTGAGATGGCTGAACTTGAATGTACAGAAAAAAGTTTAAAGAAGCCTCATCCATTTTCGCTTTTGAAGGCGGCGGAAGGATTCGAAGATTGCAACATTCTCATGTATGTGGGAGACTCTGCTGAGGATCTCCTTATGGCGTTGGAAGCTGCGAGGTTAAGAGGAGAGGTTCTTTTCGCAGGGGTCTACTGCTACACGGGGCTTGAAGAGAAAATTGTTAGGAGCTTCTTAGATTATGGATGTGATATAATTATCCCTTCGGTTAACGAGTTACCTTTAGTATTAGAAAAATTGAGGGAGGAAAAATATTCGTGAGGATAGGTGAGGTTTCTAGAAGGACAAGCGAAACCGACATCCATGTGAAAGTTGATCTCGACGGAGCAGGTATTGCTGATGTGGATACTGGAGTCAAATTTCTAGATCACATGCTGGAGTCTCTGGCTACTCATAGCTTAATCGATATCAAAGTTCAAGCCGTAGGCGACTTAACTCATCACATAGTAGAGGACGTGGCGATCTGCCTTGGAGAAGCTTTATTGAAGGCCTTAGGAGACGCGAAGGGCATAAGGAGATTTGGATACGCAATTGTGCCCATGGATTGCTCCTTAGCTTTCGCCGCTGTTGATCTTTCAAGGAGGCCCTATGTGAAGGTGGACTTGAAGCTAAGAGGCAAGAAGATCGAGGATATGCCCTGCGAGAATATAATTCACTTCGTTGAGAGCTTAGCTACGGCTTTACGTGCAAATGTTCACGTATGGGTTCAGTACGGATCGAACGATCATCACAAGGCTGAAGCCGCATTTAAGGCTTTGGCTCTCTCTATTCGTCAAGCAGTCTCGGTTGATCCTAGAAGAAGAGGGGTTCCAAGCTCAAAGGGGGTTATCTAAAATTCCCAAAATAGCGATAATAGATTATGGAATTGGGAATCTATTTAGCATAAGATGCGCGTTGCGAAAGATCGGGCTAGAGGTGGCCGTGGTCTCGAAGCCAGGAGAACTGGACGGATATAACGGGATAGTTCTGCCGGGAGTCGGGAATTTCAAATCTGGAGCAAAGAATCTTCGTCATTTAAGCATGGATATAGTTCGCTTCGTTAATAATGGGGCGCCAATCTTAGGAATATGCCTTGGTATGCAGCTCCTATTCGAGAAAAGCGAGGAGAGCCCGGGTGAAGGTTTAAGCCTCATAAGGGGGAGGGTTTTGAGGCTGCCTGAGAATGTGAAGGCTCCTCATATGGGCTGGAATACCCTTCACATTTTGGACGATAATGCTTTACTGGATGGTGTAAGCGAGGATGACTACTTCTATTTTGTTCACAGCTATTATGCAAGTCCATCTGAGAAAGTTGTGGTTGCGGAGACCAAGTACGGAGCATCATTCGCATCTGTCGTGGCTAAGAAGAACATCTTCGGAACACAGTTTCACCCCGAAAAGTCTGGAAAGCCTGGGCGGAAGGTGCTTCGGAACTTCGCTGGGATTGTAAAACGATGAGCGGGGATGCTGAGATATGGATGTGATCCCAGCCGTCGACATCATGAAGGGCAAGGTGGTTAGACTAGTAAAGGGAGACCCTCGGCTTGCAAGATCATATGAGCATCTCGGTGACCCCGTTTCGCTTGCTAGGAGATGGGAAGCTGAGGGGGCTCGTTTCATCCATGTAGTCGACTTGGACGCCGCGTTGAATTTAGGAGAAAACCTAAGCGTAATTGAGCTGCTCGTTAAATCCGTTGATGTTCCCGTTCAAGTAGGCGGGGGGATCAGAAGCCTAAAGCTGGCATGTAAGCTATTATCAATCGGCGTTGAACGTGTGATCGTCGGTTCTCTCGCATTCTCAGATCCTTCAGCCGTTAAGGCTCTTCTAGAGAAAGCGGGAGCTGAACATGTTGTTGTAGCCTTAGATCACAGTGAAGGCGTCGTCATGATAAGGGGCTGGAAGATCTCAGCTGGGGTCACCGTGGATGAAGCTGCTGAAGGGTTTAGAAGATTAGGCGTTGAGCTCTTTCTGGTAACTTCTGTCGCTCGGGATGGCACTCTCTCCGGTCCTGACTTTAAGACTCTATCTAGGCTTTGCCGATCTGGCTTAAGGGTGATAGCTGCCGGAGGGATCAGAAGCCTCGAAGATCTTCTGGCTTTGAAGAGGCTTGGGGCCTCAGGGGTCGTTGTTGGAAAAGCTCTTTATGAGGGGAGATTCAGTCTAACTGAAGCTTTAAGAGCTGTTATGGATGAATAAGATTAAGTTTGGATGGGAAACATATGGTCTTAGCTAAGAG
>Ga0180301_10004078_pt1 | contig 11288 bp, 14 predicted proteins | sample GuaBasSediGuay16_FD_121797 | JGI IMG/M metagenome (GOLD analysis project Ga0180301, IMG submission 121797) | Subseafloor sediment microbial communities from Guaymas Basin, Gulf of California, Mexico - Guay16, Core 4569-2, 12-15 cm | ecosystem: Environmental > Aquatic > Marine > Hydrothermal... | reverse complement strand
TTGTTAGCGGGCATAGTGGACGCAATTGCAAAAGCTTTAACTGGAATGTCTTTGGGCGAGCTGATCGATAAGTATATTGTAACGCCGATAAAAGAAAAGCTTGTTTGGTTGATAGACCGAATTCGAGATCTACTTAACTTGCCAATAATTCGAGAACTTGGATGGGCGGAAACGCTTCGAGAATTGCTTTTCGAACTTAAGAAGAAGATACTGGGCGTTGCTATGACGCAAGAGGAATTAAACCGGGAAGTGGCTCGTTTCCGTTTGTATTCGCCAGCAGTTCGAGATTATGCAAATAACTTCGAGCAAATTCAGCAACGTTTTGAAACTTACCGGAGGGCAACACAGCAAAGTACCGAAGCGATAAGAAATGAAATGCAAAATATCGCGGGAGAAGCAAAAATGAGTGTTGAAGGAATGATGCAACAATATGAAGCTTGGAAAATGGCAGTTGGGAGGCCCGGATTTGAATATGAAATGCCACAGCAAGGAACAGTTATTCGGACTGATTCCGTAGTTAATATCGAGAATGTAAATATTGAAACTCCGTATGATATCGACGCAATGGCTTGGGAAATGGGCTACTTAACCGCAGAAGAATTGCGAAGGAGGGGAATCCAAATTGGCTAAGGTAAGATTTCGAGGGAGTAATTACTATCCGGAAATACTCGAAGTTAGAAGGCCAGTTAATGCACCAGCTACTTTCGAGTTTAGACTACCGAATGAAGAAGGCGAATTAACGAATGTCTTCGAGCCGGGCAAAACCGGAGTTATGATAAACATTGACGATGAGAATGTGCTTTTCGGAGTAATAACCAACGTTGAGCATCAAATTGATGAAGGTGGAGCTTCAATTCGAGTTATTGGAGAAGACTTCCTTGGGCCTTGCGCTGATCAAACAATATTCCGTTACTTCATGAAAAGCGATGTTGCGGATATAGTTGCGAATATTTTGCCATCGGACTTCGATACTTCAGATATTGTGAAAACGCATGTTAGCAGTTTGTTCCTCGCCTTTGAAGATGAAACTCGATTAAGCGTCCTTCGAGACTTAGCCGACATGGCAAGAAGCGGATCACGATTCGGATATGACTTTTACTTATCGCCGAGCAAAACATTTCACTTCTTCCCGCGAAAGTCTCGAGATAGTTACAAGCGTTTTGTTTACGGCTCAGACTTCGCGAGTTTTAATTATCAAAAGGACATTTCGGAGCTTGCCAACATAATTCGAGTTTATGGACACGGAAGAAAATATTTGCCAAGTGGAAAAGAGCTAGGCACTGAAGGGCAAGCTACCGGATGGGGCGGAACTGGCTTTGGAAGCGGAACACCGGCAAATGCGACCGGATCTGAAGTCGTGGCAACTGGCAATTATTCTGTAAAATTCGAGACAGCAGCAACCGGAGCCGGCGGAGCTTGGAACATTTATTACCCCACCGGTAAGAATTTGGGCTATGATCTGCGGGGCTTTGATCATTTCAGAGCGCGATTATTCAATGCAACCGGCGGACTTACGATCAAGTTGAAGACGGCGCCGAGCGATTATTTCTACTGGGAATGGGATCGGCCAAGCACCGGATGGCGCGAAATTTTCGTTCCACTGAATAAATTCAAAACCTACGGAAAGCCCCGCTGGGACGAAATTAATTATGTTCAATTTGATTTCGAGAGAATGCCGGTAGGCCATACGCTTTACTTGGACGGAATGTACTTCTTCGGGCGAATGTTTTACGAAGCTTCGGATACACAGTCGATCCAAACTTACGGGAGTAAAGTTCACATTATCGAGGACTGGAGTATTTCGAATTTAGACGAGGCAAGGACGGTTGCGGAAGCGCTGCTTAATCAACTGAAAGATCCGATTGAACGAATTAACTTCGAGATTGTAGGAGATGCGGAGCTTGAGCCGGGCAAGTTAGTTCGGCTTAGCGTGCCGGAGCTGAACATATCGGGGCATTACCGGATCGTCGAGCTAAATCATATTGTGGATGACGCTGGCTTTAGAACTCGAGTTCACTGTGCTTATGAACCACCAAAATTTGAGAATATGATCGGAAGGCTTGCAAAAACTTTCACCATGAGCGCGCCGAAGCGAAGAGGTATTGGAGAGTCAACTTCACTTGATGAGTGGAAGCCCGACGTTACGGAAGAGAAGATTGCACCGAAAGCTGTTACCGAGGAGAAGATCGAAGACTTGGCAGTGGTGGAAAGTAAAATTGGAAATCAAGCGGTGACCGAGGCAAAGATTGCAACTTCAGCAGTTACGGAGCCTAAGATTGCGGATGCTGCGGTTGGATCCTCGAAAATACAAGTTGGAGCCATACAAACAGACCATATCTCGACTTCCGCTATAGTCGCGGACAAAATCGCGGCCGGCGCAATAACAACGGAGAAGATTGCAGCTGGAGCAGTTACTGCGGACAAGATCGCGGCGAACGCTGTGGTTGCAGATAAAATTGCATCAAATGCGGTGACAGCGGATAAGATAGCAGCAGGAGCCATTACTTCAACTAAAATTTCTACGGGTGCAGTCATAACTGAAAAAATCGCAGCCGAAGCCATAACAGCTGAAAAGATTGCTGCCGGTGCAGTCACCGCTCCTAAGATCTCGTCCGGAGCAGTGGTTGCAGAGAAGATAGCGGCTGGGGCGATCACAACCGACAAAATAGCGGCTGGCGCAGTTACTGCCGAGAAAATATCGAGTGGAGCGGTTGAAACCGACAAGCTAGCTACGGGGGCTGTTACGACAGAAAAGCTTGCCGCGGGTGCCATAACGGCGGATAAGATAGCCGCGGGCGCTGTGACAACCGCGAAGATTTCCACGGGGGCAGTTATAACCGATAAAATCGCCGCGGGCGCAATAACCACAGAGAAATTAGCCGCAGATGCGGTCACCGCAGACAAAATTGCGGCGAATGCAATTACAACTGAAAAGATCGCTGCTTCCTCAATTACTGCTGTAAAAATTGCTGCCTCAACAATTACGATCGGGAAAGTGGAGCGCGAGTTTCCAAAGGAAAGTTATCGTTCATATCAACATTGGCGAATTACAGGAGAGAGTCTTGATGGATGGACTGTGGAAACAGATTATGGAAGCGTGGATGTAGGGATTGGGAGACTTGATCTGGATACGGGAAGTGCGTCTGGAATTCGAACCGCAACTAGTATTGAGACGCCCACGGCTTGCATTAAAATGGGTGCTTCACCACACTTCCGAGGTAAAGTAAAGTTGAATCAGGCTACTGGAGTGTTCTTTACTCGAGTTCAGGATATCTATTCACCTTTTGATAGTTTCCAGATCCGCTTTGAGAATGGAAACATTTATGCTAGAGTTTATAAAAACTCCACAACCTATAACTTAGCGAATATCGGAACTTATAATGCGGGCGATGTTAAAACATTCGAAGTTATCTTTAATTCTGGAAGTGATCTTAGGTGGTATGTTGACGGCGAGTTAAAATATGTTGAGAGCAACTCTGCTTATTTACCAATGACTTCAGGAGTCGCAGCATTGAAAATTTATTTGGGCGCCCCGAAAGGACAGCAAGTAACATGCAATTTGTATTACTTCGATTTGTTTACGGAGTGGTGACAATGATCGTTCGTTTCCGAAAATATAAGACGAACCGAAAGGAGTTAGAAATAAAAACGTCCATAATCCGAGTTTTGAAAATTGGAGAAGAAGTGGAAATTGAATTCAAGGGAAGACCAAGCCAAACTGAACTTCAGGAAATTGCAAAAAGACTTGGCTTGCCTTATATCGAGATCGAGCCAAAAAATTCAAAACTGAGAGAACGTAAAGAATTAAGTGCTTTAATCGAGAGTTCAAAGGTGGTGGCTCGTCGTGGCATATATGATCGGGCCGGTTGAGTTGCCAAGTCCGCTGGCGCTTGAGCGAATAAATGAAATAGTGCGAATTAGAAGCGCAGTTCACCATATCCCGAAAGGCTTAAGCAAAGTCTTCTGGTGGGGAACGGACAAGCCACGGATCCGATACACTGGACGTTGTTACAGTTCAGATGCCTTTAAAAAACTCGAAGAATTGAAGGAACTATTTCGCAACCCGAGCTTCAACTATCCGCTTTACGCGAAGCTTGACGAGAACTTCTTCTTCATACCCGAAAGCTTCAGCTGGAATAAAATGGGCGGATTTGATAATTACTTCACATTTGACCTCGCGTTAATTTGGTATGGCACAACGGCAAATTACGTTCGCGGATATAAACTTAAAAACCTCGAGAAAGTAGATAATGACTGGGGGCTATGAAATGATCAAAATAGTATCGAAAGGTCAAGAAGATGGCGTGCTTGTCTTCGAGATTGAATTCGACTTCCAAGACAAAATTCACCACTTGACGATTAAGAAAACGCCCGAAGAAATGCTGAGTTACGGAAGCAAGGAAGAGTTCTTGGATTATGTGAAGAAAGTTGTTAAGGAGAAGCGGACTGAGCTGTTGTTGAAAGCAACGGATGAACTTGCTCCCTTAAACGAGGATATTGAATCGAGTGAAACTACGGAGGCGAGTTAAATTTGCCTTCCTACGAAATCGCGCTTCCTCCCGGGGCAAAGAATATTCGAATCAAAACTTCAACACAAGAGATCCCAGTTGACTGGCAGTTTTATAGACATGGCAAAGACGGAGCTGAAGTAATCGTTCCGCTGTTCGGAGGCGATGAGTTCGTCGGTGAAGTACTTGAGGGAATGTGGAAGAAGGGCGATGATGGGAGCATACAGGGGCCATTTACTGCGAAGTTGAATGGATCGGGAAGCTTGGAGCTGACGGGGAGAAGCGATACAGCGGGAACACCACGGGCAGGCTGGATTAAAAGCAGAGTACCAATTATCTATCTCGATGATACAGTAGTTGATATTCATTTACAACTGCCTTCTCACTCGGATTCGGAATCCTTTGGTGTAAGATTTATTCTCACGAAATTCTTTCCTAATGGAGATCCCGATGGTGAACGCACTGCTTTGTTAGATCTCTGGCTTTGGACAAATACAACAACATATTCTATAATGATTCGGAAGTGTGTGAATGGGACTTGGATAAATTTGCTTGGTAATACTGCTGTCACAAACGGAGAAGGGATATTTCGAATAAGGTTTGAAGAGTCAAAGACTGGCCATAATCATACACATTTCTACTACCATGACGGCTCAGGAGAGGTTGACGAAGCAGTCGATGAAATCTCGGGTAGCCCTTTTGATTTAGAAGATAGTTTCATTATCGGATATCCCGCTTTCCGATTCTTTTCACTCGAAACAACTAATCGCACCGTCTCATCCGACTTCGTTCGCGTCACCTACCCGGACTTCAAGGTGGTATACGATCTCGATGACGACGACGTGAACAAAGGCGATGTAAAGTGCTATGACACAATGAACTCAAGTGATGAGTCGGATTGGATTCGCGTGTTAGATCCAAGTCACAAGTTCGTTGGAGACTGCGTAGTGGAGAATGGGCTGATAAGGCTGTGGATAGATGAAGGTACACAATACGGATTAAAATTTTACTATTGGGACGGAGATTCTTGGGTTCATGAAGGATCGCTAGTTGCTGATCAGCGAACCCCCTCTGCGGCAATAGACTACCCGTACTTGGAGTCTTTACAGTCGGTTTCAACAGAACAGGCGACTGTTCGAGTTAAGCTTTCAGAGTCGTCTTTGTCAAACAACTATTTAGAAATGAACATTACCATATCGAGAGGAAGTTATACAGTTAAATGTTTAATGATGAACAAGGATACTAGTGATTACTTTATCGAGTACCACATCATGACTTCGGCTCGTTTCAGAGCGACCTCAAATGCTGTAAGAGATGATAATGTGACAAGTGATAATAGCGATTCAGTTTTAACTGATAACTTTGCCATTGCATTCGATCCTGACCAACCGATTTTGCACATTATTTGCGGAAGTGTGAAGCCCGATGCGTCAATATATCTTACTCATTATTATCATCCACGGATTGTTTGGAATGATTTCTTAGCATCCGATATGAACGAAGGCTTCATAAATGTTAACTTGGTTCCATTCAGCAAAGTCTCCAATCTCTTCAAGGAAGCCGAGGATGTGACGCTTAGCAGTGGAGCGACAGTTGATACGACACAGACGGATGACAGCGGAGATTCGGTATTACTGGATGTGCAATATGACTGGGTAAAATACACCTTCAAAGGCGGGACTGACTTGCCAAAAGGGCGGTATATAGCCTTTGTTCGAGCAAAGGATACTAATAACATTCCAAATGATTTTTGGATACAAGTATATAATGAGACGGATGCGAAATTTATAGATGAGGCAAAGGGGGGCAAATTATATACTTTAAGTTCTGATTTCGCTTATTATAGTTTGGTATTCGATATTACCGATGATGACGTCGGCGATACATTGAGAATTTTAGCGGAGAAGGATAAGGCTGACGCAAACTCCATCTACGTTGATTACTTCCTCATCGTGCCAATTGGGAATGGAGAGAGCTGGGCTCAGGACTTAGCCCACAACGCGATGAGAACATTCGAAAAAGAAGTAAAAGTTTATCCGCGCTAAGGCGCAAAGACGCGAAGCAAGTTGATGAAGAAATTCACTATTGCCTCGAAGAGCGAATAGCGGAAAGGCTCAATTGGCTCCGGATCAACTTCGAGATAATACATGCGATAAAGAAGGCAAGTGTCGTATTTGATCCAAGCGTAACCGTTCATGCCCCAGTCGGTGCCCCAAGAATTTCGAATTAACCAAGCGCCAAGCTCGTCGTCATAACCAACGACCGTTACGCAGTGAAAACCAACAAACGGATCTTCTTTAAGTGGATGATAAACTCCGCCCTTGTAATGTAAGAAGGACTGGAAAACTGCCATGGCAGTAACAAGCGGGCCTTGCTTAAGAAGCCTTTTCATTTCGTCTGGATCATCAACCTTGCGCCATGATTTAATTCGAAAAGCTCCTCGCTGCCAGTGCCAGCACGGTCTGCATCGCTGATTTTTTGGTCTGTAAGGCCAGCAACCCTCACGGCAAATTCCGTTTTTTGCTTGATCTAAAATTTCGAGTAAGTTAGCGCCGAACCCGCAGTTGCCACCACCACAGAAGAAAAGATGCGCTTCGGAAAGATCCACTTGTTTACCTAAAATTCGAAGTTTGGTTTCAATACAGCCTATCGTGCCGAATGCAGTGCAAGATCCGCAGTCGCCTTGATCTCGAATGGGAGGACAGTAAGGGCGCCAGTCAACTTTCATGGCACCACTTCCACCTGCGGATTTAGTTCAACTCGAGGAAGAAGACAATGTGGGCAAATATCTCGAAATGGACAACTTCCGCAGTTAGTAAAATGACAGTTTCGAATATTCACGATCCTTTCAAAGCGCTTCATCGCGAACTCCTCCCGCAATGCGCCTTTGAACATGTGGAGGCAATTTCCCAACTTTTGTTTCGCCGATCTCGAAGTCAGAAGAGCTAAGCTCGATTACGTCGGTCGGCAGATCACCAATGCGAGGCGGAATTAATTCATTTGGCTTAAGTTTGCTTGCTTTAACTTTTCGAGTTACAAAAACTGTAATGCAAGGCTGCCCCGTGTCCTTGCCCTTAACCTTTTTCGTCAGATCAAAACGCCAGCTTAAAACATTCGGCTTAGAGCGTATTATCTTATCTATTTTCTCGAGATTCAATTCGAGACCCCCAAGTTCACTTAAAGTACTTCGAAAGGAATTTGCGCCACACAAACTTCTTTGCTCGCTCAACTATTTCGATTACGCCGAAAGTGGCAGCCCACTCATAAGCTTGCTCATAAGTTACGCCGAATGCGGTTGCAACTCCGCCGACTATGCCTCCGACGATCACGGTCTGCGAGAATTTGTAAACATCGAAACTTTCCTTGTCCACTGACTTCGCATATCCCAAAGCCGCGTTGAAGGTGCCATTCAGCATGCCAATCCCAATATTCTTTAAAACTTCGAGTATCATGCTTTCCAACCTCAGTTAAACTTTTTAGTTTGAACTTGCTTAAAAACATTTGGTGTAATGAACATGGCAAGCAAGCGCACCTCAAACAACGAGATTTACAAAGTTTTGCTTGAGCACGGTGATCGTCTTGGACGTATTGAAGGTCAACTTTCGAAAATTGATGAGCTGAGAGAAACAATAGAAAAGAACTTCGAAGTTTTAAGACATGATCTTGAAGTGCTTGATGCTCGAATAAACTCGAATGAAAATGAAATTTTGAAAATGAAGCAGACCGCGAAAACAGTTGGGAAAGTGGGCGCTGCTGGTGGAGCTTTTATTTCTGCCTTGTATTTAATACTCGAGTTATTCGGACGCTTCTTCCATTAAGATCGCATGAACTTCCCGCAAAGTCTTTTTGCCCAAACCTTTTACTGAAACGCTATTTTGCTTCACTGCCTCGAAGAAGTTGAATGGGACTTCGTAAGCGCTTAAGATCTCCTCTGAAAGTTTTGCTCCGATGCCCGGAAGGCTTTGGAGTAAATACTCTTGCTTTTCGCGTAAGCTCATTGACTTTGCGGGGCTGGAATGGATTGCGAAGGGCTTTTTAATCCCACCAGCGCGTTTAGCAAGCGAAGCTAAGAAGCTTACAGTCCAAGATCGCGAAGGCAAATTGATTATGGGGACTTGCCAGCCCCAAATTATACTTGCAAGTGCGCCGCAGATTGAATTGACTTTAACCTTCATCCATTTACGGGGTGCGGTAAGCGAACCTTCAATTAGGATGAGTGGCTTTGTCTCAGTTTCCTTCATGCGCTTGAGCTGATCAAAAATTCGATTTTGAAAGAGTGAAGACATGAAGTCAGTTGCAGTTTTCCGCTCGATAAGAATTGAAGAAGCTTTTTCACCCCCAAAAATTAGGAAGTCACCGGCTGGCAGTTTTTCGATCTTCACTTCAAGACCTTGCGCCTTTAACCTTCCGAAGAAATACAGCTTGTGCCGTTCGCGAGTGTCAATTACCACATGCAAGCTTATTCACCCTTCAAAGCCCTAAGCCCGTCTTTAAAGCCCTCAAGGTACGCATTTTGGATTAAGCCGGTGCGCATTAAGTGTTTATACATTGCGAAGATTGGATCCGGATACTCGAGTTCGAATGTAACTTGCTTCCAGCTTTCAGCGAGCACGCGATCCCAGCCTTGAAGTAAACGCTCAAGAGAAGCTCCGGAAAGTTTGCCTTGCTCAACTAGGCCGATTGCGCGAAGTATTCCTTCAATTGCTTTGCGCTGAAGTTCGCGATGAGCTTTAAGTGGGTTGTGTCCTTTTGTTTGCTCCGCCTTAAGCGCATAATGACACTCAGGACAGAGCAACACTAAGTTTTCGTAAGAATTATTCGAAGGATCGCCGTCCTTATGATGGCGATGAAAGCCATTACTTAATGGATTACTGCACTGAGGATTACCGCAGATGCCGTCCTGTTCTATATATTTTCGAGTAACCATCCATTCCGGAAAGTCTTTACGCTCCTTCTTCAAACTTGATCTCCTCCCCAAATCGCGTTTTCATAACTTCGGGAAGCTTGCGGACGTAATCCGTTAAGTCGAAGGAGTATTTGAATTTATTTAAGAGCGCGGCAACTGAGCGTGAAACTTCAGATGGTAGTGAACATTTACTCGAGAAAGTTGCAGAATTAAATTCGAGATCATCTGTTTGCTCGATTAAGCCTTGCTGTGCGAATTCGTCGAGCGCAACCAAGACGAGCTGGTTATAAGGGCCATAGACATACTTGAAGAACGGAAGATCCACGAAATGTTTGCCATAAGCTTTGAAATGCTCCCGCTGAATTAAATATGCGGTCTTCATGATCATGAGCTTGTCGACAACCGGCTTATTCGCAAGTTTCAGAACTTGTAGTGTTGCTTCGAGTAATTTCCTTGCAGAAGACAAAATAGTAAAGAACTCCGGAGAGCAGGTCGCCCGCTCATTATGTTCCGCAGGCCCATCCCCGCTAACCGGACTCCTCAAACGAGGAGCATGAGTTTTGCTTGCAAGTAATTCGAGTAGGTCATTAACTGACATGCCGAGCTCCTTGGCAAGGCGCTTAAGAAGATTTCGCTCGTGATCGTATAAGCAATTCGGCATCAGAAAATATGGACACTCCGCGCAGTACTTGCCATCGTAGTCGCCCCAACTTCTGCCCCGTCTTATGATCCCAACTGAGCACATCTTCGAGTCAGCTCGCTTCCAAACAATTTTTCCGCTCATGCTTTCATTCCAGCAAATGCCTTCCAGATCGTCGGGAACTTCGACTTCAACTAGTCTGTAGATCCTCATTTACCGTTGCCTCCAATCCTTTGGTTTGCGGATCCATTTGCGCACCACGAAGTAAGAGTCCTTACCATGCGGAATGTAGTGTCCGCCGCGCCTTGAAACCTCGAATTTAACTTTCGCGAAAGTATCAGAGCCCAAGTAGCCTTTAGGCCGTATGATCCAGCGATCCCCAGCATCTTCAAACTCGAGGAATTTGCGTACTTCCTCATCAAACCAAAACGCTGGATGCTTGCCAAGCTCGAGTTCGAGATAAGTTGAAATTAACTTCCAAATGTCCTTGCCCAGCTCGATTATCGAGTCGTTTAGCAGTTCAATTCGAGCTAATATTTCAACTTCGAGTTTGTCCAAGCGCTTCATAATTTCCTCCAAAACAGAAGAGTTTTCGGCTGCCATTTAGATCGCCTTTACTGTCTTACCATCGAATTCAGCTATGCCTTCCTTAACCATTGCCTTTACAATTGCTTCAACTGGCGGATGCTGCTCGAATTTGTTATCGAACCAGCGCTTCATTTCGTCAAGCGTTACTTCGCCAAGTATTTTGAAAACATCCTTGAATGACTCAACGTATTTGCCTATGTCGTCTTGCCTTTCAACTTTCGGAGCTGCTGCTTCGAGTAAAGGGCCGTTAACTTTTTCCGCAATGTAGATCCGCGCGTCCCGGATCTTCCTTTCGCCCCTTGCAATTTTCGCGATTTGATTTCTTAACCTCGGCACTTTGTCTGGGTTGTCCGGATCCGCGAAAGCGTTTGAAAGCGCAATTGCCAATGTCTTGCCGATCCAGAGCGTGTAAGTTTTGCCCTTTTCAGCTGGTCCGCCATTTGAGTATGCAGTACCATCCAAGTATTCAACGTTGACACACCAGCGGTCCTCATTGTTTACTTGTACTTGTCTTGGCTCCTCGAGGAAGCGAACCTTAGCCCAATTGGGATATTCGATACGCAGACTGGGCGGGTATCTGCCTTGAGATCTTCTTCTTCGAGCTACATACCAACTCATCCAAAACCCTCCAAACGCGATACTATAT
>Ga0180301_10004077_pt1 | contig 11288 bp, 12 predicted proteins | sample GuaBasSediGuay16_FD_121797 | JGI IMG/M metagenome (GOLD analysis project Ga0180301, IMG submission 121797) | Subseafloor sediment microbial communities from Guaymas Basin, Gulf of California, Mexico - Guay16, Core 4569-2, 12-15 cm | ecosystem: Environmental > Aquatic > Marine > Hydrothermal... | reverse complement strand
TGATGAAAGGTGAGGCAATTACTTCTTCCATAATTCAAACATGTATGACTTTTTTATCTAAGGATTTTCGTTTGATTTGAAAGAATAAAATGAAGAAAGTCATACTTTATGTACAATAAAAAATAAAAAGAAAAAAATAGGAAAGCATTTATAAAGGGTAGGTACAAGTGATATAAACAAGAATGCTTGAGGATTTAATAGAACGGAGAGCGGAAGTAATAAAAAGAGCAGAGGAATATAAGAGAAGAAGGGCTGAGTTAAATTCAGAAGCGAGCAAATGGTCAGAGTTAAGGGACGAGCTAAATGGGCGAATAAAAGAGGCGGTAGAGCGAGCAAAGGGTTTTAAGAAGCAAAGAGAGGTGTATGAGAAGCTAATAGAGGAGAAGAAGGCAAAGCGCGGTGAGTTGAATAGAAAAGCATCTACGTATTACTCGATGGTGGAGAAGTTGCGGAAGGAGAATGACTTAAAGAGCATAGAAGTCTTTGAAGGGCTTAGGAGAAGAATAGATGAATTAGAGTTAAAACAGCAGGTAGAAGTACTTAGCAAAGATAAAGAGAAGAAGTTAGTAGCGAAGATAACAGAGCTGAGGAGGGAGTTCGATGGAATGCAAAAGGAATTGGAGAAGGACAAAAAGTTGAAGGAATTGCTGAGGAAGGCGCAGCGATACCGGAGAGAAGCGGATAAATATCATGAAGAGGTGATAAGATACGTAAAACTTTCTCATGAATGCCATGATAAGATGGTGGAATGGTTTAAAGAAGCTGATAGAGTGAGAGAGAAAGCTGATGAGGCGCACAGGCTTTTTATAGAGGCGCAGGAGGAAGCTGATGAGGCGCACAGGCTTTTCAGAAGGTATCTTCGAGACATAAAAGACTTTAATCGTGTAATAAACGGGCTGAGGAGGAAGATAAGGGAAGATTTTGGATTCAGAGAGAGAGTGGAAGCAAGAAAGAGAGCTAAGAGCATTTATGAAAGGTTCAGAGAAGGGCAAAAACTGAGTACCGAAGATTTGTTACGACTTCAAAAATCAGAGATGATGTTAAAATAGAGGTTTAGCGGTTTGGTGGACTTTTTCTTGCGAACTCCTCTACGAATCTCATCGCTACTCGAAAAAATGGCAATAAGTTTTCAGGCAATCTACGTGTTGTGGCTCAGGGAAATGAAGGGGATGTGGAGGGCAAAGAGCAGGGTTGTTGGTGCGTTAGGAATGCCTGTTTTCTTCCTTGCATTTCTTGGATTAGGTTTTGGGCATGCATCCATACCTGGAATACCGGAGGATATGGATTATATCGAGTTTCTCGCTCCCGGGATAATAGGAATGACCATGCTTTTCAGTTCGATGTTCGCAGGCATTTCTGTTCTCTGGGATAAAGAATTTGGATTTCTGAAGGAGGTGATGGTGGCACCGGTATCGAGACTTTCTATCGTCTTAGGAAGGATAGCAGGAGGTAGTACCGTTTCCGTAATGCAGGGTATTTTAATCTTAGCGTTAAGCACGTTACTGGGCTTTAAAATCACACGCGTGATACCCGTTATCCTCGCGCTAATGTTCATGTGCTTGATTTCGTTTACATTTATCGGGTTGGGTTTGATCTTCGCTTCGCGGATGCGCGACATGCAAGGTTTTTCATTGATAGTAAACTTCGTTATGTTCCCCATTTTTTTACTCTCCGGTGCTTTGTTCCCGGTAGAGGCATTGCCTTCCTGGCTTACCCCTGTTTGTTATGCTAATCCGTTAACGTATGGCGTGGATGGCTTAAGAGGTGCTTTGCTCGGAGCAGGAGCTTCAGAATTTTCTATATTGCTCGATTTTTTTGTGGCTTCCGCATTTTCTATTGGAATGGTGTGCGTAGGTTCTTATTTATTTGAGAGCACGGAGGTGGAAAGGTGAATTGTCACGTTATCGCTGCGAGCAAGTTTTTCACCACTCTGCACTGATTTGATATAAGCCTGAATTTTAAAGTTTCCACAAAAAGGTTGCTCTTTTCGATTCCATACGTTAAAGGCATAACTTGATCTTCCCCCAGGACCCATGTCTATCTCTATTAATCGTTCAGCGGGCAATTTCCAGTATTTAGTTCCCTCCGTTGGGTAAACTATTTCTACACCAACACTGTAAGCGTTTCGATAGATAATCTCTTCGCCTTTATTCTGGACGATGACGCCGAGTGTGACGGATTCGCCAGGGTTGATTGTAACGGCTCTATCGCTTAATAAAGATGGTTTCGGGTTCTCAACTCTGATATCAATGATTTGCAAATCAAACGCTGATGTCTTCCCGAAATATCCAGAAAGCGCAATTACAGCAGCCAATAGTAGCAATATTACTAATGCAATTTCTATTGCGATTTGGGGTTTCATTTTTACTTCTTTACACTATATCTGATGGTATGTTAAGTCTATAAAAAATTCCATGAATTTTGACAATAACACGTTCATGCTGTGCTGAGTAAGATGCTTGAAGAGCATATAATTTCATTTATATACATACATTATCCCTATATACGTAAATTATCGAAAAATTTATATAGCCTTTTATTTTTCTCCTTATTGGAGGCAAAAATAAAATGGAAAAAATAAAGGCGGTAGTGATAGTGGCAATAGTGGTATCGGCGATAGCGACAATAGGAGTAGCGGTAGTTTTAATGCCCGCGCAATGCTCATCCGCAGAACTTTCGGGCAAACTGACAATCGCAGGTTCTACAACCGTGCTGCCAATAAATCAGGAATGCGCGCGACTCCTCATGAAAAAGAACCCTGCGCTGAGAATATCTGTATCCGGCGGCGGGTCAGGTCATGGCGTAAAATCGGTGGGCGCAGGTGAGATAGACATCGGTGCGGCATCGCGCGATGTGAAACCAACGGAAATGGAGAGGTATCCTGATTTGAAACCAGTAGCGATAGGCAAAGATAGCGTGGCTATCGTGGTGCATCCCTCCAATGGGGTAAGCGAACTGACGCTGGAACAGGCGTCGAAGATATTCGCAGGCGAGGTAACGAACTGGAAGGAATTAGGGGGAGCGGATGAAGCGATCCGAGTGATAACGCGCGAAGAGGGTTCCGGGACGAGAGAAGTATTCGAGAAGTTCGTGATGAAGCCCTCGGAAAGGGAAATAACAGGAAAAGCATCGGTAAAGCCCTCGAATGGAGAAGTACGAGCAACGGTAAGCGAAGACAAAAACAGCATCGGGTATCTTTCCCTTGGATACGTTGATCCTTCTGTGAAAGCAGTTAAGATAGATGGAGTAGAGGCAACGGTGGAGAACGTCCTCGTGAATAAATATCCAATCGTGAGGACGCTATACCTGATAACAAAAGGAGAACCGAGTAATTTAGAGAAAGCGTTCATAGATTTCGTGCTGAGTGAAGAAGGGCAGAAGGTAGTGGAAGACATGGGCTACATAAAATTAGCGGCTACTACACCAGAAGTAACGCCGGAGATAACGCCTACTGCAACACCAACACCGACACCAACACCAGAAGTACCAGGATTCCGGATGCTATTAGCCATTACAGGTCTATTAGCGGTAGCTTATGCAGCGCTCAGAAGGAGGAAGTGAAGACGAAAACATGAAAATAGTGCACATCTCGGACATTCATGTGGCGGAACCGCACTTCCTGCCCGATTTGGCGGAGAAAGTGATAGAAAGGATAAACGAGATAGAGCCGGAAATCGTGGTCGTTACCGGTGATTTAACAGAGAACGGCTATCCTTTTGAGTTTGAGCGTGCTGAAAGCTATATCGAGAGGATAGAGTGTGAGAAAAAAGTAGTAATTCCAGGGAACCATGATGCGAGGAATGTAGGCGACCTGTGTTTTGAGGAGATTTTCGGTCCCAGATCGAAAGTAGAGCGATACGGGGGAATAACAATTGTGGGTGTGGATTCTACACAACCGGACCTCGATGATGGACACGTGGGCAGAGAGAAATATGGATGGATAGAGAAGTGCCTGGATACCAGCGATTTTAAGGTGGTGGCTCTCCACCACCATTTAATTTCGGTGCCAAAAACAGGACGCGAAAGAAATATCCCGATGGATGCGGGAGACGTTCTCGAATTGCTCATAAGATGTGGGACCGACCTCGTACTATGCGGGCATAAGCATGTACCGTGGATATGGAACTTGAATGGAATGATAATAACAAATGCCGGGACTGCATGCACGAACCGTGTGAAATGGAATATTCTTCAATCGTTTAACTTAATCGAAATAGACGATGAGGAAAAGGAAAATGGAACAATCAGGATATACCGGATGTATTCAAGAGGGGGACAGGAACTGGTGTTAGAGAAAAGGATAGAGAAAGCAAAGAGATGAGCACTTTAGAGCATGTTCGTGGTTTAAAATTAAAATTTGGAAGGCTGGACCTTGCGAAGGAAGGAATAATAGAAAAGCTATTGTTCATCGCAGCGCTCTCTTCCATACTTCTCGTATTTTTTATTATCGCATTCATGTTAAAGGAGAGCATTCCAGCATTGGCGCTGGGCTGGAATTTTATCTTTGGGATGACCTGGTGTCCAGGACATGAACAGTTCGGCATTTTTCCCATCATTGTGAGTACATTCGTGGTTGGAACAGGTGCGTTAGCTATTGCCGCGGCTATTGGCATACCAACAGCCATTTTCCTGGCTGAATTTTCACCGCGATGGCTTCGTAACATCATTAAACCGTGTGTAGAGATGCTAGTCGGGATTCCTTCGATAGTGCTTGGATTTTTCGGGTTAATGGTGCTTGTACCGTTTATAAGGGACTCATTAGGCGGTTATGGAGAGTGTATATTAGCAGGCTGGATAATTCTTGCAATAATGACTTTGCCGCATGTGATCAGCATATCTGAGGATTCTATCAGAGCTGTTCCAGAGGGATATAAGGAGGCATCGCTTGCTCTCGGTGCTACACAGTTACAGACCATCAGAAGGGTATTATTGCCAAATGCTCGCTCTGGTATTTTAGCATCTTTGATTTTGGGTATGGGAAACGCAATAGGAGAAACGATGGCGGTTTTGATGGTCATTGGTAATCCTGAAATACCCTGGATTCCTTCTTCGATCCTGGAGCCGGTTCGCGTGCTTACATCCACGATCGTGCTCGAATATTCATATATGGAGTGGGGTTCTATGCATCAGCACGCGCTGTTCGCTATCGGAGTTGTTCTGTTTGTGATCGTTGCAATTTTCAATTTAGTAACCACTGTGGCAATAAAAGGGAGATTTGGCGCTACCGCTGCAATAAAAGGGGTGATTGGTGGGAGATAGATGAAGGAAACGGTAATAAAAATAAGTCTGTGCATGGTAGCTTTAATTTCCGTAGCAGTATTGTTCGCAGTAGTGGGATACATATTTTTGAAAGGTATCCAGGTCATAAGCCTCGATTTCTTGTTGAAACCGCCAAATTATACAGCTCTTGAGAAGGGAGGGATATTTCCGCATATAATCGGGTCATTATGCCTTCTTGCTGTTTGTCTGCTCTTTGCCGTTCCTCTTGGTATAGCATCGGGGATATATCTTGCGGAATACGCCACGGAGAATATATTAACAAAAAGCGTCAGGTTTTTTGTGGAATGCTTAGCCGGGATACCATCAATAGTGATAGGCTTGTTCGGGCTTATATTTCTCGTTTATTATCTTGGTTTTGGTCCTTGCATGTTATCAGGTGGGTTAGCTCTTGGATTCATGATTCTCCCATGGACGGTCAGAGCGAGTGAGGAAGCGCTAAAAGCGGTTCCTCGGTCTTACCGCGAAGCTTCTCTTGCTTTAGGTGTTTCTAAGTGGCAAACCATACGAGGTGTGGTGTTGAAAAGCGCTTATCCCGGTATAATAACCGGGATACTGCTTGGTGCTGGGAAGGCGATCGGTGAAGCTGCGGTTATCCTTCTAACAATCGGTGGTCTTGTGACTTATCTACCACATTCATTGCTGGATGATGTTGGTGCTTTACCGGTTTACATCTATACGATACTGACGGTGGTTCCAGCCTCCCGGGATGTGGCGGAATCTCACGCATTTGGCGCTTCTCTCGTGTTAATCATGATGTTCTTGATGATAAGCGTGTTCGCTCTGTTCCTTCGGAACAGGTATATTAAGCGCATGAGCGGATCCAGGGGGTGAAGAAAGGAAAAATGAGTAAGATAGAGACCAGGGGTTTGAATGTTTATTACGGTGGTGGAACGGTGCATGCGTTAAAAGAAGTGAATATAAAAATAGAAGCGAACAAAATAACTGCGTTGATAGGACCTTCAGGCTGCGGGAAGACGACTTTTTTAAGGGCACTGAACAGGATGAATGAACTTAACGGCGCGCATACGAAAGGCAAGGTTCTTATGGACGGCGCTGATATATACAATGGAAAAGTGGACGTCATTCAGTTGAGGAAGCGCATAGGGATGGTATTTCAGCAGCCAAATCCGTTCCCAATGAGTATTTATGATAATGTGGCTTACGGTCCGAAGATTCATGGCGTGCGGAACAGAAAGCTGGATAGAATAGTAGAGGAAAGTTTGAAGAAAGCGGCATTGTGGGAAGAAGTGAAAGCCCGGCTGGAAGAAAGCGCATTGAAGTTCTCCGGCGGGCAGCAACAGAGGTTGTGTATAGCGAGGGCATTGGCAGTGAATCCAGACGTAATCCTCTTCGACGAGCCATGTTCGGCACTGGACCCAGTATCAACTGCGCGAATAGAAGCGTTGTTGCGGGAATTGAAAAAGGACTATACAATTGTTATCGTGACGCATAACATGCAGCAGGCAGCACGTGTATCAGATTTTACTGCGTTCTTCCTGATGGGCGAGCTGATAGAATATAGTGAGACAACGCGAATCTTTGAGCGCCCGAAGGATAAAAGAACGGAGGATTATATTACCGGAAGGTTTGGCTAAATGGCGGTAAGAAAAGAATATATAGAGGATTTGGAAAAGCTCATGGGAGATGTGCTGAGGATGGGCGAGCTGGCGAAGGGATCTGCGAAAAATAGCATCAAAGCTCTTGTCCAGCGAGATACGGAATTGGCATCGAGGATAATCAGAGATAACGGCACGATAGACGAACTGGAATTTGATATAGAGAACAGGTGTATGAGACTGTTAGCGTTGCAACAGCCCATGGCAGCAGACCTCAGAACAATAGGAACGTGCATGAAGATAATAACGGATTTCGACAGGATAAGCGACCTTGCAGGTGACATTGCGGAGATTGTCCGGCGGATAGCGGATGAACCGTTTGCAAAACCGCTGATTGACGTACCGAGGATGTCGGAGATTTCGCAGGGCATGATTTCTGATTGTCTCAAAGCGTTTTCGACAGGAGATATAAAACTACTGGAGGATTTCTCGGAACGAGACGATGTAATAGATGCGCTATTTGACCAGGTCAGGCGAGAATTGATGATGATAATGATAGAAAATCCGAGATGTATTGCAAATGCAAGCCATCTGTTGTTCGTGGCGCTGCATTTAGAGCGAATTGGCGACCATGCGTGTAATATCGCCTCCCGGATTATATACATGGTTACTGGGGAGAAGAGGAAGTTGGAGTGAGGAAATGGAAGCAAGAAAGGTTCAAATAACCGGGAAATCGACGTATATGATTACATTACCGAAGAAATGGGCGGTTGATGTCGGGCTGCAGCCCGGTTCACTGGTGTCAATCACGCACCGCGATGATGGGTCATTGCTGCTCACACCGGCTAAGACTCAACCCTTTATCAGTCGTAAGACACTGAAAATCGACAGCGATATCTGTGAACTCAAAATGGATATTATAGGTGCTTATGTGATGGGACACCAGGTCATAGAGCTTAATGCAAGAAGGATAACACCGGAGATAAGGAAAGAGGTGAAAGAGCTATGCAAAAATCTCATCGGTAGTGAGATAGTAGAAGAAACGAGAAGTAAAATGGTAATCTACGACATCCTGAACCCCGGTGAATTTACGATTGAAAAAGGACTTAAGCGGATATATGCACTCGTATCTGGAATGCTTAAAGACCTGATAGATGTTTTCGACGCGAGAATAAAGGAGGAGATGCTGAGTGAGATTGTGGGAAGGGATGAAGAGGTGGATAGGGTTTACCTATTAATCTTGAAACTGTTCCTCAGGAGATTAAAAGAGGGATGGGTGTCGAAAGAAGACCAGTTGAGCCTCGTAGAGGCTTTTCATTTCCGTCTTGCTGCGGATAATCTCGAACGAATCGGCGACCATACGGTAAAGATTGCAAATACGCTCCGATCTATTGACTTTGATAAGGATGTGCCGAAGGATATAATAGGCAGGCTCGTGGAGGTAGGGAAGGATTTGCTGGATAGTATTGAGCAAGGCGTCATTTCACTCCGAAGTACGGATACAAAACTTGCGAGCAGGGTATTGAGGGAGAATGCACGGATAAAGTGGAAGGTATTGGAAATCCGCCGATTGACGATTGCCACGCCAAATGCGCTACCTCTCGGAATCATAACCGATAGTATAAGCAGGATTGGAGACTATACGGAGAACATTGCGGAACTTGCAATAGATTTACGCCAATTATAGGGTTTTCAGACAGTCTGTGCTGAAAAGAAAGCCCTTCATCAAGAAACAGATCAAGGAAAGATATGGAGTGTAAAGCTCAGAGATTACGGTAGTTTCAACGACCTCCCCGCATTTTTCATAAAAGGAGAACAATGAAAAAGAAGAAAATTAAAATTGTAAAATTAAAAAGATGAACAGCATTAGCACTGCCGTTTCCACCGGGTACGTCTATCACGAGGATTATCTGAAGCATGACACGGGGTATCATCCAGAGAGTGCAGAGCGGCTGCGAGCCATAATGTGGAAGCTAAAAGAAGCGGGTTTCATGCAAAGGTTGAGAAGAATTGTTCCTGTGAAGGCATCAAAGGAGCAAATAGCGTATGTGCATGCTCCCGAATACATAAAAAAAGTGGACGCAATGTGCAAGCGGGGTGGCGGGATGCTCGACTCGGATACGCCTGTATGCACAGATACTTATGAAATAGCGCTGCTTTCCGCAGGTGGAGCAATAAAAGCAATTGACGAAGTAATTGATGAATCGAATAATCAGGAGCGCATTTTTGCATTGATAAGACCGCCCGGGCATCACGCTACCGCGAATAAAGGCATGGGCTTCTGTATATTTAATAATATCGCGATAGCCGCAGAGCATTTGAAGAGAAAATACGGCATTAAGCGTATTTTAATTGCTGACTGGGATGTGCATCACGGAAATGGCACGCAAGAGGTTTTTTTCGGTGATCCTTCTGTTTTGTATTTCTCCGTACATCAATACCCTCATTATCCCGGCACTGGATGGATAGATGAAGTAGGTAAGGGTGAAGGAGAGGGATACACAGTTAACGTCCCGCTACCAGCAGGAGTTGATGACATCGGCTACTTATATGCGTTCAATAATATTTTAGCGCCGATAGCAATGGACTTCAACCCCGAGTTTGTGCTCGTATCTGTGGGATTTGACGCACATTCTGCCGACCCGTTGGCATCAATGAACGTAACATCGCTCGGATTCGGGTTATTCACGGATGTGATAAAGGAGATAGCGGAAAAGAATAGCAAAGGTAGAATTGTAATGACTTTAGAGGGAGGATATAACCTGAATGCTATTGGAGAATCTGCTTTATCTGTTTTCAATTCGCTTTTATCAACTGCGAGAGAGAAAAAGGAAGGGGAAATAAAGGAGAATGAGAAGGTGAGGAAAAGAGTAGAAGAGATAAAGGAAGTGCAAAGAAAATATTGGAGGATATGACAGAGCTTTAAGAAATGATTAATTATGGAGGCGTGTTAGGTAAAAACGAAGAATGCGGAATAGTCGGCATAGCTTTAGCACGGGGAAATGTAGCTTTGCCCCTCTTTTATGCTCTCTATGCTTTACAACATCGGGGGCAGGAATCCGCAGGCATAGCTGTGAGCGGTCATGCGGGTGTAGATAAGGAGGAAGAAAACGAAACAAGAGAGTGCACGGGGGAAATAACACTGGTAAAGGGAATGGGTTTTGTTTACGAAGTTCTCAACAACCATCGATTAGAATCACAAAAAGGGAACATTGGTATAGGTCATGTAAGGTATTCCACGACAGGCGCGTCAAAAGTAGAAAATGCAGAACCTCTGCTCGTGAATTATCAGAGAGGGAAAATTGCTATTGCACATAACGGCAACCTTGTGAATACCGCAGAGCTGAGAAGAGAGTTAAAGCGAGAAGGTAGGGTTTTCCATTCTGATACAGACACAGAGGTGATAGCGCATTTACTTGCGAAGGAACTGGTAAGGCACGATCCGATAGAAGCTATTAAGGAACTGATGAGACGTGCAATAGGGTCCTATTCGTTGGTTATCTTATTAAATAACACATTAATAGCGATTAGGGACCCTTTAGGCATTAAACCTTTGTGCTTAGGTGAAATAATAGATGGAAACGGAAGAAGAGGATATATAATAGCATCCGAAAGTCCCGCGATCGATATGTTGGATGGGTATTTAATTCGAGATGTAAGACCTGGGGAAATATTGATTTTAAAGGGGGAGAATTTAGAAAGCCATCAGTTATATCGAGGAAAAAACACCGCTCATTGTATATTTGAATATATCTATTTTGCGCGCGCTGATTCGGTATTGGACGGTAGGTTAGTGTATGACGTAAGGATGAAGATAGGAGAAAGACTGGCAGAGGAATGTGGCGTAGAGGCAGATATGGTTTCACCAGTACCGGATTCCGGCATCACATTTGCAATAGGCTATGCAAAACGAGCAGGGCTCGATTATATGGAAGGGTTTATAAAAAACAGGTATGTAGGAAGGACTTTCATCATGCCGGAGAAGACATCGCGAGATACCGCAGTAAGGCTGAAATTAAATGTCGTGCGAGCCAACGTGGAGGGAAAAAGAATTGTTCTGGTGGATGACAGTATTGTCAGAGGGACTACTTCGAGGAGAATTGTAAATTATCTGAAGAAAAAAGGTGCGAAAGAGGTGCATATGCGAATAGGAAGTCCACCGATAATTGCACCTTGCTATCTCGGGATCAACACGCCAACGAGGGATGAGTTACTGGCTTCAAAAAGGAATCTGGATGAGATCTGTGAGTTTCTAAACGCCGATTCGATTGGATATCTGAGCATGAAAGGGCTGATAGATTCCGTAGGTATAGAAGCAAGCAATCTTTGCTTGGGCTGTCTAACTGAGAAATATCCTGTTGAAATACCTGGAGAAGTGTGCATAGCGAGACAATTGAAATTGACACAATTTTCGTAGCAATTTTCTTTTACCTGAGCGCTAGATTACAACTA
>Ga0180301_10004076_pt1 | contig 11291 bp, 12 predicted proteins | sample GuaBasSediGuay16_FD_121797 | JGI IMG/M metagenome (GOLD analysis project Ga0180301, IMG submission 121797) | Subseafloor sediment microbial communities from Guaymas Basin, Gulf of California, Mexico - Guay16, Core 4569-2, 12-15 cm | ecosystem: Environmental > Aquatic > Marine > Hydrothermal... | reverse complement strand
TTTTAAGAGAATTAAGCTTGATTTCAAAAAATATGAGGAAAAAGGGGTGTTTATTCTTGAAAGAGGTGCCTGTAGTGGATGTCGACACAATATGGAATCTATTATAAGCAATCTTGAAAGAGAAGGGAAGCTTGGGTATTTAAAGGGTTTCCACATAGTATTTGGTCAGCTTGCCAGGATGCCTGAAAAGGTAAGAGGGAAACTTGTCTTTATAGGTCTTTGCACAAGGAAATTTAAGAATAAAGGATATTACATCCCCGGATGCCCCCCTCACCCGGAAGATATAATAGATAAGCTTGAGAAGATAAAAAATCAGGTAACTTGAGCTAATAGGCCTTCTTCGTTGATTTCGTTTTATGTTTACAGTTGGTTATCTTTTAAATGTCCCAATCCTCACCAGCTATAAAAAGCAGGCCCCATATCTTCAAAATATGTAAACGATATTTACTTGACTTTTTTAAATAATGGTATATGATAGCTAATAAATGATATATGATGTATTATTTGAGGTGGATTATGGAGCAAAAATTAGAGAATCCTCTTGAAAACTATCAGACAAAGAATTCTATGGTTTATACCTACCTGAAGCATCAGATTCAAAACGGTTATCTCAAACCAAGGGAAAAAATCGTAATTTCTACTATTGCAAGGGAGCTTGGTATTAGCACAATACCTGTAAGAGATGCTGTAAATAAGCTCGCAAGTGAAGGTCTTATAGATTTTACTCCTCATAAAACACCAACTGTAGCTGTAATTTCAGCAGAGGATATAGAACAAATTTATACCTTAAGGATTATCTTAGAGCCTTTTGCTGCAGAAGTTGGAGTTGTAAATCTCTCCTCTGAGGAAATTATAAGACTTTCTTCTCTTGTAAAGAAAATGGAGAGGATAACCCGAGAAAGAAATTTTGAGGAATATTTTGATGTCAATACGGAAATTCACTTCACCCTTTATAATGCTTCAAAAAACAGATGGCTCGTTAAAGTAATAGATATGCTGTGGAAACACACAAGATGGGCTAATGCCGCTATAATAAATGTCCCAAAGCATGCAGAAGGCCTCCTTGAGGATCACATCGAAATGCAAAAAGCCTTTGAGGAAAGAAATAAGGAACGTGTAAAATTTCTCTTTGAGAGACATTTAAAGAGGGCAAAAAGAGGAGTTTTGAAGTACTTCTATAAAACGGAAAGCAAAAATGAGAACTTATAAGATTGCTCTGATCCCAGGAGATGGTATTGGTCCTGAGGTTTTAAGGGAAGGTGTTAAGGTATTAAAAGCTGCGCAGGAGTATTCAGGAGAATTTAAACTTGATATGCAGGAGTATGAGGCAGGTGCTTTAACTTACAAAAAGTATGGAACTGCTTTTCCTGATGAGACAGATAAAGGTTGTAAGGGCTCTGATGCAATTTTCCTGGGAGCAACAGGTCTTCCCGATGTTACATTTGAAGATGGAACAGAAGTGGGACCTAATGCTGGGATGGGGTTTAGGAGAAGATACAGATTATATGCCAATATTCGCCCTGTTAAACTTTACCCTGGTGTTGATCCCATTCTTAAGGGTAAAAGTGCCGGAATGATAGATTATGTTATTTTAAGAGAGAATCTTGAAGGGCTTTATGCAGCAAGGGACGGAGGAAATGTTCTTCTTGATGAGGTTGCGACTGATACCATGATAATAACAAGAAAACAAACCACTAAAATTGTTGAACTCGCCTTTAATCTTTCCTTGAAGAGAAAAGGAGCTCCTCTTGATGGAAAAAGAAGAGTTACCTGTGTTGATAAAAGCAATATATTAAGATCCTATGGCTTTTTTAGAAAAATATTTAAAGAGGTGGGAGAAAAATATCCTGATGTGGAAAAAGACTATGCTTATGTTGATGCTATGACACAGTGGATGCTTTTTAAACCAGAGTTTTATGATGTTGTTGTGACAGAGAACATGTTTGGCGATATTCTATCTGATCTTGGTGGAGCCACGGTAGGCGGAATTGGAATGGCTCCTTCAGGAGAAATAGGAGATGAACTTGGTCTTTTCCAGGGAATACATGGTTCTGCTCCTGAAATAGCAGGTAAAGGAATAGCAAATCCAATTGCTACGATTCTTTCCGGCAAGATGATGCTTGAGTGGCTGGGAGAAAAGTATGATGATAAGGCTCTTCTTAATGCTGCTTTTAGGATAGAAAAGGCGGTTGCCAGGGTTCTTGAGGAGAGAAAGGTAAGAACACCTGATATAGGAGGAGAAAGTAAAACCTGGGAAGTGGGAGATGCAATAGCGGAGAAAATTGTAAGTATGTAAAAATCAAGGAGTTTTCAATGAAAGTAAGAGCAGCCGTTCTTGAAGGAGTGAATAAGCCTTTAAAGATAAAAGAATTTGAAACCCAGCCTCTAAAAGAGGGAGAAGTTCTTGTAAAAATAACTGCTGCAGGTATATGTGGTTCTGATATCAGAATAAGGGAGGGAAAAGCAAGAAGAGGAGAGGTACCCTTTCCTATTATTCCGGGACACGAGGGTGTTGGAATAGTGGAGGATGTGGGAAAGGAGAAAAGAGACCTTTTCAATGAACCTCTAAAAAAAGGTGACAGTATCATCTGGTATAGAGGATTAACCTGTGGAAGATGTTACTATTGTGTAGTGGAAAAGGCTCCTTATCTTTGTCCTGAAAGAAAAGTTTATGGAACAATTATTGGGTGTTCCTCCCCCCCTTATCTTCAGGGTAATTTAGCAGAGTACATACATCTTAGGGCAAATACCAAAATTATGAAGATTCCAGATGATGTTGATCCTGCCATAGTTGTTCCTGCAGCCTGTTCCACAGGCACAGCAATGCATGCAATGGAGGAGGCTCAAATTAGAGAAGGTGATACAGTAGTGATAATAGGCCCTGGGCCTTTAGGTCTTTCCTGTGTAGTTGCAGCAAAAGAAGAAGGAGCAGGGAGCATAGTTTTAATAGGGGGAACTGAAAAGAGGCTTCAAATTGGTAAGGAATTTGGAGTAAATTATATTTTAAACAGACACAAGATGTCTCCGGATGAGAAGAGGTCATTTATCGCAGAAATAACACATGGTCTTGGTGCAGATGTTGTGATAGAGGCAAGTGGCTCTCGTGAAGGAGTGGAGGAGGGACTTCATTTTGTAAGAAGAGGGGGAAGGTATATTATAGCAGGCCTTACAGGTTTTGTAGGGGATATCCCTGTCGACTTTTTCCACCAAGTTGGGCGAAAAAATGTTAGGATTCAAGGAATATGGGCAAATGATGCTTCCCATATGTATCAGGCAGTAAAGCTTATTTTATCTAACAAGAACCTTTTTAAAAAACTCATATCTCATCGTTTTTCTCTTGATGAGATAGAAAAAGCTTATCAGGCAATGAAAGATAAAGGGACAATTAAAGCTGTGGTTATTCCTTGAAAAATTAAAAAATTATAAGGAGGTGTTAAAAAATGAAAAGGTTTTTTAAAAAATTAGGGCTGTTTTTGCTTATAGCGACTTTGGTAGTGGGGTTTTTAGCAGGTAATGTTATCTTTGCAGAGGAAAAATGGCCTACACGTTCTATATCTGTTATATGTTTCTCAAGTGCGGGTGGTGGGACAGATACTTGGAATAGAGCTGTTGCTGCTGAGATGCAAGGCATCCTTGGAGTGCCGATCACCGTAACCAATATGACAGGGGGAAGAGGTGGAGTAGCTGCAAGCTATGTATGGGATCATCCTCATGATGGCTACCTTGTTTTGGGCGCCTCCGAAACACTTCTTTTGCTTCCTACAAATGCTGCTCATCCAACAACGGCAAAAGAGTGGGAATTCTTCATTGCAGCAGGAGCACCTGGTTGCATCTGTGTTAGAGCTGATTCTCCTTACAAAACCTTTCAAGAGTTTGTAGATTATGCGAAATCTCACCCCGGAGATATATCTATCAGCAATTCAGGAATGGGGAAGTTGTGGCATATGAAGGCTGCTATGATGGATTTATATGCTGGAGTAAAATTTAAGCATATTCCTTATAAAGGAAGTCATCCTGCTATTGTTGCCTGCGTTGCTGGTGAGACAAATGCAGTAGTAGCTTCAGTGGGAGAGGTTTTCAGTTTTGTTAAAGCAGGAAAGTTAAGACCTCTTGTTATGACAGAACCAGAATCTTTCCTTTTTAAAGGATATGGCAAAGTTCCTGCTATTACAGACTTTTTCCCTCAGTTAAAACAATATCTTCCCTTAAATCAATGGCTTGGTTATATGCTGCCGGCAGATACCCCTAAGTATGTGCTTGATAAGTTTGCATCTGCTTTTGAGGAAGCTTTAAAGAGCGATAAGATAAAGAATCTTGCCAATACTCGTATGGAAAAAATCTACGGGTTAACAGGTGCAAAAGCAAAAGAGTTTGCCTTAAAAATGCAAAGCAGATTATGCTGGACTCAGTACAGGATGGGTTTTTCCAGAGTTCCTCCTGAGAAATGTGGTATTCCCAAGCCCTCGGAGGTAAAATAACAGAAAAGGAAAAGGGCGAGGAAATTCTTTTTGTCTCCTCGCCCTTTTAAAAGTTCCTTTTTAGGAGAGGATTATGAAAAAGGAGCCTCTTAGAAGTGCTGATCTTCTAACAGGCATAATTTTCAGTGTGCTTGGCGTTTATGTATGTTTTAAGTCTATTGGAATGTTTTATGTTGAAAATATAAGAATGCAGGAAGGAGCAGCTTGGTATAACTCTCCTGGGCTTTTTCCTTTGGTTATAGGGGCAGGTTTTACCTTACTCAGTGTGCTTTTAATACTTAACAGCATTAAGGAAAAAGGTAGTCTTGGGATTTTAAGATGGAGTAGGATAAAGGGGCTTTTTAAGGATAATCGTTTTATAAGGGGAGTTCTGGTAGTTTTGATTTTGGGATTTTATGTGTTTTTTCTGTTGGATAGATTTCCCTTTTTTATGTCAACTTTTATTTTCTTGATTACCTGTATGAGTGTATTTAAAGCGGAAAAATGGTATAAAATTATAATCTACTCATTTGTTTTTGCTTGGATGATAACCTATATTTTTGGAACAGTTGTTAAAATACCCATGCCAGGAGGGATGCTTAGAGTTTTCTTTTTGCCAGGAGTATAAAAATACCAAGGAGAGATAGAGGATGTCCTCGCTTTTTACCTTTTTCATAATCTTAAAGGGTTTTCTTAACTTCAATGTCCTTTTCACCATGGCACTTGCAACAGCCATAGGAATGATTGTGGGAGCTATGCCAGGTTTAACAGCTACTCTTGCTATTGGTCTTCTTACAGGTCTTACCTTTGGGCTTGAAAAATGGGCAGCTTTCAATATCCTTGTAGGAGTTTACGTTGGAGCCATGTTTGGAGGCTCTCTTTCTGCCATTTTGCTTAATATTCCTGGGACAGGTTCTGCTTCGGCTACTGTTTTAGATGGATATCCTCTTTCTCGTCAAGGAAAAGCCTACACTGCTATAGGTTTGAGTAGAATAGGTGCTTTTTTTGGAACGCTTGTTGGATTTTTATTTCTTGTAACAATAGCTCCCTGGATGATAAGAGCGGTTTTAAACTTTACTTCCTTTGAGCTTGCCACACTTGCCCTTTTTGCAATTTTAGTAGCAGGAACTGTTTCCTCTCCCGATCTTCCAATAAAAGGATGGATTGGGGGACTTTTTGGTCTTTTACTCTCCTCCATAGGAGAGGAAGCAATCTGGTCTTACGATAGATTTACATACGGAATTATGGGACTTACAACGGGCATCCCTCTTATACCTGCACTTATTGGTTTTTTTGGTATTCCCCAAATTATAAAGATACTAAGCAATCCCAGGAGGTTTAAGCCTCAAAGAGGTGGCGAGGAAGAAGTCGGCATTATAGGTCAGTTCAAGTTAAGTTTCAAATATCTTTTAACCATAATAAGGTCAGGCGTTATAGGAGCAGCAGTTGGTTCTATACCTGGTATAGGAGGGAAAGTTGCAGCTTGGCTTGCATATGAGGCTGCATACAAAAGCAGTAGAGAAAAGGAAAAATTTGGGAAAGGGGCATATGAGGGAGTAATAGCTCCTGAGACCGCCAATAATGCTTGCTGCGGAGGAGCCCTTATTCCTACTTTAACTTTGGGGATTCCGGGAGATCCTCCTACGGCAGTTTTTCTTGCTGCTCTTATGCTTCATGGTGTGACTCCTGGGCCTTTACTTAACATTGAACATCCGGATTTTATTTTTCAAATGGCAGCTCTTGTTCTGATTGCGAGCTTTATGGTGTTTATTTTAGGTATTGCTATTGCAAGGCCAGTTAGTAAGATTTTGGAAATCCCTCCTGCCGTATTTATGCCTATGGTTGCTGTTATATGTATTGTAGGAGGATATGCTCTTCACACAAGGGTATTTGATGTTTTTCTGCTTTTTATTTTTGGCATCATTGGGTATTTCCTTACAGAAATGCGATATCATCCTGCCCCCATTGTTCTTGGCCTTCTTCTTGGACATATTTTAGATACCAATCTTAGAAGAGCACTCATGACCTCTAATGGAAGTATACTGCCCTTTTTTACAAGACCTATTTGTCTTGTATTTGTTCTTGCGAGCATTTATATGGTGATAAGTCAGACTTCTTTTTGGAGAAGAATTTGGAAAAAAGAGAGAAAAAAGACTATTTCAAAAATTGAATGATGTGGATTTTCCTTTTCGTGGTGAGTGTAATTTTATTTTATATTTTCTGGACTTTTCCTTTTGGTGCTCCCTGGGTTCCTACTCCCTATAAAGCTGCAAGGAGAATGCTTGAGCTGGCAGGGGTAAGTTCCTCAGATGTTGTTTATGATCTTGGTTCAGGTGATGGTAGGATTCTTATTTTAGCTGCGAGAGACTTTGGAGCAAAAGCAGTAGGGATTGAAATAGATCCTTTTAAAATTATTCTTTCTCGGATCAGAATAAGAAAAAGTGGTGTGAAGAATAAGGTAAAGCTTAAGTGGGGAAATATTTTTAAGGTTAATTTAAAAGATGCTACTGTGGTGACTATTTTTCTTACACAAAAGGCAAATGATAAACTTGAGGAAAAGTTGAAAAGAGAGCTTCCAGAAGGAGCAAGAGTTGTTTCCTTTCAGTGGGACTTTAAAAATTGGCCCCTTTTTAAGAAAGATGAAACAGGTATAATAAAACTTTACAAAAAGTAACCTCAATAACTTTCCTTTAAAATAGTTGTCCTCCCAGAAAAATTTGACTTATTCAATAACGAGGTGTAGAATGGGTGAGGCGTGCAGGGAGCAGTTGTTTCGTAAAAAATTAGCTTCAGAAGTAAAAGGAGAAAAAGATGGATAAAAAGGTTTTGTATAAGATAAGTTATGGGTTATATGTTATAAGCTCAAAAAGTAATGGGAAATTTAATGGGCAAATTGCTAATACTCTCTTCCAGATAACCTCAGAACCTCCCACAGTTGCTGTAAGCATGAATAAGAGTAATCTAACCCATGAGTTTATAAAAGAGAGCAGGCTCTTCGGGGCATCCATTCTTTCAAACAAAACTCCTCTTAAGTTCATTGGTCTTTTTGGGTTCAAGTCTGGAAGAGATGTAGATAAGTTCGCAGATGTTGGCTACGAAATTGGGGTAAAAGGTATCCCTATTGTTACAGAGAACAGTATAGGTTATATTGAAGTTGAAGTTAAAAAAAGTCTTGACGTTGCAACTCACACTATTTTTGCCGGTGAGGTTGTGGGAGGTGAGATTCTTAAAGAAGATGAACCACTCACCTATGCTTACTACCATGAGATAAAAAGAGGAGTAACACCAAAGACAGCACCGACTTACATAGGAGAGAAAAAAGAGGAAAAAGTGCAAAAGTACAGGTGTACTGTTTGTGGCTATATCTATGACCCTGAGAAAGGTGACCCAGAATCAGGTATAAAACCAGGGACATCTTTTGAAAAATTACCAGATGGCTGGGTCTGTCCTATTTGTGGGGCAGGAAAGGATGTGTTTGAAGAGTTTTAGTAAAAGGAGGTAAAAGATGTCAAATATTTTTTCTCCAAGTGAGGTAATTCAGCTGGGTATACAGATAGAGAAAAATGGGAGGGATTTTTACCTTGGAGTGGCAAAGTTAGCAAAATCGGAGAAAATAAGGAAGGTTTTAAACTATCTTGCAGAAGAGGAGGAAAAGCACATAAAGGTATTTAATGATATTCTCTCGGGTATTGAAAAGTATGAACCACAGGAAGCCTATCCAGATGAGTATTTTGCTTATCTTCGAGCTCTGTCAGATGGGTACGTGTTTACAAAGAAGAAAAAAGGTGAAGAAATTGCAGCAAAGGTTAAAGATGAAAAGGAAGCAGTTGACGTGGGGATAAATGCAGAGAAAGATTCCATTTTGTTTTATGAGGAGATGAAAAAATTTATTTTGAAGGATACCTATGGGACAATAGATAAGTTAATAGAAGAGGAAAAAAAGCACTTGAGCAAGCTCTATGAGCTGAAAAAAAGTTTTTAATTGTCAGGATGAGGAGGTAAAAAATGAAAAGTTTGAAAGGAACGAAAACAGAGAAAAATTTGCTTACAGCTTTTGCTGGAGAATCGCAGGCAAGAAATAGATATACATTTTTTGCCTCACGAGCCAGAAAAGAGGGTTATGAGCAAATAGCAGGTGTATTTCTTGAGACTGCTGATAATGAGAAGGAACATGCTGAGAGATTTTTTAAATTTTTAGAGGGAGGGGAAGTAGAAATCAAAGCCTCTTTTCCTGCAGGAGTAATTGGGAGTACAAGAGAAAATCTTAAAGCGGCGGCTTCCGGTGAGAACTATGAGCACACAAAGATGTATCCTGAATTTGCCAGAATAGCAGAAGAGGAGGGATTTTTGGAGATAGCATCTGTTTTTAAAGCAGTAGCTGTTGCTGAAAAGCAGCATGAAAAAAGGTATCTTTCTCTTCTTGAGAATATTGAAAAAGATAGAGTTTTTAAGAGAGATGAGGTTGTAAGGTGGAGATGCAGGAACTGCGGGTATATTCACGAAGGAAAGGAAGCACCGGAAGAATGTCCATCCTGTGCTCATCCAAGAGCTTATTTTGAGCTTTTATGTGAGAATTATTAGAATAGATATAAGAATAGCAATCTTTTATGCTATAATAATTTATAATATTAAGGTAAATCTTAAGAAGAAAGGATTTATCTTCTCTGCGTATGATGGCTATAGATAAAAGGGAAAATCTAAAAGCTAAAAGCTTTAGAGAACTTAAGCTACTTTTTAAAGAGAAAAAAGAACCTACCTACAGAGCAGGACAGCTTTTTGTCTGGATGTGGAAAAAAGGTGTAAGCGATATATCCTCTTATACTAATTTTTCCAAAAAATTAAGAGAGTATCTTAATACTCATTTCTATGTGGGGAGTCTTGAGCTTTGTGACTATTTGGTTTCCCGGGATGGTTCTGTAAAGTATATCTTTAAGAGAGAGACAGGTGAAAAAATAGAATCAGTATTTATACCTTTTGAAGATAGAAGAACGGTTTGTGTTTCCACGCAAGTTGGGTGTTCTTTAAAATGTTCTTTCTGTGCCACGGGAAAAATGGGATTTAGAGGTGATCTTTTTGGGTGGGAAATAGTCGATCAGGTTTTACAAATAGCAAAACATCAAAATGTGCGAGTTACCAATGTGGTATTTATGGGGATGGGGGAACCTTTTTTAAACTGGGAAAATGTGAAAAGGGCCATTTTCATTCTTAACAGCAACTTCGGGATAAATATTGGCTCTCGCAGAATAACCATTTCAACTGCAGGAATAATACCAGGTATTTATTCTCTCGCAGATTTTCCTCTGCAGGTAAGGCTTGCTATATCCTTAAATAGTGCCCTGCAGGAAAAAAGAGAGAGAATTATGCCTGTTGCAAAAAAATATCCTCTTGGGGAGTTGAAAAAAGCGATAGAATTTTACTACGAGAAGACGCATCGCCTGGTAACCCTTGAATATGTCTTAATAGGTGGTTTTAATACAGGAAGGGAAGATTTTTTGGCTTTAAAGGATTTTTGTAAGAGATTAAAAGTAAAGTTAAATCTTATCCCTCTAAATCCTACCGGAAATACATCCTTTTCTACTCCTTCAGAAGAGGAGATTTATCGCTTCTACAATCTGTGCCTCTCTCTTCCTCTTACTGTGACAATTAGAGAGAGCAGAGGAAAAGATGTAAAGGGAGCCTGTGGACAGTTAGCAGGTGCTCTGCTCTGATGAGTTTTTTCCTGAGCGTATGGGTGCAGGGGTAAAGCTTTGATAGTTTTTATGCCAGCTTTCTCCACCATCTTCGAGTTCTATATTAGCAAAACTTTCAAATTTTTTGTGAGAGAACCAGGGAGTAGCGTTTTCAGATACCTTTAAAAGTTTTTTGAAGTTCTCAACTCCGCTTGTCATGAGCCATTCTTCCATTTTATCCACATCAGGATAAAAGCTTATTGCTCCCTGCCACAGTGGTCTTCCTCCTAAAAATCCTGAAGCACCATTTTCTGTTGCTATTTTAACTTTAATTAAAAATTCTTTGATTCCCGAACCTCCACTTAAGATTACCCAGGGGACAGAAGATATGTCACTTATTTTTCTGCAGAGATCTTTCACATCCTGAATAGTGTAAAGTGCCTTTCTCTTTCTCCCGTCAAACTCTCCTTTTGCAAATTCGGCGCAGTATTTAAGATCTGCGGGAAAATCTATTTTTAAAATGTCAACTCTATACTCTGGTTTTGAAAACTCCTCAGTATAATCTGTAACTATTTCTGGAAGATTTCTTGCATAATTTGTATTATCTTTTATTTCGTCCTCAAATAAAGGATAGCTCATAATTTCCAGAATATATAAGATGTCGTATTTTTCACATTCTTCTCCAACCTTTTTTGCCATTTTTTTCTGATGCTCTTTTATTTTGGAAGATACCTCTTTTCTATAATAAATTATAAGTTTAACAGCGTCTGCCCCTGCTCTTTTTGCTTTATCTACTCCCCACTCTGACATAAACTTTGATTTTCTTTCTCTTCCAGTTTCCCCTGCAGGCTCATATCCTGTATCCTCTATTGATAAAATCAGTCCTGTATCTTTTGGAATGTATTTAATACAGGAGGGATATCCATAAACAGGATCTGTGGAAATGGCACTGTAAAAAGGAGATAGAGACTTTATTATTAATTTTTTACAGGTTGCCATGTCTCTGGAAGTTATATCTTCTTCCTTTTTCCCTGCCATCCTGGCGAGCATTTTTCTTAAGGTATCTCTTGCCCCCACCCCCATCTTATGAATTTACCTTCCTCTGTTGCAATTTTTTTAAATCCCCGAAGCTTCCCGCCTGAGATTGTTGTTTTTTTCATTTTTT
>Ga0180301_10004075_pt1 | contig 11292 bp, 12 predicted proteins | sample GuaBasSediGuay16_FD_121797 | JGI IMG/M metagenome (GOLD analysis project Ga0180301, IMG submission 121797) | Subseafloor sediment microbial communities from Guaymas Basin, Gulf of California, Mexico - Guay16, Core 4569-2, 12-15 cm | ecosystem: Environmental > Aquatic > Marine > Hydrothermal... | reverse complement strand
CAGCAGCAAGCCCACCAAAACTTAACCCTGCGCTTTGCGTACCACAACCTGCTAATCTGTTACGTGCTTCATTTAAATCACCACCGGCTGACCATGCTGTACCATTATATTCTTCTGTAGTCGCAACGATACTATCTGTATAACCACCAAAACTTAACCCTGCGCTTTGCGTGCCACAGCCTGCTAAGTCTTTACGTGCTTCGTTTAAATCACCACCAAATAACCATGTTGTACCATTGTATTCCTCTGTAGTTGCAACCACACTGTCCGAAATCCCGCCAAAGCTTAGCCCCGCGTTTTGAGTGCCGCAGCCTGCTAAGTCTTTACGTGCCTCATTTAAATCACCAGTAAGCGTCCATGTTCCAGCCATTGTTCAGTTCCCATATTTTAATAATACCTGCTCCCTGATATTGTTTCCATAACCTTCTAATGCTTTATGAAGTACACCTTTTTTTATACAAAGATTTATACCGGATTGCAGTTGCCCCATAAGATTTTGTCTTTCAGACGGTGAGCCATTATCGCCCATTTCAATAGCCTGGTTTATCCACCTGCGAGTATAGCTGATTAATTGATGGTTGCCGGCATCAGCAAGGTCTTCTTCAGACATGTTTTTTGATTCTCTGTTTTTTATTTCAGACCAATCCTGAATTTCCCGCATCTTTGCCTTTGCAGTTCGTTCTATATTTTTCAATAAAAAAAACTTGCGTTCAAGCTCAATTTGCAGCAATTCTTTTTCCAACGGATCAGATTCATCTTCAATTTTATTAATCAATATTTTGGCTTTTGTTTTTTCTGTTCGATAATCAAAAGATAACAAAACAATCCCCTGAAGCATTATGTTTTGCTCACGCATCGCTTGCCAATATTTACTTGCAGGGGTAGGGTGCTGAATATTATTCAGCACAGATACTTCCATTTCTGTCCGAGTTCTATGAACTTGAACATTATTAAAAGTTTTTTCTAATTCCTGAGACAAATCAGATAGTTTTTCGATTGCTTCGTTTGTTAATAAATCAGCTTTTTGTATTGTTTTTATCATATTAACTTGTCCTAACTCAGACTTTGCCATTCATGCCATTGGTTTGTATTAATATCCATTACCCATGTTTTTTTTGCAGTTGGAAAAAATAACACATAAAATGTTCTGCCTTCAAGTGTATATGAAAAAGCAGTTGCATCATTCGTAACATTATATGTACTTATCTGATAATTAATAGCTTCCGGCGATATTATTTCATATTGATAACCGTTGTTCCTTGCAACAGTCTTTTTATGTGTAAACCAATAAACCCTGCCATCTATCTCAATTATTGAGCCTATGGAAGCACATCCGATATCAAGTACCGCTCCCGGAACACGTTGAAACGGAAAGTCAGGATGCCCCGAATTATAATAAACCTCTGTTGACAATGAGCCAAATAACCAAAGATTTTGTCTGGTAGTTCCTATGCCGACAAGATTATCCGGTGCTGCTTCCGCTGTTGCAAAATCAAGAGCATCCCAATTTGTTCCATCATAACTTGCGGAAATCCATATCCTGCCGGTATCAGATTCATTCACTACAAAAAAACCATCAAAAAAAACAACACTGGCAGCAGCTGTAAAATCAGAATCTGTAATATCTGCAAGCGCACCAGTTGTAACAATATGTCCATTAGCTGTACCATCAACAATTATAAGCTGCGTTCCATTGTCAGCCATTGAAACATGACCTGTTGATGTCGTAATTACACCAAGAGAAGTTGCATCACCTGCTGTTGTTATTTCATAAACAGTATCATCAACAACTGCATACATATAGTCTCCCATGATATGCAACCCCCTTACAATAGTGCCGCCAGTATTAACAAACTCAATTAAGCCCGGTGTCCCATACATTGCAATAACTTCTTTTCCCTCAAACTTGTCATACACAGGGAACAGGTTTATGCTTTGTTGAGCATTAATGCTTTTAGAGCGTCCTTCGTAAGCTCCCCCAAGAAACGGAATCTTCATGTTAACCACCTGTTAATATCGATTGGCTTCTACAATAAGTCCTTTTTGCGTCATTTGTAGAAATATTGCCAACAGGCATTTTCAAAAGGTTTGACCTGATCATATCCATATATGATTTATTTGCTAAAAACTTAACATCATCTGATAAATCGCTTCCATATTCAGGCGCAAGTCTTACAGCAAGATTAAATTTAATCGCTTCCTCATAGACTCTTGGGATTGCCATAGTAAGAGACGGATCAGTTATTTCAGCAAGATTTTTTCTTGAAATTAAATATAATGTGTAGGCTTTATCAGGGGTAGTGTATAAATATATTTTCCCTGTTGAGTTAAGAGCGTCATAGAACAAAAAGGATGGTATAGACTCAGATGTTTTGTATGGTATTTTTTCCCAATATTCTCTTTGGTTGATTATATCAAGAGGATAGTCTGTACTGTCATACCGTATAAACGCAGAGTCTATTGCCTCAGGATAAGCTGTATCAAAAGTTGCGCCCGGCCCTATCTCATAAGAACTTACACTGGCAGTTAAAGGAAAATTTTCTGTTACAGTATATGGAACTGCTGCACCATTAGAAAACCATGCCCCAAGCATCATGTTCAAAGCTTCAAGGCCTATTGCCGCATCAGCAGTTGGTGTTGTTTCACCTTGCGCTATAACTCCCGATAGCCGCAACGCACTATTTATCAAGCTTGTCGCGTTCATTTTTTATCAGCCTTTCCAAAAGAATGTCTTTCAACATATTTTGCTCAACACGCACAGGCGTATCTTTGGCATATTCTATAAGTTGTGAACGAGTCATCTTATTAAGATTATTGATAGTGCTTTCTATAAACTTATTTTTCATAAACTTGTTAATATCAATAACTTTCCATCCACGTTCTTTTTGCAAGTCTGTTATTGCTTCAACCGGTAAAATTCCATGTTTTGGATGCTGGATATAATCCATATTAACTTACTCCTTTATTCCTATTGCGTAACTTTTTTGTACCCCCATTGTTTTTATTTTAAAACCAAGACATCTAATCTTATCCGCAAGAGCATCTTCGCAATAATCATCAATTAATATAATAGCCTTATCAGCTAATTTATCTTTAATAAAATCAGCAAGACGGTCTCTTTCAGATATTTTTCGTGATGGTCCGTCACAAATAATAAAATCAAATAAAATATTTTTATCATAAGACGAAACATCATACCAACTGTCTTTTATCGGCGCATACCGCAACTCAACAGATTTATATGATTTAATAATAGGTTGAACCCTGGAAAACCATTGCAAATCATTTTCAAGACTTATTGTTTTTTTATCAAGTGCACCAAGAATAAATGTTGACAATCCGCTTCCACATTCTAAAACATTGTTGCCATTTTCTTTTGATATTTCATATATAACCTGTAATTGCTCAGGCAATAACGACCATTTGTTATTCCATACTTCAACAAGTCGTATTATTGTCTGTTCAACATCTTCATGCCTTTTTATTTTATCCAAAAGCGTATTTATATAAATAGTATTGAGCCCTGCCTTATTTCTTAAAAAATCACCAAGCCTTCCACTCCATTCATAGCTTCCTGTATGCCCAAACGTCATTTCAGGATCAATATAAATTTTACCACCGACTTTCTTCCACTTTCGGCAAAACTCAAAGTCACCACCAAATCTTGTATAATCATGTACTGTTCGTTCAAAAATAATAGCAAGTGGCTTTCTGTGTTCATGATCCTGTTTAACTCTGAATTTTACAGCATTTTTATAAAGTTGCTCAAGCACATTTCTTTTTATTTTTAAAAAACCAGTTGGCACTTTTTCAACTTCTATTAATCCGTTTTTATCTGACCATATTTCTCCCTGTATAAACTCAACCGGATAGTTTTCATCTTCTTGTTTTAATGGATAAATGCCCGCAACAACATCTTTATCATGCAATACAAGTTTGACAATGTTTTCAGGTGCAAATCTGATATCAGTGTCAACAAACACCATTTCAGTGCAATCAGATTCGAGAAAATCTCTTACTAATAAATTTCTTGAATCATCTATATGGCAATTCCCATCAAATATTTCAAGTTCACTTTCAATTCCATTGTTTAGCAGTGCTTCTTTAGCACCAAAAAAAGATGAAAAAGTTGCACTGCATATTCCACCATATGACGGGACAGCAATAAAAACCCTATGCTCTGCCCCGTTCTTTACACCAATGCTTTTAATTATTCTCATGCAGATCCTGCAATAAGACCAAGAGAAACAAGTTCAGCTCTTAACTGATTTGTCAAAACTATTAAAGCATCAACATCTGAAGCAAGAGCAGTCGTTGTCGCTGTAGTGGTCTGCGCTGAAGAAACAGCCGCTTGAGAAGCACTTGCAGGCTGCACAACCGGAGTCGTACCATAGAACCCTATTTTCTCAGTTGATGTTCTGCCAACAACCGTTCCATCAGGACGGCCATCTCCTATATATTCATATTCAGCCATTATAAAACTCCTTTTTTCTAATTAGTTAATCTTGTTGCCCATTCAGGACGCAAAAGCTTCCAGCCATAAAGAATATCAAGCCTTAACAGCATTTCATCATTTTTTATGTCTGAACCCTGCCAAACCCTTATTGCCAAACCTTCTTTGTTGCGCCTTACACACTTAATGGCATCATCCATAAGCGGCAAATCAGCAGTAACAAAGGTCGCAAAGTCTTTGTGGTACATAATGCTCTGGGAATAAGCAGTCGAAGCAGCACCGGATATTAATGCTGCACCTCCATTTGTTGGGACAGCAGAGCAGTTCTGTGTTGCTCCACTTGCATAATTTATTGCAGGTGACACCGAAACTGTTACCGCCTCCGAACCATCTGTAGTCGCATCCGCTGTAATAACAAACTGCTTTAAATGAGAATAAGCTACTTTAGTTTCAGGATGAACATCATAACAACCAGCAAAGGTTATAATAGAACCTTTTGTAATTGTCTTAGAAGCACCCATAGAAGCCAATGTAACCGTTGTATCACCACTTGCAACAGTATCGTTTACAGTGCCGGTATTATCAGAAGAACCATTTGTATGAGAATATACACGCTCATTCTCATACCATGTTGCCATAGCATTCCTTGATATAAACCCTTCCCTGAATGCTTCCTTGATCTGTGTACTATCCTGAAAAAGACTTTTAGTTCCGTTGACAATACTTGACATTGTTATAGAAGACATCTGAACAAAACGATTACCATCTTTTGGCGCAAGCCCCTGGTTTAATTTCGCTCTCGCATCACCTAACGCTGAAATATCTCCGCTTGCTCCTATAACTGTACCCGGAGTACCTACCTGATTATAAATCCCTTTTGTTATGTCAGTAAGAACATCAGCTTCTATACCCGAAATTAAAACACTTACCGCCGGTTCAATGTATTGCTGGCTGAATAAATCAATATCAAGAGCAAGTTCAGCGCTGTTAAATGACATATCAACGCCGTCCTGTGTGGCAACCGTAAGGGTCTGGCTTGTGGTAGTAACATCTTGTACATCCATTACCCTTGACCCCGTTCGCCTTGTAAACTTATTCGGCTCACGTATTCTTAATGTAGATCCGATTTTCCCGCCGGTATTGGCGAAAGAATCATCGTACTGCCTATCTATAGTCCCAATAAACGATATTTTCTCATGAGCAACTTCCAATGCTTCACGTGTTATCATATCTATTGTTAAATTTGTGTTCATAAATTCTCCTTTTTTTTTATTTTATGCAAATTTTTTATTGCTTTTAATCATAGTTTATATTACAATCTTTTCTAAAACAGGAGGAACAAAATGCAAACAATATATTTTAATCGTAAACACTATCGCAAATTTGACCATTTATATTATGTAGCTAAAGATGGTTCTCTATTGCGAAAGTTTAAACCAATCAAACCACAAAAAAGGAAAGATGGTTATTATAGCGTTGGCAAGCGACTTATTCATAGAATGGTCGCTACTTGCTGGGTGCCAAATCCAAATAATTGTAAGCATATTCATCATATTGATAAAGACAAATCCAATAATAATTATGAAAATCTTATATGGCTTACCCCAAAGCGTCATATTGCTGATAAACATCCAAGACCAAAAGGTATCTATCATATGAGTGAAGAAGGCAAACAAAAATTAAGAAATTTTCGTCTTGGAAAAAAACATACAGCAGAAACAAAACAAAAAATCTCTTATGCTAACCAACATTACTCAGGTAAACCACGTGGATGGAAACCCGGCATGAAACACACAGATGAAACCATCCTTAAAATGAGTAAAAACTCTAAAAAAGCCCGACCTTGTATGATTTATGGAATACGTTATAAATCTTTTACTGAGGCCGGCGCCGCTCTTAATATTAAACCATTAACATTAAGGAAGCGTTGTCTATCAAAAAACTTTCATGATTATAAATTAGTTTGATTCTTTAAAATCCTCTTCTTTGCTTTATCCTTTTTCTCCGCCAAGCCGTATATTCTTTGTCAGTCATCTCTGAGGGGTCTTTCTCAGTAACTACTTTAGCTCCGGTTACCGGTTTAATCGGTTCAGCAGAAGATGATTTATTAATTGTTGGTTTGTTTTTTATTTTTGCGCTTATTTCGCCAAGTTTAATTGCAACCTGCACCGGAGACATTTCAGATATTTTCTGGGCTTCATTCAGATTTGTCCCAAGAAAATAAGCAACATCTTCAGCATTTGGCGTTTCAACAAGAGCTTGCGCAACAGTTTCATTCATCACACTTGCCGGCATCTCGCCAATAATATTGTAAAAATTGTCATATTTTTCGATGCCTTTCTGCATAACGCTTGACCGCTTTTGCTCAAAGTCAATATTTTTTTTGTGCAGCTCGCTTTTTTCAAGTTCAGCGATTCTCTTTCTTTCCTGTGCAGCATTATTTTGATTAATTTTATAATCAAGCAATGCTTCATTGTACTCTTCGATGGTTTCAAAATCATCGATATGTGGCTTTTCAATCTGAACTTCCTGTATAGTATCCTGAGTTTGTTTGTTCAATGCCTCATTATACCTTTGTTCGAGAGCTTCAAGCCTTCTGTCCCGCTCCCTTATCGCCCATGTCATTTTATCAATTTTTTTTTGAAACCATACAGGTGTTTTTTCTTTTGCCTTTTCTATATTGGCCTGTTCATCTGTAGCACCTTCTACAGTAACATCATCGCCAGAAGTTTGTTCAACTTCTGTGTTAACCTGTTCCTCAACAACTTCCTGCCCCTGATCTTCGTTTTGGGTGTTTATTGCATTTTCTTCTGTCATTTTTCCCCTCATGCCCGTTTTTAAACGGTAAATTCACATAGTTAATCACTTAACTCTCTTGTTGGCAACATGCCTAATTTATTTAAAATATTAATAACAGCTTTTTGCGCAACCTCAGTTATTAAATCAACATCTTTTACCTGTGATTTTTGCAGCTCAACTTTATTTTTTTCAAATTCGATTTCTTCATCAGCAAGTTCAATCTTCTTTTTTTCAAGCTCTATTTCTTTTCCCGCAATCTCAAGCTTATCTGCCGGAGACGGCTCTTGCGGAGAAAAAATTTGCTGCAACTCGTTTGATATCTGACCACTATCCGGCCAATCCATTGCTTTGGCAATTCTTGGCAATAATACAGGAGTCGCAGCAGGTGCAGTAGATAAAAATTGTGACATCATATCAACTGTCTCAAGACGTTTGGTTAAATAATTCTGACCCGTATCCAATACGACATCATATCTCGCGGTCGACAAATCATTCAGCTTTTTAACCCCCGTGGGACTTGAAGGATCTAAAACGGTTTTATTTATATCAGCCCACACAATACTATTATCCTCATTCGTAATTCTTATTACCCGTTCTGTATCATACACAACAGGAATTAAGTCTAAAAGAATCTCACCTGTAAACTTAATGGCGTTAGCCTGATTATCATGAAAATGATATGTTGCATTATCTCCTTCTTTTTGCCGTGCCAGTATAGCTTTGCCACTTGTTTCATTGCCGGACGCTCCAAGAGACGCATCATATAACCCCATAGTCGACTTTATATCATCTGCCGCCTGCATTGCTTCAGCAAGAGCGCCGGAATCTCTTATACTGAACTGCTGTCTTTGCGGCAACTGACCTTGATCAAAATTTGCCAGAAGTCGCATTTTAGGCTTTCTGTTAGCTTCATCCCAATCTTTTTCAAAACCCTTAAACATATTCGGCGTGCCGATATATGGTTGCTTTGGAGCAAGCGCAAGAGTTTCAACACTGTTAGACCTTGCCCAATTATACATTCTTGCAGCATCAAGAACATGAAAAGCGGCTGATTTAATTACAGGCTCACCCTCCACCCATGTCTCATCACCAGCGCAATATACAACAGGAATATATCTGCCTGATTGCTTAACCGGCTTTTCAATAAAATCATTTCCGCCTATTTTGCACCACCAGACTTCATCAACCTCAACTTCTCTGATCTTTTGTATAACAGCCTTACCCTGCTCAGTTTCGATAATTTGTTCGCCATTATACTCAACTACAGGAATATCATCTGTCAGCTCTATTGTATCTGTCTGTATTGTTTCATCAGGCATTGGTGTAGCTATGAGAGCCATTGTTTTTTTTGCCTTCTCAATATAATAATATTCAGCAATCCTTACAGTTTCCTCACCAATCCAGTCTTCACCATCTTCACCTTCACCGACATCCCATCCTGCAATTTGTATATCAGGATACATCTTTTTAAACTCATCTCTCGGAATGTTATCAGTTATAAATAAATATCTCCTGTCTTTTCTGACAACATCTCTTGCATCAGGATCATCATATACAGAACATGGGTTTGTTATTCTTTCAATTTTAAGCTCTTTTTCAAATACATCATGCCTGGAATACTCAATCAATACACGCCAATAGCCCCAGCCACCTTTTGCAGCAAATTCTATACCATTGCTGTACGCAGACTGTGCATTTGAACTGTTTTCTATATCTCTGATTAAACCATTTAAAATCTCCGTAAGCTTTGGGTCTTGCTTGCTATCAACCGGTTTTGCTGAAATAGACGGCCTTACTCGCCTTGCATCATTAGTTATTTGTCTTATACTGGCTTGAGTCTTATTAATAACCATACAAGGTCTTCCATCAGCCTCACGTTCTTTCTTAACCTCGCTGTCCCATTGTTCACCAAGATCAATAAACCTCAAGCTTTCGACAAATCTTTTTCTATTCTTCGATTCTGCATCAGCCGACCGCTTAAAACGTTTCTTTGCCAAAGTTATGATGTCATCTTGTTTTTTCATATGCTCATCCAGCCGGTTGTTGTGCCTGTATATTGTTTATAATCATGCGTTTCTTCATACGGCTCTGTCACAATCTGATCAAACAGTTCAGTAAAAGCCCAGACATAAGCATCCGCTCTGTTAGGAGACGCAGCGCCTATATACCCATGAGATGTAAATGAACACAATTCTTCTTCTAATTCATTAAAATTTCCGGCATGACGTATCTTGCCGGATTCAGCTAATGCCGCTATCGGCTCAGCTCTTACTACTTTACCCCTTGTTGCTGTTACTTTCTTATACGGAGTTCTTGGCCTTGCTGTCTGTATTACATACTCAACCATTGAACCACCATAGTTAGTTTCTGCAACTATATAGTCAGCTTTATGTCTGTCATATGCCTGTACCGCTATATTGCCCCATGTCTTAGGGCTTGCCTTAACGGTCAGATCTTCCAATACATACCCATTTCCATCCGTGCCCAATCCGGCAACTATAATACCAATAGCATCGCCGGAAGTTTCTTCATCATCATTTTCAACACCTGACGGGTCAATAGCAACAACTACCCTCTGCATATCAGGCAAATCCTTAAATGCCCGCCACTTTTCAATATCTTCTATGTTCCAGAGAAAATCACCACTGACAGAAGAAAAATTACCTTCTAAAAACCTTACCTTTTGTCTGGCAGGAAGTTGTTTTAACATGTCGATATAATTATCAGCAAGGTTATCAAGGTTATCTACAGGATTCATTTGCATTTTAGCGAATAAAGACTTGTCAAGAATCTGCTTGCTGTTCGGCTCTGTATATTCAAAAAATAATTTATAACTCCAGTGAGCTACTGTGGGCGGATTTTCATCATAGTACATTTTCAGCCGCAACTCTTTTCTCTTTTCACCGGAATACATGTACGTGGTTTTCTGTGCAAGCCTTGTCAGCGCAAGGTTGCGTGAAGAATATGGTATCTGAGAACACTCATTGAGATATATGGTCGCATGTTCTTCGCCAAGTATCTTCTCTGTACGCTCCTTTTCATCTAAACCACCAAGCCATATAGTAGAACCATTCGGCAAAGTAAAATACCAGTCAGTCTTATCAACCCAATATTCTATATCAGGAAAACATAACGACATAACTTTCGGAAATGTCCCCAGCCCTATCTTGGTCTTTGCCTGATTAAACCTGTACCTCAATATAACATGGCTGCTTTCAGCCGAAGCCAACGCCCTGATAACAATAGCCCTTACCAAAAGAAAAGTCTTCCCTGAACGACTGCCACCATACAACAATATATGAGTGGCATCACTGCTCAGCACCTTTAAAGCTTCTTTCTGCCTGGAAGTTAACCTGAAGCTCATAAACACCCTGCATCATCTTTATCAATATTAACTTTCATGTCAGCCTTTAACCTTAATTCTTTCGGAGGCGACCAGTTTTCAAACCTCTGATAAGCCAACTTAACAGCATTTACATCGCCTTTCTCAGCCCTCCTTATAAGCCCATCATCAATCTTTGATAGATGACCGGCATAACGCTTCCTCTTTGTCTCTAATGCTTCAAACTCTATCTCATTAAGCTCAACAGCCGTAAATAATTTGTATATAGCACAGCCATGAGCATATCCAAGAATATCTGTTGCAAGCTTTTCCCTGGACAATCGCTTGTTGTTAGGATCAGATAAATAATCAACAAGCTTCATCCTGGCCACATCTTTCGCACTCTCCCTCCCTGCCTGTCGCATTTGCAACGCAGACAGGTTTTTTTTAGAAGTTTTTTTATCCATAATTAACCCGCTCTGAAACGTACACGAAAACCTTCTGCTTCTTTGTCCATTTATTAAAGTTACTGAACTTCACCGCTCTTCTGCCACCCTGTTAATATACTGCACCCGCTCATCTTCTGTTGCATATAACCCGTTAGGCATAACCTGTCTGTACCCGCATCTCATGTTACCGCAAAAAGCCACATACTCCTCTTCAGCCCATGACGAAGGTTCAATCACAAGCTCCCTTCTGCCACAAACAGGACATACAT
>Ga0180301_10004074_pt1 | contig 11296 bp, 5 predicted proteins | sample GuaBasSediGuay16_FD_121797 | JGI IMG/M metagenome (GOLD analysis project Ga0180301, IMG submission 121797) | Subseafloor sediment microbial communities from Guaymas Basin, Gulf of California, Mexico - Guay16, Core 4569-2, 12-15 cm | ecosystem: Environmental > Aquatic > Marine > Hydrothermal... | reverse complement strand
TGTAGGAGTTGCCATGAAGAGATTTGACTACTACCAACCTGAAAGCCTCAAGGAGGCATATCAGTTAATGGAAAAATTCAAGGGTGAGGCACTGTACGTGGCAGGTGGTACAGATGTGATTGTCCGTATTAAGCAGCGAGCTATCGAACCGGAGGCCCTTATTTCATTAAGGGGCCTGAAAGAGCTTAGAGGGATCAAGGACAATGGAGGCCTGACTCTGGGAGCTGGTACGTTGTTTCGAGATATTGAAAGATATCCCCTAATAGCGAAGGAGTACCCTGCACTTCATCAGGCCGCGTCAATGTTGGCCAACCTACAGATACGAAACGTTGCTACAGTGGGAGGGAACTTGTGTAATGCTGCGCCCTCGGCCGATTCGGCACCTCCACTGATAGTGCTTGGGGCCATGGTGGTGCTGGAGGGGCCTGGAGGCAAGCGGAAGATGTCCCTTGAGGATTTCTTTACTGGCCCGGGACAGACAGCAAAGGAGCCCCAAGAAATCATGAGGGAGATTCACATACCTGAAAAGGATGCCAATACTGCAACGGTATTTTTGAAGATAGGACGTGTCTCACAGGACATTGCCATTGCCAATGCAGCGGCCTTGGTAACAATGGAAAACAAGGTCTGCAAGCGATGCAGGCTGGCAGTAGGGGCAGTGGCCCCAGTGCCTTTGAGGCTTAAGGGTATTGAGGAGAAAATAGAAGGTGAGGAAATAACCGACGATTTACTCCAAGAGGTAGAGAAGATGGTTTGTGATGCGGTCAGCCCCATCACAGATGTTCGTGCAACAAAAGAATACCGAAGAACTGTATCCGGTGTCCTTGTAAAACGCGCCATTGCACAAGCTGTGGCCTCTTTGGAGGGTTAAAGTATATTATTGCATTGTGTGGAGGTAAATGGATGAGAAAGGTTATTAGTTTTACCCTTAACGGTTACAATGTATCTGCAGAGGTAGAGTCGCACAAGATGCTTTTAGAAGTTTTGAGGGAGCATTTTGAACTTACAGGCCCAAAGGAAGGATGTGGCCAAGGTGAATGCGGGGCTTGCACTGTACTTGTGGACGGGTACAACGTGGATTCTTGCATATACCCTGCTTTTGAAGTGGATGGCAAATCCGTGGTCACCGTTGAAGGGCTCTTGAGGGAGGGCAACAAGCTTCACCCAATCCAGCAGTCATTTGTGGAAAATGGAGGGGTACAGTGCGGATTCTGTACGCCTGGCATGATAATGTCCGCAGCGGCTCTTTTAAATGAGAACAAGGACCCATCAGAAGAGGAGATAAAGAGGGCAATATCAGGGAATCTTTGCAGGTGTACAGGGTATGTCCAGATTGTGGAATCCATAAAGAAGGCTGCAGAGATGATCTGATGTCTTAAAAGATTTAATGGAGGAAAAGATGAACCAGTTGCGTTTTGTGGGATCAAATTTGCCAAGACCTGATGCCCCAGATAAGGCGGCGGGAAGGGCCCTTTATATACATGATCTCAAAAGGCCCAGTATGCTTTATGGAAAGATCAAGTACAGTGAGTACGCACATGCCAAGATTAAACACATTGACACAAGTAAGGCGGATAAGCTCCCGGGTGTCCGCGCTGTAATTACTGGGTATAATACCCCGGAGATTCGTATCGGTTTTATCAGGGATAATTTTGCCTTGAAGAGGGGAAAGGTTAGACAATTTAGGGATGAAGTGGCAGCCGTTGCTGCTACAGACCCTGAGATCGCCGAAGAGGCCATAGACCTTATTAAGGTGGAATACGAGGAACTGCCTGGTGTGTTTACTCCGGAAGATGCCTTGAAAGAGGATGCGCCACTGATCCATGAAGAGGACCCCAGGGGGCGACCACGGAAGGACAATATTGTCCCGGTCCCCTGGAAGTTTGTATCAGGAGACGTGGAAGAGGCAAAGAAAAAGGCAGCCTATATCGCGCAAGGGCATTTTGAGACACCCTTGATCCAACAATCATGTATGGGCACGGCCGGCTGTATTGCGGAATTTGACCTTCAAAACAACCTCACCATCTACACAAAGACGCAGATTCCCTTTTTGGCCCAAAACGATTTTAATAGGGCATTAGCCGCCATGGGGCTCAAAGGTAAAAACACACGAGTGATTGTTCCTACCCTAGGCGGTTCCTTTGGTACAGGGCTTGATACCCATGCCTATGAATATATCGCCATTCTTCTGGCCTATAAAACAGGGAGACCTGTCAAGATAGTTCTGACGCGCGAAGAAGAATTTACAGCATTGTCGCCAAGGCAACCTACCAAGACGGATATTATTCAGGGCTGTGATAAAGATGGGAAGCTATTGTTTCGGGAGATTCGGATGCTGCTTGACAATGGAGCTTATACTTCTTGGGGTGCCACCACACCCAGCGTGATGATGCTGCCCATTTCTTCCATGTATCGGGTTCCCAATGTGTATTACGAGACAACGATTGTTTACACCAATAACACCTTTTGTCAGGCCATGAGGGGATATGGAAACCCACAAGCCACTTGGGCCATTGAGAGCAACCTTGACGATTTGGCCGAGGAGGCGGGCATTGACCCCTTTGAATTTCGTATGATCAACCGCAATGTCCCTAATGACATTACACCTATGGGTCTTCACATATCCACTTGTGGGCACAAGGAGTGTCTGGAGGGCGCCGCAGAGAAGCTAAGCTGGAAAGAAAAACGCGGCAAGGGCAGAAAGGTTGCCCGGGGTGTAGGTATGGCATCCCTTTTCCATGTGGGGGGATCGGGCCGTGTTTATCGATCAGATGGCACTGGCGTTATCATGAAGTTGGACGATTTCGGTAATGTCTCTGTGATTACGGGCGGCGTAGAGATGGGGCAGGGATTGAATACCGCCCTTACCCTTGCTTCCGCAGAGGCCCTGGGCGTTACTCCAGATAAGGTGACAGTAGTATGGGGAGATACGGCCACATGCCCGTGGGATGTTGGGACTCATGCCAGTAGAGGAGCCTTTACCGCATGCAATGCAGCCATTATGGCAGCTGAGAAGGCCCGGAAAAAGGTCTTTGAACTCGCTGCGGAGCACTTTATGCCGAGAGTGAAAAAGCAGCTGGAAAAGAGGAAAAAGAAAGATCCAGACTTTGAGATACCTGATCTAGACTATGAGAGAGTTCGCGATCCATCCGAGTTCGATATGAAGGAGAACATCATTTTTCTCAAGGAGGAACCTGGTAACCCCTTCCTAAAGGTGGCCTTAGAGGAGATATTGAGGGCTGCTCACTTTAAACAAGAAGGCACCATGATTGTAACTGAGGCCTTTTATGATCCTTGCAATGAGATGATTGATCCAAGGACATGCAAGGGAAACCTATCAGCTACCTACATCTTTGGAACACAAGGTGTAGAGGTGGAAGTGGACTTGGAGACTGGAAGGGTCAAAGTGCTTCATGTTGTGGCAGCGCACGACGTGGGAAGGGTATTAAGCCAGCAAGCCATTAAAGGGCAGATATACGGTGGAGTTATCCAAGGACTGGGCTATGCCCTTTGTGAGGAATACAAGACGGACAAAGGGCGTAACTTAAATCCAAATTTTTTGGACTATAAGATTTTTTCAGCCCCGGATGTGGATTTCCCCATTGACATAGAATGCATTGAAACCATTGACCAGGAGGGGCCTTTTGGGGCCAAGGGGGTCGGCGAGCCTGGTCTTGTGCCAACGGCCCCTGCCGTAGCCAATGCCATATTTGACGCCATTGGGGTGCGGATCCGATCATTGCCCATTACTCCAGAAAAGATACTAGCGGCGTTGAAGGAAAAGGCGAAAGGCTAAGGGTTCAAGGCAAAAGGATAAAGGAGAAAAATAGGAGGAGGAGGAGGAGACCAATGGCCGAGAAGAAGACATTATACCAGATCCGATACAATCCGCTGTTGATACAACCAAGTCGGGGTCTTCCCAAGGAGGTGGCTATTATTGGGGCAGGCACCATTGGCCCTGATATCGGCTATTATGTAAAAAGCGCACTTCCCAATATCCGGTTATATCTGGTGGATGTGGTGGAAGAGGCGCTCAAGGCAGCCGAGAAGAGACTTACAGGTTATGCCCAAAAGGCGGTGGACAGAAGAAAGATGAAAGAAGATAAGGCCAAGGCCGTCTTGGAAAATATTGTATATACCATTGACTATGATCAGATAAAGAACTGTGACTTGGTCATTGAGGCAGCTACGGAAAATATTCCGTTAAAGCAAAAAATCTTTGAAACCGTTGAAGGCCTTGTCAAGGATGATACTATTATCACTTCCAATACGAGCTCTATTCCCGCAGATCGGATATTCAACAAGATGAAGAAACCTGAGCGGGCTACCATTACGCATTTCTTTGCACCTGCATGGAGGAGCTTGCCCGTGGAGGTGATTCTATGGGATAAGGTGGGTCAAGAGGTGGTAGACTATCTTTTTTGGTTTTTTGCCAATACCGGTAAGGCCCCAATCATTACAGATAATGCCATTTGTTTTATGTTGGACAGGATTTTTGACAATTGGTGCAATGAGGCAGCTTACTTGTTGAGTCAGGCTACTGCAAGTCAGATTGACAAGGTAGCCGAAGAGTTCGTGTTTGCAGGTCCTTTTTATGTGCTGAATATGGCAAATGGAAATCCAATTATTATTGAAACAAACACCTTGCAAATGGAAGAAGGCGATCACTACAAGCCTGCCTCCATCCTTGCCTCAGTAGATCGATGGAATACCCATAGGCCGGGGGCCAAGGTGGAGGTTCCTGAATCCCTTCGCAATGTAATAAGGGACAGGCTGCTAGGGATTCTTTTTTCCCAATCATTCGATATTATTGATAGGGGGATAGGTCTTAAGGAAGACTTGAATTTTGGTTGTCAGGTGGCCCTGGGATTCAGGAAAGGGCCCCTGGATATTATGAGAGACTTGGGGGAAGATGAGGTCAACCGCATCATGAAAAATTTTGCCGAAGCGCGGCCCGGTTTCCCCCAGCCCAAGGAGTCGTTTTCTTTTTACCAGGATTTCAGTCGTTTCTTGCTTGTAGATGAGATAGATGGCGTAAAGGTGATCACCATCAGGAGACCACAGGCCATGAATGCCCTCAATGATGAGGTTATGGATGAGATTCTGAGCGTCTTTAAACAATATGAGGGTGATCCTGAGGTAAAGGGTTTCGTGATTACGGGTTATGGAACTTCGGCCTTTTCTGCTGGCGCGGATATCGGAAAGTTTCCGGAAATGCTCGGAGATTTTGAGGCATCCGTAGAATACTCGAGAGATTGTGCGCAGGTGCAACTCTATATGGATAAGATGAACAAGCCTGTGGTAGCCGCCATAAATGGTCTGGCCCTGGGGGGAGGGCTTGAGCTAGCCATCCGCTGCCATGCCATAGTGGCAATGAAAAATGCAAGATTCCAGTTCCCCGAAATAACCCTTGGCATAGCGCCGGGGATAGGCGGATGTGTGGTTCCTTATAGAAGATGGCCCGCGGGGGCCGAGCTTTTCCATGAAATGCTCTGTCTGGCAAGACCAATCGATGCAGCCAAGGCACTAGAGCTGGGAATTGTGGAGAAAGTGGCAGACAGTTATGGGGAGCTCATAAGTGTGGCTGTAGAAAGGGCGAAAAGCCTCTCTGAGAATATCCCCAGGATCCCGGATGGTAAGGTGGAAATACCCGAAATCAAACTTCCTGACCGCCCAATGGCGGGAAACCTGGCTTTGAGCAAAGAGGCTGTGGAAATAATTTCAGAGACCATAAAGGAGGCCGCAGCTGCGAATAGCCTGGAGGAGGCATTGGAGATAGGGTACAAAGGCTTTGCCCGAACTGCTTGCACTGAAGCGGCAAAAGAGGGTATAGGTGCATTTCTGCAAAAGAGAAAACCCGAATTCAAGAAATAACAGGAACAGGTTGATTTTTGTTAGCTGGAGGCAGAGGATTTATCTGCCTCCAGTTGATATCCTGGTTGTCTCTCACTAAACCTTCCTCGCTCCCAATCCTTTTTGTGCATGCTTTTCATTTTCAGGTGACTGAACCCGCTCCTGGTGAGGTGACAATAACCAAAAAACTTTAGGGGATGTTAAAATGGGAACAAGGCCCAAAAGAAAGATGGCCGCCAGCCGCTCATATCCGGCCACATCTGTTCATAAAACCGAGGAGCGTGAAATATCTACTTTGGGTAAAAGGCTATCGGCGGTTAGTGTCCCAGGGGAGCTAGCCCCTGTATTCCTAAGGGCCCAGAGCTATGTCAGGCAATATTTTAAAAGAAAAAAACAGGTTCCCAGCAAGGCCCAAATAGAGGTTTCCGGGGAAAGGTATATCCTGGTGCGGGCAGCATCCATGTCAAAAGAATTTTTTGATTTGGTCACTTCCCTGTATCAGGACAGGGGAGAAGATGAGGCACGGACTGTGGCATCGAGTTTTCTATTTGACATGGCCCACGCAATCGGCAAGGCCGATGCCAAGAGTTTCTATTCTAAAATGGGGGTCAGCAAACCTGTGGAAAAACTCTCTGCTGGCCCAGTGCATTTTGCCTATACAGGGTGGGCCTTTGTAAAGATACTGCCTGAATCCAATCCAAGTCCTGATGAAAATTATTTTTTGATTTATGACCATCCTTTTTCATTCGAGGCAGACACGTGGATGAAGAGCGGTAAAAAAACCGACTTCCCGGTTTGTATTATGAATGCAGGATACTCCTCAGGGTGGTGCGAAGAGAGTTTCGGTTTGCCCTTGGTGGCGGTGGAGATAGAGTGCCAGGCCAAAGGAGATGAGCATTGCCGGTTTATTATGGCACCACCTTCCAAGATAGAAAGGTATCTAGACAAATATAGCCCTCATGGATATCTAAAGTCCCAACATGCTAGCCCCATAGCCATTCCCGAATTTTTTCAGCGGAAGCGTCTGGAAGATGAATTGATGAAAAGTGAAGAAACGGTTCGTGCCCTACTAAATGCCCCAAAGGACCGAGCCCTGCTTTTGGACCGAGAGGGAAGGATATTGGCGCTCAACGAGACCGCAGCAAAGGCATTTGGCAGACGCGCCGAGGACCTTATCGGACAGAACGCCTTTGATTTGTTCCCTCCCAAGTTGGGCAAAGAAAGACGGGCTTATCATGAACGTGTTGTACGCACAGGAAAATCAATTCGCTATCAGGACAGAAGGGATGGCCGATGGATGGATACCACTGCTGACCCCATTTGCGATGCTCAAGGCAGAGTGGCGAGGGTAGCAGTGGTTAGCCGTGATATGACCGAATACAAGGAGATCCAGGATGCCCTGAGAAAGGAAAAAGAGTTCAATGCCACGTTGATTCAAACTTCACCGGCATTTTTTGTGGCCTTGGACCCTAAAGGACGAACCTTGCTTATGAATGAGGCCATGTTGGGAGCCTTGGGCTATAACCAGTCGGAAGTGGTGGGGAAGGATTATCTGAGCACCTTTGTTCCCGAGGCAGATCAGAGGGCCCTAAAGGAGATCTTCAGAACCCCGGCAGAGGAGGATAGACCCAAAATCATTGAGAGTAGGATGGTTACCAAGGACGGGAGAGAGCTTATAGTGGAATGGCACTGCCGGCATGTGGTCAAAGAGGATCATGAGTTGGATTACTTTTTTGCCCTTGGCATTGATGTGACAGAAAGAAAGAAGGCCGAGGCTGAGCTAATAAGACATCGTAATCACTTGGAGGATCTGGTCAAAGAGAGAACGGATCGGCTGATGCGTATGAACCAGCAACTCCAAAAGGAGATTGCGGTTCGGGCCGAGGCTGAGAGGGCCTTACAAAAGAGTGAGACCATGTTGCGGGCCATCTTTGATCAGACATTTCAATTTATTGCGGTACTGAAACTGGACGGGACCGTGATAAAGGTCAATAAGACGGCCGTGGATTTTGTCAATGCCAAGGAAGAGGAGATCAATGGGAGGCCCTTTTGGGCAACACCCTGGTGGACCCACTCCAGAGAAGAGCAGAATCGGCTAAAGAAGGCCATAGGAGAAGCGGCCTCTGGTGAACTGGTCCGGTTTGAAACCGTACATACTGCGCCAGATGGGCGTGTCATGAGCATCGATTTTTCTGTAAAGCCTGTAAGGGATCGAGCAGGTAAAATCGTACTTCTTATAGCAGAAGGTAGAGATATCACTGCCCTCAAGAGCGCTGTAGAGGATCTTCGAAAAAGAGAGCTTGAGCTTGAGGTGCAGTCCCGGCGTCTTGAGGAGGCCAATGTGGCCCTCAAGGTGCTTTTGAAGCAAATGGAAAATAAGAAAAGAGAGGATGAAGAGAATGTCTTGTCCAATGTTAATCAATTGGTCCTTCCTTACCTGGAGAGGCTGAAAAGAACCAACCTGGATAAAGACCAGCGGATTTTGGTGGACATGCTTGAGACAAACCTTGGTCACATTACCTCACCCATGGTCAAGCGGCTGTCCTCCAGTGTCTTGAATCTTACCCCTATGGAAATACGCATCTCACATCTGGTGAAGGAAGGGCTTACCAATAAGGAGATCGCCGGACTTTTGGGAACCTCTTTGAATACAGTGACCACTCACCGCTACAAGATTCGAACCAAACTAGGTCTGAGAAACAAGGGGGTCAATTTGCGGTCATACCTGTTGTCATTAGAGGAATAGTTATATTTTATCACTATTTTATAATTAAAATAATAGGCTTGATCCAGTAAGGTGTTTGCTTTAAAAAGGCCCAGTAGGGTCTCAAAGGTCTGCTTAGAAGGGAGGGTTGGCATTGAAGGTTCTGGTGAGTGACAATTTGAGTAAGGTGGGGGTGGAGATATTTCAACAAACCCCTGGCATAGACGTGGATGTGAACACCGGGCTCAGCCCTGAGGAGCTCAGATCTGTCATAAGGGACTATGACGCCTTGGTAATCCGTAGTGCCACAAAGGTTACAGCGGACATTATAGGGGCTGCTGACAGGCTCAAGGTGATAGGCCGGGCAGGTATTGGGCTTGACAATGTGGACATCCCTGCTGCCACACAGCGTGGCATTGTTGTTATGAATACTCCCGAGGGCAACACCGTTACCACGGCCGAGCATACTATAGCAATGATGATGGCGCTGTCCAGAAACATTCCTCAGGCTACAGCATCCCTCAAGGCGGGAAAGTGGGAGAAGAAAAAGCTTCAAGGCAAGGAGCTTTTTAACAAGACCTTAGGTATTATTGGTGCCGGACATATCGGCCGCATAGTGGCGGACAGGGCAAAGGGTTTGAAGATGAACGTTATTGTGCATGACCCTTATGTAAGGCCGGAGACATTGTCTGAGCTGGATGTGGAGGGAGTGTCCCTTGATGAGCTTCTGAGTCGCTCTGATTACATTACCATCCATACGCCCAAGACTCCTGAGACTGCCAATTTGATCAACAAGGAGACCCTGGCCAAGATGAAAAAGGGGGCCATGTTGATCAATTGTGCAAGGGGGGGCATTGTTAATGAGGATGATCTGTACGAGGCACTGAAGTCCGGGCATTTGGCAGGTGCTGCCCTGGATGTGTTTGCAACTGAGCCTCCTGGAAAGATCAAACTCATGGAGCTTGGCAATTTCATCTGTACTCCTCACCTTGGTGCTTCCACTAAAGAGGCCCAGGACAATGTGGCAAGGGATGTGGCGAATCAGATTGTGGCCTATCTCCTTGAAGGTACGGTCAGGAATGCTGTCAATGTGCCCAGCATCAGTGGCGAACTGATGCGTGTGCTCAGACCATATGCCCTTCTGGCCGAAAAAATGGGGTTGCTTCAGGCCCAATTGGCCCAAGGGGGTATCCAGGAGATTCAGATCAGGTATGCGGGCGCGGTTTCTCAATATGATGTTACCCCCATTACCACTGCAATGCTTAAGGGGCTTTTGACACCCATTTTGAAGGATGAGGTCAACTTTGTTAACGCCCCTGTGATTGCCTCAGAGAGGGGGATCAAGGTGGTGGAGTCAAAGACCGAGACCTCTGAAGACTTTGCTAGCCTAGTGGTAACCAAGGTTAAGGCCACAGAGGATGAACATATTGTATCAGGAACCATATTTGGGAAGAATATTCCGCGAATTCTAAGAATAAATGACTTTTATCTTGAGGCATTCCCTGAAGGGCATAACCTTCTTATTAAGAACAAGGATGTGCCAGGGGTGCTAGGTTCCATCTGCTCGACCCTGGGCGCCCAGGGTTACAACATAGCCCGTATGCATGTGGGGCAAGATAGGGAAAAGGGTGAAAATGGTGTTTTTCTGGCTACAGACTCCCCTGTCAAAGATGATGTGATTTCACAGCTTCGCGACATTGAGCATGTCCTTTCAATCCAGAGGATTGACCTATAAAGTTGGTTTTGGGCCCACCTGCCTGTGCAGGTGTAAACAGGAACCATTTTAGAACAAGGAGGAGTCATGGAGGTAAAAAAGATTGTATTGCCAGAGTCGGAACTGCCACGCCAATGGTACAACATCCTGCCGGATATGCCTACGCCATTGGAGCCACCACTTCACCCTGGGACCGGACAACCCATTGGTCCGGAAGATCTAGCCCCCATCTTTCCCATGCCACTGATCGAGCAGGAGGTGAGTCAGGAGCGTTACATTGATATCCCTGAGGAGATTTTGGAAAAATATCTGATCTGGAGACCTACGCCCCTTTACAGGGCCTACAATTTAGAGAGATACCTGGACACTCCTGCCAAGATATATTTCAAGAATGAGGGGGTTAGCCCTGCGGGCAGCCACAAGCCCAATACGGCCCTTGCCCAGGCCTATTATAATAAGATCTCAGGCACCAAGAGGATCACCACAGAGACCGGGGCCGGCCAATGGGGTAGCGCCCTTTCATTTTGCTGTGCCCTATTTGGTCTTGAGTGTAAGGTCTTTATGGTCAAGGTGAGTTACAACCAGAAGCCCTATCGCAGGATCATGATGGAAACTTGGGGGGCCACATGTATTGCAAGCCCCAGTAATGAGACCGAGGCAGGTAGAAAGATTCTTGCGGAAAATCCAGATTCTCCTGGGAGCTTGGGGATCGCCATCAGCGAAGCAGTTGAGGCAGCCGTGGCTGACCCGCAGACCAAGTATTCACTGGGGAGCGTGCTCAATCACGTAATGCTGCACCAGACCATAAATGGCCTTGAGACCCAAAAGCAAATGGCCATTGCTGGCGACTATCCGGACGTGATCATAGGATGTGCCGGAGGGGGAAGTAATTTTGCGGGGAACTGTCTGCCCTTTGTAAGGGACAAGATTAATGGCAAGGATATTGATATCATCGCTGTGGAACCCGCTTCCTGTCCCACCATGACAAGGGGGCCGTTTGCCTATGACTTTGGTGACACGGTTCA
>Ga0180301_10004073_pt1 | contig 11302 bp, 11 predicted proteins | sample GuaBasSediGuay16_FD_121797 | JGI IMG/M metagenome (GOLD analysis project Ga0180301, IMG submission 121797) | Subseafloor sediment microbial communities from Guaymas Basin, Gulf of California, Mexico - Guay16, Core 4569-2, 12-15 cm | ecosystem: Environmental > Aquatic > Marine > Hydrothermal... | reverse complement strand
CCTGTTACTACACCATCACCAAGCTTACGCTTTTTATCTAGGCCGAAACTTGTTTCTCTTGAGAGAACAAATCTGTCAAATTCAACAAACGTTTCCTCATCAACAAGCAGGTCTATCCTTTCCCTAGCCGTTAATTTTCCTTTTCTATGCTGAATTCTTATTTTCTCCTCTCCTCCGCCCATTTGAGATTCCTTAATTAGTTCTCTCAATCTCTTTATCCTTTCCTCCATGCGATTTTCCACCGATCTAACTCTAAGGAATTATTATACTTTCCTAACTTGTCGTTTATAAACTGTAGAGTAACTTATGAGGAAATTTTAGATAGTTTCTTAAAACTTTAGGAGGATATCTTATCCACAAACGTTAATGTTGAAGAAAAACCACAAAGTAATTCATAAAAGCCCTAATTACTCAATCTCCCGATTTTTAACATTTCATATACATACCGTTAGCTTCTGCCTGTTGTTTCATCTAAGTAGCGACAGGTACCAGTTGTGATTTTAATGATCCTATTGGATTTTACTTTCAGTATTAAAAAGCCGTTTTCATCCACATCCACGGCTATGCCTTTAAATGTCTTCTTGTCATATCTGATCTCTACGAACCTACCTAGCGTATCTGAAAGCCTTCTCCATTTCTCTATGAGATTTGAGGAGAATCCCTTTACTAAGAGCCTATATTCCTCCTCCAAATTTTCTACAAGCGCTATAATTGCTTCATTTATCGATACTTTCTTTTTAAGCTCCATCTCAACAGAAGTAGCGATGTCAGCTAATTCCCTTGGAAATCTACTTATATTTATATTTACGCCTATTCCCAAGATTACAAAGTCCAGCTTTTCACCAATCGTGCTCATTTCCGTTAATATCCCACTGATCTTCTTGCCTTTAACCCTCACGTCATTAACCCATTTTAGCTTAGCTTTTAAACCGTACAATTCTTTAAGAAAGTCAGCTACCGCCACTCCAGCCATTAGAGTTATTTTTTGGCATTCGTTCACTCCTAAGGGCGGCCTCAATATTACAGAGAACCAGAGACCACCTCTAGGGGAGAACCAGCGTTTACCCATTCTTCCAACTCCCCTCTCTTGTTGTTCTGCTATGATAACTGTTCCTTCTGGCGCTCCCTTTTCAGCCATTTCCCACGCTTTTCTATTTGTAGAGTCTATTTTTTCGAAGAAGATGATTTCTTTACCTATAAGCTTCGTCTTTAGATTATTCCTCAGAAAGCTAATGTCTATTTCTGACATTGGAAACCTACCCTAGTTTAGATGCTCCAAAATACTATTAATTAACAAATGTGAATTTAATTCATCGAATCTAAGACAAAACCGTGGCTATAAGCCCAATATAAAAACGCTCCTGCCTTTTGACCCATCATGTAACCATTAACCTAAAGCGCAGTGTCACTAACGGAGATTTTAGAAAAAGCCCTAACTTTAAGTGATGCTAAAATTCATATACTCCATGTTAAGCTTAATCCTTACCGCTCTTTTACTTCTTAATTACTTAGAAAAAGAAGAAAAGAGAATTAACCATGACCTCCTGATACGGAAAGAGAGTTTCTTTGACTTTAACAAATGGACATGTTCAATTAAAGTGCTTGATTCTCCGCCTCCGTTATAAAGAGCTAACAGCCAATGGGATTAAAATGATAGTCTTGACTATGGATATGTCAATGTTATGGAGTGTATTCTATCTTCGTCAACTCAGCCTTCGAGGATAAATAAAGTAAGATTTTGTTTCAGGCCAAGTGGATTTCGGTCCTTCTTTCTAAATAACTGAAATTTCTGGCTAAGGAGTTTAAGAGGATTATAAGAGGAAATAATGTCTCAATTCGAAGTTTGTTGCTTTTGTTCGAAATTCAACGATCTAAGATTAGAAGACCTAATTTTGTTGGAGATCGTTTGTTTAGAGCTATTGGTTTGAAATAGCTTAAAGAGGTTGATTAAAAAATCAAAAAGTCTTAAGTTAAAGCGGACTAACTGATCGGGACCTATAAGCCAAGTTAAAACGGTAAAATGAGACTATTATAATGTCAGTTGATTTAATGAGCTTATTTTTAAAATCTCCTAGAGCAGTGGCAACGTTCGTCCATATGACAGACCAGGAGGAGCATCTCACTAAGCATGTTTTAAACAATCTGCTTAGCTTATTAGGTATAGCTAATATCCCCTTGAAGTTCTTCCTAATTGAAGGGATAATAAATTTGAGGGGAGCTATAAGAACTTTAGCTAAACCTCCAATTTGTATTCGCGCACAAAACATTGAAATGCTAAGAGAACACACATTAAAACTAAATAAGAAAGGCCCGCTTAATGATTTTAGAACGCAGATGATCAATTTAGATTTATGATAAGGAGCTTCACATCTGGCTGGGAGGACATCTAGTGGGTTAAGCGCAGTTCTTAAAAAATGAAGTTTAATCTTTAAGAATTCTGCTGAACAAGTAAGCCTTAATAACACATTGTGCAGATATCTAGAAGCAGTGAATAAAACAAACGTAATTTTCTCGCGTATTCTGCGAACTACACTTTGAACTGGTTTAAAGCTTCTTAACACTTCTTCAGCTAATATGAATAAGTAGACGCACAAAATGATTATATTCAATCGAAATATAGCGATGTACATAGCGTCTAGTTAGGAGATGAGCTTTGATCCAATAAAGGGAAAGTAACCCGAGGGATAAGTAGGTTGGTTAAAAATGATGAAAGAAGTTCATTTAAATTTCCTTTGGGACAAACGGATAATTGATGACCTTTGGAAAAGCTATAAGCCATTTTTATGAAGAAAACGGTGAATTGGTTTGACGAGAATTGGAATAGTATATAGCCCAGTATATAAAAGACATTTAGCCAAAATAGCGCATTGTGAGAGCCCAAATAGATTAACGGCAACGATTAAGTTGTTAAAGGCTAGAAAGATTTTCCAATTAAGGGAAATAGAGCTAATTAAGCCGAGAAAATCAAGCTTAAAGGAGTTAGCTGAAGTTCATGAGATCACTTACATAAAACTTGTTAAAAATCTATGCAAGCTAGGGGGCGGGAAAATAGATGAGGATACGATCGTTTCAAAGGAAAGCTTTGAAGTTGCTCTTTACGCTGTTGGAGGAACGTTAAAAGCATGTGAGCTAGCTTTAAAGGGAATGATAAATGGAGGCTTTGCGTTGATCAGACCTCCTGGGCACCATGTGGGATTTAGAGGAAGGGCTATGGGAGCTCCTTCACAGGGATTTTGCATTTTCAATAACGTAGCCTTAGCCGCGAAATTCTTAATGAATAAGAACCTGAAAAGAATCCTTATATTTGATTTTGATTGTCATCACGGTAATGGCACTCAGGAAATCTTTAACACAAGCCCGAATGTCCTATATATAAGCACTCATCAAGACCCGCTGACAATTTACCCAGGAACGGGATTCATTGAACAAATTGGGTCTAAAGATGGGGCTGGTTTTAAAGTAAACATACCACTCCCCCCTTTTACAGGCGATGATGCGTATTCCATAATCCTAGAGGATATAGTCTCTCCATTGGTACGGGAGTTTAAGCCCGAGTTTATTTTGGTCTCAGCCGGATATGATGCTCATAAAGACGATCCACTAACCGATATGAAATTGTCCTTAAATAGCTTCAGAAAGATATGTAGAAAAATGCTGGAATTTTCCTCAAGATTTTGTAAAGGCAGACTGATATTTGTTCTCGAGGGCGGATATGGGCAAGGACTACCTGAAGGAATATACGTTACTTTAATGGAGCTTTGTGGGAAAAAGCCAAAAATTGGAGAGAAAATGACTAAAACAGACATAAGCACATTCAGAAAAGTGATTAAGATTAAGAATCGATTGCATGACATTTTAAGGAATTTTTGGAAGCTTAATTAATTGAAAGTTTATAGAGAATTAGCGGTTAATGGTAAATGTACGCTGGTGATTTGGATGCGCGAAAACAATAAGAGCATTATAAAGAGGGCTCTTTGGGGAGGAGTTTTCCTAATAGGCCTGGGCATCATTTTCCTAGCGGATCTTCCTTGGGAGTCCATACTCATATTATTAGGGGCGATAATCCTGTTAGACGGATTAATAAGATATTATTTGGGGGAAAAACGTGGAGAAAGACCATAGTAGAGGAATGAGACATAAAGATTGGATTTTCCTCATAATAAGCGGAGTTTTGATTATAATTTCAGGATTGCTTCTTCTATTTAACTTAAAGCTCTTTCAACTGATTGAACTTAACTTCTTTAAGATAATTGGGCTTATAACGATTATTGTTGGAATTTTTCTCATAATTTTTAACTTAAGATGGAAGATTTATGCTAGCCCTAGATCAACCTTATTGCTGGCAGCAGCTTTAGTGATATTCATTCTATCCTCGGCGGAGTTTCCTGTTAAGGTCACAGGAGAAATCGAATTTTATGCTTTAACTAGAGATAGACTTACAGCGTCTGTAATAGACATAAAAATTCTTACATTAACTGGGAACATATATGTTTCAAGTTCAAATGATCCAAGCCTCGTGTATAACATCTCGTTTCATAAAATCAGGGTTCCTCTGTTGATGGAGGAAAGTAAGGTGATCTTTAAGAATAAAACCTCAGATAACGTCCTGCTCATTGATGCTTATTCAGATATGGCCGATGTTTATGTTATCTTAGGCCCTAACGTAACCTCAATCATAGATCTATCGACAAACACAGGAAATGTGAAACTAGCGGTTGATGGTAATGTTAGAGTTGATACGTTGAGATTAAAATCCTCAACAGGAAATATAGAGGCAAAATTATCTGGCGTACGTTCATTAAGCTCTGTAGGACTTTCTTCTAGTATAGGAAACGTGAGATTTGAGGCATATTTATTAGATCTCTTGAGTGATTGTGCTGTCGATATAAGGAATGATGTAGGAAACGTTTACATAGAGATAAAAGTTTCAAGGAACGTTGGATGCGATTTTAAGGGCGTAACTGATCTGGGAGCCATAAAAACGTTTTTACAAGGTTTTGAGGAGATAGGCGATTTAACTTCCAAATATGTTCATATAAGGAGTGAAAATTATGAAAAATCCCGATATTCAATTACTCTAACCGCTGAAACCAACATAGGCAATATTTATTTTTATGGTAGGGTGCTGTCTAGTTAGTTTCGGCTAGGAATTAATGAATGAACAAAATAAAGTCTTTGAGAAATTATCCAAATATCTGATAATAGATAATTTTAAATATCCTTATCTTAATGACTGATGATGGAAATCTATGTCTAGAACAGTATTATTAATGCTGTTGGTAATTATTTGCGCATTAGCAGGCTTATTAGCATATTTTACATTCCATTCTCAAAGAGAAAGGAGCAGACTTAAGATATTTCATGCAGGAAGCCTTGCATTGATGTTAAATGAGGCCGAAAGAGCTTATGAGAATATAAGGACCGATATCGATATTCAAAGGGAGCCTTCTGGTAGCGTAAAAGCTGTAAGAAAGATATCAGACCTAGGCAGGCAATGTGATATAGTCATGGTAGCGGATTACAGGGTTATAGACAATTATTTGGTACCCGCCTATGCAAATTGGAACCTCATATTTTGCTCAAATGAAATGGTGCTATGTTTCACAAATAAGAGTAAATACGCCTATGAAATAAACGAGGAGAATTGGTACAAGATTTTATTAAGACCGGGGGTTAGATATGGATTTTCTAATCCTAATCTCGATCCTTGCGGGTATAGAGCCTTGTCCATAATTTATATGTCAAGTGTTTATTACGAGCAGGAAGATATATGGAGAAATTTAGTGCTCAAATACATACCGGATATAAAGATCGTGAGCAACGGAAGTGGACATTTCATATTCTTTCCAGTGAGATTTGAGTACATAAGCGGGGGTAAACTAGTTCTTAGGGACAAGGAAATTGATCTTATTCAGTTGCTTGAGATAGGTTCTTTAGATTACGCATTTGAGTACAGGAATGTGGCAAAGGAGCATGGGCTTAGATATGTGTCTTTGCCACATGAACTTAACCTTAGGGATAATCCATTCATTAAAGTGTTCATCATCCTTTACACAGGAGACCCAAAAAGACAAAAATCCGTTGCAATTACTGGAATAAAATATGGGCTAACTATACCTAAAAATTGTGAAAATTACAAGGAGGCCATAAAATTCCTAAAATGGCTACTGTACCAAGACGGTAAAGAGATAATCGAAAAGCATGGTTTTGTTCTGATCCCGTACGAATTTAAAGGAGAAGTACCATCTGAATTGAGAGAATATGAGTAGGGAATTAGTTTTCTTTTCAACTTTTAGTTCCATTTTGGTCTTATTCTTAGTGATTCCTCTAGTTATATGTTTAGTTGTTGGTGGGCCTCATATAGTTGAGATAGCTAGCGACTTAGAGGCTCTTGATGCTATGCGTCTAAGTTTTTATGCAGGTGTTACCTCAAGCTTGCTAATTACCTCGTTTGGAACTCCTCTTGCATATTTGTTATCTAGAAAGAAAGGCATGCTAGCGAATATAGTAGAGAGCTTTTTGGAGATACCATTAGCGCTTCCACATAGTGTTGCTGGGATAATGGTGCTATTAGCGTATAACTCAAGAGCTCCTCTAGGCTTATTGCTTTCGAACCTTGGCATAATAATTGAAGACAGCTATTGGGGAATAGTTTTTGCGATGGCTTTCGTCTCCTCGCCTATTTTTATTACGGCTATGAGAGCGGGCTTTGATTCTGTTGACATAGAGCTAGAAAATGTTGCTAGAAGTCTTGGAGCTTCAGAAATCGAAACATTTTTCAAGATTTCATTACCCTTAGCGTTCAGACATCTAGTCGCTGGTTTTATACTTTCCTTAGCTCGAGCTATCAGCGAAGTAGGGGCTGTTATGATAGTGGCTTATTATCCTAAGGTAGTGGCGACCTTGATAATTGAGAGGTTTTTAGGGTATGGGTTAAGGGCTGTGCTAGCTCTTTCTACAGTATTAGCTCTTGTTAGCCTAACAGTTTTTGCTATTTTACGTTTTTTGTTGAAAGGTGGTGAATAGTGAAGCCATGCCTAGAAATAGACCACATGTGGAAGAGAATGGGCAAATTCAAACTTATTGACATATCTATGAGAATAATGGTTGGCGAATATTTTGTTGTGTTAGGCCCCTCAGGAGCTGGGAAAACCCTCCTTTTGCAGGTTATAGCGGGAATTTTACAACCTGATAGGGGCAGGATAATAATAGATGGGGTCGATGTAACTAAAGCTCCGCCCGAAAAAAGAAATGTGGGATATGTTCCTCAAAACTACGCCTTATTTCCTCACCTCACAGTTTTTGATAACATAGCTTTTGGATTGAAGTTAAAGAGATTATCGAGGGAAGAAATTCAGGAGAAAGTAAGAGAGGTGGCCGAGAAATTGAGCATAGAAGACCTTTTATATAGAAAACCTGGAACTTTAAGCGGGGGTGAAGCTCAGAGAGTCGCTCTGGCCAGAGCCCTTGCTATCAAGCCTAAGTTATTGTTATTGGATGAGCCGCTCTCTGCTGTTGATCCTGTTCTTAGATGGGAAGTGAGGGATTATCTGAGGAGAGTCCATAGGGAATTTGGGACAACGGTCATTCATGTAACGCACGATTTTACCGAAGCGCTAGCTCTAGCTGACAGGATAGCTGTATTAAATGGGGGCAAGGTGGAACAGATAGGTCCTCCTTATGAGGTTTTCTACAAGCCAAGATCAGAATTCGTTGCTTGGTTTACCAGAACGGGCAATATTTATAAAGGCAGAGCAAGACCAATTGGGAACGGGTTATCAATTGTTGAGGTAGGGCCGTTATCATTTACTGTGTGCGGCGAGTATGAGGGGAAGGTAGCCATTAGTTTTCGTCCTGAGTATGTGACAATATCTAAATCTAAGATCAAATCTAGCGCAAGAAATGAGATTGAGGGAGAAATAGAGGATTACATAGATGAGGGAGCACTAATATTGCTTAAAATTAGATCGATGGGGTTAGAAGTAAAGGCATATATTACTAAGAGCTCTTTTTCTGATCTTGGTCTTAAACAAGGGGAGAGGGTATATCTTTACATTAAGGCATCACAAATACATGTCATCAAGTAAATTTAATATCAATAGAGGTGGAGTTCAAGCGGTTGAGTTTCCTATATCATTTAGGCGTGATCTTATCTGGTATTAATTTATTTTAACGATGATAATTGTTAAAGACAACCTTTCCACAATTCTTTATGAGGATGTCTAAGTTTGATGAATTTAACGATCTAGAGACGAGATATGAGGTCATTTTGGAATTCAGAGGAGAACCAGTTATGGATTATCAGTTAGCTATGATACTAAGGCTTATTGATAAAAAGGGGTCATTACTTGCAGCAAGCAGGTCATTAGGAATCCCGTATTCAAGGGCTTGGGATAAAATATCAAGAGCTGAAAGAGTTATGGGAGCTAAGCTAGTCATAGCCCAAAGAGGAGCTAGAAAAGGGGGGATGAGGCTGACAAATGTCGCAAAAAAGTTACTTAAGAAATATTTGGAGGCTGAAAGGAGGCTTAAGCTTGTAATTTCTCCTATTAGAGCAGTAAAAAGGAGGGAAAAGGAACCCGATATCATAATAGCGCATAGTCATGACCCTATATTGGCTTTAGTGCTTGAGAAACTAAAGGACAAATATGAAGTAGAAAACGCGTGTGTAGGCTCTGGAATGGCCTTAGCGATGTTAAGCCTTGAGGAGGTTGATGTGGCCTGTTCACATCTTTATGATCCAGGCACCAAGGAATATAATAAACCCTATTTTAGGTTTTATTGGCTAAATGAAAGAGTTAAAATAATCGGAGGCTATTCAAGAGAGCTAGTTTTCGCTTTTAATCCTAACATTAAACCTATGAGCATCGATGATGTGATAAAGAAACTCTTAGCTGGAAATTTGAGGCTTGTGAACCGAAATTTAGGTTCGGGCACCAGGGTTTTTCTAGATGGTCTTTTGAGGGCAGATAAGAAGGATATTAGCAATATTAGTGGGTACAACAATATAGCATATACTCATCTTGAGGCAGCCAGAATTGTAGCCGCTGGTAAAGCAGATGTGGGGCTTATGCTTCGCTATGCCGCGGAGATGTATGGACTAAGATCAGTACACGTCACTTGGGAAAGATTTGAGTATATAGCTTTAAGAAGTTCCCTAAAAAAAGCGGGAGTTAAAGGGCTGGAGAAATTACTTAGTTCGGACTGGTTAAACAATCTGCTTAGTAATACTCCAGGATATAGGGCAATAACTCGCTAATGGGCCAACCTCATTGTAGCCTTTCTGTTAAAGTGGAGAAGGAATATTTGTTTAGTTTAAATGCCTTGAATATTTAGTTAATAGCGATGATAATCGTAGATGTTCATGAACCTAGACTTATAATTGAGTTCTTAAAGGAAAGGGGAACGGAAGTCCTCATAAAAGCCATTTCTCCAGGAGATTATATTATAGGAGATATAGGCATTGAAAGAAAGAGCTTGAACGATTTTTATATGTCGATAATTAAAAAAAGGCTTTTTGAACAATTATCAAGACTTAAGGATGTGTATTCTAGACATATCTTAATAGTTGAGGGAGATTTAGCCGAAGTTTCCTCTTTTAAGAACCCAAATGTTTTTTGGGGAGCCTTTCTCTCGATAACGTTTGATATGGACGTTCCGATTATCTTCACTCCTAATATGGAGGAAACGGCCAATTTGCTTGCAACTATCGATAAAAGACTTGCTAAGGAGAAAAAGCCCATTTCTTTGAGATATAAACCTAAAATTTTAACAGAAGATGAATGGAAGATTTTTATAGTCCAAGGCTTACCTCAAATAGGTCCAAAACTCGCAGAAGAGCTTTTAAAAAGATTTGGAAATGTTAGAAGAATTTTTAATGCTACCGTAGCCGAGTTAACAAGTATCCCTGAAATAGGAGAGAAAAGAGCAAGAAGAATTGTTCGAATAATAACCTCAAAGTACGGAGCAGGAAAGAAGCCTTATATTCTTGGAGAATAATCCTATAACTAAACAATATTCGTCCCATTAGTGACCTACAATGGGGCAACGAGATTTCAGGAGCTTAGTGTAGTAAGGAGAGTCTACTTGACAATGAAACAGTGTTTAATAGCTTTTTTATTTGATTTAGGCGGGATCTTCGCTGGATGGATAATGTCCCATGCAATTCCCGTTTTAAGCATAGCCCCTTGGTTACTAATAATTTACCCGATGATCTTAACAATTAGGGGAAACATCAATGGAATACTATCTGGGAATTTATCTACACTACTCAACATCGGGCTCATAAAACCCAGATTCATGAAAAACACGGAGATCTTTTACTCGTTAATCTCCAGTATAATGGCCGTCGTCTTAATAGTTGGTCTGTTATCAGGAGGAATAGCTACCATTTTAGGAAGCATGTTTTTAAACATACCCCTTACGGAGTTTTATCTGATCGGGCCGATTTCCCTGTTAGCTATGCTTTTATCAACGTTTTTAATAGTTCCCATAACGATATCCATAGCAATTCTGACCTTTAGGTTGGGATTGGACCCCGATATTTTAGTATATCCTATTATGTCAACTATAGCAGATATCATTGCTAGTTTTTGCCTTTTCTTAGCAGTAGATCTGGTTCTCATCTCCTTTAGTAAAGAATTGATCGCATCCTTCTTGTTAGTATTAATACTCTCCATATATCCGACTTATTTGTCCATAGATCGATTTATAAAGGGAGATGAGGGATTTATAAAGAACATTAAGGAGATAACACCGTTCATCACAGCGCTCTTAATCATCTCAAGTATTGCAGGCAGTATGCTTTCAATGTTTAAAAAGGCTATTGAGGCGAACTCATATCTCCTAATGGTTTTCCCCGCTGTTATATGTACAATCGGTGATATGGGTTCGATTATCGGGTCAATAACTACAACTAGACTTAATTTAGGATTTTTAAAGCCGAAATTGTCAGAATTAAGAAGGATATTACCAGAAATTTTAGGCGTGGAAGTAATAGCTATACTTATGTTCCTTCTTTACGGAATAATAGGATGGGTTTTAGCTTTTCTTAATAGCTATTTCATACCACTCTTACTGTTGGTGAACCTGGTAAGTTTTCCGGTGATAACGGTTTTATCATTTTTAACTGCTATGCGTACCTTTAAGCACGGGTGGAATCCAGATAATTTTGTTAATCCAATTGAGGCAACTTTTTCTGATTTTTTAGCAACAGCGGTTTTCGTCCTTATAATCGCGACTGTTGAAACTTGAGCGTGATAATGTTTAAAAATAAAGAGGCTTAGTTAACGATGGTGCGCAT
>Ga0180301_10004072_pt1 | contig 11303 bp, 10 predicted proteins | sample GuaBasSediGuay16_FD_121797 | JGI IMG/M metagenome (GOLD analysis project Ga0180301, IMG submission 121797) | Subseafloor sediment microbial communities from Guaymas Basin, Gulf of California, Mexico - Guay16, Core 4569-2, 12-15 cm | ecosystem: Environmental > Aquatic > Marine > Hydrothermal... | reverse complement strand
TCACCCTCAAAGCCAGTATTAACAAGCGCTACTACATCAACGTAGTGACCTTTATGTTCTATCCTCACCTTCACTCTTACGCCCATACTTCTTCACCAGCCTCAATGGCCTGATGTAGCCAACCCTCTTCCTGACCATGAGCCTTATTGGCCTAATGTAGCCAACTCTCTTCATAGCGAGCTCCTCAAGGTATATGTTATTTTCATTATGTATTAATATTGTTAACCTCCAAAGGATGAGCATTTAGCCGTAACACGTCAGTCATAGAAGTAATAAGCAACGTTAATGCAACTGAACTCTCTTAAAGTTAAGGTCATGTTCATGTGATACCAGCTGAAGACAAAAGCTTACGAAATACTATTACGAGCTTACCTGTGAAGCGTCTTCTCTGAGAACTTTCTGCTCTCCTTAATAGTCAACGAGATGCATTACCACTGCTGATTGTTACCTCCTACTCTTAGCTACTACATTCGAGAGCACCGCCATACTAGTGTCCATATCACTCCTCGCCTTCCACCATGATTCTCTAGTCAGTCTAACATGGGCAAAACGTACTACGACCATATGAGGAAACGTTAACAATTAATAATCAGTAAAGTAAGAATATCCTCTTGGGCCAAGTCATAAACAGCATCGCGGTGGTCTAATGAGGAGTAAGCTAGGCATAGTAGCTTTGAGCATTGTACTGTTGATAGTGGGTTTGTTCCTTGGCTATTCGTTGCGTGCACCTGAGCTGGAGGAGGCAAAGTCGACGATAGAGGGCTTGAAGGAGGAGCTTTCAAGGTTAAGTGGGGCCTATGCCTCTCTGAAGAGTGAATATGAGGCTCTTTCGAAGAAGTATGAGAGGCTCATAGCTGACTACTCGAGGCTGAGGGAGGAGTATAACCAACTGAGGTCAGACTATGAGGAGCTTCTCAGGGAATACGAGGAGATGGAGAAGTACACTGAGCAGTTCATTGAACAGATAAGAGAGGTATTGTACGTAAGGCACTTTCTCCTCCACGATTACATAATGGATGAGTTGGTGTCCTTTGACGGCGTGATACCAGCCTTGGACTACATGTACTATAGACTCAACGTCACTAGAGAGCCTATGACTCTTGAGCTGAGACTAGAGCTCCTTGAGAGAGAGGTCTCGGAATATGTTACATATGATGAGCCAGTGATAGTGGATGTGGCAGACCTCCTTAGGGAGATAGCTGGATATGATGATGAGCTCTTTGCCAATCTTGTGCTACAGTTGGTGCACGAGCTGACGTATAATGAGACCCTTTACCCGAAGTACCCCATTGAGACCTTAGTCGAGGGCTCTGGTGATTGTGACAACCTGTCGATACTAGCAGCTAGCATAATGAGAGCAGGTGGTCTCAAGGTCGTGATTATCATCTGTGAAGTGAGAAGAAGTCCCCATGAACCACTCATGGGACATGCCATGATAGGAGTTGCGCTTTCTCATCCTCCAGAAATGCCTTATAGATATGGTAGAGAGGCCTGGTATGTGGAGTATGATGGTGAAGTATACTACATTGCAGAGTGCACATGGAGTTATGAGGAGGAAGCTCCATGGACTTATGAGATCATAGGCTCATTAGTTGGAGATAATCCATGGTATGAAGTCAAGATCAAAGCAGTCGTGGCTATACCATAGTAGCTTCAGAACATCAGATAACAGTTTTATTTCTACTTGAATAGCTCTCCAATGCAGCTCACAACTGACCATCGGGAATTAGTATTAATATCTAAGGTGCAGGTTGAGTGAGTATTTAAATAGTCGACTTCTATGGATATAGAACAAGCGAGGGGACTATCATAAGCTCAAGGGCTTCTACTCTAGCTAGCTATGAGTTCAAAGAGCTAAACAATATAGAGGAGTATGCAAAGTACATAAGCTACATAATCTCCAGGATAAACGATGATGCTGACAGAATCCTTTTGAAAGAGTATATGAAGTATAGAGGAAAGGTCAGGATCAGGAAGAGACGTGGAGAGGGTGCATGTAGAATTAGGGGTTACATACTTCCTGATACCTTAGAGGTTCATTCTAAAGAGGGCATAAGAACGCCTTTGAGGATAGCCTCTAATCCCGCAATATCACTTAGAGGCAAGGAGGCGAGGCTGTACATAAGAGTTGCCTCAATAGGTGGGAACTTTGACAACACTTCCATAGTTCATGCCACTATGCCTATTGATGGAATGAGAGGAGAGATAAGGCTGAAGGCTAGGTATATTCTCTATCCAATGATACCACATGAGAGTGTCGAGGATCCTCGAGTCAATCCTCTTGATGATAAAGAGCTCTTCCACGTAAGGGTTATAAAAATCGCTAGAACGCCTGTGATCACGTTCAGAACAGCCTTAAACAACAGCGGAGATGAGGTTCTGCTCATGGAGCCAGTTAGGTTTGAGAGCAGGGAGGGAGAATTCGTCCTGAGAGATTACAGGGACACATTCCCTCTAAATGATAGATATATGATAGTCAGACCATTCTTCAAATCAATTGGTGTTGGAGGAATTTTCATAGGTTCTCGTGATGGGAGTGTAGTATCCTTTGATGAGCTTAAGCCTATACCTGAGCTGCTTCCCCAGGAGGATGAGTACAAGACAGGAGGCAATGCAGTGGCTAAGATAGCTAGTAATGAATATCTGCTGATATACCACTGTGTGGACAAGTACGGAGCATACTACACCTATGCAGCCATACTATCTGATGAAGGGGAACTTCTCTTGATGACTGAGGAGCCCATAATAGTCCCTAGCCCTAGGCACTTCGTAGGCAGAAGGCCTATAACAGTGTTCGTGTGTGGAGTAGTCAAGTATGGTGATGAGATTATACTTACTGCTGGTAGGGATGATGAAATAGTGGTGGTCTATAGTATATCAGAGGATAAGCTCTTTGAAAGGATGACATATAAGGCTGGTAGGCGTGGATAGAGGAAAGTGAATTTTATTGCATTCTCTTTATTCTCAGGACTCTAACCTGTCTTCTAACATCGTATATTGTGACGAGAACCATCACTATGCTTATCATGAGTGCTATGACGTTTACAACATACTCTGCTGAGCCTCTCTCAATCCAGTTCATGACAATGAGGGAGAGGAATATTATGAAGAAGCATACAGTCAGGACATATCTTGCTATGTAGGGAGGCATGATGTTACTCCTCCCAAGGTGGTCTCCATTCAGGAAGCTCTTCCGCTATGTGACATGCTACGTAGTGGTCCTCCTCTATGGGCCTGAGCTCTGGCATCTTCTCCTTGCATATGCTCCTTGAGAATGGACAGCGTGTCTCGAATGGACAGCCTGGAGGAAGCTTTATTGGACTTGGTAGCTCTAGGCTCTTGAGCTCCAGTACCTTTCTTCTCCTAGCGATCTCTGGGTCAGGAACAGGCATGGCGGAGAGTATTGCTCTGAGGTATGGATGCACAGGGTTCTTTATCAACTGCTCTGTGGGGCCGTACTCAACTATGGTTCCCAGATACATTATTGCTGTTTTCCCATCATGGGCAAAGTATCTGGTCGAGGCAAGCTCATGTGATATATAGACAAACGCTATGCCGAGCTCCTTGTGGAGTCTTTTCAGTAGGTCGAGGAGGGATAGTCTAAGGGACATGTCTATCATGCTTATAGGCTCGTCCGCAACTATGAGCATTGGCTTGGGTATTAATGCCCTGGCTACGGCAAGCCTCTGCTTCATACCTCCTGAGAGATGATGAGGATACTTGTTCAGGAAGTACTCTGGGGGAGTTAGGCCAACGTATCTCAGAAGCTCTATCACTTTCTCTCTGACCTCACGTTTGCTCTTAGCCAATCCATAATACCTTATAGGATCGCCAAGTATTTGAAGCACGGTCCTAGCGGGATTCAATGAGGCATAGGGATCTTGATGTATTAGCTGTACTAGTGGCCTATACTTCTTGAATTCTCCTCTCTTCATTCGCCAGATGTTCTTGCCGAGCCACAATACCTCTCCCTTGGTTGGCTTTATGAGGCCAGCTATGAGCTTACCGAGCGTCGTCTTGCCACATCCGCTCTCACCTACTACGGCCAGGATCTCTCCTTTGTCTATAGTGAGATTGACGTTTCTAACTGCGTGAACTCGTACCTTCCTTATGAAGCCTCTTTCGAATATTTTGCTCACATTCCTCAGCTCAACAAGAGGAGTCATGCGCCTCACCTCATGACTAGCTAGGCGTATCTAAAGCAAGCAACAAGTCTTCCTTTCTCGACCTCCACGAGGGGAGGTTCCATCTTCTTGCACTTCTCTGTGGCATAAGGACACCTTGGGTGAAATCTGCATCCTGGCGGGGGATTTAGAAGGCTTGGTGGCTCTCCAGGTATTGGCCTCATCTTGGATAGGTCGCCGATTATGCTTGGTATTGAGTGAATTAGGCCATGGGTATAGGGATGGAGAGGCTCATAGAATATCTTCCTCACATCACCTACTTCGACTATCTTAGCACAATACATGATGGCCACTCTATCAGCTATCTCCGCCACCACTGGAAGGTCATGCGTTACAAGCAACATGGTAATGCCCTTCTTCTCGTGGACTTCCTTCAGGGTCCTGATGAGGTAGTGCTGAGTCATTACGTCAAGAGCTGAGGTTGGCTCATCAAGTATCAATAGCTCAGGGTCAAGCATGAGGCTGAGCGCGATTATGACTCTCTGCTTCATACCTCCACTAAGCTCATGTGGAAAGGCGTTCAGCACTTGTTCTGGGTCTAGACGTACAAGCTTCAGTAGCTCCTCAGCCTTTCGAAGTATCTCATCTTTGCTCATGGATTTATGAGCAAGTACTGTATCTATGAAATGCTCGGCCACTCTCATGACAGGATTTAGTGAGTTCTGAGCTGCTTGGAAGACCATGGCTATCTTCTCCCATCTTATCTTTCTCCTCTCCTCAGGATTTAGCTTAAGGATGTTCTTGTCCTTGAAATAGATCTCACCCTTCCTTATGTAGCCATTGGGAGGCAAGGTTCCCATGACTGCATCAACCAGCGTCGTCTTGCCAGAGCCGCTTTCGCCAACGAGAGCATTTACCAAGCCCTTGGCCACGTCAAGCGATACATGGTCATTGGCCCTAATTACGCCTTCTCTTACCGCGTATTCGACTACTAAATCTCTCACTCTAAGTATTGGATTCTCCTCGCTCATGACCATCACCTCTTACTCGTATGTCTTCAACCTTGGATTGACTATCTCCTCCACACCTGAGGCGAAACATATGGCGCCATACTCAAGGAGTACTATGGCCATGAGCGGAGAGAGGGCGTAGAAGATCCCTTCAGGCACATAGACAGCACCATACTGGAACATGGCTAGGTTCATCATGACTCCCCAGTGTACGATCGATAGAGGGACAACTCCTAGGAACATTATCCCCACGCTTGCCGTTATAGCACCCTTCATCATCCTTATGAAGTATATAGTTATGTAGGGCGCTATGTTGGGCAGTATCTCCTTGAACACTATGTGCCTTGTGCTCATCCCTAGAACCTTAGCCGCCTCTATGAACTCTCTCTCCCTCAATGACCTCACTTGAGCTCTAATCGACCTGGCTAGGCCAGCCCACATCCATATGGCGAGTATTGCTGCGAAGCTGAAGGGGTCAGCCACTCTAACGGTTACAGCTATTATCAGCATTACTGGGAATGAAGGGATAGTGAGGAAGATGTCTGTTATGCCCATAAGGAATGCGTCAACCACCCCACCTAGATATCCACTCACGATGCCTATGCTTATGGCTATGAGTATCGCGTAGGCGGCTGCGAGGAAGGCTATGGTCAGTACCTCTCTTGAGCCATGAACTATCTGCTGAAATATGTCTCTGCCTGCATAGTCCGTCCCGAGAGGATGCTCCCATGATGGTGGTAGGAATCTCTGCTCCCATCTAGTGGTCAAGTCAAGAGGCACTATCAGAGGGCCTACAGTGGCCATAGAGATGAACATCAGTAATATCAGGGAGCCTATAAAGGCTCTTCTATTCTTGAGTATTGGTCTAATCCATGAGTAATAGAACTCCACAAGAGCCTCCTTCAAAGTTTTCTTTCTCTCCTCTGTTATTACCTCCTTGATCATCTCTACGGGCATCCTCCTCATGATATCACTCCTCCCTAGCTCGAGGGTCTATTATCGGGTATATCAGGTCCACCACTAAGTTGGCTAGTATCACGCCGGCTATGATGAGAAAGAATAGCCCTTGCATGAGAGCATAGTCCATCCTGCCTATGGCTTGTGCGAAGAAGTATCCCATGCCGGGATATGTGAACACAGTCTCTATGAGTATCGAGCCTCCCATCATGGAGCCTATGGAGATTGCTATAAGTGCCACTAGAGGTATTATGGCAGTCCTCCCTATGTAGGCAGTCACTACCCTGCTCTCCCTCAGACCGCGAGCTATGGCGGCCCTAACGTAATCTTCCTCAAGCACGCTGACTGCACTCCCCTTCATTAGAAGAGTCCAAGCACCTATGTGCTCTATCACGTATGAGAGCACTGGAAGAGCAGCGTGCCAGAGGACGTTAGCTATGAAAGGCAGATTGAAGCCTGGAGTCACGATTTCTGCATCATAGGCTCCCTTTAGAGGGAAGAGCCCAAGCCTTACTGCAAGGAATATGAAGAGCAACATTGCGGTCACGAAATCTGGCGTGGCGTCAGTGAAGGCGGCGTAGGCTGAGACTATAGGGTCTATTATAGTCTTTCTCTTCCAAGCTATGAACATCCCCAGGAGCACTCCTATTATGAAGCTTGTTGAGAGGGATAATGATAATATGAACAACGTCCAAGGTAGTGCACTCGCTACTATAGCATTGACAGGAAGTCTGAAGGTCGGAGAATAGCCCAGGTTTCCTCTTAATAAGTTACGTATGTAATCTATATATTGCTGCCAGAGAGGCTTGTCAGGCTCATAGCCAAGGAACATGACCCTAGCGATCCTCTCAGCTTCCTCCCAAGATACGCCATAGGTCTCAACTATGTCGTAAACCCACACGTATATGACATCACCAGGTATGTTATGTACCACTATGAACAGTATTGTCGTTGCTGCGAACAAAGTTGCCAAGGAGTAGGCTATCCTCTTGATAGCTCTCTTCGAGATCATATCATGCTCCCCAGGAATTAATGAGACAAACAGTATTATAACCTTTTCTGGACTTTTTCTAAAAAAGCTTATAAATTTAAAAAGGATTACTCTAGTACCGAGGGGAATCGTATTGCCTGAATGGGAGAAAGCCATATTGGGAGTAGTTATCGTAGTGCTCATATTAAACTTAGCGATACTAGGGCAACTTGCCAGCATGACCATCACCTTAGGGAACATAGCCTCCAAGCTTGATAAAGTGTCAAGTGACCTAGGTGCTGTATCAGCTGAGCTAGGGAAGGTGAGTACAACACTGTCTGGAGTAGCTTCAACTCTTGAAGAGATAGCAGGAGCTGTAGCAGCTCCACCACCAGTCAAGCCACCACCAGTCAAGGTTGCCGAGTTCCATGGAGCGGCTGAATGGCCTAGGCCACCAGGCTATCATGGAAATCCATTCGCTCCTGGAGGTGTAGGAGGCTGCTACTGGTATGTCTATGAGCCACTGTTCTTCTACCTGCCAGGCAATGGAACTTACGTGCCAAGGCTTGGACTCAGCTTTGAGGTGAGAGAGGCTGGAAAGGTAGTAGTCGTAAAGCTGAGGAAGGGCGTCACCTGGCATGATGGCACTCCATTCACCTCAAAGGATGTTGTATGTCACTTCCACATAACTGGAGGCCTGTTGGGCTGGCCATGGCGTATAGCTCCTGGAGTATATCTAGAGTCAGTGGAGGCTCCTGATGACTATACTGTGGTCTTCAGGTTCACAGCCGATCCAGGCATAGCTCTCATACCCATCCTAGGTGATGCCATAAGAGCGCCATACCACTACTTCGGTGAGTTCCTTGAGGATGCCAAGAAGATCATTGAGCTGCGCAAGAAGATATGGGCTTATCAGGACAGGGGCGAAACTCCACCGAAGGAGTTAACTGATGAGCTGGCTGAGGCTGAGAAGGCCTTCAGAGAGAAGGTGTATGAGGTCAAGCCAAAGGAGCCATTCCTGACCATACCAGGCACTGGTCCCTTCATAGTCAAGAAGGTCACGGAATCCGTCATGATACTGGAGAAGAATGAGAAGCACTGGGCTGCAGCCACTACGTACATAGGCAAGATAATCATATACTTCTGGACTTCAAACGAGGTAGTATGGTCACTCCTGATGGCTGGAAAGATAGATGCTGCCCACCCAGCCACTCCACCAGATGTAACTGAGCAGATCTTCATGATGCAGCCAAGGATAAGGCTAGCTCTACCAAGCGACCTTGGCGACTTCTGTATAGCCCTGAACTACAGAAAGATTCCCTTCAATGACCTTGCCTTCAGAAAGGCCCTAGCCTATGCGATAGATAGAGTGAAGCTAAGGAAGGTATGCTACTACTATGGCGCTGACTATGCTCCATGGGCTCACGGCATACTACCAACGTTCATGAAGCTATGGCTCACACCTGAGCAGCTTGAGAAGCTACCTCAGTATCCATACGATCCAAAGAAGGCTGAAGAGATCCTACTCGCAGCTGGTTACAAGAAGATCAATGGCAGGTGGTACATGCCAGACGGTAAGACACCAATAAAGTTTGAGATAGTTGCACCAGCTGCGTGGAGCGACTGGGTGCTAGCAGCTGAAGAGATAGCTAGACAGCTAACTGAGTTTGGCTTCGACGTCAAGGCCAGGCCCATACCCAACCCAGTCTATGGACCAACACTAAAAGCTGGAAAGTATGATGCAGCCATAGAGTTCGGTTTCGCGTGGTGGGGCTCTGGTCATCCAGCAACAGGCTACATGAGGGTCTATGGCCCAACTGGCTATATAAGGATAGTGACTGCCTTCCCAGCCAACCAGACCTTTGACACTCCATGGGGACCACTAAGCCCGGAGGAGCTAGCCATGAAGCTACAGGTTGCCCCACCTGAGGAGCAGAAGGATCTAGTGTTCAAGCTAGCATGGATCTCAAGCGAATACGTGCCAGTGATACCATTCCTGGAGAAGAGGCTGGTGATATTCCACCTCGATGGAGTGAGAATCACTGGCTGGCCACCATCAGACGACCCAGTATGGACAATAGCTCCTGGAGGCATTGAGCGCTGCTACGTAATACTAATGACCTCCGGAATACTCAAGCCAGCAGAATGAGCAGGCTAAACCTAAAATTTCTTAATTTTCTTCCTTTTCCCTCTCAACCCATGAGGAATTGTTAAATAGCTCTAGGCGTAGAGATACACTTGATGAGGAAGCTCTTGATATCAATACTCATGCTAGTGATGCTTATCATAATCATATCGCTCATGTATAGGCCAAGGCCCCCTGCTGAGAAGAAGCTTGAGCTACCCTTCATCTCCTTTGATAGGTATGAGAGAAATCCCATACTCAGGCCCAATGGAAGAGCCATAAACATAGTGTGGAACAGATGGTATCTGGTGCAGATACGTATGGATAAGGGCATGTTATATATAAGCATAGCTGATGAAGAGAATAGGACGATTGCGTTTTGTGTGGAAAGTGTGCCTCTTGAGTGGAGTAGGAAGAGAATAAAGCTACTCATCGAGCAGGGCACATCAAAAGGCGGTTATCAAGAGGTGCATCTAGACTACATAGAGGTCTTAGTGGATGAGGAGGTTATCTACAGAGATCACTTCTCCTCCTACACCAGTCTGCTTTTCTTCTGGAGGCCTAAGGATGTTAGAACAAAGTTCCCCAGACTGCTCAAACCAGTGGTGAAGGTTGAGGAAGGCTTGCTGAAGATGAGCCTAGACTACGAGCCGGACTCTGAGGCAGGGTTATTGCTGAAGGTAGCTCTGAAGTCGCCTCTTGATGTGATGCTGAGGGTCAGGCCCGTTATGGGCAACGATCATGTAGCGAGGATAGTCCTGTTGGTTGATGAGAGGAATTACGTCTACATATTTGCCAGCAACATCACAGGCTGTTGGATGAAGGGAGAAGTTATAGCTGGCATAAGGCGCATGGAGAGGATAATGCTTAATGGAACCAGCTCATACGCCGCCGCGATATACAATTCAGCTGCCCTAGTCGTTAATGGTGCATTCTATCTCCTCTTCAGAGCACAGATGTCTTATGGTGGAACCTCTAGGATAGGACTTGCAATCAGCAGGGATGGTATGCATTTCAATATAGTAAAGGATTCCGTCCTCTATCCCAACACTAGATGGGAGGAAGTTGGTGGATGTGAGGACCCCAGAATAGTGTACATAAATGGTACATTCTATGTCACCTACACGGCTTTTGATGGCATCACTGCAAGACTAGCCATGGCAAGTTCAAAGGATCTCATACACTGGACGAAGATTGGCCCTCTCTTCCCAGACATGAGATGGTCTAAGAGCGGCGCTATAGTGTGTGAGTATAAGAATGGTAAGGCCGTGCCAGTCAAGATAAATGGCCACTACTGGATGTACTTTGGTGATCGGGAGATATATTTGGCAAGATCCAAGAACTTGATAAACTGGACCATAGTTGGGGTAGTGTTGAGGCCAAGGGAGGGCTATTTCGACAGCGTGATAGTCGAGGCAGGCCCTCCTGCAATCCTCCTCAAAGATGCCATACTGCTGATATACAATGCTCATGATGAGAACAGGGTCTATAGGGTTGGCTGGGCTATGTTTGATAGGAAGGATCCCATCAAGCTCATAGCTAGATGCAAAAGACCTATTCTAGAGCCTGAAGACCCTTGGGAGATTGCAGGGCAGGTACCTAACGTGGTCTTTGTAGAGGCCTTAGTGCTGTACAATGGAACTTGGTACATGTACTATGGTGGAGCTGATAAGGTTATATGCCTAGCCACTGCAAGGTGTAGAGAGGGAGTTCTCTCAAGCGCTGATATGTACGCTGAAGAGTTCCTTGAAGTTCTAAATGATATTGAGGTGTTTGAAATCATGGATACTTCAGCAGAGCTTCTGTGCTCTCACACGTGAGATTTATATTGCGTATCCTCCATAGTAAAAACCATGGAGCAGCTGTCGAAAGTAGAGAAATTCGTCTTGGCATACCTATGGTATGAGTACGGAGGTTCAACATACTTCATGAGAGGCAGCAAAGCTCCAGAGGAGTTCCTAGCTGAGATGATAATCAATGATGTAATGCCCGAAAGAAGGCCTAGACACTACATGGAAGCCCTTGAGGCAGTGAAAAGGGCTATCAAGAAGCTATGCGACTTCTGGGCTCTACAGCTCAGTGGTTATGAAGTCAGTTTAACTGTATTTGGTCAACAG
>Ga0180301_10004071_pt1 | contig 11304 bp, 7 predicted proteins | sample GuaBasSediGuay16_FD_121797 | JGI IMG/M metagenome (GOLD analysis project Ga0180301, IMG submission 121797) | Subseafloor sediment microbial communities from Guaymas Basin, Gulf of California, Mexico - Guay16, Core 4569-2, 12-15 cm | ecosystem: Environmental > Aquatic > Marine > Hydrothermal... | reverse complement strand
GAAAAGAGACTTACCTTTTGTTCTGGAAGCCTCCTTTCCTGCTGCCCTCCCTTCATTTCGGCCGGAGGGGCGCGGGGGTGGCCCGCCTGCAGGAACTCCTGAAGGAAACGGGGCTGTACGCAGAGGCCGTGGACGGAATTTTCGGGGGCAAGACCTGGAAGGCAATACTGGCGTTCCAGGCCTCCATGGGCCTTCCCAAGACAGGATTCCCCGATCCTGCAACCCTTTTCCTGTTGTGTCATTCAGAAGAGAGGAATGCCGTGTCATGAGTGAAACGTCATTGGGCCCCAATACGCCCCAAAGATCAAAAAGACCCCTGGGCGAACTGCTCAAGAGCAAGGGCCTGATTTCCCAGGACCACATCGAGTTCGCCATTCAGGAGCAGAAGATCTCAGGGGAGAAGATCGGAGAGATACTCGAGCGCCTCTGTTTCGTCACTGAATACGATGTGATGACTACCCTGTCCGAGCAGGAGGGGATACCATATCTGGATGTGGACGAGGTCTTTCCCCGGGAGAGCACGCTCAGGCTTTTCAACAAGAATTTCTGCCTGACTAACAAGTTCCTTCCCGTGGCGATAAAGGGGCAGACCATCGAGGTGGCCACCTCCTCCGTGGGCGACCCCAAGTTGGGTCAAATGATCAGTCGCCACACGGGACTTTCCCCCCAATTCTTTCTCTCGGAGAGAAAAAAGATCATAAACGCGATTCACAAGCTCTACTATTTTGTGGAGCACCCGGTGGAGGAATTGATCCGCAAAGAAATCTCCGTGCTCTCCAAGGACCGGGAGATGGCGAGAAGCATGGATAATCTGATCAAGCATATCCTCCATCTCGCGGTAAAGATGCGGGCTACGGACATTCACATCAGGCCCCTGGAGTTTTCCACCAACGTCTCTTTCCGGGTGGACGGAGTGTTGACCTCGGTGCTGTCACTGCCCACGTCCATGAACAGAATCATCGCGAGCCTGAAGATGAAGGCCGACATGGATATCGCCGAGCAGCGTCTTCCCCAGGACGGCCGTTTCTCTGAAACGATACTCAACAATATCTATGACTTCAGGGCCTCCACCATCGTCTCTCCCCAGGGAGAAAACCTGGTTCTGCGAATCCTGCCCATGGAATCCGCGGTCATGGGCATGGCCCAATTGGGCTTTTTCGAAGAACACATAAGACTGGTGGAAGAGATGTTCAACGAGCCGTTCGGCATAATTCTGCTCACGGGCCCGACGGGCTCCGGAAAATCCACCACCCTGTATGCAGGTATCCGTAGCCTGAACCTGATCCAGAAGAACGTTATCACAGTGGAAGAACCTATCGAATACGACATACCGCTTCTTCGGCAGACCCAGGTGAATGAAAAGGCGGGATACACCTTCGCCAATGCCGTGCGGTATTTCTTGCGACACGACCCCGACGTGATCCTGGTGGGAGAGATTCGTGACTCCGAGACTGCGGCCACGGCGGTGAGCGCCTCCACCACCGGCCATCTGGTTCTGTCCACCCTGCACACCAACAGCGCGGTGGGGGCCATCCCCCGCCTCCGCGACTTGGGTGTGCGGCCTTTCCTGATCGCCGATTCGCTCATCGGCGTAGTGAGTCAGCGCCTTGTGAGAAAGATTTGCAACGGGTGTAGGGAGGTGTACAGGCCGTCGGAAGCTGAGAAACGATACCTCAAGGATGACACCATCGATGAACTCCACCGGGGGCGCGGGTGCGACGCGTGCAATGGTTCCGGGTATTTCGGCCGGACTCTGGTTTATGAACTACTCACCGTAGACCGGGATCTCGCCCGTCTCATCGACCGCGAGGAGGATCTCAGCGTAATTGCGGAGAAGGCAAGGGAGGGGGGCGGGTATGTGGATATCTTCGACACGACTGTGGCCAAGGTGAAGCAGGGCGTCACCAGCGCGGACGAGGCGATGCGCGTGCTGGGGCACATCAGGCGGGCATAAACCACCGATGAACTACTTTCGATACAAACTCATCGAACCAACGGGTGAGATTTCTTCCGGGATAGCCAAACTCCCCTATCAGGAAGTTACTTCCGCCATCTCTCACCTGGAACGGGACGGAAGCACCACCGTATACGTCAAGAAGGCGGGGCGGGCTCTTTCTTCCTTGCTGGAGCTTGCAACGTTCCGATTCCGGAGAAAGATGCCCCGCCCCTTCATGGCCGAATTTCTCAACAACGTATCCATGATGCTCAGATCCGGTATGACTCTCACAACCGCCCTGGAAGAGGCGGCGCTCAGTTCGGAGCGCCCGGACTTCGAGCAGGACATTCGCGACATCATCATGAGCATCCAGGCAGGTTCCTCTTTCTCCGAGGCGGCGGACAACTACCCCCACGTCTTCCCAAAGACCGTGGTCCACCTGATTCGCCTGGGAGAAGAGACAGGGAAAATGGATCAGACCCTGATGGACGCCTCGGGGCATCTTAAGAGGATTCACGATATCATAAGCGACACTAAGCAGGCACTCATCTATCCTTCCTTTGTTTTTCTTTCCATGGGCGGGGGACTCATTTTCTGGTTCTATTACGTGGTCCCCAAGATCATCACCCTGTTCCAGGAGATGGACGTCACCCTGCCCACCCTTACCGTAATACTGCTTCATGTTTCACGGTTCGTGGAGACCTATATCCTCTTGATTTTGGGTGTGATGATCCTCACGGTCGGCTCCATGGTACTTCTGTACAAAGGCGAGCGTAGGTTTCGTCGTGCGGCTGATGGTTTGCTCCTTCGGCTCCCCCTGTCCGGGACCATTATCAAGACCTCCACGTTGGCCTTCGTGACGGAATATTTCAGTCTTCTTCTCAACGTGGGGATCGACATCATTCAGGCCATGCAGATCCTGAAAGAGTCGATCAGGAACGAGGTATTCCGGGAGAAACTGGAGGAAGTAAAGGAAGGGTTTTCCCGGGGCGAGGGGATCGCCGACTCCTTCAAGCGTGTGCCGGTCTTCCCTCCATTCATCGTAAGGATGATCAACGTTGGTGAGCAAAGCGGTACATTGCCCGAACAGCTCAATTACATCGCCCAGGATTACCGCAAACGACTCTCCCTCCTGGTGGCCACCATGGGCAAAATGATCGAACCCGTGGTGCTCATCGTGGCAGGCGCCATGTTCGCGGTGATCGTGGGAGGTCTTTTTCTGCCCATCTATGACCTTATCACCAGTGTGGCCGGAAGGTAGTAGGTATGTAAATTGTTATCAACAAATGGTAATATATTACACACTTTGTGCCGGTCTTCGGGCCCTCCGGCGGGTTCATCACCTCATGGGGGGGAGTGGTTCCTCCGCAGGCCTTTTCGACAAGCCGGTAGGCATTGCCCTGGATGGTCAAAGGGGCAGAGTGTACGTGGGCGACCGTGGAAATTTCAGGATCCAGGTCAATGAAACCACCGTGGGTACGCCCAGCCTGGACAGCGGTTATTACCGCGCGACCCTGCCTTCCGGTACTTGGGCCGTTAACGTGGAGGCCACGGGCTACTCGTTTCCTCCGGGGCAAACCGTGACCGTGCTTGCCTTCAACGAAACCTTTGAACCCCTGTTCGTCACCGCTTCTACGCCCTCCGTGCCGGGGGACACCGACGGGGATTTGGATGTGGACGGGGCGGACCTCTCCGTGATGGCCGTTGAGTTCGGCCTTTGCACGGCCGATTGCAGGGCCGACTTTGAACCGGACGGAGATGTGGACATACGGGACCTTCAGGAATTGGCTGGAAACCTGGGGCGGATACCCTAGAAAGAGGGATCCCGCATCACGGCGGGGGCGGCTCCCTAACGAGAGGAGAAGAGCGGGGTTGAGGGACCTTCATCCGGACTATGGCCCCCCGGGGCAGGTGTGGGTGCCGTTCATGTCGGCGACGACCTCGCTCGCGGACAGGCCGCGAGTGTAGATGTTCACCTCGTCCAGGAGGCCGTCGAACTTGTAGTCCGTCCCCGTGTCCCAGCCGCTCAAGTAGAGAGTGGAATTTACCGTGCGATTGACGGGAGTGCCTGCCAGGAGCGTGGAGGGCTGGAGTACCCCGTCAATGTAGAGTTGGTTTTTCAAGGGGGCATTGTTGTTGAAGACCGCTGCTACATGGTGCCAGGATCCTGCAAGGGCGTCGGCCCCGGATATCCCGAAGAGGTCCCCGGCCCCGGTATTGAATCCCAACTGGGTCGTCCCCCTGAAAAAAAGGTCGTAGTATCCCTCCCAGCCGATGGGCATTTCCGAGCCGTTCCCCGCCCACTTCATCCAGAAGCAGACGGTGGTCTGTTCCCCGGAAGTCGTTGAGACGGGAAGACCCGTCACCGCCACGTAGCTGTCGTTGTTGCTGAACTCGCCCGCATAGCAGAGATGGCTGTCCGAGGTATTCACGGCTGCCGACCCGTAAGGTGTGCCGTGGTACCCGTTGCCGGCAGAATCCTGAACATCGTCCGCCTGCCCCGCGGTCCAGGAGCTTTCATCCATGCGGTATTGGGCCACGGCGGATGTATAGCAGGAGCCGGAGCAGGTGCGGGTGAGGGTGTAAAGGGTGTTTACCTCCGTTTGGGAAAGTACCCGGTTGTAGACCAGGACTTCATCGATCCAGCCATGGAAGACCTGGTTGGCCGCGAATCCACCTCCGAGACTGTCCTGTTCCTGGCCGATGATGACCCCGCCCGAATCCAGGGATACGTTGGCGGTATTCGCCGTTGCCCGCGAATCGGTCAGGGCTGTCTGATCCACGTAGACAACCTCGCTGCCATCGCTTGCCCGCCTCGTCCATACAAGGTGGTGCCAGAGGCCGTCTGAAACGCTGGACCCGATGGAAAATGTGCCGGTCTGGATATTGTTGACCCAGGTGGTCAAAGCGGTGCATGCGCTGTTGAGATAGATCAGCAAGTTGTTGTAGGCCCCCGCCCTGGCGCCCGAAAAGAGGGTGTTGATACTCGAAGAGGTCGAATCGATCCGGAACCACAGGGATAGGGTAAAGTCTCCCAGGTTCTGAAAGGCCTCATGGCCCAGGGTGACATACTGGTCCGTGGCACCATCCAGATTCAGGGCGGCGGAACGGCATGTCTTCCCCAGGGATCGCGCCGGCGTGTCGCTTGAGTCCATGTTGTGACTTTCACCGTCTGCGCCGGTGGTGGTGCTGTCTGTGATTTCCCCCGTGGTGCCGTCCCAGGAGCATTCGTCCATGCGCCATTCGCCCACCAACCCATAGTAGTAGGGCTGGTTGGCCCCATCCCCGCTCACGTTGAGGAGATAGTACCCGGAGTCAAGCTGGTTGTCGCTGCAAGAGGCATCCGCGGCCGTGAGTTTGAACTGGTAGCCCACCCCTGCGGTGGAGGAACCGATCTTGCGGAACCGGGCCGTGTTCGCCCCCGTGCTGATCACCTCGAATCCGCCGGGGTTGGTCCCGAGCCAGGAAACGGTCCAACTTCCCATGCTGCCGATGCGGGGCCCTGATACGGTGAAATCCTGGGAAAAGGTGGACGAGGTGCAGTTGAAGGTCTGGGGTGATGCGGGGGAGATGGAAAGCGTGCCGTTGACCACGGTGAGGGTGTAGGTGCGCTCGTCCACGGCGCCTCCTGCGTCCGTTACCCTTATGGTGATGTCATGGTCGCCCGCACAGGCATTGATGGTCCCTGAGAGTTCTCCCGTGCTGGGCACGATGGAAAGGCCGCTTATGGGATTCGGGGCCACGATCTCCCATCCGTAGGGCGTGGTGCCCCCCGTGGCGGAGAGCACGGTGGAGTAAGCGGAGGCCACGGTGCCCTGGGGAAGGGACGTGGTGCTGATGATGACACTGTCCGTGGTACAGTCGCGGCTTTCACCCATGTCGGCTAGGATCTCCTTTTCCGACAGGGCGCGGTTATAGATTTTGAGCTCGTCGATCTGTCCGCCGAAATAGTGCCGCTTGGATCCGCCCCAGTCACCTGCGCCCACGAGGAGGTGGTTTGCGCTGGAACCGATGGAGCCGGTCTGGGAGCGGGTGTACACCTGGTTCCCGTCCTTGTAGAGGATCTGCCGGACGCCGTCGTACACGGTGGTCACATAGGTCCAGGTGTCCGCGGTGACCGGAAAGGAGGTGCCCCCGTCCCAGGCCCAATGGGGCCGCCAGGCGTAGTAGAGGTACCCGTTTCGCACCGTGGCCTCGTAGAGCTGGTACTTGTGGTAAATCATATGGTAGCCCGTGGGATCGGTCCCGTCCCACTTGATCCAGGCCGAAACGGTCCAGCCGTTTGTCCCGGGGTCGAGGTCCCCGTCCGACGGATCGCCCAGGTCGAGGTAGCCCCCGTTATTCAGGTCTGTCCTCGTGAAGACGCCTGAGCGACACAATTTTCCCCCGGAGGGCGTGGTCTGTGAGGGGAGGGTGCCCGAACTTCCGCCTGAAACGGCCTTGCCGTTGCTTCCTCCGGTGCCTGAATCCAGCACTTCGTCTTCGGCCCCGGTCCAGGGGAAATTTTCCATGCGGTAGGCGGCCACAGCGCTTCCGTAGCAGGAGCCGGCGCAGGAGTGGGTGAGATTCCTCAGGTCCTCCAGGTCGTCCTGGCTGAGGGCCCTGGAAAACACCATCACTTCGTCGATCTTGCCCTGGAAGAAAATGTCGCTGTGCAGGGTCCCCCCGATGGTGAATGGGCTGCCCGTTGCATCGCTTAGGTTTCCTCCGCCGCTCCACGTGGAGGTGTTCTCGTAGCGGTCTGCGTTGATGGTGACGGTCAAGGTGCCGCTGTCGTAAGTCACGGCCACGAAGGTCCAGGTGTCCGTGACCACGGCACCCGCGGGTCCGAAGTCGGTGTAGGTGTTCTTGCCCTGGGTGTCCAGGTAGACGTGCACCTTGCCCGTGCTGGTGACGCCGATTTCCAGGTTGTCGTTGTTGGTGTCGGACGCCTTGGCGATGAAGCAGTTCTGCGTGTTGTGATTGGACTGGGGTGTGGAAAGGGAGAACGGATAGATCCATGCGGCCACCGTGAACGCGCTCCCCGAACTCCCCAGGGTGCCGTTCAGGACGTCGCCCATGTTCACCACGTCGTCCGTTCCATCGAAGTACCCCGCACGGCAATGCTTGCCCGACCCCACGGTGATCGCCCCCCCTTGGGCCGTGCCGTCCAGCCCGGAGTCCCCGGAGTCCGTGACTTCACCGGATGTGCCGTTCCAGGTGCAATCATCCAGGTGCCACTGGGCCTCCATATTGGCCGTGAGCGGTCCTCCCACGCCCGGAGATGTCACTTCCAGATGGTAACAGCAAGAGGAGGTGACTTCGTTCGTGGCGCAATCAGCGTCCCAGGCCTTCAACTGGAAGGAATAGGTGCCTGTACCTTCGGTGACGTCTCCGGTCTTGCGCAGTTGTGCCGTCCTTTCTCCGGTGCGGACCAGTTGAAATCCGCCCGGGTCGTCCCCCTGCCACGTGAGGGACCATTCGTAATAGTCGCCCAGCAGGGCCCCGGAGACCTCGAAATCGTAGGTGCACGTGCCCGAGTTGCAGGTAAAGTCGGTTCCGCCCGTGGGCTCAGGTGTGATCACGTGAGTGTCGTTTTGCACCGTAATGGAAAAGCTGTGGGTATCCTCGGTTGCCGGGCTCGCGGCGTCCACCACACGGACCGTCACGTCGTAGGTCCCCGCGCACACGTCCACCGTACCGGTGAGGCTTCCGCTGAGGGTGCCGATGCTCAGCCCCGGAATCTGGGATGAGACGATGTTCCAGGTATAGGGCTTGGTCCCTCCGGTTGCAAGTACGGTATCGGAGTATGATGCGCCCACGGTCCCCGTCGAAAGCGCGCTCTCGTTGATTTTCACCGCCTCCGTTGGCGGGCCGTCCCCGCAACTGCCCACGCCGTAACAATCCTGGTCATAGCAGTTGGCGTATCCGTCGCCGTCCTCATCCTCCTCAGCAGGGTCGTCACAGATTTCAGCCGATGTCCCCGTGCCGGAGCCGCCGGTGCCGGTCCCGCTCCCGCATCCCTGGATGCCCGAGACTTCGTTACAGGAGCGGGCGATCATGAGGTCGTCGTACGTGGGACCTGTCACCTGGTTCGGATCCCCGAATTCGGCGTCATCATCCCCGTTGAGACCGTCGAAAAATCCGTTGGATCCGTCCAGGTCTTTGGGTCCGCCGCTCACCACCACGTAAGCCATGTTGGTGAGGGTTCCGTTCTGGTTGATATGCACCACGGTCGAACTGAATGGGGTGCATCCGCTCTGAAGGGTCGTACAAAAGGTCGTGGTACCGCTCGAGGTGAGGTTCTCGTTCACCCCGTACTTCATACGGTTGGCCCAGGCATCGTCTCCCGAGGACAGGCCCAGGTCACGATAGGGTAGGTTGCCGAAGTAGGTCCCGGAATCACCAATTCCGTCCGTGCCGCTGTCAGCGTAGGGCAATCGGCCTGAGGCGGTAAGGTATCCCTCAAGGGCATAGTCGGCTTTTTCGAGGATGGCCCGCGCCTTCCGTACCTTGGCGGACTGGATCAGAGAAGGGAGCACCGTGGCCACGATTGAGATGACGATCCCCACGATGACTAGCACCACTGAAAGCTCAATGAGGGTGAAACCTCTCGACCACTTTCCTGTTTTCATATATCTGCCTGATTTTACGATAGGAATCATCATAATGGCACTCTAGAGGAAACCACTTGCCTTGTCAATAAGCACCGCGTGCCTCCCTGCAGCATGGCACGACCCGCGTCCTGGGGGCCTCCCGCGACCCCCGGGATGGCTGATCATCGGCTTTGCAACTGAACATCCATCGGCGTAACATGCTGGAAACTTGATGGAAAAGGGGCAAGGCAAATGCGGGCAGGAGCGATCGTCAACGAGGGGGGAGGGAAGCAAAAAGGCCCCGTTTTCGGGGCCCCGTGTCTTGGTAAGGATGTGCATCGCGGGGGAGGAAGCGAAACCCTCCCCCGCGGCCGCCTACCGGAATATCAGGAGCCAGGCGTGGGCGATGGCCACGCTGATTACCATGTAGGGAAAAGCCACTTTCATGAAACCACCGAAGGAGATCTTGTATCCGCGCGACTCCGCGATCCCCATGGTCACCACGTTGGCCGAGGCGCCTATGATGGTCCCGTTTCCGCCGAAACACGCTCCCAGGGCGAGGGCCCACCACAAAGTGTTTTCGGCGCCCGGAATGACCGAGCTCAGATAGGCCACGATGGGCAGCATAGTGGCCGTGAAGGGAATGTTGTCCACAAAGGCCGACATGATGGCGGCCACCCAGATGATGAGGCTGCAGGCCATCACGAAGTCGCCTTGGGACAGCTTGAGGATCCAGTCGGCAATGAGGGCCAGGAGCCCGCTCGATTCCACCGCCCCCACGATAATGAAAAGGAAGATGAAGAACATGAGCGTGGGCCACTCGATGTCCTTTTCGATGATTTCGATGAGGTTCACTTTCTTGGTGAGGATGGCAATGGTCAACAATATGGATGCCCCCATGAGCGCCGCTATGCTCACCTCCATGTGCCAGTAACCGTGGCTGAGAAAGAGGAACACCGCAAATCCAAGAACGCCCAGTCCGTAGGCCAGCAGGGTGGGGTCGGTGATCTGATATTCCTTTTTGAGAACCTGGATGTACTCCTCCACGTTTTCCACCTTGGCCGTCGCATAATCTTTGCCCCAGACAAACTTGGAAAAAAGGATCAGAACGATCATGCTGACCCCACAGATGAGAGCCAGAGCAATCACGAAGTCCATGAACGTGAGTCCAGCATAGGAACCGATCATGATGTTGGGCGGATCACCGATCAGGGTCGCCGTACCGCCGATATTGGAGGCCAGGACCAGGGGGATAAGCATGACCAGGGGATTGAGGGAAAGGGAGATGCAGATTTCGATGGCCACTCCCGTGAGCAGCAACATGGTGGTAACGTTATCCAGGAACGCGGAAGAGACCGCGGTAAAGATCATCAAATAGATGGCCAGGATGAAGACCTTGCCCCGCGCAAGCTTGTAGGACATGTACGCGCACCACTGGAACACGCCGGTGTGTTTCAGCACGCCAACGATAATCATCATCCCCATGAGGAGAAAGATTACGTTCATGTCGATGGAGGCGATGGCGGCGTCAAAGGAGAGGATATGCCATTCGGGCAGGATCGTCCCCACGGTATAGGAAAGGGTCATCATGAGTGCGGCGCCCAGCATGGCCGCGATGGTTCGGTGCAGAAGTTCGAAGGCGATGAGCACATAGGCCAGAACAAAGACCACCGTGGAGATCCAAAAGGCCGGCCCCAGGACCCTGGGCATGGTAATCTTGGCCGTGTAATAAAAATGGTCCCCTTTCTGGGCAAGATCCCTCCCGCTCAACTGAACGGACTGGGCTTTGAAACTCGCCTTCCGGGCCGTGATTTTGATTCGGGCATCGTGCACGGTCCCCTTTTTCATCTGGAAGTGTGAAACAAAATGGCCGCTGTGGGAAGTAACGATATGCTCCACTTCCTCTCCGTTCACGACAACCATTAGTTCCGCCTCGGGCACGGGCTCGTGGTGGGGGTCCAGCACGGTGCCCGCCAGGTACACGGTGTCCCCGTCCGTGATTTGTGGTTTAGAGGGACCCTCTTTCGGGCCGTGGCCCGCAACCGCGGGCGACAACACCGCCGAAACGGCCAGAACGAGCAGCGAAAGCATGAAAACCGACTTTTTCTTGTACATCCTGAATCTTCCTCCGTAGGTTGAAAACCGGAGTGCATCTCTCCGGTCATTGTGTCGAAAATCGGCTTCGGACCTTAACAGAAGGTTTTTCCCAGTGTCAAGCAAAAGAATGAGGGCCTTTTTTCAAAATCCAAATGGGACCGGGAGCTTAAGTATCCTCAGTGTTGTCGTTGACATGATGGCGAATTCTATGATAATCGGAACTCACCGACATGGAACCACGGGTCTTCGAAATCAAATCCCTCGCCGTGCAAAACGCCATTATGCTAGCGTGCCTCGGTGTGGTGGTCATACTGCTGATTCGGGGTGCCGTCCGGAAGAGCCCCCGGCACGTCATGGTCTTCAGCGCATGGACACTCATCATCCTGTGGTTTTTCAACAGCCCATTTTTCGGCTTCAGTGCCGTGACGGTGAGCAACCGGGGAATCGGCGTGGACTACGGCATCCTCTCGTTTCGGAACGCGGTCTTGCCCCTGACCACGACCTGGAGAATTGAAACCCGGCTATCGGGCATAAAAAAGACGAGAAGGCTCTATCTGCTCGTATTGGGCGACCATGAAAGTATGAAGGTGGGCCGCGGCGGCCTCTCCCTGCTCAAAGAGGTTGGAGGCGCCATTGATCGGATGAAAGGCAGGGCCCCCGCGTCGGGATAACGTAACAGGTTGACCTCGATTTCGG
>Ga0180301_10004070_pt1 | contig 11305 bp, 7 predicted proteins | sample GuaBasSediGuay16_FD_121797 | JGI IMG/M metagenome (GOLD analysis project Ga0180301, IMG submission 121797) | Subseafloor sediment microbial communities from Guaymas Basin, Gulf of California, Mexico - Guay16, Core 4569-2, 12-15 cm | ecosystem: Environmental > Aquatic > Marine > Hydrothermal... | reverse complement strand
CTACAGAATTTTAGCTAAGTCAGCGGCCGGCACAGAAGATTTAGGAATAAGAGCCAGACACATACGCATAATCACAGAAACGAATGATCCGCCAGACCTAGCAAGAATTCTGAAGAAAGGAAACAATCTAATAAAGGAATTCAATTTGGAAAATGAGAAGTTGCTGGCGCATGACATGGGTAGAAACATTAGAAGAGCATACTGGTTGACAAGTCAATTGGCAATAAGAATTTCAGGAAAAGCAATTGCAAAAACAGCATTATACATCGCCATACAGAAACACAAGAAAAAAGCCATAAAATATAGAAATATTTTAGAAAAAATCAAGCCAAGTATCCAACTTTACAACTTAATAAACAAAATCAACCAAATAATCCAGCAACTAAAAAATGAATCTTGAAACTGCTAAAAGTCTGATTTTATACGTAACACGACAGAAAGGCGATTGGTTATTGTGGCAAAATAATATGACAATTTGTTGTAAAATAATTCCACAAAGTTTTTAAACGAATTGCTCCTGAAATCAGGTTACCTATGGTGATGGATATTCATGAAAGGCGGTCTTATTGAGAAGGCTTATAGCCCTGGGCAAATAGTTTTAAGAGGCGGAGACGAGCTATTTTTCAACAAGCATGTTCGCGACTTCTATAATTATGTTTTGTATTTTTGGAGGCCACCCGCTAAGAAAATATCCTTGTATTTAGGTTGCAGTTGGCATAAGCCTTTTTCACGTTCTTTTATTCATTTAAAAGTAATTAGAATGTTAAAAAAGCATAATTTAGACAACTTGGTGCAACAGTTTATAATATCTGAGCCGCTAGCAATATGCCCGAGGGAACTTGAAACTCTTTTTCCTGCAGCTAATTATGACTTTCCTCCTGAAAAATTAGGGGAAAGAGGAAAAAATGTTTTCATAAATAGACTTCGGACTTTTTTAGCTAAACATAGAGATACATATGTTTTTCACGTTGGATTTTTGCCTAATCATCATAAAGAAATATTTATGCAAGCTTCTGAAGGCATAATCAATCCGTTTTTTATTCCATATAACGTTTATCAGCTACCAAACCTACTCACTCTCCTTAATTCCTTAAAAATTAAACTATCTGGAGGAGGTATGCGCTGTTAGTAGCTTTAGGAACTTTGCTAAAAGGAAAACCGAAACCATGGGAATATTTTGAAGTCCCGGCGATATTAGTTAATGCTTATGAGATCATAAAGAAGAAAAAACTCCTTTCTGAGATTCGAAGGAAAGGCGGGCTTCATAAATTTCTAGAGTATGATGGAATCATCTTTTTAGATTCTGGCGGTTTTCAGGCGATGATTCGCAACATAAGCATAAATCTTAATTCGTTGACTAAGATCTATAAAGTTGCAAAGGCGGATTACTTTTTCTCATTGGATTATCCATGTATTTCAAATGAGAATTTGAAGAAAAGTATGCAAAAGACTATTTTAAACTATAAGAAGTTAAGAGAAAAGGTTAAAAACATTATTCCTGTAGTTCACCCTCCGATTGAAAGAGCATTGAAAGAATACGAGGCTTACATCGCCCATGATCCTAAATATCTTGCTATAGGGGGACTAGTTCCTCTAATGCGAACCACTAAGGGTATTTCTGATGGAAGAAAAAAAGTAGTAGAAATAATAGCTGAGATTAGAAACAGATTTCGTAGCAGCATACATGTTATGGGACTAGGAGCACCTACAGTAATTCCTCTTTTAAAAGTGCTAAAATGTGACTCAACTGACTCAGCTTCATGGAGAATAAAGGCAGCACATGGAAAGATAATGTTGCCTAATGGGGGAGAGCGTCATATTACAAATAAATCCGCTAAATTTGGAGTCGTTAAATTAAGAGAGGAAGAAAAAAGAGCGCTAGATAAATTAAATTGCCCAGTTCTGAAAGAATACGGATGGGAAAAACTAGAATCCTCATTTGAAGTTCGGGCCCTTTTCAACGCTTGGATCATGATTTATTCAAATAAAAACACACAAGCAGTCAACGGGGTTTTCAGTAAGTTACTGGATTATGCAGCTGAGCAAGTAATAAAGGGATAAATGAGCTAGATTGGAAGTGAGAAACTTTTTTTGAGTAATTTTTTGTTTACTAAACTTTCAATGATCTGATCTGCTTCTTCTTGAGTTCTTCCTAATTTAGTTGTAATGACATTTACAAGTTCAGAATAATCAAACAATTTGCGTATGGTAGAGGCTTCTACGACATAGAAAAGCACATTAAATTCATCTTCAGAAAGCATTTTTCTAACATTATCGAATAACTTTCTCTTTAAGTGGGCCAGATCATCTTGTACTTGTTTCCATGTTATTTTTACTTTGTAGCCTTGAGATAAATCCTTAAGATTTGCAATTGCTTCGTCAACAATTGATTCAAAGGATCTTCGCAACGCGGTTATGTCAATTCCTGCTTCTTTTACCACTTGCATGAATTTATTTACATTCTGTTTATACGCCTCTAAGTCTTCGATAAAACGACTGCATAACCCCATTAATCTTCTATCTAAGTTTTCTAGAGAGGTTGTTATGTTGCTGAGCTTCTCAGCAGTTTTTTCTGAAAGTTGCTGGATATCATCCAAGCTTATATATGTGTCTTTGCCATATGCAAGTTCCTCAGTAAGATTTTTATATTCATGCACTTTTCGATCAATTTCTTCTGATATAGCAGAAACTTCTTCTGGCTTGCCAAAGAAGCTTGTTATATTATCTTTCTTTTGGTTAAGTGTATTTATCATAGGAATCAGAATTTTTTCTTTGGCAAGAATTATCCTTAGATAAGTGATACTGCCTTCGATTTTCCCTTCAAATTCTTTGAGTGCATCGTGAATATCTTTAAACAGCATTTCTATATCCTCAAGATGAAGAATTGCAAGGGGTTTAGCCTTTACTGGTTTCATTTGACATTTCATTAAAAGTGAGTGAATATGGCTTGATAGGACGTAATCTCCAGGTATATTGAACTTAATAAGTTTACTTTTTATGTTATTGCTGATAATTAATGAATCATCTATTATTTTCCGAATTTCGGCGCATCTATCTTTAATTTCCTCATATTTTTTCTTAAAAGCATCGAGAGCTCGTTTCATTTCATAAATTTTATAATTGAAGAAACTTGCCTCCTCCTTTGGGGCTTTGAAGTAGAAGTAACGTGGGCGCCCCTCATATTTCCTTTTTACTTCAAACTGATCGTCAAGTAAACTGACGCCGCTCTCTATTTCATCGCGTGCATATTGTTTCTTGATGAGTTCTCGAAATTCACTTAATCTTTCTTTAATAGAAAGATATTCTTCTATATTCTCTAATGAGTATTTCTTTTCAGAATACTTGTTATATTCTTCCAATATTCTGTTCAATTCATGTTCTATATCATCTGTGTGGCCTTCTATTTCTTGTTCAAGCTCTTTACTATGAGCATATGCTTCGTTTACAATAGGTTCAAGAGAATTGTTGTAATAATCTAGCAAGATTCTCATATGTCTGAGCAGTCTTATACTTAATTCTTCATCATACCTTATTTCGGGATTATCATATTTTTCTCGAAGTGATCTAATGTATTGATCGAATTCTTCAAGCATTATGATCTTACTTTCCCTTTCTTTACTTATACAAATATGAGCAAAATTCCACCACGGCTGTTTTCTTTTTTCGTTTATCTTACTTAGATATGCTTCAAGAAGTTTCAAAGTCTCTTGTTCTAGTTCTTGTCTACTTATTGGCAAGATCTCATCTTTGTTTATTTTTATATATCCCTTCATTTCGAGAATAGGCAAATAAACTTGTTCGAGTATTCGTTTATTTTGAGCAAAAAATATGAAAGATCTTTTAATTCCTTCTAAATTCCTCTTTCCACTCTTTATTAAATCGAGAATTCTCCGCTCGATTGGACTACAAATTATCTCTACTTTCCCTGACTCGGTCTCCCTAATAAACGAGTTTCTTAGCAAATCTAAATGATAGTCCCTTAATCTATCTTTAAACTTATCTAGTTTGGTTATGTCAATATCAAATGGATCAAACGAGATTCCTTTACCGCCATATAGCCTAAAGCTTTTAAGCTTTTTCATTTGTTCGAAAACATCTTCTAGGGTAAATTCTTTCTTAACAGTCTCGATGTAATATATCATTGCTTGAGCTAGGGACTCATCTTTTTCACCAAAAGTTTTTCTCAAGTCTTCTACCAGAAATCCTTTTTCTTTACATTTTTGCGCCCAGCTATCAAATAGTCTTGTAAAGTCGGTCTCATAGAACATCTGTTTCAGTCTACCTTTTAGCAAGTTTTCGTTTATGGCTATGTCTCGTCTTCTAGCTAGGGATAACGCAATAAGTTGCTGCGCTCTTATTGTTTTTAAGTGAACCGGCAATACTTTTGGCATCTCATTAAGTTCTTGGCTTGCTTCCTCATCAAGAGATCCTGTGTACACCAATAAAATAAGGTCGACCTTTTCCCTTTTTAGGAGTTCTTTGATGCTCAATATGTCATTCATGTTAATTCCTGTGGTGCTTGAATAAATTGCAGTTGCTATGTTTATTTCGGTTCCTGGTCGGGGGCGATATTTCATACTAAATACTTCTGGAGGACCTGTTATTTTGAACCTGTCAGAATTGTTAATCACTTCGATGAAGGCATCTCTTAAAGCAAGTTGCATATCGGCAAAATTCTTTATTGCTTCGCGCCATAAACTCATTCTTTTAGGTCTTTCCATTATAAAGTCGAGTTGCATTACTAAGGGAGAGGGATAAAGTTGCAAAATTAATTCTTTAGATAACATGAATCGTCTTTGTCTAGCTGTAAAATCGAAAAAGTCTTTGATTTTTCTGTGGAAAGTTTCCGCTTCATCTTCATCTATCTCAATTGGTTCGTAAGTTTCGAATAGTCTTATGAATTCATCATTTTCTCTTGGAAAAATCATAACTGGAGAGAGATCTCCTTGACCCTTTATTTCAAAGTGTACTAATTCATCTTTGAAAATAGTTACAGGAATTTTATTTCTTAACAAAATTATTTGGCCACTCACAGGCTTTATGGATTCAAGAACTTTTTCTATTTCCTTATCTTCCTTAAGAGGTTCAAATCTTGCGATTGCGCGTGAAATTCCGATCTTTTTTAGTTCTTGGTTTATGATCTCCACAAAATTGTGTACTTCATCCTCGTAAATGTTGAGCCTCTGTGCTAATTCTTGAACGGAGAAGGGTTTCAACTCCCCTGCAAGTAATTTAAAAAGTCTAAGGCATTTTTCACCGTAATTTTTTACATTCAGGAGCGTAGTTTCTATCTTTGACAATAAATCATTATCGATACATGAAGTAACTTCTCCATAAATGCTAATCTCTCTTCCTCTCAAAGTTTCAATGAAAAAATCATAGTCGATGACGCGTAGCTTCCCATCAATTGATGCAGCACTGAAAAGTTCGATCAATAACTGAATCATAGGTCTAAGATTCCTTTGAGAGATCGTACATATTCCATTAAGTATTCCTGAGCTTTTTACTGGGAAGGTTTTCGGAATCTTTCCATCGTAGCAATAATTTATGAGGTCTATAAGGAATTTTAATGATTCTTCTCTGCTTATTTGTGGCAGCTCTATAACGCTTGGACCTATTCTAGAAGATATAGACCCAAATATTTCTTTAAGATTTACATCCTCTTTTAATCGATTGTAGGCATATGGAGTGCAAGCTATTATAAAATGAACGCAACCTTCAAATTTGCCGCCCTTATGTATTACTCGAAGTTGGCCATTAATTAGCTCCTTAATCCCGGATAAGAATTTCTTTTGAATGTCTAATGGCTGCAACAGTATTTCTTCAAATTCATCAATAAAAATATACATCCTTCTTCTTTTTTTACTCTTGGGAGAACTCAAATGATTCTCTAAGGTTTTCTTTATATATGATAAAACATCTTCAAATTGCGTTTCCTTTGGGAACAAAGAATAATCTTCGTCTTTAGCTTTTAATTCATCTTTGATGCTATAAAAAATAGTTGCTAAAAGTGTCACGCTCTCTGGAGGATTTGTTGGAAATAGCGTACTTGCTTTCGAAAGTTTGTTCACTATTGTTGATGTAGAAACCAAATAAGCAATATCTCCCTTTTTCTCTACTTCCGGTTTGATATATCTTTCAAAGGCGTCTGTTTTTCCTTCGCCCCATTCAGCTTTAATTAATGCAACTGTTAAAAATTGCGCTTCTCTAGTCCTCTTAAGGAAATTCTTAAGATTTCTTTCTACTGGCTCTCTACTTGGAATTTTAGCAAATTTAAATCCTGTAAATGTTGCTGCGTGTGGATCAAGAAGTCTCTTATATTTCTCAGTAGTTTCTTCTGCTAAACTCACTCCGCAAGCCTCCTCAATGCGCCTAACACATCTGTTTTTCCAGATGTATGTGGGACTTCTCTTGTTGGAACTTTTATTACAAGGGGGAAAGGAACAACGCTCATTTGACCAGTAACAATAACCTCGCCTAATTCTAAGGTTGTTAGTCTTCTTTCAAGGTCTTTGGGAAGACCTCCGCTAACCTTCTTAACAAAGGATACATCTTCAGGAGAAATTCTATGGATGAAGAAAGTATTACACATTGATAGAACTATAGGATCTATAAAGGAAGGGCGCTGTGATACGAGGCATAAACTTAAACCGAATTTCCGTCCTTGAGTTGAAATCAACGCTAGCTTTTCACGGGCTAAACTATACCCAACATTATAAGTAGATAAATTGGGGCAATAATTTTGTGCTTCCTCAATTATAAATAGCAGATATCGTTCTTCTTGTTTAAGTTTATATTCTGTGAATCTTTGATAGAGGATAGATGAAATGTATGAGATAACAAGTTGTTTTAATGAAAGGGGAACGCCAGGAGCACCATCTGCAGAAAAGTCGAAAATTGCTATTCCTCGACTTTTGGTAAGGTCATCGACAAATTTCTTTTCTAAACGTGGGCTTTCTGAAAGCAAATTGTATTGCCTTTCAATTTCCATGAATTTGTTGAGACCCCTTCTAATAGCTGCAGCTGTTGCTGAATGTATATCTCCTGCACTTCGTAATTCTTCTAAACGTTGTAAGGATCGCCGGAAGATTTCATCATCGAGAAAAATTGATTGAAAGTCATTTTCTATAATATCCCCCCTTTGATCCATGTAGTGAATCAGAGATTCGATTCCCGCTACTTGTAGCTCGTTTTTTTCTCCTCCACTGTAATACTGAACAATTAATTCTGCTAGATCTCGTAAAGTTAAATTGTTAAGGTTGATCGCTATGGGTTTTGTATTTGCTCGGTGCATTCGCATTTCAGGTGAATTTGGAAACACGTATCGAGTGACAACAGGACATGCACCAAAATGTCCATTCTTATTACAATATTCAAAGTAATCAATATAATCTGCGTTTGCATCAATAATTAGCATAGGCAAAGACAGTTGAGTGTTTTCGCCAGCATTAATTCTAACTAGTTTTTCTATTAAAGCTCCAACATCATATGATTTTCCGCTTCCTGTAACGCCAAATACTGCACAATGCATAGGAATTCCTTCAATGTCAAGCGGAATTGGAGCATTATTGTAGCCTAATAGGCTTCCATACCAGATTATTCCTGGAGAGTCGAATTTTTTGCCAAAGATATCTTCTGGAGCTTTCGAAACATCAATCTCGAAAACTTTGTCGCCAGCATATGGCGGCACTGATATTTCTCTTAATTTTGGAATTTCTCCTAAAAGTTCTAGTTCGCAAAGCTCGTATTTTCTTGCCAAATTTTCCGGGACGTCCCATTGTTTTCGCCTTGCTTCCGTCCAAGCGTCACCAGGTAAATAGAACTCATTCTGCGGAATAATGCTAGTTACTCTAGCTAATATTCTTCGGTCTCTATGAGTTTCTATCTGAAGAAACATGCCTTCTCTTATTCTGCCCCTCTCAGCGTGCTCAAATAGTTGACAGATAGCATTTTTTGTTGATGCGCCAGAAAGTACTACGCCGACGGGTGTTCTTTGTTCCATGTTTTCATTTACCCCATCTTTATTTTTATTATACTGTCAAATGGATCAGGACTAGCTGCTCGGGTTATAATTTCTTCATACAACACGTCTGCACATCCTTTTCTTATTGTACATTTGTTATGCGCCAAAATAACAGGTAGTGGAATATTATATCCAGGGCAGGACCAGGCAATAACTGTTTTCACGGCTTCCTCTACTAAAGGTTTAGACTCAGAGAAGTCTATTTTTTGAGGTATATCTAACCTAATAGGTCTAGAAACTGGATCTTTTTGCATAAAAACCGAGAATATTCTTACTCCATTTTTTAGATAAGATTGGTGAACTTCATCTTCGTTACTAATTTCTGCGGGCGTTGTCATCAAAACTCCCTTTTTTCCTTCGAAATACGACTTCGTAAAAATGTAGTTGACCAGATGCACATCAGAAATAAATTGGTTTAATCTGTCCCTTTCAGTTTCATCTTTTAGAATGTTATTGTTAACATAATTAATGTAAGGTTTCCCATAGGGTCTCTTCACGCATCCTATAACTAAAGCATTTTTTTCGATACATCGTAAGATAGCATCACATCTGCGTTTTACATATTTGCTCTCAGAGAAAAATGGAGGATCAGCTATTGGGCCATCTATGAATATGACATTTCTTCTGCTTTTGTCAAGTTTTGATGCGCATTCGTTGATTGCCTTGGTCTCAACATCCAGCATCTGAATGGATGCTTCTCCTTGAACATTAGGATGCTCATTCTCGTTGATGTCCTCTATCCCGGCGGTTACATACGCAACTGGTTGACTTTTTATTCCTTCTTCAAAAACTATGATGGCACAGCTTATAGGAACATACCATATGCCTGCGACGCCACCAACACACTGAAAACTTCCATCTATACCAATTGCGCAACCACTGTTATATTCTGGGAATTCATCGTCTCTGATGGAAATTTCGTCAATCAAATTTTCTCTTTCAAAGATAATTTTTACATCGTCAATCAATCTCTTGAACTTTTTCATTCGTCTTTTAACAAGATCTCCCTTTTTTAATGCACTTTTAACTAGTTCCCGCAAAGTTTCAGGTTCGGTTTTATTAAACTCATACTTTTTTAATCGTTCATAAATATCCTCATGACTCAAGTCAACGGACCTATTATTTACTATCCCATCGTTTTTTATCAGTTTTACTGTTTCTCTGTAAGTTTTTGAAAGTTTAAGTAATGTTTCAAGTTTATTAATAATATTTGTTGATTCGTTGAAGCTGTTTATATGACTTTAACATAAAAAAGGTGTTGTGATTAATAGAAATGCAAGCAAGTAATCAACAGATTCTATGGCTAAACTTACCTTCCGAAATTTTTGTCGAAAATTTTATGAATTTACGTCAATAATTACCTAATTCGATTAGGAGAGTATGAGAAGTGAGAATTCTCTCGATGAAAAGGGGATTCGTGACGAACTCGTCATCTGATAACTTCTGGTTTATAGTTCTAGAAAAGAACCGAAATGCACGTGATGACATGGCTTATCAAATCTCTAATAAGCGGGGGATGTGGGTTGAAACCGCTAAAAGTGCCATCAAACTGGCGCTGGATAATGCGTTGTGCGTGCCAGATTTTTTCTTGGAATTTTTTGATTTTTCTTATGTTCCAATGTATGGTCTTGATCTGGAGAAACTCGTTGAAGCAGATGACGAGACAGTTTCTCTTTTGATTGAAGAGGTTAATAAAGCTGTGAGTCATCTCCGCGAGAAGTGCAGAGATGAAGAAGAGCTTACCAAAGTGAAACTAGATATTGCCAAGTTTAAGGGAATTATAACGCCACCGAGAAGAATTAGAAAACCTATCATGGAATATGTTAAGAAAACATATTTGCATCTGTTAAAAATAGCTGAAAAAGTCAATGATACGGATCTTGAAAAGTTGATCAGTCGAATTGTTGCGCTGGCAAAGATAGGTCTTTTCCGAATCGAAAAGGGTGCACTAACATATGCGCTTGTTTCATTTATAAACGATACCATTAAAAAGGATAAAATGAAGATAACGATAACTTATACCCAAGTTCCTCAAGGCGAATATCCTTGGCACTCAATAGGAGGTCGCATTATTGAAAAAGAGAACGAATGGAGTTTCTTTGTGTATAACGATGTGGTCGAAGGAATTCAAAAAATTCTTGAGTCGAAAAATTGCGAGCTTATATTGGGAATAGATGCAGATTACCTTCTTATCTGGGACACTTGGGGAGCTTGGTATAAACCGTTGCTTGCAGATCTTGAAGATACTGAAAGTTTTGCAGTTGCTCATTATCGTGGTACTTGGTTCCCTATAAGTGAGCTAATAAAGTTTCTTGATGAACATGGATTAAAACAACGAATTCTGGAGTCTGCTAAAAGGAGGAAGCAGAAAGGGGATGCTCTTGCCCGTATTGTTATCTTCATATTGAAGATAAAAAACTATAGTGTAGGTGATGAGTGTATTACCGCTTACGAATATACTGATTGGGATGTTACCCCTGCTCGCGGCTGGTATGTGGCTGAGGAATGATCATTCTCAGAAATGAAGCTCACGGAGGCACAGTTTTTGATACGTCCAACGGCACATTGGTACGATTAGATAATGAAGGTTTTCTCGCTGTCCTAAAATATTGTTGGGGCCTAAAATTAAACCAGCAAGAAAGAGAGATAATAAACGAGATTAACAGAAAAGTACCTATTCAATGTTCAGTAAAGTTTATTCGTCTATCAAAAGTGAATACAAGGAAGGAAGGCCTTCTAGTAACAAATGGACCTGAGCTTATTGATTTTCAAATAACCTATAAATGTAATTCAAACTGTCCGCATTGCTATGTTAACGCTCAACCTAATGGTATAACGGTAAGTCTACGACGTGCTATACATGCCCTAAATGAATTTTATAAATGTCGAGTTTTACAAGTCGCTTTTGGCGGCGGGGAACCCACATTACATCCATCTCTGCCAACAATACTAAAGGAAACATACGATAGAGGAATAGTCCCAAATCTCACGAGTAATGGGAAAGATATTTCCAATAAAGTTATCGACGCAATCATCAAGTATTGCGGAGCTGTAGCTTTTAGTATTGAGGACATTGGCATAGGCTTTGCAAATAGGAGAGGCTACGATATAAAAAAACTATTTCGTTTGGCTGACCTATTAATAAAAGTAGGTGTTAATGTCGCATTTCACATTCTCGTCTCGAGAAGCAATATTGAAAAATTGCCACAAATCGTCACAAAACTATTAGACCTTAAACCGTATGCAATAGTTTTACTAACATATAAGCCTGTAGGGAGAGGG
>Ga0180301_10004069_pt1 | contig 11307 bp, 13 predicted proteins | sample GuaBasSediGuay16_FD_121797 | JGI IMG/M metagenome (GOLD analysis project Ga0180301, IMG submission 121797) | Subseafloor sediment microbial communities from Guaymas Basin, Gulf of California, Mexico - Guay16, Core 4569-2, 12-15 cm | ecosystem: Environmental > Aquatic > Marine > Hydrothermal... | reverse complement strand
ATTTAATGCTGGAAGATCAGCCCAGACAATATTTAATATGCTTGCTAGAATTATTATCAAAATTCTTTCAGCCCTCTCTATTATGCCTATTGACTCCATCGGTATGCCAGCGGCTTCAGATCTAGCTCTAGCATAGCTCGTTAGTAATGAGCCTATCAGGGCTAGGAGCCCCCAAGGAAGGTCGCATAAACCGCCGAGGATTAGACCTAAAAGAACTGCTACATCAACGTATCTATCAAGCAACGAATCTAAGAAACCCCCTAAAAGTGTTGTCTCACCATATAGTCTGGCTAAAGCCCCATCTAAGGCGTCGCAGAAACCGGAGAGAAATAGGGAGAGGACTGCTATAAATAGATACGCTTTATGGATGCTTGGATAGGTTTGAAGTGCGCCGGCGATCCAGTAGGCTAAGCCGGAGAAAACGCCGAAGGCAACGCCTAGGCCGCTCACCATGTTAGGTTTGAAACCAATCTTATGCATTATTTTAGCTTCGGTGGAGATCCACTCTTGAACTTTATCTTTAAGTTTAGTTAACATCTTGGGGTTAGCCTTAACTCAAATTTATTTTCTTGAGTATAGTAGTTTGGCTATGTTTTTATTTCTTTCAACTCTGAAGTAGTTTGCCACGTTCATACATTTGGTTCTAAGCAGAAGTAAATGCGGTGTTTTTAGATCAATTTCGGTTAAGGTTTCAGCGTTTCCCATTCCCTTCGCCACAACGAAGTCTGCGGAGTTATAAATTTTCAAGAATTCTGGACTGCACTCTGAAGGTATAAGCCCCATCATGTCTGTTCCTGTCGTAACTACTTTATCAGCCACTTTATCCATTCCGACGAAGAGCGCATCCTCCATAGTTGCGTCATTATAGACTGGTTCCCCCTTCACTGCAACAACCACTTTTCCACCGAATCTCTTCAGTTCTCTAACCAGCATTTTATCGAAAGCTATTTCACCAGCATTATCCGTCAAATACACTATTAAACGCGATTTCCTCGCTATATTGAAAGCTTCAGATATATCGTCTATGGCGAGATTCCGCTCAGCCTCAAGAATGAGCCTCTTAAGATCCCCAAAATTAAATGAATGCCCAGGAATGTTGAATTCTATAATGTTGCCTACAATCGCGCATAGACAGGCTCTTCTAAATCTTGCCTCTTCTTCCCTTTCAGCCTCAAGGATTTCCTCAGCGAATGGGAGCACTTTCATGGCTTCTTGATTGCTTAATCTCTTCTTTTCCGCATAGGGATCTGGGTTTCCAGTTACATGCTTAACTATTCGATCACGCATTGTACCCAGTACCGCTGGAATCGCTTCCGGACGGAAGTTCTCAGCTAGCATTTTGAAGAGCTGACTTATAGCCTTAAATCTTAATTCTAAATCCTCTGTTGCTTCAAGCGCTTCCATGTAGCCTCTCTGAAATATGCAAAGCGCGCAGTCTACTCCAACTTTCAAATGGTTCAGCTGCTCCTCTGGTTTTCTCTTCTTGATGTCTAGGGTTGCGTTTTAAGTACGGCCTCCGCAAATTCAAGCATAACCTTATAGGGATCTTTAGCCTTCACTATGCCGCTCGCGACAAGAACGCCCTTTGTTCCAAGCTTTATGGCGGCTGCGACATCCTCGCCATTAGTTATCCCGGCTCCGCATAAAACTATGACCTCTGGATCTATTTTCTTAACTGCTTCAACCGTGCTGGTAACGACTTCAGGCTTAGCTTTCGAGACGGGTATGCCCGTGCCTATTAGCTCTGGAGGTTCAACGGCGATCATGTTGGGTTTAAGGGCTGCAGCTGAGGCGCTTACCGACGTATTGTTTGTGCATACAACCGATATTAAATCGACTTCACGCGCTCTTGTTATTGCAGCATCTATATCGGCTAGCTTAAGCCGCCTTTCAGAGTGGTTGATTAATGTTCCAACCGCACCAGCGTGCTTCACTGATTCAGGCAATACATGACCCGTAAAGCTCCCATATTTGATTGGGTCTATATGTTGGGCAAATACTGGTATGCTAACCTTTTTGGCTATTACGGCTATGTCAGCGAATTGTGGAGCTACGCCTATACATACGCTGGTTTCAGCACTTGCCTTTTCAGCCATTTCAGCCAATTTAACAGCGTTTTCGCCAGTGGCCTCCGCATAGGTTTTGAAGTTCACAAGGATAATTGGGGTTTTAACTTCATTCAACCTCAACATCTCTCCTTAAGCATATTCTTAAAAATTTATTTGCTTAATCACCCTTTTAACCTTAATTAAAGTTATTGTTAACAATTTACATTCAAAAATACGATAAGACTAATTTCTCCTTTTCTCTAAAAAGTAGGAATAGGAAAATGAATAATATCCAATAGGAAAAGGTGCTAACCGTAGAAAGGTAATTTATCACGCGGTATCTCTCGCATATGTTGTTCAGCTGCTTTCTTTGCGTCCTCCAATAGGCTATCAAATGTTTCATCTAATTCAGATATGTAAGATTCAAGAGCCTCAATATAGAGTAATAGAACTCCAATCAAATCGTTTACGCTATTACTGTAATCTAAAACTGTGCTTAAGAAATCTATGTCTGTTTTACTTTTATTCTTTGAGTCCATTTCCTTTTTAAGTTCTTCAAGCATTTTATAGAAGCATTTTTCCTCCACCTTAAATAAGTCTGATTTGAGATTCACGTAAGCTTTCAAGCTTTCTAAAGTTTTCTTTATAGATTTCCTTCCAATTGGTTCAGCCAAGACGACAACCCTTCCTTAGGTTATTTAATTTAAGAAGTTTCTAAGAAGTCTGAAGTTATAATACTTGTTAATAGCCTCGTGTATTTCTGGAAGTTTTTTACATAATGATGGGTCAGCAATAAGATTGAAAATGTGGCATTTTCTGTGATGAATGTTGAGAGCTAAACCCATACAACTTTTAAATGAAGAGTATTTTACTTCACTTAGGTCATGATTAAATGGAAAACTGGGAGAATTCCATAATGGTCTATAACCCTAGAGAGAAACCTCCTAAAAGAAGAAGAGTTTATCCGGAAACCCCATTGGTTGGTGTTGGGGCAATCGTTCAAAAGGGTAATCGCATTCTATTGATCAGGAGGGCGAATGAGCCTGGAAGGGGACTCTGGTCCATACCTGGCGGCCTCGTCGAGGTTGGTGAGTCCCTCAGGGAAGCTGCGAAGCGGGAGGTCGAAGAGGAGACGGGTATAGAAGTTGAAATAGGTGATCTCTTAGATGTCATGGAGAATATTATACGTGACGAGAATGGCAGAGTAAGATTCCATTATGTGCTTATAGACTTTAGGGCTAGACCCATTTCAGAAGATATGGAATTGTCCCCTTCTTCTGAAGCCTTAGAGGCCCGCTGGTTTACTCCCGAAGAGATGAAGAATATACCTCTAACACGAACTGTTAGAAAACTGCTCAAAAAGATGGGCATAGAGGTGTAGCTAATAAAGATCAGCGTCACTACATGAACTGTTCAAGTCTCGTTAATCCTATTATCTCATCAAATTCTAGGTTTAACGCATCCAATATTTGATCGAACGTTGATCTCAGATAACTGACATATTTATCAACGTCTATCTCATTAGATGTGGCTAGCTGAACAGGCTTCACAAATGGTTCCTTAATAATCTTCACAAACCTTATCGTGTCTCCAGCTTTTATTTCAACGCCCTTAGCCTGAAGAATGAAGGCGGCTTTTACATGTTGCGGCGTGGTTTTATTATATGCTTTCGGAACTTTTCCAAGTACAACCTCAAATGCTAAATCATTTATGTCTTCCCATTCCCGATTCTTAAGCTTCATGTAGCATTCGCGGATGGTTTTCCTAATATCCTCCTTTGCAAGTTCGAATTCTGCAGGTGTCTTCACGCGGCTTAATATATTCTCGATTTTGTCAAAGTATTTCTTTATGAAGGGAGGTATGTGCCTTTTCTTGCCGGTGAGCCCCTTAACGTCAACCGTTCCATCTTCGAGGACACCCAAATAATTCTTTTTTCTGGAGCTCAGAACAGCATATCGGTAATACTTGTCGACGTCAAGTTCCATTCCTAAAGCTTTTTCAGCCCATTCAGCTAGAATCTTAATTTGCTTTGGGCTCGGGTTCTTGAGGAATAGGCTGTCTGTGTCCCCATATATTACTTCAATCCCTAGTTCACGGGCTTTATTGATCGTCTGCGTGATTATGTTTCTCCCTATTGCTGCTGTGGCTTCAGCTGCCGGCGGACAATAAAGGTCAAATACCTCGGCTCCAAACACTCCGTAGGATGCATTTAAAATAACCTTCAGAGCGCTCTGTATCACATTATACCAGCTTCGCTGCTCACTTGGAAGGGTTTTATCCTTCGCCTTAGGCTTATACCATTTAACCCTTAAGTCTCTGAGTGAGCCTATGAGGGCGCTCTCGAGGGCTCTATGCTTCTTGCATATCCAATGTGGGGTCTCGGGAACCACATTATCTTTACATTCCTCATGGACGCAGCGGACTGTCTGATAGCCTAGGTTATAGACTTTTATTATGGATGGATATAGGCTTTGGAAGTCCATTACAGCTACGTTGAAGTGTACGCCCGGCGTTGGATTAACAACTATGGCGCCCATATATTTCTTGCCTTTAATTATAGCTTTGGTTGCAGTCGTCCCTCTAGCCGCAATTATGTCATCGCTGTTTGGTATGAGCATGTTTTTTCTGCGGTGTTCATACTGCATGAAGCTTCGAATCCATCTGGAAACTCCCTGTCGGCTAACATCCTCCATGGGCATTCGGCTTATTCTCGTTAAAACTATTAGGAGCTTCATCACTAGATTGTCATTGTAGGATGTTAGCTCGAAGGTTATCTCAGAGTCGTTTAGGCAGTATTTTGCAAGTTCGCTGTAAGAGAGTTCTGATATGGGTTTTGCAAGTTCAATTTTGGATTTGCCAAGTAATGCTCGGGCAACCTCATCTAGAGTTACGTTCCTATATTTCTGTGCAAAAGCATAGATTTGGATTGACTTATTAAGGAAGAATCTGTAAAGATCTATGTGAACGCCATACTTTAGTAAGCAGATTCTCTGACCTCTTTCTATCGGAATCTCATTTTTCCTGAAGCCTAATTTTTTAGCCCTATGATAAAGGTAGTTAAGATCGAAGTCGTCCCCATTAAATGTTATAACAAACGGGTAATCATTTAATGCGTTAAATATCGACTGTATTAATTCTCTTTCAGAAGCATAGAATTCAACGGATACATCGCTTGGAAGGTTCATGTCCCCTTCTTCAATACCCTCGCGCCTTAGAAGCAAAACCCTCTTTCTTCCATCTGAGCCGACGAGTGAAGCGCATATCACTGGCTGGGAAGCCTCTTCTGGATTTGGAATTCTAGTTGCAACCGGCGAGTAGACCTCTATGTCTAGGGCTACGCGCCTCATCTTCGGAGCAGGATACTCAAGGAGTCTAGCCCAGAAATCTAGGTATGGGGAGAAGTCTTCAGGCTCGTCTTTAAAGAGGTTTTTAAGGTTTTCCTTAACGTTTTTCTCGGTTTTTTCATCAATATATGGGATTAATTTTCCGCCTTCAATCTTGTAGGGCATCCCCGGCAGAAGTTCCCGATCATAAATGTAACATTGGTAGTATTTGATTGCGGCTTCCCAAACCTTCGCTTGCTTTTCCTTTCCAAAAATTAGCGAGTATTCTTCCGGTATTACGTCTCTCAAGGAACCCCTCCGTCCGCCGATGGCTAGCGGGTCTTTGGCAATAACCTTTGTCACCTTAATCTTTCGATCATATAAGGCATCATATTTTTCAATAACCTCGAAGTGATCGAAACCCGGGTGATTAATAACCCTATCAAGTTTTTCAAGTTCCTCTGGCGGAATATTTGTGAGAAGATAGGGTCTATGTCCAGTATTATCATACCAGAAATATATGCGCTGGGATATGGGCTCATAGAGTTTTATGTAAGCTAAGCCTTTTTTCCCATCGTATCCAGCAGAAACAAAATATGAGGGTGGTAGGTTCTCAGGAGTGGTTCTCTCTTCAGTTTGCTCCTGCTCTGCCGGAACTTTTTCAAATTTTCTTTTTTCCTTGTTTTTAGATGGTGTCTCCTCCGTAACCTTAGGTTTTTCTTCATCCGGGGATTTATAGAAATCCATTAGGCTTTTCTGCGGCATTCTTCTACCTATCCAAAATATTATTTGGTTTGCGTAGATTTAAAATTTCTGAAGTGCATATACTTTTAAGCATTGTTAGGTATTGAATAAATTTGATTGTAGTTGGTGTTTGAATGCTAAACTGGGCGGCTGTTTGGGAGGATTTATCATGGCTTGAGCAGTTTGATGCTTGGTTAAAAAATATTGCCATGCAGTATGGTTATCTAGGAATTTTTGTTGCGAGTTTCATAGGAGCCATGTCCATAATTATTCCAATTCCATACACGGTGCTGATTTTTCTGATGGGAAAAATATTAAATCCAATTTTAGTGGCTTTCTCAGCGGGGGCTGGAGCCGCTTTAGGCGAGTTTTTCGGGTACTTGATGGGATATTACGGTAGGGCAGTTATAAGTGAGGAGAGGAAAAAGAAGGTTGATTACGTATTAAAAGTTTTTAGCCGTTATGGCGCTTTAACCATATTTATTTTCGCTCTAACGCCTCTCCCAGATGATCTGCTCTTTATCCCCCTCGGAATAATGCGTTACAGTTTCATTAAGGCTTTCATACCATGTCTGCTTGGAAAAATAGTTATGAGCCTCATATTGGCTTATGGCGGGGCCATGTCCATAGGCTTCATAGAGGATCTCTTTGGCGGCGAAGAGGGAAGCGTATGGATGATGATTATATCAGCGATTCTCCTATTTGCTGTAATAGTAATAATGTTGAAGGTAGATTGGGAAAAACTTCTGCCAATGGAAGAAAAGAAAGAAAAATAAATCAGCATTATGAAATTCACCTAAAATTTTCCTGCTAAAAGCTTTAAAAGAGTTCAACAGAAAATTTAAATTTTAAATAAGGCAGAAAATAACTTCTGTCTTCAGAACGCGATTTATTTTGCGTTCTAAGAAACATCTTCTTTAAAACGTAATAATGGCGAGTTGAGCGGAATTAGGAAATTTTTAATGGTGCTAGTAGTAGAGTCACTAGTTCTCTTAGTGGCTGTCGGTTTGTACGGGATTATTGGGGAAAGCAACATCATAAATAACGTTTACGATAGGATTAGTGTGGATATTTATGTATCCAAAGTGTCGGGCTTAACGGAGCTAACATACGGAAATATTATGCTGACAAAGAGATAAGGGCTTTAGGTTTGGATGAACGCGGTTTAGGATTATATTGGTGGAATGGGACAGCATGGGTCAGATGCTCAGATACTGGTGTAGATGAAGTTGAAAACTACGTCTGGGCTAGAATAAGCGCGACTACCTAGCCTTGCAGATTTAACGGGAACGCCATTTGGAATGGCAAGCAAGCTTCCGGTTGGAGGCATAATAGTGCCCATTGAAGTTTCAGCTCCGCCCGCTTCATTATACTTTGTAACGTTGATTTTTTATGGTGATTGTAGCAATAAACTGGCGAAAATATTGAAGAGGGAGCCCCTCAAAGTATAAAATATAACCCACTCTTATTTTTTATAAGTTAAGTCGATTATAAAAAAGCAAGAGAAGAATTTCTTAGAAGAATAAGCTACTATAACTTCAAGAATTCTTTCATCAAATTAATTATTGTGTTATATTCTCTGGGACACGCTTCTCTCGTGTAATCTTACGGCTATATAAAAGAAGGAGAATGTAAACGCTAGAAGTGCAGCTAAATCTAGAAGTGGCGGGAGTTGGCTGATTCCCTGCGTTGAGGCCCTCACTAAGTCTACGAAGTATGTTAGAGGAGAAAGATGGGCGATAATCCTCCCCCACAGAGGCATATTCTCGAGTGGAATGAAGATGCCGCTTACGAAGATGAGTGGAAACTTGATGAGCGAAGAGAGCATCATAACCGTTGCCGGGGTATCTGAGGGAGGAGCTGATAGAAGAGCGCCTAGAGAGGAAAAGCAGAAAGAGGATAGTATGATGCTAAATAGTACAATTGGAAGGTTAGCCATGGAAACCCCAACTAATAAGCTAATTGCGGTTAGAATGATCGATATAAACAAACCGAAGATTGCGGAGGCCAGTATATCCCCAAAAATTATTGTTGTAACGGTTACAGGCGCAGAAGCTAACCGCTCAAAAGTTCTCATACGCGTTTCCCATGGCGCGATAACTGGAACAACTGATGTTGAGGTGAAGAAAAGGGTCATGCCCAGCATACCCGGGATCAGAAAGCTCAGAGGGAGCTCTCGCCCAATTGAGAAGGCTAAGAACAGAAAGAGGGGAAGTAGAAGGCCGAATATTATTACAGGTCCCTTAAAATAGTATATGCGCATATCTTTTTTACATATGGCAAATGCCCTTCTGAATTGGTCAAGAACGAAGCTTCCGGAATAACTCCTCATTAATTTTTATCCCCCGTTATCCTAAGAAATACATCTTCAAGTTTAGGAGCTAAAACCTGAAGCCAAGTAAGCTTCAGATTCCTCCGCTTTCCATAATCAATAATCTTCTCAATCAGATCGAAAGGCGAATTTGTATACAACCGGAATATCCTACCGACCCTTCTAACCTCATTAACATATGGAAGACCTAATAGATCTTTAACGCTAAGAGGTTTATTAAAAGATACTTCGACGCACTGAATTTCCCTCATTATTCTCCTCAGCATTTCAGGCGTGTCAATCGCAGCTATTTTTCCATGGTTAATTATTGCTATTCTGTCGCAGAGTTGATCCGCCTCCTCCATGTTATGCGTCGTTAAGAATATAGTTACACCCTTCTCTTCATTCAAGCTTCTGAGGATCCTGCGTATAGCATGAGCGCTTTGGACATCCAGTCCCACGGTAGGTTCATCTAGGAAAAGTATTTCAGGATCATTTAGCAGAGCCATGCAAAGCAGGAGCCTCTGTCTCATCCCTTTAGACAGCTTTTTAGCCTTCATGTTTCGCTTTTTATGGAGATCTAGCTCGCGGAGAAGCATTTCAGCTCTTTTCTGTCTAAGATTTTTAGGCACCCCATAAAGTTCACCCATAAACATGAGGTTCTGCCAAACTGTTAGATCAATATACACATTAGCCATTTCAGGAACTATCCCCATAATCTGCCTAGCCTTAACTTTATCCCTTCCCATATCGTAGCCCATAACGGAAACCGCTCCCTCATCCGGCTTGAGTATCCCGGTGAGAATTCTTATTGTGGTAGTTTTACCAGCGCCGTTTGGACCCAGAAAACCAAAGAATTCACCCCTCTTAACTTTGAAGCTTATGTGGTCAACAGCTATAAGGCTACCGTATCTCTTCGTTAAATTTGAAACAACTACTGCATAATCCATAAAGAGCCCCCAAAATTAAGTTTCCTCAGAAGCGTCAAGAAGATTGATTCTTATCTCCTTAGTTTTCAACCTCCAAACCTTCTCTGGGGCTCCACCCCCAACCTCACGGTACATAGCTAGCTCGATAATGCCTGCCTCCTCGAGTTCAGAGAGATGATAATAAAGCCCTGACCTCGAAAGTTCCTCCCCAGACCTCTTTAGCTCCTCAAAAATTTCCCCAGTGCTTTTCTCACAGTTCCCAATTATATTTATTATCGTCCATCTCACCGGGCAATGGAGGGCCCTAACATATTTCTGAAATTTAACGAAAACCCTTGAACCCTTATCCAAACAATCTTGGGTGCACATTGTTACTCAACAAGTGATCTCCAATATTATTTGCAATATTATAAATTTTTTAATAATATAAATTTTTAATAATTCGAAATGACACAAAATAAATTTAAGACAACTAACAGTATTAATTTTATTGTATTAAAAAGTAGATGGAGGTTTTAAAAGCGGTTTCCTCGAAGCCTTCATTTAAGGAGTTACTTGAGAGAGGAGAGGTTGTTGAAGTCACTTCTATTGGAACAATCTGCGGCCTAGATAAATATGAATACTGCGTAAGGAATAGATGTGAATACTGGGATAAGGAAAAGCGTCGGTGTACAATATTCGTTTGGGTTAGCCTCATGTATGAGGGGAAATATCATACCCTAGTCATGCGAAGAGAGAAGGCAAAAGAGAATGTGAAAATCGCCAGATTCCTAAAATAGGGCTCGCATTCTTTATTTTTCCACTAAATGGTGGATGAATCCATTCTTTGATTGGATCTGGAGGTTGAGCATTATAGTGATTATAAAAAAGCAGCGTCCTATCCGATTTAGCAGATTTCACTTCTCCATGAAATAATTGGATTTTTCCATTTTTCTCTTGGATTACCCTTGGTTTCCAGTCAATCTTCTCCATTAGCTCCCTAACTTTCTCGGCGCACTCCTTTATCCCCCGTTGCGGATATGCCGGGCTTTCTAATTAGCTCAGCGAGCTTCTCTACGAATCTCCCCGAGTTCATCTCTATATAAGAGAGATTTCCTCCATAAGGTTCATTTCATCTCACTGATCTAGAGAGATCTATCGGTTTCATAAAAATTTCTTTTTTCTAGGTGAAAAATCAGAGGATATTTCTCTACTATGTAGGATCAGGAATATTATGGGTTTAAAATGTGGGAGTTAGAGTGGCAAAAACCGAAGGAAATGACTTGTATTTCGATTTCATCTTTTTCTCTAAACTTATGTAAATAGGCCAGCGATTGACTTAACGTGGTTGCTTAATGGTTTAAGGTTTACAGTGAAGCGACGTACAGATTTATCGGGATCTCTTTACTCCCCTAAGTTTACTTTTCTGGCTTTCTTATGGTTTTTGCTTTTCCTCCGGGAGGCCATTCTGTTATTGTGTATTCTAGGATTTTATTTGTTTTATGTAGGTCTTCAATTTTTCTGAGGATTGGCTGAATGACTTTTTGCGCATCTTCATTTTTTCCGCAATTTAGGACTAGTGAAATGTTAAGTGTATATTTATTTAGTATGTCCATTTTTATACACGCATGCATTATTGTTTTGACCAATTTATTTTCTGGAGCAATTTATTTTTAAATTTAACTTTATTTCTGGGATTATGTAAAGTTTGGAAAAGGAATCATGAATCTAAATTGTTATGGTGAAAAGTTTCCCTTTATTAAATTACCCTTCAGCTGCTCTCCCAAAATAGATATGCCTTTGTTTGCATTAGGATTCCGCAGACTTTGATTAGCTGCGCTATTTTTTCAAGGTTTGCTTCTTTTATTTTTTGTTTGTATTCTGTTGTTTTTCCTCCATAGAGTTTTCCGCATGCAAGTTCCTTTTTAAAGCGGATGTGCGGGTTTTCTGCGAATGCGTTTTTTATTCGGTTT
>Ga0180301_10004068_pt1 | contig 11307 bp, 6 predicted proteins | sample GuaBasSediGuay16_FD_121797 | JGI IMG/M metagenome (GOLD analysis project Ga0180301, IMG submission 121797) | Subseafloor sediment microbial communities from Guaymas Basin, Gulf of California, Mexico - Guay16, Core 4569-2, 12-15 cm | ecosystem: Environmental > Aquatic > Marine > Hydrothermal... | reverse complement strand
CTTTCGTTTCATACTTCAATCCGTGTTTTCAATTTTACCGATACCACTTCTTCCAGAGGCCTTTGGGTTCCAATTTTGCCACTGGATCTTCATCCTATTGAACCGGGTGGACATGATGGTACAGGGATTAGTATAATCAGAGACATTGCAACTATTCCGGGTGCGGACTACACGGACCCTGAAACACCCTTTTACACTTCTAGAAATAGTGATAGTACAGGTACCATAGGTGGGGGCATTGCCGTGTGGAAAGGGGGTACAGAGAATAGTCCAAAGGATTATTCAGGACAAAGGGTTACGGATCTTGCTTCTGATCTGGCCTTTCTATCGTGGACGCCTTACGGTATAGCGGCCGACAGGTCCGGGAATCTATATGTTTGTGGAACGGACACAAATAGAAGATGGGTTAAGGTATTTTCAATAGTTGGTACGTTTGCAATGGAAATAGAGGAGTTCCCATGTAAATATAGTAAGTCGACTCCTGTTAGTGATGGAGCACCGATTCTTGCTCCAGCAGATATTGCGTTGAATGATGCAGAAAATATTGCGTATGTTATTGATTATGAAGCGAAAAAGGCTTTTATCTTTACAAAGGGGGATGTAGGCATTGATTTGAACGACACTAATTTTGACCATACCTTCAAGTTGTTTCCCAATTATCCAAATCCATTTAATGTAAGAACAATTATTTCGTATAGGATTTCGGAAAAATCGAGAGTTGAGCTGAGCGTATATGACATTCTTGGAAATTTGATAGTGACTTTGGTGAATGAAGAGCAAGAAGGTGGTACTTATGAATTTGAGCTGAGTGGTGAAAAATTGTCGTCAGGAATTTACTTTTGTAGACTGAAGGTTGGTAATCATGTAGAAGTGAATAAGATGATTCTGCTTAAATAGGGGCAGTCTATGCTAAGAGTTTGTGTGCCAAAAGTTATCGCACTTTTTTTAGTAGTAGTAATGATAGTTCGTCTTGACTGTTCACAGGGAGTTGTTGAGTCTCGTGGTGTTTGGATGGGTAGAGAGGTTTTGATTAATGGGCCAGAATCTATTGAAAAAGCGTTTTATAAATTAGCCAGGGCGGGTTTTAACAGAGTATATGTTAATGTTTATTATAAAGGAGCTGCGATTTATCCGAGCGAGGTTGTGGAAGCGGCAGGTGGTCCAAAGCAGAGACCGGAGTTTTCCGGTTGGGATCCGTTGGAAACTTCAATTTCCATAGGGCATAAGTGGGGGCTTGAGGTTGTTGCGTGGTTTGAATATGGCCTGATGGTTCACTGGAATGAAGCTGACACCTCTGATCCCGGTCCTATTTTGAGTTCAAATCCTGATTGGATAGCTATTAGTAAAGATGGTAGAAAGTATATTAAGAATAGATGGGGAGTATTTTTCTGGTTAGACCCTGCTCACCCTGACGTGGTTAACTTTATGAAGGAACTTTTTTCAGAGGTGGCGCGCAAATATCCAGACCTCGATGGGATTGAAACTGATAGAATAAGGTATCCATCGCTGGAGTTTTCATACTCTCAGATATCGAGGAGCAGGTATATGAGTGAGACAGGGGGTAGTGATCCGATTAATATAGATATCAATGACGTCGAGTGGATGGAGTGGGTAAAGTGGCGTGAGAGCCAGACTACTAATGTAGCAAGAGAGATTTATAGGGCAGTAAAAAGTGAGAATCCCAAAATAGTGGTCTCAGCAGCAGTGACCCCGCCTTATATGCAGATTAACCATGAAAAACTACAAGCGTGGGATACATGGGCAGATAGCAATTATGTGGATATATTGGAACCAATGCTTTACGTTAGCGATTCTGATTTCAAGAACCAGCTTGAAATGACAATTAGCTCTGTTCCTCTGGGATTTTATATATATCCTGGGATATCTTATAGTAGCTCTTCTTCGTTGAACTATCAGATGGGTGAAATAAGAAAGAGAGGGCTGAACGGACTTGTCCTCTGGTACTATAGCTACATACCGGCCAGTGTTTTTGATGAGCTTAGAAATGGTTTGTTTAAACAAAAGGCAGACTTGCCTCATAATACCATAATTGTTGATGATTCTTCTTGGGGATTTGAATATAGAGGCAGCTGGGAGAAAAAATTGGGGGGGTATAAGGGAGATTATATTGTTTCTTCTGGAAATGGTGGTGGGGATTACGCTGTATGGAGGATGAGGGTATTTAAAACTGGAAAGTATGAAATATTTGCCAGATGGGTTGAAAGTGCTGAAAATTCTGCTGATGTCTGCTATGAGCTCAGGATAGGTGATAGGGTAAAATACATCACTGTCAACCAGCAGGAAAAAGGGGAACCCTGGATTTTTTTGACGTCCGATTCCATAAAGCATTGTGATTCTGTTGTTGTAAAACTGTACAGTAATTCTACAGGAAAAGTAGTTGCTGATGCAGTTAAGGTTTCATTTTCTCCCGGGCTAAAGCTGATTGATATAAACGTTCCTGATAGTACGGAAATTGAGCTCCGGTTTAACAGGGGCGTAGAAGAAGAAAGTGGTGAGAATGTTTCAAATTATAAAATCAGAGATGGTGTAGATATTTTAAATGCCGATGTAGATGAGCTTAATAATACTGTAGTGGAATTAAAAACAACTTCACTTCACCCTGGAAGAGAGTATTCTTTGGAGATAAAGGGTATAAACGACAATTTTGGAAACTCTCTTTCTGGGGAATGGACTATCAGCTATAATCCTCTTTATACGGATATTTGTCTTGATAATAGTGATGAGGGTTTTAAGACTTATGGAACTTGGTATACTGGCAGTGATGGTTCAGGTTATATCGGAAATGATTATGTTTTTTCTGAACCTGGTTCTGGCGAAAACAGAGCAATGTGGTGGAAAGAAATAAGAGTCGAAGGTTACTATGACATTTTTGTAAAAATTCCTGAGGTGCCGAAAGTTTTGGCTGATGGAGCTATTTACACAGTTATGCATAATTTCGGGACTGATACAGTTTTCATAAATCAGGAAAGAGCAAAGGGAACGTGGGTGAACGTGGGCAGGTATTATTATAACTCCGGTAAGGTTGCTGGTATCATGGTTAGTAATAAAATTGCGGAAGGTCTGGTGGTTGCTGATGCTGTGAAGATAGAGAGGGTTTTGACCCCGTTGAGTCTTGGTAAGTCTCCTAAGGAGAAATCGAATATTCCCAGCTTGATAGAACTTTATGGAAACTATCCTAATCCATTTAATCCATTGACAACTATTGAATTTGAGCTGAGAAAGGAGGGATTTGTCAGTTTGAAAATTTTCAATGTGCTTGGACAGGAGATTGAAAGCAAGATTAACAGGAAACTTTTACTACCTGGTAAATACTCAGTTGTTTTTGATGGTAAAGGTTTCCCAAGTGGTTTATATTTCTACAAAATATTTTATTATCCTGTGCGTGGAAAAACCGGGTTGGTCTCTGATTCTGGCAAGATGTTGTTAATTCGATAAGCCAGATGGAGGGTCTAATTTGATGAGTTGCAGGAAGTATCTGTTTATTTTAATGTCAATTACTTTAGTAGCAAATTTATTTGGGCAGGTTCCGACGGGCAAAATATCTGGAAGGGTTATTGATAAAGCTACAGGAAAACCTCTATTGGGTGTTAATATCATAGTGATGGGAACGGGATTTGGAGCAGCAACCGATGAAAATGGGGAGTATTTTATTCTTAATTTGCCTCCGGGTAAATATGATGTAAGTGCCCAGATGATAGGTTACAGGGCTGTAACTGTGGAAGATGTTCAGGTATTTATGGACAGAACGACAATTTTGAACTTCTCTTTGGAAGTTGCTCACGTCGAAATGAGCCCCCTGGTGGTTTTTGGTAAAAGAGAAACTATAATTAAAGACTTGACTTCATCTTCCACCTGTATTGGAGCGGCGGAAGTTGAATCTGCTCCCGTGGAGGGTTTACGTCAGATAATAGAGCTGAATGCAGGCTTGACGCAAAATCCCAATGGCACTTATTCGATTCGGGGCGGTCCTGCTTTTGAAGTAAAATTTCAGGTCAATGGTGTTGAACAGATAACCACTAATACAGGTATCCCCGGTTTTAATCTGTTAGGTGATAGGTCAAACACCAGCTGGAGATTTGATTTAAATCCTATTGGAATAAAACAGATTGAGGTGATCACTGGAGGGTTTAATGCTGAGTATGGGAACGCTCAATCAGGAGTCGTTAAGGTAGTTACAAAAGAAGGAGGCGAGGAATTTCATGGAGAATTGAGATTGGAGATGCGTCCTCCGGGAAAATATCATTTTGGTCCCTATTTGTACGGTAAGAATACAATCGAATGGGAGAAATGGGGAAACTATGAGAATTGGGTAAAATGGAGGGATTCGAACGCGCCGGATATAAATGATGATTCCTTGAGAATACTATATGAAAAGTGGGTAACCAATCATAGCCCTGGTGAGGGCAATAAATCAAATGCAGTTGGTGTTTATGACTACAGGAAGCTCGTCTATTATAGATGTTTGTTTGGTTTGGGAGGGCCAATAGGGCGAACTAATAAATTGTTCTTTTATCTTTCAGGAGAATACAGGAATAAGCCGACAAGACTTCCGAGTAATGAAAGAGCTCAAGTGTATCAGTATTTTAATTTGAACCTAACCTACAACTATGATAATGTTAATAAGTTCAGGTTTATGTTGCAGTACCAATCTCGTTTCGGATCGGTGTGGTCTGGTTCTGATGATATTAGATGGAGCTCAAGAATTGGGCAGTCTCCGACCAGGAAGTACTATTTGGTGCTGGACCCCCCGTTGGAGGAAATAATTACTACTCAGCAGTTTAGCTGGACTCATATGTTTAGCGAGAGGACATACTCCGAATTTGTGGTGTGGCATCAACGGGAAAGAATGATAGAGAGAAATACCCCTGTTATTAGGCCAGAAGATCCATGGTTTGTTTCTCCGGGTCCGTGGGATGAAGGTTTTTATAGGGAACCTTGGGCATTTACCACTTTGTCTGCTCTGGATGCTGTAACGGATGTAACGAATGTTTCTTTTGCTTTTACAAGTCAGCTTACTACAAAACATAAGCTGAAATGGGGGATTAAAGGTCAGTATTGGGATACGTTTTATTATGCAGAGTCTGGAGCGAGAATAAATGCTCTTGTTTCCTATTCTGGTTTTGCGGAGTATTATCATGCTTATCCTTACTATTTTGCGGCTTTCATCCAGGATAAGATTGAGTTTGAAAATATGATTGCAAATATTGGGATGAGATTGGATGGTTTTAATATGGGTATAGAGGCTCCAATAGATCGATTCAGGCCTTTCTACCCGGGTACAGGAATGGGTGGGGGGACCTTTATTGGTGATGTAGGGAATCCAGAAACAAGGAGAGTGAAAACCCACGTTACGTTGTCGCCAAGATTCGGTTTATCCTTTCCGATTGGGGATAGAACTGCTTTTAGGCTGCAATATGGGTATTTTTACTCAATGCCTCTTTTTCGTCATGCTTTGTCGAAAACTACTTGGCAGGGATGGTATATGTATGGCAATCCTGACTTAGGTCCGAATAAAACAATAAGTTACGAAGTGGGTGTTCAGCAAAGTGTAGGTAAACACTATCGTTTGGACATTGCTGCCTATTACAATGACAGAGTTTGTCAAACTGTTAGTGTAAGAATTCATTCCTCTACGGGTTCCCAGCAGGTTTCACCTTATGACCCTTACTATATTTCATATGAAAATACCGGGTATGGAGCTTCAAAGGGGATAGAATTAAATTTTGAGAAAATATTGTATGCCAATTGGCACTACAAGATAAGCTATAATCTATCTCGGACAACAAGAGGAGCTTACGGAGCCATTGATATCTATGAAGATCCTGATGACCCGAGGAGTAAAGTTACAAGGCGGAGTGCTAATGACTATATAACAAGTGAAGATAGAACTCATTCGTTTAAGGCTCTTTTTTCCTACCATTTACCGGACAGGTGGTTTGAAAAATTGCTTGGGAATAGACAGAATACGATTAAAGATGTCGCATTGAGTGTTATTTATACAGCCCGAAGTGGTACTCCATTTACCTATATCACGAGCTATGACGAATTTGTAGATGTGACTAATAATAGGCGATATCCTTTGGAGACCAGTACAGATTTTAATCTTACGGCAAACGTGGCGATTTTCGATAAGAAATTGTATTGTTCTTTGCGGGTGATGAATCTTTTTAACAATAAGTGGTTGACCCCAATAGATAGTAGAGATGAGTTGAGGAATTGGGTAGAGATGGGAATATCAAGAGATACTAGGCCTCAAACCGGTGATGATCCGCAAATGAATATTTATAAGTATAAATATTTTCTGACTTATAGAAATGTGCCAAGGGAAATATACTTTTCTGTAGGGTATAAATTTTAGTAGAGGGAAGTGGTATGAATAAAAGAGGAAAAATTATATTTCTGGGTGTAGCCTTTGTTATTGCTTTTATGGAGTATTCAGCTTTAGCTCGGGCTTCTACATCTGCCATTTCTCTGAAAAGAGGGATGTTGTGGGAAACGATTAATATAGCAAAGATTGGGCCGGTTTTTCAGTCGTGGAGAAGGTTGGGTTATGGAATGGATTGGCCCGGTTTTGATCCCGAGTTTGTTCAACAGGATGTAGGTGGAGCTAATACGCATCATATGGGTGGGGGGTTCTGGATTGGGGCTATACGTCCTTCTGTGGATAGTGTTTGGGCTGTGGAAGACTGGGCTATGTTTGCAACTTCAGTTGGACTTTCTGAAACTGATAGCTATTATTTACTGAAGAGACATCGGATGAGGTGGGAAAATGGTGAAAATTATTGGTTGCAGACGGATCCGAATGAAGCAGAAGAAGTTATTGATACAGAATGGGAGTTTAACCCCAGGAACAACCAGCCTTTTAAGAGAATATTACCGGTCAGGGTAAAGAGGACTGTGAGAGCGTGGAGTGGTTCTTCAAAGGACGAGAATTACATTATCATTGAATATGTAATAACCAATATTTCCAGAGAATCCCACATTTTTAATAAGGAGATAGCAAATCCTGAGATTTATCGGGTATTGTCGCAAGATTCTGTCCTTGCGGACTTGTATATTTTATTTACTTACGCATTTTCCATAAACCATAGGGGTTGGACTATGTTGTTCCCTCAGTACGGTTCAGGGGCGATGAATAATAGGTTTTTATACGATGCAAAAGAAAGAATGTTGTTTGGGTGGGCCGATGACTTTGTTTTAAATGAAGGTAATGAGAAGTTTGATCCTTATTTTTATTCTGCCGGTGGTCCGCAGGGTGGCAAAGAGTGGTTAGCTCCTGCATATTGTGGGATTAAGTTTCTGCATATATCTAAGAATAAGTACAACATTGAAAATCATGTGAATCAGGTTGGATGGTCAGTTAGCGATCCCCCGTCATCGTATCCTTTTACAGGATTAACAACGACACGGCAGCGTTATGAGGCGATGAAGGACCTTTCTAAAACTTATCAACCGATACTGTTTCCTCAGGGGCTGAGCGATGATAGGTGGGGGAGGTCAAGGTTATGGTCTATGGTGTCTCTTGGGCCATGGGATTTATATCCGGGTGATTCTATAAAAATCGTAATGGCGGAACTTATTGCGAGCGCTGATTACAAGAAGGCCTTTGATCCTGCTACTACAGAGCAGGAATTGGCGAGGGAGGGATTGTTAAATTTATATGCAACTGCCAGGAGGGCTCAGTTTAACTACGATCATAATTACAATGTACCAGACCCACCTGCCTCTCCGACAAGCTTTCAAGTAAAGAGATTGAAAGGTAATACTGTTGGTAATGTTATTCAGTGGAGTGATGAGGCTGAGACAATCCCCGATATGGATTACGTGGGTGAAGAGAAATATGATCTGGTGGGATATCGGATTTACAGATCTGATTATTTGCCTATAGGTCCTTGGGTTTGTATTGCTGATGTCGAAAAAAGAGACCCGAAATTTTATGATAGTTTAAAACGCCAGTATACGTATGTTGACACTCTGGTGAATGTAGGGTTTGGTTATTACTATGCGATAACAGGTTATGATACCGGTCATAGTGTGTGGCCCCCTGATCCTTCTGTGATATTCCCTGAAACCGGGAGTAATAGGGTGCCGCCCATGGAAAGTTCCTTATGGCCGAATCATATGACGAGCCCCATTATTGCTTCTTTTTCATCGGTTGATACCACCTTGGATAAAATAGTTGTGGTACCAAATCCTTTTATTATGAGGTCTGGATACATAATGCCGGGAGCTCAGGATGTGATTTCCTTTGTCAATATCCCTAGTCCTTGTACCATAAGAATTTATACATTGCGTGGTGACCTTGTTAAGACAATAGAGCACACTGATGATACAGGGATTGCCCAGTGGGATCAGATTAGTGATTTCGGTCAGTATGCTGAGAGTGGTTTTTACATATATCATATCACTTCTTATGCTCCAGAGACTAGGGGAAAGACAAAGGTAGGGAAGTTTTGTATTATCAGGTAAAGGGATGGTGTTCACGCACAGGGTAAGAGTTTGAAGGAAGTAAAAAAATGAGAAAAATAACCACCGTGGTCATGTTTTTGATTTTGATTTCGATGGAGGCTTTCCCGAGGTTTAGGAAAGTTGGTACAACAGGGTATGTATTTCTTGAAATACCAGTAACAGCGAGAATGTCCTCTATGGGGGAAGTATCTGCTGGTGTTTTTCCATGTGGAGCCGGCTCTATTTTTACCAATCCATCTCTTGTTTCTCTTATTCCTACCCGTTACAGTGTCCATTCTACTTTTGGTGATTATATCGCCGATATTGGTCATAAAGCTTTCTCTTGTGTGATTAATACTGCAAGCAGTGGTGCCTTTGGTATTAGCTTGAACGTTTTAGAGATGGGGGATATGCTTGAAACAGTCAATGCTGACCCTTTAAATCCTGGTTCAAGTTACATTGTCAAAGGGACCTTCAGTGCGGATGCATTCTCTGCCGGGCTAACATACTCTCGGAAGCTTACAAATTGGTTTGCTTATGGATTAACGATAAAGTTTGTGAGGGAGAGAATTGCCTCGTTTGAGTCAAGGAATATGTTGATGGATGTGGGAATGATCTATCTGTCAAGAAATGAGCGGTTCCGCATTGGGGGATATATGCAAAATTTTGGTGTCGACACTAAATATATCGGCGACAGTTTTAAAATGCCAATGATTTTCAGACTTGGTGTATCCGGTGAATTGTTGGGGAAAATTAACACTCCTTCCAGATTGACGGTTGCAGTTGACGCTATTCATCCAAGTGACTATTCTGAAAGGCTTAATGTGGGTTTAGAATATTGTTTTAAGAGTAGACTGTTCCTGCGTGGAGGGTACAAGTTTAACTACGATGAAGAGGGATGGACAGCAGGTTTTGGTACCCTGCTGAGCTCTAAGAGTGGTTTGGTGAATGTCGATGTTTCATATGCATGTTTTGGAAGATTAGGGAATGTCACTCGAGTAAGTGTAAACATAGGGTTTTAGCAATTTTTGAATTCGAATAAAATCGGGTGATAATATGGGGGTTAAACCAATTTTTCTGATATCGCTTTTTATTATAACCCTCTATGACACTGATTTAGCAAGTGTAAAGTGTAGAAACCTGGAGTCAGTAAGTTTTCAGGTGGGGAGTATTAAGGGTGTTGAACTAAAAAGTGGAGAAGGGCTGAAATCGATATCAGGAGTAGGACTGGGTGTTTTTCTTCGGTACAAACTTGGTGGAGAGTACAAAGTTAGTTTTTTGTATGACTATTCTGATTTAGGAGTTAGACAGGAAGATGCGCTAAGTAAGTGGGGGTGGGGTTTCTGGGACAAGTTCTACGGGAAATATGTGGATGACCTGTTAACACAGGATAGTGTTTATGCTGCTGAATTTAGTCCTGTTCAAAGATTATATATTAATTCCGTCTATTTAATGTTGGAAAGGGAATTTAAAACAGGTTTGAGATTTAACCTCTTTTTGAGGATGGGATGTGGGATACATGTATTTCAAAGAAGCTTGGTGTTAAAGGAGCATTGGTTCAAACATTATCCACAGATAGATTATACTTTTGATTTCACTTTTCGCAATCATGCTGAACCTAAGAAAGGAATAGTGGGCGGATTTAGTATAGGTAGCGGCATTCAGACTTATATTCTTGATCCGCTTTCGTTGGAAATCGGAATAGATTGGAGCAGGATAGTCCCACAAGCCGGAAGGAACTTCAGAGGATTCCCGATGAGAGCATTTTGCAAATTTTTTATGGTGTTATCTTTTTACTATTAAGGATAGAAAAACTGATGGGGTAGTTTCGCGGAGGAGTTAGAATGTCAAGTAGAGGTGATAATTCCTTGAGGTTACTGTTTGTCAGCATATTCGTTCTGGCTTTTATTGGATATGCAGAATCGAAGGATTTTGGTTCGTGGCATTTTGGATTTGGACATAGATATTCTTTACCTATGGGCAGCTTGGGAAATTGGTTTAGTTCTGGAGATTCATGGGGATTTTCTTTGGGATATGAAAAGAATAGTAAAGGTAGATGGAGTGTGTTCTTAGAATCTGTTGCTTTTGAAAAGGAGAATAAGAATCGTCTTTTCTATAAGGATATTGAGTTATCGTTGAGGTTATATGGTTGCGGATTCGAAAGAGCATACATTTTCCCTAGCATTGTTAAGTTTATTAATCCCCTGGTTGTAGGTAGAGTAGGGATTTACAGATGGTTTTCCTTAAGGGGAGAATATGATACAGGTGAACTTTTTGTTCCTGAAAGGAGACAGAAAGATTGGAGCTGGGGATTTAATATTGGAGTCGGGATGAAATTCTCTGCTTTCAGACATGTTTACTTTGAAAGCGATTTCTGTTTCAGAATGGTTGTAGGGGAATTATGGCCTTCGCTTGCATTAAGGTTCGAGAATGTGAGTACGTTCCAGGATTTGGGCTTTTCAATTAGAGTGTTTTTCTGTTTGTAATAACATATCGTTTATTTTCTTTGAAAAAAAGAAGGAGGAGTTATGAAAGGTTTTAACGTTTTCTTTGTGTTTTTGTTTTTCATTGTTGTTTTTAGTTCGGTAGCTCTAGGCGGGTGGGAATTTTACCGAACAATTCCTGACAGTACTATTTCGGAGGTGGATTTCGAAGGTGCTGTTCCTACTTATATTGATATTGACAGCGAGGGGAATCTCTGGGTTGTTTGCTACGTGGATAAGAAGCTGTACAAGGTGACAGATCCGCTGGGTGATTTTAATATTGTTCAGATTTCTACTCCGAGTTGGGTTACTGGGAGTGGTCCTTCGGGGATAGTGTGTGGGAGTGATGGTTATG
>Ga0180301_10004067_pt1 | contig 11310 bp, 6 predicted proteins | sample GuaBasSediGuay16_FD_121797 | JGI IMG/M metagenome (GOLD analysis project Ga0180301, IMG submission 121797) | Subseafloor sediment microbial communities from Guaymas Basin, Gulf of California, Mexico - Guay16, Core 4569-2, 12-15 cm | ecosystem: Environmental > Aquatic > Marine > Hydrothermal... | reverse complement strand
TGAGGGATATCCGGTGGTCTTTGAACTACGACATTCTCCGAAATATTGATAAAATAGATGCCCTTGGGCGCCTTGACAAATACGATAATCTGCCCTGGTGGACTTTGAAGTCATTGAAAGAAATCAACCTTGTTTTTAACAACATCGATCGGCTTGAGGTCAGGGGGAGGGATTCCGCTGGTATTTCAATCCTTTTCGTGTTGGACGAGGCCGATTTTGCGCGCTTCAAAGAAGAGTTGCAAGCAGAATCTCTGCTGGAGGAATTCAAAGCAAGACAAAAAGAGAATGTCCTGGTAAATCGCAGCCTCAGAGCCAGCAGACGGGATGGCCGGGTTTCGCTCGTATTTACTTACAAGGTTGCAGCCGAGGTGGGAAGCCTCGGTGATAATGTTCAATTTTTGAGGAACCAGGTTACCAATGATACCATATTTCAGCACCTGATCAGGATTCCTCACTTATCTCAGACTACCTTAGCCCATACCCGGTGGGCGTCCGTCGGCGAGATCAGCGAGCCCAACTCCCATCCTGTAGACAATCTTGGCGTGGTAGCCGGCAGCTCCGACAATGAGGGACAAGGGCTGTCCGGGGACTCTTCCAGCAACCCAGGCTTTATTTTTGCCTGTCTCAACGGCGATATTGACAATTATCAGGAGCTGAAGCGCAAATACGAAAGGGAGACAGGTCGCTCCATTGCACCCGAGATTTCCACCGACACAAAGATAATCCCGCTGCAGATAGAAAAGTATCTTAAGAAAAATCAACCAATCGAGGAATCATTTCGGCTTGCTGTCAATGATTTCAAAGGATCTCATGCCATTGCCGTGCAAACGGACCTTGCTCCCGGGAAGGTTTTCCTCGCGCAGAAAGGGAGCGGACAAGCTATGTTTATCGGCCTGGGCCAGGACTCTTATGTGCCGGCCTCTGAGATATACGGCTTTGTGGAAGATAGTTCTCGCTATATTAAGATAGATGGAGAAAGGACGGTGGAGGGGGCATCCGGCAGGACACAGGGACAAATATTTCTTTTGGATCAGGATTCTGCGGGAAGCCTTGAAGGCATCACGGCAATGTACTACGATGGAACACCTGTTAACCTTTCTGAAAAAGACATCAAAGAAACCAAAATCACCACAAGAGACATCGACCGGCAGAACTATCCTCACTATTTCTTGAAAGAGATCTCGGAATCTCCCCGCTCTGTAGAACAGACCATGGAGGACCGCATAGCGATTGTTGAAAAAAACGGCAAAAGATGTCCACAGATCCTCCTGGATGCTTCCGTCATACCGGCTCGCCTTGAATTGGCCTTGAGACAAAACAGGATTCGCAAGATCTTCTTTATAGGCCAGGGCACAGCAGGGGTAGCGGCTGCAGGCTGTGCAGAGTTGCTGAAATACTATTTGAGAGGGACGAATACTCATGTGGCAGCTCCGAAGGCCTCAGAATACAGCGGATTTATGCTCGATGACAGTCTTGAGGACACGCTGGTTATTGCAATAACACAGTCCGGAACCACCACCGACACCAATCGTGCCGTTGATATGGCAAGGAAGCGAGGGGCTTATACGCTCGCTATTGTGAACAGGCGGGACTCTGACATTACTTTTAAAGTGGACGGTGTGTTTTATACAAGTACCGGAAGAGATATTGAAATGTCAGTAGCTTCCACCAAGGCGTACTACTGCCAGATTGTAGCAGGTAGCATCCTGAGTCTGAAGCTCGCCCAACTGATGGGGAGCTTGAATGATGAGCTTGTCGTGGCAGAGATAGAGCACCTTTGGAGGCTCCCTTCTTGCATGAAAAAGGTGCTAAAAAAACAGAAAGAAATTATGCGCTCGGCAGAGAAATTTGCGGTTACGAAAAAATACTGGGCCGTTGTCGGAAGCGGTCCGAACAAGATCTCTGCGGACGAGATCAGGATAAAGCTGAGCGAACTTTGTTACAAGACGATTTCCTCTGATGTGGTTGAAGACAAAAAACACATAGATCTTTCCTCGGAGCCTTTAATCTTTATCTGTGCTGCAGGCAACCGTGAAGATGTGGTCAGCGACATCGTGAAAGACACGGCCATATTCAAGGCCCATCAAGCCGTACCGATTGTGGTGGCTGCGGAAGGGGAGCATCGGTTCGATCCTTATGCCGATGCGGTCATTCACGTGCCCGAAGTCAAGGAAAGGTTTGCACCCATAATAAACACGCTAACCGGCCACCTGTGGGGCTACTATGCAGCCCTGGCAATCAATGAGGAATCCCAATTTCTCTATCACTCCCGGGAACAGATCAATAAACACGTCCTCGCCGCCATGGACAGGGGCCAGGATATATACGAAATCGTGCTTGATGATGGATTCAGAGAAAAAACAGCCCGGTTTTACAGGGCATTTAAGGAAAAGGTAAAGAAAAACCGCTATACAACAGCCATGACAACCCGTGATGCATCGGACATTACTCTTTTACTAAAGTACCTTTCGGGAAGGCTTCCTGTATCCGATTTCGAGTTTGATTTCGGGGTGAAGGGAACGGCGCCGAATTTGCTGAGGGTATTTTTTGAGCGTACAGGAAAAATCATCAACGAAATGGCCCGGCCTATCGACGCGATAAAGCATCAGGCAAAAACAGTGACAGTTGGCACCACAAGAATCTCTGAAAAGGTGGGAGGGCTTCTGTTTGAAACACTCGAGAGGCATGGCTTCGACAAGAACCAGCTTACGACCAGCAATGTCCTGGTATTAAGACGTCTGCAGGAAGTCATTGCCGAAATAAAAGGAACAACCCTGTACAGGATAGGGAACCTGAGCTTTTTAGGAGAGCCCGTTGAAAATTCTACTATCCATCTTATCAAGAAGGAAGGAAGCTCAACAAAGCTGGTGTCGCGTGTCGAGACAGACAACAGGCTACGAGGTACCAAGCGTATTATCATAAAGAACGGCAACGTCTTTATTGGCAAGGGCAAAAGAGATAATCGAAATATTCTTGCAATTCCGGTTATGTCAACCGGAACAAGAATTGACCACCTTGTGCTGTTCAATATCGGATTCAAAAAAGAAGTGGGACTCAAAAAAAAGGTTGATGCTTTGGGCGGCAAGTACGATCATATCCGAAATCTTGTTGAAGAGACAAGTCTTGCCTGGAAGGATGAATATTTAAATCTGCTTGAGATGGAAGATCTTTTTGGGGTATCTGCTGAAAAGATTGCAGAAGCTATTGTCAGTCAGGTGAAGCAGTAAGCACTTAAGATGTTAGCCGTTGACCCCGATGAAATCGGGGATAACGGATAACGGTAAACAGTAGGCAGTAGACAGTAAGGAGCGGAGCGAAATGACCCAGAAATATCCAGCATCCAGCACCCAGCATCCAGCATCCAGCATCCAGCATCAATGAGATTATAGGAGGATCTTCGTAAGATGTCTTATCCAACCAAATTTATCTTTGTCACCGGTGGCGTTGTGTCATCTCTGGGAAAAGGGCTTGCCTCTGCCGCCATCGGAGCACTCCTTGAAAGTCGGGGGCTGACGATATCCTTTCAAAAGCTGGATCCTTACATTAACGTGGACCCCGGCACTATGAACCCGTTTCAGCATGGGGAGGTCTTTGTAACAGACGACGGCGCCGAGACCGATCTTGACCTCGGCCATTATGAACGATTTACGCACGCGAGACTCGGGAGAGACAATAACTTCACCACGGGCAAGATCTACTATTCAGTCATAACCAAAGAACGCCGCGGAGATTATTTAGGCGGCACTGTTCAGGTTATTCCACACATCACAGATGAGATCAAGCGGAGCATAATGTTGGTGGCCAAAGACGTAGATGTGCTCATTGTAGAGATAGGGGGGACCATAGGAGATATCGAAAGCCTCCCTTTTCAAGAAGCCATCAGGCAATTCAAGTCAGACGTGGGAAAAGAAAATGTTATTTATGTTCACCTGACTTTTGTTCCGTATATACCCACTGCCGCCGAGGTAAAGACGAAACCGACCCAGCACAGCGTGAAAGAACTTCGCAGTATTGGCATTCAGCCTGATATCCTCCTCTGCCGCACGGACCGTTTTCTCTCAAAAGAGATCAAGTCAAAGATAGCCCTGTTCTGTAATGTAGATATCGACCAGGTCATCACGGCTAAAGATGTGGAGACGATCTATGAAGTTCCTCTTGTTTTTCATCAGGAGAGACTGGATGACAAGATAATAGAATTGCTTAATATCTGGACACGTGCACCACGATTGGAGAAGTGGGAGCAGCTTGTCGAAAAGATCAAAAACCCGAAATACTCAGTAACCATTGCTATTGTGGGTAAGTACATACACCTGCGGGAGTCATACAAAAGCCTCAATGAAGCACTTTGCCACGGAGGGATTGCCAACGATTGTAAAGTAAACCTCGACTTTGTCGACTCAGAGACTATTGATGAATCGAATTGTCGCGAGCGGCTGAAAAATGCGGATGGTATTTTGGTGCCTGGTGGCTTCGGTCGGCGCGGCATCGAAGGTAAAACAACAGCGATCCAGTTTGCCCGTGAACAAAAGATACCATTTTTCGGAATCTGTCTTGGCATGCAAATGGCGGTGGTCGAATACGCCCGCAATAAAGCGGGTATGAAAGGTGCACACAGCAGTGAATTTGATAAGGCTACCCCTTTTCCGGTCATATATTTGATGAAAGAGTGGTTTGATTATAAACTGCAGAAAGTACAAAAGAGAGATGTTACATCCGATAAGGGGGGAACGATGCGATTGGGGGCCTATCCGTGTATACTCAAGGAAGGCTCGCTTGCCTTTGCAGCATATAAAAAGAAGGAGATTTCAGAAAGGCATCGTCACCGGTACGAATTTAACAATGCCTTCAGGGAAAAACTTGAGAATGCAGGTCTTACTGCCAGTGGAGTATCACCTGATGGTAAATTGGTCGAGATTGTGGAGATAGCGGATCATCCTTGGTTTCTTGGTTGCCAGTTTCACCCAGAATTCAAGTCTCGCCCGATGGAGCCGCATCCTCTTTTTGTCTCCTTTATTCGGGCAGCACTCGACTGCAAGAGGCAAAAGCCGGGCGGTAGTTCGGCTTGAAGAATCGGCAGCATGCCCGGCCCTTTCATAGGGGCTTCCGCATGCCGCACCGGTGCGATCTATGGTTGCTGATTATCTGGGAGTAAAAGATGAATACTTCGGTGTCGAAAACGGGTTTTGAAGGATACCTTAAAGGTATCGTTGAGCGATCTGAAAAGCTTTCTTATTATCCACGAACAAGAGGATGGGGCTTTGTCCTGACATGGGCACACAGGGTTGCAGGACTGATATTAATACTCTATATGTTTTTTCATATCTACACCCTCTCCGGATTATACCACCCCGCCAGATTTGCCTCCAAGATGAAATTCCTGCATAACTTCTTTTTTAGCTTTCTGGAATGGGCCCTTGCCGTTCCGGTAATATTTCATGCCCTCAATGGCACCAGGCTGATCCTCTACGAGGTGTTTGGTGTCCGGGACGATAACCTCATGATTCGCCAGGTATTTTTCCTTAGTGCCATCTATGTGTTAACATTGGGAGTTTTCATTCTGATGGGCAACCAGCAGGTATCGGCTGCCCTTTTCTGGGTGATGCTTACGATAGCAGGCGCAATGGCGGCTACGATATTATATAAAAAGCTCTGGCACACAGAAAACTCGGTTTTGTGGAAGCTTCAAAGGATATCAGGTGCATTTCTTCTGCCCATGATCACGGGACACATGTTTTTCATGCACCTGAATTATAAGACAGGACATGATGTCGAGACCATTATCGCCAGGATGTCCAGCACTGGCATAAAGCTCATTGATTTTGCCCTTGTTTTGTCTGTTTTTTTCCATGCTGGTTTCGGGCTGTATACTATTGCAAGTGATTATGTGGGGGACAAACGCTTCAGGGGCGGACTTGCAGTGCTGATAGTCCTGGTACTGCTGGTTTTTGCTTATGCAGGGGCCAAACTTGTCTTCAGTATATAAAGGGGTGCGAAAGTGGGAAAACAGCTCAGGATAGATTCTGTACTAAGACCGGAAGTGTTGATAATAGGAGCAGGAGGAGCAGGCCTCAGATGTGCTGCTGAAATATGCGAGCGCCGTCCAGGCACAAGAATCATTGCGGTAACAAAGGTGTATAGCCCGCAGAAGTCTCATACATCTACTGCTCAGGGGGGCATGGCAGCAGTTGATCCGAAAGATCCGGTTGACAGGGTCATCTACCACATGTTCGACACCTGGAAGGGTTCTGATTGTTCTGCAGATCAGAATATCATCAAGAAGGTCTGTGAAACTGGCTGGGAACAGGTTGTCTGGCTGGAAAGACACGGCATGCATTTTAGCCGAACCGAGGCAGGACGTATAGCCAAGAGACCTTTTGGCGGCCATATGCTCAATTTTGGTGAAGTTAAAGCATTTCGTGCCTGCTACGAAGCCGACCGCACAGGTAAAGGGATCATGGACACGGTCTGGGCAGAGTCCTTGAGGCATGGGGTTGTGTTTCTTGGCCAGAGTGTGGCCACGGAGTTGCTTTTCAGCCACGGGCGCTGTGTGGGGGCGATTGTTTTTGTGGAACCAAGTGGAAAGTTTATCGCGATCCTGGCTCAGGCTACCGTGATGGCTACTGGTGGGAAGACGCGAATGTACCAGGTCAGCACGAATTGCCGGCAGAATACAGGTGATGGCCTGGCCTTGATACTGCAGGCCGGGCTTCCGGTAATGGACTTAGAAGCGGTACAGTTCCACCCGACGGGGATTGTCGGCCCGGGCATCCTTGCCAGCGAGGCCCTGCGTGGGGAAGGGGGCGTATTGCTAAACAAAGATGGCGAAAGATTTATGGAACGTTATGCGCCGACCGCCAAGGATCTTGCCCCGCGGGACCTTGTTTCTCGATGCATCATGACGGAGATCCGTGAAGGGAGAGGATGCATTCACCCTGACCACAATATGCCGCATGTATGGCTTGATTTGAGACATTTGCCCAAGTATGTCCACAGGACGAAGATCCAGGAGGTTACGAGTTTTTTTCGAAAGTTCGTTGGTGTTGATCCTGAAACGGAGCTGTGTCCGGTTGTCCCCACTGCCCATTATCAAATGGGGGGCGCACCCACAAATGAGTTTGGGGAAGTGCAAAAGAGCCCGGAAGAGATTGTGCCCGGTCTGTTTGCCTGTGGAGAATTTGCAGCAGCTAGCCTTCACGGCCATAATCGGCTCGGGACAAACTCGTTGCTGGAGCTAATTACCATGGGTAAAGTTGTGGGAGAGCGCGTGGTGAGTTATCTTGCAGACGCTGAAGCGCCGGGGGATGTCCCTGAAGAGGCAGGCCAGCATGTTTTTTCTCAATTTTCGAACTGTCTTGAAAGAAAAGGCCATCAACGCTACGCCCGGATTCGGGATCGACTCCGTGTGCTTATGATGGAAAAGGTGGGCGTATTTCGATCTGAGAAGCCCCTGACAGAAGCAATCGATGAATTAAGAGAACTTAAGAGAATGGCCAGCCGGATGGAACTGTCCAGCAAGTCTCTCGTCATGAATCAGGAGCTTCTACAGTTTTGGGAACTGGATCATCTTCTCGACATCTCAATGGTTATTGCCCAATCTGCTCTTGCGCGAAAAGAATCAAGGGGCGCCCATTATCGTGAAGACTATCCGGAAAGAAAACCTGAATTCGACTTTCACACCCTTGCGTACATGACGGAATTCGGAAAAGTCGATTTTGCCAAGCGCCCGATTGATATGAGCATCTACAAGGCAAGGGGTAAGAATTACAAAAAATTCGGGATGATAGAGAGAAAATACTGAAAAGGAGGCATGAATGTCGCAGGAATATGAACTAACACTAAAAATCAGCCGTTATGATCCCGATACCGACAGGGCATGGGTTCAGGATTACCATCTGAAGGTGGGCCGAATCCTGCGCTTCGTGGACCTGTTCCGGAAGATAAACGACGAGCAAGATCCCACGCTTGCATGGAGTTCTTCCTGCGAGCATGGTCAGTGCGGAACATGCGGCATGAAGATCAATGGTAAGCCACTTCTTACATGCGAATTGCTTGTAGAGAATGCCGTCCAGATGTTCAAGACACAAACCTTTAAGGTGGAACCGCTCACAGTGGCCCCGGTTATCCGCGATTTGGTGATAGACTTAGAAAAGGCGTATGAACGTATCCACATCGTAAAACCATATATTATCGAGTTTGCTCCACCACATCCCGAAGGGGATGAATACCGAATTCCCCCGCGGGTGCTGGAAGCCTATGTAGAAGCCACCCGATGCATCAACTGCTTTTGCTGTGCTACTGCATGTATCAGTACACAGAAAAACTATCTTGGGCCAAATGCCATGCTCGCAGACATTGTGCGTCTGATGGACCCACGAGAGGTAGCCAACGAAGAAAGGTTAAAGATCCTCTATAGCGGGCAGGGAATCCAGAGGTGTCGAACATCCCAGGCATGCACATTTGTTTGTCCAAAACAAATCGACGTCGCCCATTTTATTGCACTTGGCAAGGAAGGGAAATTCGGGAAAGTCAATGGGGTCTGAACCAATCCGGGTCACATGTTACGAAGGTTATAAAGCCAACGAATCCCCTCGGTCATTTGTCTGGGCGGACCGAACTCTCAGAATTAATAAGATAGTTGATCGCTGGTATGGAAGCAGTACAGATTCCCGATGTGGGATCACTGACTATTTCAAAGTTCAGGCTGATGACGGCAACACTTATATTATCTGTTACAGCCGACTTTTTGGCGGCTGGGCGGTGCTGGTTCCTTAAGTGGCCGGTTCACAAGCAGAAGATTAGCATCTTTCCTGCGCTCCACCGACAACTGGCCGGTGAAGATTGGCATACGGTTTAGAATTCCCGTATCAATTTAAGTGTTTTAAAATATCCGGGTCTTTTTTTAAAAGAACTAAACTGTCATGATTCCCCTGATTCACTCATATACTGCGGTATCTTCTGTATAATCCTTTCTGTCTGGCGACATTCAAGGATGTAACCCCGACACAAGACTTGCTGCAAGTTTTCCCCAAGGGACTTTTCGGTATTAACACAGATGTGCATCTCACTTCCCACCTCGTTCAAGGGTTCAAACCGCAATTTCAGTTGCGGTAAGTGATGAATACGCGCATCGGAGACGGCGGATCCGCTTTTGCGCTCTAAAAGCCGCTTTTTTAGCTCTGCTTCAGGGCACTTACATTCTACAAAGATGACATTTACGTCCATATCTTTCGCAAACCTGATAACTTCCCTGCGGTGCTGCTGTCTGCTGTATGTTGCATCCAGAATCACGGAATGGCCTTGTTTAATTTCTTCATGAGCCAGCATGAGAAGCTTCTCGTAAGTGAGAGATGTGGCCTCTTTTGAGTAAATTCCTTCTTCGAATGGAACATCCATCTGATCGCCGGGTTGAAGGCCAAATAGTTGTTTGCGGACTATATCTGAATTAAACACCTTCACTCCGAGCGTCCTGGCCAGTTTTGCGGCAATGCTGCTCTTGCCGGAGGCCGGCATACCGCACACGACCCAAACGGCCTTTCGACAGAACCGTGTAGCATAACGGCAGGCAAGCTCCATGTATCGGTGGGTTTCGTTGAGGAGGGTTTCTTTTTCCTTGTTGTTAAGTCCGCCCTGCTCCAGACGGAAGCAATTCACCTTGGCCCGCACAACGGCTCGATAGCACTTGTAGAAATCGAGCACGGTAAACACATCCTGATCGTCTGTATAATGCACATAGGCATTGAGCAGATCGCTGGCGACTTCCGGATACCCACTGAAGTCAAGATCCATGGCCAGAAAGGCCAGATCAGACGCCACGTCCCCGTATCTGAAACGCTCGTTAAATTCAATACAATCAATAATCTGAACTCGATCGGTGAAATAAATATGCCCGGTTCTCAGGTCTCCGTGGCAATCCCTGATCTTTCCGCTTGCAATGCGATGCTGGAAAATCCTCCCTGTTCTGTCCAGAAAGGATCGAGTAGCATCCCTGACCAGTCGAAACTGCTGTTCATCCAGTATTGTTCCTACAAATGGTTCTGTCTGGGTGAAGTTCTCCTCACAGTTGTGTCGAACGATTTCCTGTGACCCGAAGCTACTGATAGAGCCGCCTGTTGAAGCCCGCTTATAAAAGGCGGCAAGTGCTTGGGCAAGATCTTCGAGGACATGCACGTCAAGCTTTCCTTCTTGCAGCAGGGTGAACATCGAAGATTCTTCGGGAAGCTGACGCATTTTTACCGCGTATTCAACGGGGATACCCGGTCCTGCGAGATGATATTGGCCGTCTTTGTGAGTGATGGCAACAACGTCAAGATAGACATCCTGAGTTAAGCGACGGTTAAGGATGACTTCCTGCTCGCAAAAATGTTTCCTCTTCCTTAAGGTAGTAAAATCTAAGAATCCCAGGTTGACAGGTTTTTTGACTTTATAGACGTAGTGACCTGTAAGAAACACCTTGGAGATGTGGGTCTCCTGCTCGTCAACTGCAGTCACAGGATGAGGATAAAAATCCGGCCGTTGCATGGCCTCAAAGATTTTCGACTGCCTTGGTGTTCCCATACCCTTTACCTCGCGTCGGCCCAGGATGGTCCGAACATTGGTTTCTAAAAGACCATATCCAGTTTGGCTGTTCCTTTCAAGAGCTGATTTTTCGGTTTGAAATAATGGATTATTGGAATGGCCGGCGTTTTTCTTGTGCAAGTGGCAATTTAGTAGTAATAGTTGAAGGCATCATGAAAGGACATGTTCTTAACAACCCGGGATTAATCATATGTTGGACGCAACAATTTACGTCTTTGAAAACATCTGTGTCTATTTTTCAAAGAGCTAAAGTGTTACGAAAAATCCAGGGTGATACATTTGGAGTTATAGCACAATGCTGTGGATCAAGGAAACTGCAGACGGAGTGATTTTCAAGGTGATGGCTCAGCCAAGGGCATCGAGGAATAAGATTGTAGGACTCCAGGGTGATGCACTAAAGCTGAGAATAACCGCCCCCCCAGTTGAAGGGGCCGCCAACAAGATGTGCATTGAGCTTCTGGCCAAGACTCTGAAAGTGCGAAAATCAGATATAGACATTATTCAGGGGCAGAGCGGCAGGACGAAAAAAATCTTAGTGCGCTCGGCAAGCCGCAGCGATATCGAATCCCTTGCACAGCCTGATTAGCTCAGCTCAGTTACCTATCCCTTCTCAGCCACGATATTTTTTTAATATCACGACAGCGTTGTGGCCGCCGAACCCAAACGAATTGTTCATAACTATATTGAGCTTTGCCGGTGTCGGTTTGTCGATGATGTTAAGATCGATTTCAGGAT
>Ga0180301_10004066_pt1 | contig 11314 bp, 11 predicted proteins | sample GuaBasSediGuay16_FD_121797 | JGI IMG/M metagenome (GOLD analysis project Ga0180301, IMG submission 121797) | Subseafloor sediment microbial communities from Guaymas Basin, Gulf of California, Mexico - Guay16, Core 4569-2, 12-15 cm | ecosystem: Environmental > Aquatic > Marine > Hydrothermal... | reverse complement strand
GTTTAATATCGTTGATGATTTAACTTTTGTTTTTTTGCGAAGCTCAATATACTCTTTTGCCAACCTGGTAAAAACCTTGTAATCCCCTGAGGAGAATGCCACTTTAGCCTCGTAATACAGCAGGTCAAGATGATTACCAAGTTTGCTCCGGGCCTCACAACAGATTTTTTTAACCTCCGAATATTTTTTCTTTTTAATAACCGATCTTATCCAAAGGTCGAACGCCTCAGCCGCCTGTAATCGGTTATTCTGCCTTAAAGCAATCTCTACCGCTAAACGGCAGTTGTCGGCTGCACGGGAATATCTCTCAACTTTGAAGCTGTTTTTTGCAAGCTTCATAAATTTTTCAAAGCTAAATCTACTTAGTGATTTCATGTTTTTATTATTAGTGATTTTTCTTAGTAAGGTTTTTTCACACTGGTATCACACGTTTAATTTTTCCCTCTTTCTTAACCGCAATACTTTTGCAGGCACCCCTACTGCTATGGCGTTATCAGGTATATCCTCTGTAACAACTGCTCCTGCACCTATCTGTGCTCCCTGGCCGATATGCACTCCCATGAGGATTACACTTTTTGCTCCAATATCACAACCATCGCCTAAATACACCGTTTTCCTTTCGATGGGGGTATGAAGTATCGAACCAAGCCTTACCTCTAAATTATGTGCCGACGACATTATAGCAACCCCCGGCCCGATACCGACATTTCTTCCGATAATAATACCACCCGAGGCGTATATAAAACACTGGGGCCCAATCCAGCTACCACTGCCTATTACCAATTTTTGGTCGAAATACCCCTTAAGGATAGTATCGTGGCCGATATAAACATCCTCATCAATCTCAACATTATCCGGGAAAAATATCCGCACCCCATCCTCGATAACTACATTTTTACCCAATCGCCCAAGTTTATTTTTATAATCAAGACCGGTTGTATGCGATTTCCATTTTGACATCGGCATTTTCTCCAGACCCGCGAGAACAAGTTTTAACATTAACCTTTTTTGCGCGCTTTATCTTCTCTGGTTTGCTCATTTTTGTTAAGTGAAAGTTAGGATGAACCTTACCTGTCCTGATTCTGCCTATACCGGGCACCTCCAACTGACACTGCGAATACAAGTATGGCATTTCAGATGTTTTTAAACGCTCTGCATCCCTATCATCAAAGGTTTTTTCAATTATCACCTTTCCCATTATTTATCCTTTCAAACAATGACCTCTTCGGGCTCATTAACATGAGTACTCAGCCGGTCGCCCGGTTTTATATGAAATTCATCCGCCCAAACCCTTGCAGGAAGTTCTGGCGCTCCTGCTGGTTGGATACGTGTAATTAAAAACGAGCCAACACCAGCTTTTATCACAATACCCAACTCCTCTATAACATCCAGCACCGTTCCCGGTGAAACATCGTTATACACATTGTCAGAAAAATCAAAAAAATGCCCGCGCCAGACCGTCAGTTTTCTTTCATCGAATCGTGTAAATGCCCCCGGCCCAGGATGAGTATATGACCTTACAAGATTGTAAATCTCCATCACATTTTTCTTCCAGTCTATCTCCCTATTCGCATTTGCAACGGACAGGACATACTCCCTTTTAAAGGGATCCGGCATGGTCCCATTTTCACCCAAACTATCAAGCAAATCGAACAATGACCTCAAATACACAACCGAGGCTTTGGTTTTTAAAGAACGAACATCATCTAAGATATTTATCTCGATTAGTGAATATGACAGAACCTCTCTTGTAATCATATCGACAATATCTTTTGTCTGATAATCTCTTCTCCTCTGTGGTGATTCAGAGAATAACTGTAATTCGGTGTGAGATTCGCCCTTATAGATATCTGCCGCTACATCCAAAAGTCGACCCCTTCCGTATTGACCAGATAGATTACAGCTTATAGTAGTTATAGTTGGTTTGATGGGAATACTTAAATTTTCCGGCCACTCAAGCTTAACGAGCAAGTCAGTTTGAGTATCATTTTTAAAATTGTTTGATGAAGGAAGTTGTATCTTTTTCAAATCGAATTCACCAGCCAGACCAGAAGAATCAACTGTATCGGAGGATTCAATAAATCCCTTTCGAGGTAATAAAATTGTCTTAACAGGGTATCCAGCCCGGCACAATTTCTCCAGGCAGTAGTAGGCTAAAGATGTATTACCCGCAACAGTTATATTCATCGGATTATCCATTCACTTTTTCGATTTTAACAGTAAAAGATTTTAAAGCCCTAACTACTTTTTCCATTTCCTGTGTACTCATACCTTTATATAATGGCAAGCTTAGTAACCTGTTATAGTTATCAAAGGCATGAGGAAACTCCTCAGGGCGATAACCATACCTGAGTCGATAATATCGCATTAAAGGTAAGCAATAAGAACCAATGGTCGTTTCAATGCCGTGCATACCCAAATATTTCATCAGCGATTTTCTATCGACATATTTATCGAGCTTTACTATAAAAGTCTGGATATTAGGTTGAGCTTCAGGACCTGCCTCTATAACCTTCAGCCACTCTATATCCTGCAACATTGATTTGTAATCAGCGGCCATTTTTTTTCTTTCCTCAAGCATTGACGAAAACTTTTCAAGCTGCATTAATCCCATTCCTGCCTGGAAATCCGTCATGCGGTAGTTGAACCCGGGATATCTAAAATCATCACCATCATAGCCATGATTCCTAAGACTTTTAACAAGGTTTATGGTCGACTGGTCAGAGCTGATAACAGCTCCTCCTTCTCCAGTTGTTAATAATTTCCGTGGATGAAAACTGAAAGCGGCCAGTTCGCCAATTGTGCCACAATATACATTATTGTACTTTGAACCTAAGGCACAGGCAGCATCCTCGATAACCACAAGGTTATATTTTTTTGCAACGCTCAAAATCCTATCCATTTCAGCAGGAATACCAAAAGCATGAACTGGCATTATTGCTTTTGACCTCGGGCTTATTTTATTTTCAAGTTTTTCAGCATCTAAATTCACACCATCCGGCTGGCAATCGATGAATATAGGAACAGCACCTATTATCTCCACAGTATTAGCCGTCGCTGGAAAACTTAAAGCCGGCACCAGTACTTCATCGCCAGGCTTGATATCAGCCGACAAAAGAGAAAGATGCAAAGCGGCCGTGCCAGAGGAAACACACACCGCATAAGGTAAACCCAGATAATCTGCCAGCATTTTCTCAAACCGTTCAACAACCGGGCCTGAAACCAGCATACCCGACAATAAAACCTGCGTTACAGCCTCTATCTCAGGTTGTGATATATTGGGTCTGGTAAGCCTTATTTCCGAAGATTTTCCCATAATACCAGGTAGCAGTTCTCCTCAACCCTTCCTCAAGGTCTATCTTTGGCTCATATCCGAGCAATTTTCTTGCTTTATCAATACTCGGGATTCGCAACTCCACATCAACATAATTCTTTGGAACATATACTATTTTTGACTTGGAGTAAGTAACCCTCACAACCGCCAAGGCTAAACCATGAATTGTGATTGTACCTTTAGGGTTACCAATATTAAAACAATTTCCCACCGCTTCTGACTTCTCCAGTGTTAACATGATACCGTGAACTAGGTCATCAATGTAACACCACGACCTTATCTGGTCGCCATCACCGCGAATAATCAAATCCTGGTTTTGCAGAGCACGAACTACAAAATGATGTATTGCTCCTTCGCCAATCTGACCGGGTCCATAAATATTAAACGGCCTTATGGATAACGCCGGCAACTTCTTTTCTGTAAAATAACTATAAGTTAAATGCTCACTGGCAAGTTTACTTACCGCATATGTCCAGCGGGCGTTTCCCACCGCTCCCAATGAGGTGCTGTCATTCTCCTCCGAGCGAAAAGCATAGGAACCAAACACCTCGGAGGTCGAAAAATCTATGATTCTTTCTATTTTATCCTGCTGGCTAGCTGCCTCCAACATGTTGATAGTTCCAAGAAGGTTGACCTTTATCGTTGTTACCGGACTTTTAATCACACTATCTATTCCGGCTATAGCGGCCAAATGGATAACTATGTTCGCTTTATCCATACTACGAGCAAGCTTTTCATAATCTAACACATCACCCCGAATTAACTCAATATTCTTATGATTCTTATATATTGTATCCTTCAGGCTATCTCGTGAAAGGCTATCATAAATGACGATTTCATTTTTATCAACTAACCTTCCTACCAGAGCACTACCGATAAAACCGGCGCCACCGGTTATAAAAATCCTTTTACCCTCTATCATAGCCCGCTCCCAATAACTGCTCATCCGGATGTCTCAAGAAGCGATGACCATTTCTGACAAAATCATACATATAAAGATGTTGACGTAAGATCCTGTCAGGATCATGGTTTAATTTTACCCATGATTTACCCGCCAATCCCCGATCGAGAATCTGTACTCTGTTTATAAGGTAATGTTCTATCTTTTCAAACAGGTCATCTTCGGTAACCCACACAATTGGGTTATCGGGGAAATAGCTGGCTGCAAAATTAGAGATACCACCGAATACGACATGACCAGCTGCCATCGACTCAATAGCTGAAAGCCCGTAGATTCCAACCGATATCTGGTCATAGGTCATATGAGCTTGACTTTTAAGTTCAAGGCATTCCTGATTGTTTTTTCCCTCTATAAGGATAGGCTCGATATCGTATTTTTTACGTAAACGGTCAACAACCTCCAGGAACAAATCTGTCCGTTTAACATTGCGGTTAGTGACAGGGTGTACGATCTTTATAGTTCCCTCGGGTTTTGGCGCTGATTTTATTTTTGTTGAGTCAAACATGATATTAATATGGTAGAAAAATGGGGAGCTCTCCAACATGGTATAATCCCATGCTGATAGTCCGGTGATCTTATTGGTCAAATGCCATTGGTAAATCTCTTTGGCCTTCTGGCGCAATTCACTACCGAAATATTGAACGATTGTGTTGTTCGGTTTTAAATAATCTAACAAATTCAAATCGCCAACTTTCTTGGGGAATCTCCCGATATGGAAAAAGTCGGCATTTTCAATTATCTTGACAGCGGTTTGAAAATCATCCTGTTTGTCATGCGAAAGAACAATATCTTTATCATAGGTTAAGTAATCGTCATAAATGATAATGCACCTGGCTCGATGTATGGTTTTCTCATTTATCAACCTAAAAAGCTGGCTAAGCTGACCAGCGATATTGAAATCGGCCACCACCGCTATATTCATTCCTGTTTTTTTATCTTTAATAGCCTGAGGAACATGCTTGTCGAAAATATCCAGTTTCTCCGAATCCGATGGCTTGATTATAGCCGGTGCTCTTTTGCGCATTTCCAGCGACCTCTTTAAATATTCCGGTTGGACTTTCTGCTTGTTTCCTTCAACCTCTGGTTGGGTTATCCGATTTGAATCTGCCGGTGAAAGTTTTTTCAGGAAATTGTAAACATGCTCCAGAGCCTGGTTATATTTCCCCGCATTCCATAAAAGTTCGAACAAATTTAAAAAGGCATCTTTATACGTTGGTTTTACCTGCAAAGCCTTACAGAAAAGATCATGGCTTTTATCGGTCACACCCTTTGAATAATACATAACCCCCAGGTCGTTCAACGCCTGAACATCCTCGGGATTCAGCCTGACAACGTTTTCAAAATCCTCTATTGCCTCAGAAAGCCTGTTCTGTTTACTATGAATCAAACCAAGATTGAAATGGGCCTCTTCTCTGTTAGGATCAATTTCCAGCTCTTTTCTAAAGAATTTTTCCGCCTTGATATAATCTCCTTTTTTAGCATGGATAGTCCCAATAAGATGCAGGGTGTCTAAATCACCGGGATTGGTTTGTAATCGATCCTGTAAAAGTCTCAAGGCCTCTTCAAAATTGGCATCTTTGAGATATTCAGTCACTTCGTTGAAAATAGAGGGCTTCTCTTCCGTTAAAAACTCATCGCTCATTTTAATACCCCATATAGAAAACTACATTACTGCATTAAATAATATCCAAGTGAACAACATCAAAAAATCAGAATTCTTCTAATCATCGTTTTATTTTCGGCTTTTGCAGGTTTACCATCATCGCTTAACACACACTCAAACCGTTTGTTGATTAGCGAGGATGCTATAACGAACATCATATTTTGTGTCGTTTACGACAACTTGAATAGCTTTCAGTTTTTTAATATTTATTATTATAGGGCCTTGTAGATTTATCGACATCTGCTCGGGTTTACCTTTGGGCACTGTTACAATTGTATATACCATGTAATCATCCTTATTACCGCTACCTTGCAGTTGCTTGATATCATACGGGCTGATATCAACGGTGTAGTCATCAACAACCAACATCGGATCGATGATGACAAAACATACCGAAGGGTCATCAATTGACTGTAACCATTTGAATGGCTCAGATTCTGGTCTGGATATTATAAAATACTTACATAAGTCATCAAACCCAAGTATAGCCCTGACAAAAGTTATAACATCGCTTTCCTCATATTGAACTTCGCCGAACCTGGATGTCTTAACAACTGGCAAACATTCCTCCTACCTTAAAAAATCCATCAATGATGGTTGAATCACTCTGGCAGCGGTAGCCAGCGATGATTGGTAAACAGCCTCAGCGCTGGCCAGCTCAGAGATAAGCCGTACCATATCAGCATCCTCGATTTGTGATAGTTGGTCAGTAACCTGCAAATCTTGGTCTAACATCCTAACCTGAGAGGTTTCCGCTCTTATTATCCGGGATCCTAAACTTGAACGCACAGTCAAAAGCTGGTCTAAAGCAAGGTCAAATACATCAAGACAAGCTTGGATCTCTTCGGTGTTGTTTCTGCTTAGAGACTTCTCTAAAACCAACATATTGCCTAAAATGTCCGGTGAGCCGAATATCCCCAGACTCAAGGCTGTGCTTCCAGAATCTGCTTCTGTTATCATAAGCGATCTATCATCGTATAAGGATTCAACCGCTATACCTGTTCGGTCAGAATTCAAAGAGGCTTTCACATATATGCCCGAACGGTTTATCATGTCGACAAGGTCAAGAATGGTTGCATTGGGGTCATCCTGTAAACCTGATAGGTCGATATCCACATAATCCAAGCCATTTGTGATTCTTATCACACCAAGCATTATGCCAGCATTGCTGTTTAACGATGAAAGCTTGGTGAAATATTTCAGCTCCGGGTTGATATCCTCACCTATAAGCGTTTCAAACTCCGTGCCTTTTAACAAACCAAGGTCTTTGGCTATAGTTTCACCATCGGCTGATTCTTCAATCATTATTTGTAGCGGTTCAAGTTCCTTCCCCTCAAGATAACCTTCCATCGTTCCAATAATCCCAAGATCAGCGGCAGTTGTCTGGTTAGGTCCTCCCTCTTCAATAACAAGGCTATAAGGGATAGGATTAGAATCATCAATTATCAAGCGGTTCCCTGTAGTATCGATCGAAACTGTCACATTATTTAAGCCGGCACCTGCCAGGGAGAGATTGATGTTATTTATTACATCACCAAGATTTTCATCAGCCGAGATATCGATATTAACCACAATTGAACTGTCCTCCGTTCTTACAACAAATGTCCCCGGCTCTTGAGAAACTCCAGCTCCATTATTTAAAAGTGCCAGGGGCGTATTGACTGTCAATTCATGGTCGGAAGTATCATCAATTTGAAGACCCGAACCGCCACCAGAAATAGAAGCGGTAAAGTTCGGTATACCAAGATTATTAACCGTGTTCAGGACCTGTTGGATATTTTTAGCCGCTGATATATCAGCAACAAAGCGACCGTTTAATGTATTTATAACTATCTGTCCCGCCCCCATATTTACACCCTGGCCACCATTCAGATCGGAAAGCCACAGGTTAGGTTGTAAACCAGGATTCAGATCAAAACCTTCACCCAAAACCTTCACCGGCCTTGTAGTAAATTCACTGGCAAATGTGTTTATTTTCAAATAAGAATTTCTCTCGGTCTCCATCATTATATCCTGGTAATCACCCTGATAGATAACACCAATATCGTTAGCCAGAATGGGCGGGATATTTGTTTTCGAACCACCAAAAATATAACTATTTAGATATTGAGAATTGACTGCATCCAGAATCTGGTTAAACATCTCCCCCACCTGGGTGGCGCCTGCTATCCTGGCGTTCTCATCGTAAGTATCATTAGCCAGTTGCACAGCCAAGTCCTTGGCCTCAATAATCAAACCGTTAATGTCATCTAAAGCTGAATCAGAATACGACATCCATGAAATGGAATGCGTTATATTAAGATTAAACTGCGAAATGTCAGAAAGCCTTGAACGAAAATTAAGATCTTTTGTTATACCCAGCGGGTCATCCGATGGCTTATTAATACGTCTACCTGAGGAGATAGCAGACTGTAATTGTAGATACCGTTTAGTCGTCTGGCTAAGATTGCGAACAACCGTGTCAGTAACCATTTTATTAGTTACTCGCATAATTCTCCTCCAATTTGCTTAAACTTTTAACTATCTCACAGCAGGAAACTTTAAGGAAAACATAACACAATTGTTCCAAGTGAAGAACTCCGATTTAACCAAAATAAAAAATCTCAACTATTCTTTAGCTTCTTTTTAGTCTTTTTTTTGTTCAATACTTTTATCGGGATTTATTCTTTTGGCTTAATAGCCCGCCTCCTTAAAATCCTGGCCACCTCAAGCAAGTCTTCTTTTAGTGCCAGCGAAGCGTGCCTGTTCTCATCCTGAATCCGTAAAAATATCTCCTCCCGGTGAACAGAAACCCTATCCGGTGCTGTAACACCAAGTTTAACCTGCTTGCCGTATATACCGAGGACGGTAACTTTAATGTTATCGCCGATGGTTATTGATTCACCCAACTTCCTTGTCAGGATTAACACGGTTTACTCCATCCCAGAAATTTAACGACCAACTATACCCATGCCATTTATTATGGTATCCAGGGCTTCATCCATAGCAGTAATGACCCTGGCAGCAGCCTCGTAAGCGTGTTGGTATTTAATCATATTAGCCATTTCCTCATCAAGGGACACACCCTCTACCGCCTGCCGATTGTTTTCGATATGAAAAACTAGCGTTTCCTGGTTTTCAGCGATGTTCTGCGCCTCCCTGGTTCTAACGCCAACGATACCAACAATTGAATTATAGTAATCACTAAAAGTAGCGGTTCCACCTTTCATTGTCAGTTCTGAGCGCAAGGCTGCAATCCTCAGTGCATTGGAATTGTCCCCTACTTCACCGCTCAAAGAAGCGGCAATATAACCCTCATTTTGAATTATCATATAATCAAGATTTATATCCTCAGCGCCGGTGACGTTAGCATCAAAAAAATCCCTACCAGAGACACCATCCAGACCATATCCTTCACGATGTAGCCTGTTAAGCTGTTCAACCAAAGATATTGCCATTTCATCAAGTTCCCGCAAACGCTCCGGAATCACTTCGTCCCTGACCTTGATAAGTCCCGCCAGTTCTCCTTTTGTTATATCAGGTTGGACCTTGGAGTCTTTGAATTGAATTTTGTGGACAACATTAACTCCTTGTTCCTCAACTACCGTTTCAAGTTCACTGACCTCATTTCGGTCAACAAGAACCATAGAACCTATAAGCACCGAATAAGTACCGGTTGGTTGTTCTATGACCTCAACATTTACATATTTGGAGAGCTCGTCGACAAGGTGGTCCCTTTGATCACGAAGATCGTTCGCCGAATGGCCTGATAACTCCGCAGTAGATATCGAATCATTTAACGTAGCTATTTGAAAAGCGATATTATTTATTTCTAAAACTCTACTTTGAATGTCCTCATCAAGCGACACCCGGAAATCTTTCAACTGTTCATCAAAATGATGGAAAGCATTTATTACCAGATTTGCCTGTTCCTTTACCGCTACCCGTGCCGCTTGGTCATCAGGATTGGCGGATAGATCCTGCCAGGAGTTCCAAAAATTATCCAGTAATGCTGAAAAACCGATATCAGAAGGCTCCATATATATCGTCTCAATATGGCTCCAGCTCTGGGCTAAAGCCTGCCAGCGACCGAGGTCTTGAGATTCACGGCGATATTGTTCATCCAAAAATATCGCTCGCAAATGCCTTACCGTTGTAACCTCAACTCCCGTTCCAAAATTACCTTTGATATAAGCCATTGGCACCGAAGAAACCATAATAGCCTGCTGACGCGAAAAACCAGGAGTGTTTACATTAGCGATATTGTGTCCCGTGAGGTTAAGAGAATACTGCTGGGCTAAAAGTGCTCTCTTACCTATCTCCAAACCAACATTTATTCCATACATCTTATCATTCCCTATACTGCATGATTAACTACTTTGCCTCCCCTGGCTTTAACTTTAGACTGCCCGGGCTGGCCATATACGTGTGAGGGTTTACTGCTTAATATCTTCACAGATTTCGTAATCAACTGACGTGATTTATTAATTAAGAATTCATTTCTCTTACGTTTTTCCTCGATATGCTCATGGGTATCAACAATTGCTTTGCGCAACTGCTGTAAGGACTCATTCGAAATCCCATCAAGACGAGAAAGGATATCATCCAAGGTCAGATTACTCGGTGATAGTTCCATCCGTTTTGAGATATCTTTTACTATTTTTTGCCTTTCTCTTTCAAGTTCGCTTACTTTGTTGCATAACAAATCGAGCTCAGCATTGGTCTTATTTAATCCTTCGAGGTCTCTACATGCAAGCTGTTGGTGTTGGTCATCAAGTAAAACTAAAAACCTGTTGTATGAATCTAGCTCTTTGTTTAAAATATCAGTTAGTTTTTTCATATAATCTGCCGTTTTAATTAGTATCGGGATTTATCGGATTTAAATAAGGTTTTTAAATTATCAAGAATATCACTTACGTACTCCCTTGTCTCCTTATACGGGGGTATTCCACCATATTTATCTACAGAGGAAGGACCGGAGTTATAAGCGGCTAGTGCTTTTTTGATGTCTCCACCGAACTTCTTTAAAAGAATGGCAAGATATTTAACCCCTCCGAAAATATTTTGCTTTATATCAAAAATATCACTAACACCTAGCATCTTGGCCGTACCATCCATTAACTGCATCAATCCTTTGGCTCCTTTGGAGGAAACGGCTCTGGGGTTACCCGCGGACTCCTGCCAGATCACGGCCTTTACTAGCTTGGGATCAACACCATGTTTTAAAGCCGCCTGATTAATGATACCATCAAAACGATCAAGTGAATTTATTTTCGAAATGTTTCTATCTGGCCGAATCGATTTTTTCACTTTTGGTTTTATCGGGAGTGTTTCCACAAGTTCTTCATTTGTATTAGTTATAAGGTCACTATATTGT
>Ga0180301_10004065_pt1 | contig 11314 bp, 16 predicted proteins | sample GuaBasSediGuay16_FD_121797 | JGI IMG/M metagenome (GOLD analysis project Ga0180301, IMG submission 121797) | Subseafloor sediment microbial communities from Guaymas Basin, Gulf of California, Mexico - Guay16, Core 4569-2, 12-15 cm | ecosystem: Environmental > Aquatic > Marine > Hydrothermal... | reverse complement strand
TATAAAGTAGTGATTTTTCTGAGTACGAATATGTTCTCATGTATTCTTGTTTTTCTATTTTAGAAAAATATATTATTGTATTTTCTCTAATGCTTGTATACGGTATTTTGAATAATGTTACTGTTACTATGTATATTGTTTGGTTGTATTCTTTGCCAACTGTGTAGTTGACTATGGGCTTAGGGTCTATTATGATTTTTGAGCCTACTTGGTATACGCATGTTAATGGTTTGTTAGCCCATGTCGTGTTTCGTCCCCTTATTATTGCTTGTGTTTGTATGTTTGTTTTTAGTATTATTTTTGAGTAGTTTAGTTTTATTGTTAATGGTTTTTCGTTTGGTAACGTTATTTTTATTTCTATTGTAGTATTGTTTATGTATGCTGGTGTTTTCAGTTTAATCGGCTTGCCTAGCTCGATTGCCTCAGCTATTTCTACTGCATGTGCCTTAATGTAATTGTATTCCATCCAGCGAGAATAATTCCACGGCTTGAAGACTATAATCAGGGTGGCTGCTAGTGCTATGACTCCGGCTACGAGCATTATTTTAGTGACTGTGTCCATGTGTTTTCTCTGCTTATAAATTGCCTGATTTATAAGGGGTGGTCTCTTTGTGCGGGGGTGCTGTAGCCTAGTGTACCGCTATGGTGTCGAGCTGTGGAAGAGAGGCTTTCTTGTTTTCGCTATTAAGGGTGTTGGCTACGGGTTTTCTAGGAGAGAGGCTTTGCTTGAAGCGAAGAAGCCTGTTACTATTCCAAGAGGCTTCGTGTACAGGCTAGACTACAGGTCTAGGCAAGTAACTATAGCGAGCCTAAATTTTCTCAGGAAAGGTGGGGGGCTTGCTGTCCCCGGTATTAATAATGGGTTGATGTGGATTGATATTGAGGGCAGGCTTGCTGGGGAGATGGGTGACATGGTTTTAGATCGCTTTAATGGCTGTTTTATAGAAAGGACTCCTCGGGGCGGGCTTCATGTAGCCTTGAAGGTAGATGACTTGAGTTTAGTGAAGTGGAGGGGTGTTAAGGGTTTTTTAGATAATAAGACTTATGGGTACTGTATAACGTATCCTAGTAGGCTCTACTTGAAGTATAGTGGTGTTGAAGAAGAGCTAGTCTACGAGAAATTATCTAAAGTAGACTTATGGGACACGGGTAAGGCATCAAAATATCGCAGAGCCTTAAAGTGGCTTCTCGGAGAGGTTGAAGGATACGTGGCGGATGTTTCTCCGGCAGAAGGCTCTGTTAAATATAATTGTGTCCCCGAGCCAGTACAGAAGCTCGTCTCCGGTCTCTCGTTGAACCGGCTTCTCTTGTTGTTTCAGCTTGTATGTGATGAAGTTGGTTGTGGTCGCTGTGTAGAGTATTATTTGAGTCAGCTTTACTCCAGTGAGCCTATTGAGTTGAAGAATCCTGCTTACCCTACGAGCGTGCCTCGGGGACTTCACACAGTTCTCGAAGTAGAGCTTCTCGGAGGACTTAGACTCATTGGAGCTTCTCCTAAGCAGCTAGAAGAGCTTTGCTCGAGAATAAAGTATACTGTAGACGGCAAAGAGTACTCTATGGAGACTCCTCCAGCGAGAAACCTCTACTACAATACACTTAGAGGCACATACAGTATTGCGCTGAAAGGACTATGTCCCCTAATGGTCGCTAACAGTCTCCACGGAAGATATGTTCCAAGAACTCTCTGCACATCTACTTTAGTCAAGAAAGTGTCTTCACTTACACAAAACAATCCCTTGAAGATACTGGAGCTTCTCGAAGCAGTACTCGAGCTAGAGACTCGATGATAGAGCTAGAGTTCGAGCTACTATTCAGGCTTTCCTCAGATAATAACAGAAGGCTCGCAGTAGTCAAGGGGCTTCCCGGTGGAGGAAAAACTAGGACTACACTGGCGAATACTGTGCTTTACTCTAATTTAGCTAAAGTAGTCTACGCGGCACCACTAAGATCGCTTAGAAACTACTGGGCAAAACAGTACGGCATGGAAGTAATCAAGAGCCGAGACGAAGTATGCCCCGCAGTAAAATACATTGAAGCCGAAGACACAGTAGACTACCTAGTAGCGTGCGCCAGAATATGTAGAGGTTGCCAGAAAACCTGTGAGTTCAAAGAAGCGTTTAAAAACTTCATTAAAAGCAGTAGAGGACTATTCGCTTTAACTCACAAAATGCTACTAGTACTATATACGGCAGCGCCCAGAGCCTTCCAAAACACTTTGCTGATCATAGATGAAGCAGACTCCTTATTCGACCAGTGGAGCATAGTATGCGAGTACAGTAAGCTAAAAGAACTCTGGCGCACAGGAGACCCCCTGACAAGAAAAGTAGTCAAGAGGCTCGCGAAAAACTGTTTCCGCTTCGGAAAATACGTCTACTTCAAGCCAATAGTACCCTTAACTAGAATCACTTTCCTCGTCTCAGCCACGCTTCCCCCAGAACTACTAGAGCTAATGCCTCTACCAGAAAATACTCCGTGCACAACAATTTACATTAAATCAGAATTCAAAGACATTATTCTCTGGAGCCGCAAGACACTAAAATGGAGCGAAAAAGACGAATGGCTACCCACAGTACTGAAAACAATTAAAGAATATTCGTGTAAATTCAGGAAGATAGGTATTGCTTCAAGAAACTACACTTTAACAAAAATACTACACGAGTACATGGAGGCTTCCTTTAAAGTAACTTCCGACTACTATGATAAAAAGCCTCGTGCAGCAGAAGTATATATTTGGACTACTAGAGGAAAATGGTACCGCGGAATATCTCTACCAGACACAGACATAGTATTCTGCTTCTACCAGTACCCACTCGAAACAAAGCCCTTGAACCCACTAGTACTTAGAACAATAGTTGAAAAGGATATAGAGTACTTCAAACTACTAAACAATGCAGTAAACACGCAATCATACTTCAGAAGCAATCGAAAAAGAAGCAAAACACATGTAATAGTACTATTGGATAGAAGAAGTTACCATGCACTACATACAACAATACCACAAGAATACCTCAAGAAAACAACAAGAAAACCATTAGAGTAGCCAGTTTACAAGGTTCTCGGCAAAATATTATTAGCTATCGCATCACTTAATACTTCTTCTAAGCCTTCAACATACTTATCAATGTTTCTCTGTGTAGGAAAATACAGAGACTTTACATTATAGTCTTTGAGCTTCTTTTCAATAACTCTCGCTATCCTACTTTTAAAAACAACTACAATAAGCCTCGGCTTATTTCCTCTAACAAATCTACTGAGCTTATCTAATGCTCTATTTCTCTCATCTACTCCTACGCCTCTCCAGCTTCGTCCTGCCGGCAACAAGTCATAAAGATAGCAGCCTAACTTCTGAAACATAGTGAGAAATTCTTCTTCTTTTATACTATAGACTCTATGGAATGCTATAAAGGTAGCATAGTATAGCACAGTATTCTTATTATAAAAGAACCTTACTTCCTGCGTGTCACTGGGTTTAGGAGGAGACTCTGCTACAAAAAGAACCCTTATTTCTTTAGGCCTATACTTCTCGCGAAGATCTTCAATAATATCCTCGTATCTTTTCTCACACATATTCTCATAAAATACTAGTAAAATGAATATTTAGCGGTATTCACTACAATTACTCAGGACTCTTAAGCAACTTCTCTATTTCTTTTCTTTTAGACTTATTCGTGAAGAATGTTGCTTCAGGGTGATGCCATTTAACGCGATCTCTTCTATCTTGCCTCAAATACCCCTTACATAGTAGTGAGAAGATGCTTTTCTTTACTTCTTCTAATGGAAGATTCAGTTTTAATGCTATTTCTCTTAAACTCACTCTATGAGGAGCTCTCTTAACTACTCGGAGAATCTCTAATTCTATTCCCGAGGGTATTTTAGGCTCTATTTCCTCTGGTCTTCTTTTATTCGAGTAAACTATTTCACCGTTCTTAAACACTATTAGTTCTCCTGGGAGGAAGCATTCCCACATTTCATTGGTCAGCGGTCTTGTCGCCACAACGTATCCTCGTTCTCTAGAGTCTTTTTCAAATACTAGATTTACTTCCCAGTCTCTATCCGCTAATTTCACTCTAATTCTACCGTAAGGCGGCTTACGGTGAAGCAAACACAGCCCATTATAGCCTGTTTTATCGTAGTAGCAGAACAAATATTCGCCATTAGAGAAAATACAGTTGAGGTAGCCGTAGTTGTTTACTTCAGCTAGAAGCCCCGCAAGCCAGTCGAAGTCGCTTCTCCTCCACTCGAATATTTTTCTTTTCTCTATTCGGTTGAGGAGGTAGCAGAAAATGTACTCTGAGTCTGTTTCACCAAGAGGCTTAAACCTACCCAACTCTAGCTCCCGATAGCCGTGCAACGTCCCATTATGCGCGAACACATAGTCTTTCCCAAAAAGTTCTCTCTTAAAGGGATGTGTATTCCGGTAGCTTAATTCACCACGACTAGCAAGCCTAACATGACCTATAAAAATCTTAGACTTAATTAACTCATAGTTTTCTATGAAGCTGGCTAAGCGGCTTTCGGTAGCAGTTAAAGGCTCCTTAAACACTACAGCAGAGTTATCAGGGTAAAATGCAAGTCCCCATCCATCAGGATTACGTCTCCCCCGAACCCTAAATCCCTTAAACGAAATCCTAGGACTCACCGGCAAATTAAAACATAGGGCTAAAAGCTCACACATATTCTCACTAAAATAGAATACACTTAGGCTTCAATATTTACTTACCGAATTGAATATCCGACTAAACCATACTGCTAGTTAGTCTAGGCGGAAAATTTTCGCTTTAAATAGTTACTAAGTGTTAAATTCTATGTAGGAAGTTCATATTACCTAATTGCACACGTAATGTGGAGTTGTTTAAATGTACTTTTTATCGGCAAATACTTCTACTTACACATACACACCCCCATAATATTATATTATTAGTAGTACGCTGGTTTCCTTAAAGCACACTTACACATGTTAAGTACTGTTATCATCTTGGATGATTATTGAATAATGTGTTTTTTATCAACTTTATGCGGAGTTCACGTTTTCTCCTCATTTGTGCTATTGTGCTGATTTATAAGAGGTGTGTTTATGGGGGTGAGGAGTCTTGGGTTACGGTAAAAAGAAGTATGTTAGAGTAGCGTTGAAAACTGAAACCTATTTGTTGCTCAGGGAAGTAATGGATCTTGCTGTTAGACTTCACGGCGGTAAGCGTCTCCTCCTCGGTGAGCGTATTACTGAAGACCTTTTGATAAGAAATGGTCTGGAGCTTCTACGCGAAGAACTATTGAAGCAGCTCGAGGTGAGGGGAAATGAGTGAGCGCGAGTATATTGAGGCGCTGAAGAGGCTTCGTGAAAACATTATTAAAGGCAGAAAACCAGTCTTCCTCACTACCGAGAAAGAATCTTTTACTGTACTCGATGTTCTTGAGAGAACAAATGACGCTTTACTTCTCTTAGCTAAAAATAGTAGACTTTTTGTTATGCAAGTTTTTAAAAGAAATAACGAGGAGCAAATAAAGCAGATAGGTGAATTAATTAAAGAAGACAAGTTAGCCGAGATTACAGCAGACTATATTGGCGCTAGAATACAGTATATTGAGGAAGTTAAGCCCCGTAGCGGAGAACTCGACCTCGACTACGAGTACGGCATAATAGAACACAGTCGCACGGGGACCTCAGTCTGGATAAACGTACTAGACAAAAATACTAGAGAAATAGGTGAGCAGTACCTAGCTTTCTGCTACTCTAGAAGAAGCGCAAAACTACTCACTCTACCAGACGGTACACTCATAAAATTCGTAGGCAATATACGGAAATCAAGTAGTGGACCAAACGTAGTAGACTTAATGTACTTTAAAGTAATAGAAGAAGAGCCTAAAGAAGCAGAAGCTAAGGAAGAAGAAATAGTGAAAGAAGCCTCCAGCAAAGAATACAGTTTAAACAGACTCAAAGAAATGGTCAAGAGCAATGAGATTTCTGTTGACGAGCTCGAAGAAATGTACAAGGAGGGAAAAATTTCTAGAAAAGAGCTACTAGAGCTACTTAATCTTCTCGTAGAGTCTATTAGGTGATCCCCGTGGAGGCACTATTATTCAATATTGTTAAAAAGCTTGAAGAACTTTCAGCTAAGCTAAGTGAACTCGAGAAGAAAACTGTTTTAATTGAAGAGCGGTTGAATGCTATTGAGGAGAAAATGAAGTTTTTTCAAAACAGAGAACCCTCTACTCAAGGCAATAAAAGAGTACATGAATAAGTACTGGTCAGTAGGAATACTACGCCTAGTAATAGACCTCTGGAAAAACCCCGAAACCCACACAATAGTAGACAGTATTTTATCAAATCTCTCTAAAAAATACGGCGTTGAAAAAAGAAAAGCAGTACCAATACTAGCTAAAAAACTAGAACCCATACTAATAGAAATGGGCTACGAAGTAACAGAAGGAGTAGTCAACAACTGGCACTTAATAAGCAATAAAGAAGCGTGATAGAGTGTCCCGTATGCCACTTCCCAGTAGCAGACGAGGCTATCGTATGTCCTATATGTAGAACTCCTCTACTAGCATACGGCAGTATAGTAGCTTATATTCATGGCTTATCAGAGCCAGTAAACGGGGCTATAGCTTGCTACGGAATACTGGCTTACTCCAACAATAAAATAGTTTTCACTGAAAGTAAAGTAATAGGCATAGGCTATAATCACTTCCAAGCATACTATATCGCTTTAATATGTTTCTTGAAGTTCTTTAAGAAAATATCGAGTAAAATAACTGTAAAAAGCGATAATAGAGTATTCATAGACCAGCTAACAGGAAAAACTTCAGTCAAGTCACCCAACATAATAAACTACTACAGAGAAGTCGAAGAGCTCGCAAAGAACATAGAAATAGCCTACGAGTGGATTCCCGGTGAAGAAAATCCTGCTAGAAAATATTCTTGGAGAGCATATTACAGCTACTGTGAAAACAATAAAACACGTGTCTTAGAAACCTACGGAAAGTACTTAATTACAGAAAAACAATTGAAGTTAATTAAAACACTAGCAAAGAAGCTAGATGAGCAAATAGAAGTAAACGAGTTCACAAGCAGAAGAGAAGCCTCTAAAATAATAAAAAGACTGTTAAAAAAGATAAATAAGATTAAATTAATTAGATTCGTTTAATATAACAAAGCCTTGCTTCGGCTTAATATCGAAGCTCCATGCCCTCTTATAATGGTTTGTCAGCCTCATTTTCTTGATAATGCCCCATCTTTTGATCTGTTTTGTTTTCTCAATGTTGTCAAAGTTTAGCTGAATTATTCCGTCGGCTATGTGTTCTGCTCCAAAACCGAAGCTTCCTCCTGTAGTAACAGCGTACTGTAGTGTAGCAATTACTGTTGGCTGCATTTTAGCTAAGCGAACTTTCATATTGTATGTGATACGCCTAGCCATAGCAGGCTTATCTACCCAGAAAGCGCTCAGTGAATCAATTATGATTAATGGCTCTCTTATCCGCTTTTCTCTAACAAGACTCCATAAGTAGTCTACTAAGTTACCTACATCAAGTGGGTCAGGGTACTTCGCCTTACTTTTCTTTTCGTAAGCGTGGCTTCTCAGCTCGAAAATATCAACTATGTGCAGTGTTCCTTTGTCTTTAAATCCGTTGAAGTGCATGTTGAACTGTTCTGCTTGCTTTACTAGACTCTGAAAGTTTTGCTCAGTTGTCACGTAGACTACCGGGCAAATGTTTTTCGAGAGAGCTGTGTTAGCTGTATGTAAGCAAAGTATGCTTTTCCCTGTACCTGGTTCTCCTGCTATGAATACCCATGAATGCTTAGGTATTCCTCCCTGAAGATACTTGTCAAGAAGCTCTATACCAGTAGGTATTCTCTCTATTTTCGAGCTCACCCTCCCACCACCAAAATAAACAGGTTTTTAAATAGACCAAGTGATGTTTTTGGGTCAAAGTATGAGATTTTTGGAGAAGGGGGCGCTTTACCGTAGGTGACTGTAAGAGGGCTTCCGTTTCTTCGGAGAAGGTTCTTTAGCCAAAAATTTAAGTGAAAGGGACTTTTCCTAAACAAGTGAAAGCTGTAGCTTACTTGAGAGTGAGTCAAGAAGACGAAACAGTAGAAAATCAAAAACAGGCAATACTTTCTTTTGCAGAGAAAAAGAAACTAAATATACTAGGATTTTTTAGCGATGAAGCAGTAAGCGGTCAAGTACCTCCAAGAAAACACGAAGGCTATAAGGCAATGCTTAAATTTTGTAAAGAGAATAATATTAAAACAATAGTATTTTATGACTTAAGCAGGCTTGCTAGGAGCGTAGAAGAAGGATTAAATGAGTTAAAGCTCTTAGCTGAAGAAGGCTTCAACTTCTATTTCGCTGGAATGGATTTCCTCAACTATGACTTAGATCCAATGATGAAAAAGAAGATTATAATGGATTTCTTATGGTTTGCTGAAATGTACGTTGAAGACATTAAAAGGAGAACGAGAGTAGGTATGAGTAGGCTTAAGAGAGAAGGCAAGCTCTACTATAGACCTACACTACTACACTATATTGCTCTCTACTTGAGTGAGAAAAGCAGTTTCCGTGAGCTTACTAGAGAAGACTATGAGAAGGCGAGAGAATATGTGAGTAATTTTCTTAAGCCTTATTTAAGGCTAAGAGTGCCTATTTACCAAATAAAGAAGCTGATTTTAGACCACTTCAGCGATATGTACAGGAAGTATCCTAAAGCACCAAAAAGCTATGATGCCGTAAGAAAACTGCTAAAAGATATTCAGCGAGGCTAGCTTACTTTATTTTAGCTAAAATATCAGTGTACATTGATTCTTCTAGAAGCTTCCAGAGAACAGTATTCTTCCTCAGAATCCATGTAACTTTACCCCCTCTAATGAAACTACAGTCTTTTTGTACATTATATGTCTTCATTAGTTTGTGTAGCTTGTAGGGTGATGGCGGCTTAACATTTAACCTAATACATATTTTGTAGACGTCTCGGTAGGTTACGTAGAGAGTGTTACCTCTGGTTCTTTTAACCATATATGAGAGAACACGGAGAAGTGAGTGCCATTCGCTCATAGAGAAAAAGAAGTATTTAAATCGAGAGAAGTCTCTTGAGCTTTCTCTTATCATAAATTACTTTAAGTGCGTGGTTGCTGTCGCGAATTTCTGCTGAAACTACTGCTTCGCCTAGATCGTTTAAGAGTATGTGTAGGAGAATACTTCTACGCGAACTACTATGTAGACACGTTATGCCTTTTCTTTCAGCATACTTCACTAAGTGTTTTGTTTTGACGACTAGTACTGAGCCCCTTTCTTTCCCTATTCTTTCGCGGAGATATTCTTTAACCATGTTTACTAAATGATCGTATTTTAAGACGACAACTGCTTTACTCGAGCCCACCCCCGCTTCACCGAGAATAATTGCTTAAAAATGAAGGCGAGGAGGCTTCAGCGATTTTTAAGAAAGCTTATTCCGGTGAGATGGGTGAGCTCGACTATATGTATAAAGCCTCTACAGAGTGTTATTGACATCAAAAAGATCGAGAAGGAGTACTGTGAGAAGCCTTTAGCTGAAATCATAGAAGAGCTGAAACAGTATTCTGGTGGAGAATTTGTACTTGAAGTAAAGAGGGTGAGCGGTAAGCTACTCTATTTTATTAAACAGGATAACAGTGAGTGTTTCTGGCCTAGCTATTTTTCAGCATACTTTTACTGCGCTAAGAAGCTTTGGCTGCAGCATAAACTAGGAGCACTTATTGTCGGTGAAAAAGGACTTAGAAGTATTGCTAGAGGCTTAAAGATACATGAAATCTACATAGAGTACCTCGATTCACTTGGATTAAGCATTGAGCCAGATGTCTTGGTTGAAGGAGAGTACTGCGGCTACTTTGTTAGAGGATACATTGACTTTACTTTAGACGGTATTCCCTTTGAAATTAAAACTGGGTACAGAGAACACTTGGGGTACAGACTCCAGTTAATGCTCTACGAGAAGCTCTTAGGAGCAAATAGAGGCTACCTCGTGTACCCGCTTAAAGTAATAGAAGTAAAACTCGACTCGAAGCTACTTGAAAAGTACTTTAAGAGAGTACTGAAGATCGTTTCGCTAAATGAGCCTCCGCCAGAGCCCCCGGCGCTAAGAAATAGTCGTGGAGAAAAAGCGAAAGTATGTGACAGCTGTGAAGTAAGGCCTCTATGCATTAACTACCCTAGCGCCTGTAGAAACTGGGACGAGTTCTTAGCAAGTATCGGGGAATACCCTATGGGAGAAAAATGCCTCAAATGCCCCTACATCAATAGTTGCCGAAGTTTCAGAGCAGTACACGGAACCTATCCCTGTTTATCTAAGCAGAAAACACTGGTGGCTGTACTATGAGCGTAGAGCTAGAAGAATCAAAGAAAATTAGAGAACTCTACAGCTACCTCAAGCGCTTGCTCAGTCCGCCTCCATGCTTAGCGCTAACTCAGCTCGAGGCAAGACTTTTAAGGAAAATTGGCTGTATTGATTTTTTCTATTTTCCAGAAGCACTTAAAGCTAGTACTGTTTTTCGAAGTCTCCGCGAAAAGAAATTAGTGAATGTAGGCAAAATATGCGTGCGTAGTAGGCTGAGAAGTGTTGTTTACTTGACTCCTAGAGGCGAATCTACTTACCGCTACCTATTCAAAACTTATTCTTGGTCGAAGTATAGTGTACCTAGAGTACTGCTTAAAGCAAAATATCCCTCAGGATACTATTTGGAAGGCTTCTGCTTCAATAACCTGGCTCAAATGTTACTAGACCTCGCTCCAATACTTGCTAAAAGCCGAGTAATCTACGTGGCTACATCAGACTGGAAGTGTTTCACACAGAAAATACTAGCCTTAAGAAAGTGGTTGCCAGATCAAGTAGTCTTCTATATTAGAGACTTGAATAAACAGAAAGTTAAAGTCTACTTAAACAGTTTTTAAAGAGCAGTACACTATGGAAAGCACGACAATCGTAATTATTTCTATAGCAATTATAGCTCTACTGGCTCTATCGACACCACCACTAGTTCAAAGAACATTAACTAAGCCCTACGCTGTAGCTTTCTGGCTTGCGAAAGAAATAGAAGACACTTACGGCTACCGAGTAATATCACTCGGAGCCCCCTACACAGTAACCTTAAACCAAACACACATAACAGTAAAAATAAGCGGAACAGAAGCCTCCATTAAAATAAACACAAAAAGAAAAATAATACCATCAAAAGCCTACGGACCACAAATAACCATCTACGGAAACAAAACACACATATGGATTTCTTCCTCAGAATAATTTTCGATCTTCCATAAATTTACTATTGCCCAAACTGTAG
>Ga0180301_10004064_pt1 | contig 11318 bp, 11 predicted proteins | sample GuaBasSediGuay16_FD_121797 | JGI IMG/M metagenome (GOLD analysis project Ga0180301, IMG submission 121797) | Subseafloor sediment microbial communities from Guaymas Basin, Gulf of California, Mexico - Guay16, Core 4569-2, 12-15 cm | ecosystem: Environmental > Aquatic > Marine > Hydrothermal... | reverse complement strand
TTATAACTCGGTTCGAGGGTGGCTTTCTATATTTGAGAGATTTTTCTTAATCTTTAGTATTCCCCCATGGACTGAAAGAATTGTACGGGCAATTCAAAAAGAACGCAAGGTGTACATGTGGGATGCACCTCGCATAGAAGATCCTGCAGCCCGGTTTGAAAATATGGTCGCCATGGAGCTGTGGCGGGCGGTTACAAACTGGAATGATTTGGGCTATGGACAGTTCACATTGCACTTTATAAAGAACAAAGAACAGCAGGAAGTGGATTTCTTAATCGCAAATCGTCACAAACCAGTTGTTGTGATAGAGGCTAAAATATCAGAGACACACGCATCTTCACCGCTCAAAAAATTTCAGAAAGCCTTAAATATACCCGCAGTTCAGCTCCTAGACGAGGATGAAGGATATCGGATGTTTTCTAACAATGATCGATCTATTCTTGTTGCTCCGGCGTACCAGTGGCTCTCCCAGTTACCTTAATTCTTATTCAGCCTTTTTCCTTTTTTTAAATATCTTTTTCACCCTACTTTCCTTTTTGGTGGAGATTATAGGGTTTAAGGGGTCAGCTTTAAATGGCAATTCGAGAATATAGGGTGAGGTCTTGCATTATGACATTTTAGCCTTAATTATTCTGCCAATAGTTGCATAATGCAGTCCCAGGTGTTTAGCTATCTCCGACAAGGTATACCCATAGTCAAAATAGTCTCCTTCAATGGCCTTATTCCTCTCTTCTGTCTTTGCCATTTGATCTTGCGGCAATAGTTCCTCTAAAGAGGGCCTGAAAGCCAAACGCTGCACCCTGGGATCTCCTTGATCTTTGACTTATCCTTTAACCCAGGCCTTAATTTTTCAAGAAACTCCTTGCTGCCAAGGATGCACCGGGCCTTCAACTCCTCCCATGGACAAGCCCTTTTCATCCCGGCCTGAACAAAAACTATGTATTCCCTCCGGGCCTCTCCACTCCTTTTTCCAAATTGAGCCAAAATCCAGTCCACAGTCAAGAAAGAAGGGTCCTTAACCAATCCAGCCGTAGATTTATAGCTGCTCCCTTTACGATGCCCGCCCTGACCGCAAAACCACATATCTGCACAACTCCAACAGGTAACCGTCCTTCTCTACAAGAACAGACTTAAATCTTCCCTGAAAAAGATGACCTACCCTATGATGTCTGTGAACCATTGGGTGTAGACCACGTTGGTACCTCGCATTCCCAAAGATAAATTCCCCTCAACCATAATGATTTTCCATGAGGCAGTAGCCATGACACAGCCATTTATGTCTCTTGACCATTTCCCCAAGGATGAGGAGGAATTGCCTTCTGTCACGGTTATTCTTGAAAACAGGCAAACGGGCATTCCCCCTGGAAGTGGATAGATTGCACCCGGATATTCTATTCTGAGGGGTCTGACCATAATCTAAGATAATGGGATTCAAAGTGTTATAATGCAAGACCTGACACCAGTTTATGCTATTCGGAAGTGATTCAAAGATTTCGTTTACCAGTTTTTCGCCATATACTGAAATCTTATTATTTAAAGTGTTTGTTGATGCCCTTCGTGATAATCCCTGATAATGCCATTTCATCCAATAATATTTGGAATCTGGTCTTTAATATAATTTTTCAGCCATTTTTCGCCTCCCCTTTTTTTGGACGGGAGACCTTGGCACGTTTGTGTCAGTAGAAAGTTGATTATTGCTGGGTAATCTTGAAGGATCCATAGGAGGGATAAGTTATTGATTTTATTTGGTGCCGGAGGTCGGAATCGAACCGACACGGACATGAAGCCCGGAGGATTTTGAGTCCTCTGCGTCTACCAGTTTCACCACTCCGGCGCTGGCTTTTGATTATAATTAAAAGTGATAGGTTGTCAATAAAATAACCTCGGATCAACCATTAAAAAGCTCCATTTTTTCTGGACACATGTTCTCAAAAAAATGCCTCGATTTTCATAGCCTTTCCTATCCAGCCAACAAATTTGATGCCTTCTTTTCCTGCATATCGCATAGCCAGTTTTCTTCCATTTAGTTGTTTAAATAATAGATGTGCTCATATTCATCTGTTTTTATATCAGGGCTGAGAAGGACCATAGCGCACGTTATGTTCAGTTATTTCCTGATGAGCTATTATTTTTCACGCCCTCCGAATGGATGAAAGGAATAGGTGTTTTCCACTAAAAGGGATTTCTTGTCTACAATTCTTTTCAATCTATTTCCAGGTTTCATCTTTAGAAGTGCCAAATACAACATTATACCAAAAATCATGAGAGAGCAGCTATAAAATTTCAGCAAGCGGCTTGATAGGCTTGATATTAGAGAAGTTTACTGGTAAAGGAAACGTATTTTGTTGGCAATGCGCAAGATGATTATTTTAAAAGGAGAATAAAATGGGCGGTGCGTTACAAGGAATTACCGTAATAGATCTATCAAGGATGTTACCTGGCCCATACTGTTCTATGATTCTGGCAGATCATGGAGCGCGGGTAATAGCAATTGAGGATAAAAGGTTTGAGGCAGATGATCTCTATTTATCCCCTGTAAACAGGAATAAGGATCATATGACATTAAATCTTAAGTCAAAAGAGGGGCAGAGTATATTCTTTAAGTTAATACAAGATGCCGATGTTCTTATGGAGGGATTTCGGCCTGGCGTAACTGAAAGACTCGGTATAGATTACGAGACCATAAAAAAAGTAAACCCAAGAATAATCTATTGCTCTATAACCGGATACGGTCAGGATGGACCCTACAGGGATGTGGCCGGTCATGATGTTAATTACCTCAGTTTTGGCGGAATACTGGATATAATTGGTGAAAAGGATAGGACTCCTTGTATTCCTGGCATACAGATAGCTGATCTGGTTGGAGGGGGGATGAATGCAGCTATCGGCATCCTTTTGGCTATTATAGCAAGGGAGCGAACTGGCAATGGGCAATATATCGATATATCTATGACCGACGGCATGGTTGGCCTTTTATCAATACCACTCGATATCTTTCAAAGGAATAATATGGTCCCTCAACGATCAGACACCTTTCTCTCCCATCGATACGCATGCTACAATGTCTATGAGACTGCTGACAAAAGATATATCTCTATTGGTGCCGTGGAAAACCGATTTTGGAAGAATCTCTGCGATGTTTTACATGTGCCTGAATATGGCCCGCTCCAATATGATGATAATCACAGGGAAGAGATCCTGGACTTTTTTCGAAAGGCCTTCAAAAAAAAGACCTTAGACCAGTGGGTCAAAGAATTACACGATAAAGATGTCTGCTGGGGAAAAGTCCAGGATCTAACAGAGGTCTTAAATGACCCACTTTTTTTAGCCAGGGATATGGTCAGCGAGGTGAAGGATGATAAAGGGAAGCCCGTAACAATGCTGGGTATACCTGTCAAACTTAGTGATACACCAGGGTCTATCCGCTCTGCAGCGGTTGGTTTTGGAGGAAGCACCAGAAAGATACTCGCAGAGCTTGGCTATACAAGTGGAGAGATTCAGGAGCTTATTGAGAAAGGGGTTGTATAGGAAGACAGCGCCTTCAGGAGTAAGCACCCATACTTGCTTAAGCATATTGCTCTCAAGCAGTTTGGCTAACTTCAAACTGTCTTTCGTATTTGTCTTGACTCTGTTTCCGCTTTCAGTTGGGATCAGTGATGGAGGTGTGACAATACATTCAATGCCATCAGTTGTAAGCCTATCATAAAGGTCAAATCCTCCAGCGCCAGCTGCGTAAACGAGCCTGACATAATTACCTTCAAACTGAGTAAGGACTTTCTTTAAAGAATCATAATTTGGCCGTGCAAGTGTAACAGTCATAACTATATCCCCTTCAACAAGGACGGTTATGTGCTAAAAGCGTCTATGCATGTCAATACCTATATTAACCATTTTTCCCTTGAAATTAATCTTGCCTCTTTTTACTTTCATTGCCATAGGAAGCTCCTCCTTTTTAAATGTTTTTATCTTCGGGTTTATTAACCCTCGAGGGACTTCCTTACAACCTAAAATCTATCATAGTCTCTATACAATAAATAGAGCCCGTAGACCCTCTTTGCTTACCGGATAACACACCAAGGTCTTTATTTCAGTTGAAACCTAATGGGTATCTTTACCCACATCTCAATCAACTCATCCCCCCTCTTTGCAGGGTAAAAAAGCCAATTTTTTACCCCTTTTATGGCAGCCCTATCTAAAATTTTATAGCCACTTGATCTAGCTACCTGGATAGAGGAGGCCTTGCCATTCTTGCTCACCAAAACATCTAAGACCACCGTCCCCTGATATCCCCTTTTCCTTGCCAGCAATGGGTATGGTGGAGAAATGTTGCGCTTGTAAATAGGGTTGGCACAGGCAATAGGAATAGCAGCAAGTGAACCGGATGTATCCTCTTTCTTCGCCTTGTCAGGCGTATCTTTTATGTTAGGTGTAGCTCGTGGTATATCGACCATATCAGGTATAAAAACCGTATCTTCCTCAAAAAACTCATCTTCTTTTTTTTTGTCTGCAGGAAAATCTGCGGGTGAAAGATCAGAAAGGATTTTATCCTTTTCTGGCAGTGACTCTTTCATTACTGATCTATCAAGTTGAATCTTTTTTACCATGTCAACTGTTGGCGTAACGCTCTTTTTTGTCTTTACTTTTTCTTTTACCATCCTTTTTTTTACAATGGGTTTTTTGACAGCCATTAATGAACTTTTAATTAGGGGTGTTTTTGTTACTGGTCTTGGCACAACTATATTCATGGTCAGGGTCTTTGGTGAAATTTTAACAGAAAGAGGTCTCTTAAAAGCGCTTAACTCCACTAATGCTATACCTGAATGTATAATTAATGCACATAAGAAGGCAAAAATGAGCGATCGACTCAAGGCTGGCTCTCCATCGTGGTCTGCAAAGAAATCCTGTTTATATCGGCCATTCTTATCTGATCCAAGACCTTGACTAACAACTGGCATGAAACCTTTCTATCGGCAAAAAGGAGAATCCCTGGGCTTTTGCGCCCTTTTGCTCTACGTTTTAATAGCCGGGCAAGGCCTTTCAAGGATGTCCGATCATCATCCACCAATATTTCGCCAGTATCTTGGATTGTTACAGATATTATGAGCTCTTTTTCTATGCTGGAAGATGAAGAAACGGGTAAATTTACAGGTATACCCCTATGAATAGCCATAGAAAGCATTGCATAGATAAAAAAGACAAGCAGAAGAAACACAATATCGATCAAAGGGAGAATCTCAATCCTGGCCCTTCTCTGAGCCCCAAGATTAACCTTCATTGGATATTCCTTGCTTTTCTATGTTATTATTTGCCTGATTAAGCTTCTCATAAACTATTTCCAGGCTTGTAGCGTACTTTTCTATGGTAGTTGACGCCTTTTCAACCCTGGAATTAAAATAGTTAAAAGGAAAGAGTGAAAGAATAGCTATTCCTAATCCAGAGGCGGTTGTTATAAGGGCCTGAGCGATCCCGGCCGTCACTGCCTGGGGCTCCTCGATTCCTGCGCTTCCCAGCATTTGAAAGGAAAGAATAATGCCAATTACCGTGCCAAAGATACCCAGCAAAGGAGAAACAGTGATCATGGTATCAAGTATGGGAAGATACCGTCTCATTCGTTCTAATTCATCAGAGGCAGCTGTTTCCATTGCCTTTGCGATACTAAACTCTCTATGGAGGATACCTGCTACCAGGATTCTTATAATAAAATCCTTTGAATTGCCGATTCTTGCCCTTGCCGTTTCCCAATCACCCCGTTCAGCTAAAGATAAAACCTCATTAACCAGGGCCTGGTCTCTCTTATGATCCTCACCTATCCAGAATATCGTGCGCTCAATTATCACTGTCAGGGCTATTATTGAGCAAATCAAAAGGGGATACATTATTGGCCCGCCTTTAATGAAGAAATTGATCATACTGTCTCCTCTTTGCTATCTTTCCTTTTTGAAAGAATCGTAACCCTGGGTGTTTTGCTAATTGGATTGTTGTCAACAAGCACCGGGCACTGATATACCGCGCTTATATTATCCGCAGTTATCACCTCAGCAGGTTCGCCTATTTTATAAACAACTCCATTATTCAGAAGAAGCATTCTATGGCAATATTGTGCAGCAAGACTAATATCGTGTGAAACAATGATCACGCTGAGTCCTTGTGTCAGGGTTAAATATGAAATAAGTTCAAATGTTTCTACCTTGTGCCGTATATCAAGGAAAGATGTTGGTTCATCCAACAGGATTATCTGCGCCCTCTGGGTTAATGCCCTTGCAATAAGTACCCGCTGCCTCTCTCCTCCTGAGAGTTCATGAATGGAGCGTGTTGCCAGGTTAAGGGTGCCGGTAAGACTCATAGATTGATTTGCTATTTCCAGATCCGCCTTTCCCTCAAAAGGAAAGAGCCCTAAATGAGAAAATCGACCCATAAGCACCACCTCGGAGACCAAAAAAGAAAACCTAAAGGTTTCTTCCTGTGGCACCATGGCAATATGTCTTGCGATATCACCTCTCCTATACCTGGATATAGGTTTATTAAAAAGCAGGATCTCTCCCTTCTGTATCCTGAGAAGACCATCCATAATCTTTAACAAGGTGCTTTTTCCTGATCCGTTTGGACCTATTATCCCTACAATCTCGCCCCTTTTAAGCTCAAAATCTATCCCTTCAAGACACCACTGGCTATCATACCTAAAATAGACATCTCTTAGGATCAAGTCCGGGTCCATTGGCTTCCTCGTGACTTTAACAGATATATAAAGAAAGGGGCCCCTAAAAAGGCAGTGATTACCCCTACCGGTAATTCACTGGGAGAAATGATTGTGCGTGCCAATGTATCTGCCGCTATCAAAAAAATAGCGCCCCCAAGGGAAGAGGCCGGTATCAATAGCCTGTGATCAGATCCAAGAATCATCCTCATCAGGTGCGGTACAATCAGACCAACAAAACCTATTATTCCAGAAAAAGACACAGCTATACCGATAATTAGGGATATTCCAAGGAATGATATCCATTTTAACAGTTCTACCTCGACACCCATCTGAAGAGCAGACTCCTCACCTCCTACTATAAGGTTAAAGTGACGAGAAAAGATATAAATTATACCTGAAACGATGAGGATAAATGGAAGGCCGATTGATAGCTGAACGTATTTGCTTTGTGAAAGATCACCGTACAGCCAGAAAAGCATGGAATGAAGCCTGCTATCACTGGTAGTGGCAATAAAAAACATTATCACAGCGGTAAAAAAGGCATTAATGATTACCCCGGTCAGAAGTAAGGTCGACGATTCTAATCCTCCGTGACGGCTGCTTATGCCCATTACCAGTAAAACAGTGAACAATGCGCCCATGAAGGAGAGAAGAGGTACGCCAAAGGTAAATCCAAGGCCGAAAAAAATCCCTATAATGGCTCCAACTGCGGCCCCACTTGAGATACCAAGGATAAAAGGCTCTGCGAGAGGGTTCCTCAGGAGCGCCTGGAATACAACACCCCCAAGAGAGAGTGTGAATCCAACCAGGCCAGCCAGTAAGATTCTGGGCAACCGGATCTTAAACAGAATCATCCATGCCGTTTGATCAATTGTGTTATAGCCAATTAACCAGGTAAAAATATCCTTCAAAGAGATCTTTGCAGGGCCCAAACTTAAAGAAATAAGGGCTATAATGACAAGCATCACTGTCAACAGCAACACTGTGTATACTACCTTTAAAGGCGTTATCCACTGCCTTTCCCGCTTTGCAGGATGAGGCAGGATACTCTGCTCTTTATTATCTTTCATGCCATTCAATGCAATGTCAGTCCCGATAAATCGGGATTGGCAGTTGTTCGTGGATTATACCCCATTTTATTTCCGGATGTATTAATCGTGCCATCTCTTCTAAGCCAATAACTATTCTCGGGGCAGCCCTGTCTATCAAATCAGAATCTATAAGATAAACTCGCCCACTTTGGACTGCAGGTAACGTAGGCCATCGAAACCATTCTTTTCGTGCCCTCTCAAACTCCCCCTCTCTTTCCATAGATGAGATGATTATCGCATCGGGACGTTTTCGTATTACCTCTTCCATGCTTAATCTTGGATACGTAACAGGCTGGTTCCCGGTCATATTTCTTCCGCCAGCAAGTTGGATTATGTCATGGTGTATTGTGCTCTGATTTACGCTTATAAGAGGCTTCATATTGATCACCAAGAGCACCAGCGGTCTTTCTCTATTTCTCACTGCTTTTATAACTTTCGTGACCCTTTCTCTTAAGGAATTAACCAAATGTGTTGCCCTATCAGTCACGCCACATATCTCACCTAACCTCTCTATTGTATCTAAAACCTGATGTAGCTTTCGAGGATTAACAACATAAACCGGGATACCTGCCTCTTCAAGCATCTCGACATCTTCTCTCTTGTTTCCGTCAGCCGTGGCAATAACGAGATCGGGGCTAAGAGTAACTACTTTTTCAATATTTATATCTGTATAGGCGCCTATCTTTGGTTTTTTCCGGGCCTCTTTGGGAAAATAGCTAAATCTGGTAACGCCTACAAGCCTTTCTCCCAATCCGAGAAAATAGATCGTCTCTGTAATGCTTGGCGCTAAAGAAATGATCCTTTTGGGAACAAAGGGTATCGTCACATTTCTGCCCAAAGAATCACGGAAAACAGCCGCATGTGTTAGTGGAGGGGCTGAGAAGAGCAGAATAATTACTAATACATCAAAAAAAACCTTTACAGTAAAATGGGGTCTTAACTGTGCTATAGTCATATATTATCGTATCCCTAAGGTTATGAAAGTCAGCCGTGATGATCTTACAGGAGTATTATAAAAAAAATCCTTAAATCCATATGGATTTAAGGACTGCACCCTGCTTCCTTGATCCTTAAACAATACAATAGTGGCAGGTCTTCTGGCTCTCCCGACCTCATGGTTAGCCTTCCCACCCCTGCTGATTCAGGGACAGTGACGTTAATCCTCATTGATTGAGGATGTACCCGAGGTAACATTACCTGATTTTATCAGGCACAGGATTACAGCGGCGGGACCGTTCCCGATTTTAACGGGATTCCCTATTAAATCATCTCGATACCACTAACTGTAGATCAAAGTTAAACTTTGGCTTTATTTTTTAAAGACAGAGGTTAAAATTTTCGAATCTTTTTTCGGAGTCTCTTAGCTGCCTTTGCCTGCTTCTTTTTCTTTTGTACACTCGGCTTGTCATAAAATCTTCTTTCCTTTATCTCCGAATAGAAACCTTCCTTTGAAAGCTTTCTCTTTAGATCTCTTATCGCCTTTTCTATTTGATTGTTGTATACAATTACTTTCATATCCATGTAGCTAACCACTCGAAACGTCAGCTTTTCCGAGAGCCTAGCCCCTTTTCAACTCACCTCCCTCTTTTAAAATATATTCCTGGGAAAATTGTAGCAGCCTTTTGTCTTTTATTTTGATTATTTTCACAACAGAGTGTTTGGATTATATATCCAACGAAGTAATTGTCAATATTTTTATTTTCGCGCTAAATCCTCTCCAATCTCGCAACAGATTCTATATGATAGGTATTGGGAAATAGATCAATTGGCTGAACCTCTTCCAGTGTATATCCTTCCTTTAATAAAGCGACATCTCTGGCCAACGTGGAAGGGTTGCAGGAAATGTAAATCATTTTCTTAGGTAATAATCTAAGTATCCGGTCTATTACTCCTCTTTGCATCCCAACCCGAGGTGGATCAGCTATTAACACATCTGGTTGAACAGTAAATTGGGATAAAAACATTTTAACATCCCCACAAATAAACTCACAGTTATTTATCCCATTCAACTGGCAATTTCTCTTGGCGTCGGCTATTGCTGCATTTGATATATCTACGCCAATTATACGCCCTGCCCGGGAAGCTAAAAAGATAGACATTGTGCCTATTCCGCTATAAAGATCAAAAATTATCTCCTTTCCTGTTAACGAGGCAAAGTTCCTTACCGACTCATATAATTTCTCTGCCATAGAGGTATTGGTCTGGAAAAAGGAATTTGCTGATATTTCAAAAGTAAACGGACCTATTTTATCTTTAATATTTCCCTCACCTGTAAAAACATTTTCCCATTCGCCAACTGCTGTCCCACCCCTTCTTGTATTAATATTATTTACTATAGTGGCAATCTCATTAAATCTTTCTTTAAGGATTGAAGCCAAAAGATAAATAGGGGCATCTCTCTTTTCACTCGTTATAATATTCACCATCCATTTATCAAAGAAATAGGAATGGCGTAACATGAGATAACGCCAAAAACCCTGATGCGTCTTAAGGCCATAGACAGGTATTCCGCTCTCACGTATATATCTTTTTGCCTCACGTAATATCGCATTGCCTTCTTCTTTCTGAAGAAGGCATCCCTCTATGTCTATGACCTTATCAAAGACGCCTGGGACATGAAGCCCAAGGGCGAAACTATTATTATCATCCTTTTCGGCTCTCTCTTTCGGCAACAACCACTTTTTGTCTGAAAAAGAGAATTCCATTTTATTTCTATACTCAAATATTTGGGGAGATGCTAAAGGTGGATGCATTGTAAAATCCGTTATCTTGCCAATATGGTTCAGTAAATCCACAATTAGGCCATGCTTATATTCCAGCTGCTTTTCATATTCAATGCATTGCCAGGCACAACCACCACAAAAGTCGCTATAAGGACAGGGGGCAACAATTCTATGGGGTGAAGCCTCAATTACTTCTACAATCCGTGCCTCTGCAAAATTTTTTTTTGTTTTTACAACTTTTGCAATAACCCTGTCACCAGGGACAGAGTTAGCCACAAAAATTGCCACGTTATTCAGATGGGCAAGTCCTCTGCCGCCGTAAACAACCTTCTCCACACTCAGTTCTATTATCTCTCCCCTTCTAATATCCATCCTTATAAGCGCCTAAAGCCCGTCCTGGCGCAACGGCCTTAAATCAAAGAGTTAAGTCTATATGCTAATAAGCGTTTGTATTAGCCTATTAAGGTGATAAGCCAGTTCTGGGCCAGGGTGAGCTAAAGTTAAAAATTATCAATACACAAACAGCAATTCTTCCGCTATATTGTCAAAATCGTGAGTATCTTCTCAATATTTCGGGATTGTGTATGCATAATTTAGAAAAGACTATCCTGCCACCAAGAATTACCCTTAAGATTAAGGAGATGCAATCGCAACAGTTCATTGCCAAAATCTTACATTTTTTCTCTTGTCTATTGTGTCTATTATGTTACATAAATGTAACGACACAGGTTCAAAATGATTTAATTCGTTAATTTTTCACACACATATAATTTATACCCATAATGCTGCATTATCCAAACATAAATC
>Ga0180301_10004062_pt1 | contig 11322 bp, 9 predicted proteins | sample GuaBasSediGuay16_FD_121797 | JGI IMG/M metagenome (GOLD analysis project Ga0180301, IMG submission 121797) | Subseafloor sediment microbial communities from Guaymas Basin, Gulf of California, Mexico - Guay16, Core 4569-2, 12-15 cm | ecosystem: Environmental > Aquatic > Marine > Hydrothermal... | reverse complement strand
TCTCTTTGGATCCCGATAGGCAGCTCTCAAGGTCCATTCAAGCCCGAACGCCATGACGGGCCACATAAAGCATGTGCAGTAATACCCGCCTGGCACAAGCTGCTCTTTAAACAAGCCCTGCTGTTTTTTGTGTTCCCTTTCGAAATAGGCAACAACCTCATCGAACCGTTCACTGCTCAAATCTACATGTTCAGTCGGATCGTAATTTAGTACTTCCTCGATTGAAGAAACAGGGATCGAGGCTCTCCAAGTAGTCGGGAAGAGAACTGACCAGTCTGTTCTTTCATCGAAAAATTCCCCGCGCTTCTTCGCTTCATCCCATGGATGCCATGACTGAAGCGTCCAAAAAATCATATCAACGTCGAGTTTCTCGTAAGCTTTAGCTAGAGCCTTCTGAGGAGCCTTGAAGGGATTCCGTCCGTAAAGCTTTGTGATGAGCTCCGTATGCATGATGTACTCGATCTGAGCAACCCTGTCGGACTCTTCCAGGTAAATGGCGGATAACGCCCGATCGTAGCCCATGATTCCTCAATATTTAGGAAGGTATGGAGCTAATAAAAACACCGGGCTGGTTGTGGAGACGTTTCTAAAACCAGACTTTTTATTTGGGGGTTAAATGCAGCTATCTCTTGATTATTGCGCCTCGTCCTGACGGTATAAATCTCTGGATCTCCTCTAGAGGAATATTCTGAACGCCTTCGCATCCCTTTTCAGAGAGCATTTTCGCCATGAGATTTCTTATCTGTTTGGCTAACCGCCCGCTAGATTCATTCCCAGGGACTATTCTTACATACACGTCGGTTTGTTTGGCAACGGCTTGAGGAGGCCCCCCAATAACTTGGATTTCATCGTCATTCTTTACCGCTCCGATGGCCACCTCTAAAGGCACATTTCTGATGTAATTTCTAGATCCGTAGATCATGAATGCTCCTTTTGATAGGTACTCGCCTGAAGGAGGAGACTTGCTCACTTGATCCGGATGAACCCAGTAGACATTTATCGATCCTAGACCCTCCTTCCATGCTCTGGAATAAGAAGCAGCAAACTGAGCAGTTTCATAAAGCGTGTTCTCGGAGGGCTGCTTGCCTTCAGTCTTTAGTAAGACGAAAGGAGCTCCAGCGATCTCGGCGTGAAAGACGAGGTCCTTAGGCTCCATATATTTTTTGATGAGTATCTCATTTTGGATTCTGTCTCTGCCTCCGATTGCTAGGAACCCCTCGGAGGAATGGAACCATCGGAACTTCTCATACCACTCTCTTCTTCTCTTTTTAGGTGGTATTTTAGGTATCTTCTCTGTCTCCTCAAGTCTTCGGCGTTCCGCCTCCTCGATTCTCCTCTGAGTCTCTTTAATGGCCTCTTCTGCCCCTTTAGCCTTTTTCTCAGCCTTCTTCGCTCTCTCATAATATTCAGCCGCATTCCTTTGAGCAGAAATCCTAAGGTCAAGATCGAAGACTTGACCTTCCACAGATACTCGAAGCGAGAGAGTTTTAGGATTTAAATCTTCGAAGTATATGGCCGGTGCACGTGACTCCTTCTTTTCTCTCCTTAAAGTCTCAACTATCTCTTTCCAGTCTTTCCCCGCTCTCTTCTCACTCATGATTCTTTGTATAAGAAACTGAATCTCATTCAAATGTAGATATATCGCTTCCCCAATCTTTCTGTAGGTTTCAGCTCGTCTCCGAGATTTTTGAAGGGTTTCTTCTTGATTTCTAAGTATCCTCTCAAGTCTCGCGATCTCCTGTTCAAAAGTCTCTTCAAGATCAGAGACTCTTTCTTTCACGAATGATTTCGCGTAGAATTCATCGAGAGCCTCATTGAAGCTTTTGAACCTTATACTCTTCAAATCCGAGTATTTCTTCATTTCAATTGGAGATACATCAACCCATCTGCCTTTTTCGTCAACAAATATGGAAGGCGACTCCTTACTGATCGAAGCCTCTGAAAGGAGCTCTTCTAAACTCCCATATATGGAGCGCAATTCCTCATCTTTAAGAGAAGAGGATAACATGTTTTTCTGAATCCCCGCGCGTGTAAGAACCTCCTCGGCATACTTTCCTCCGATGCCCAGAAACCGCGTGACAGATCGAACAACCTCGATTCGGCCCATTTTTCTTATTTCTTCCAAGTCTTCAAGATGGATGGTTCTCGGATCTCTTCCCCTAGGCGGCGGGTATTTGAAGATCTCGCCTCGAATAATGTTTCTGTCCCTCATCCGCTTATAAGTCAGAGCATGCAGGATTTTATCGTCAGGACCTACCAGTATTATGTTTCCTTCACCGAAGAGTTCTATGATCAACCTATATTCTCCAGCTTTAGACTCAACAATCAACTCCACAATTCGTTCGAAGTCATATTGCTGGATCTTTTTTATCCTACCGTTTCTCAAGTATTTTCTGAGAGCCATACAGAAATCTGGAGGCTTAAGCGGCTTCTCAAAAACATAAGTTGTTATGTGAAGCCTTCTTCCTGCCTCGATTAAAAGGTTTTCCCGGAGGCCTTTCGGCTTACGAAGATTTAAAAGCAGCATCTTCTCATTTAACTGATAAATATTATTAATTCGCGAGTCTTTGATCATCATGTCTAGCTCGGCGGTTAATACTGCTATGTCGAGGCTGCTCATCCCGTCCAACACGTACACCTGAGAGATGTAAATTGAAACCCTTAGACATAATCTATACGGTTAAAATCCTCCTCGGGGCCTTGACAGCCATAATCTGCATATTATTAAGAGTTGAGGATATCATCACTGCGATAGGGGTTGCCCTAGTGGTCTATTTAGGCTCTGACAGAATCTTGAAACAGATATTCATAGAGAAGGTTGAGAAATCCATAGTTACTAAGACTGGAGTAGGCATCTTCATCATCACATGGCTCTTTCTATGGATTCTATTATACACACTTATGAAAAGCTTCGGTTTAGCCTGATTCATCCTCAGTTTTGCTGACTGTTTTTATGATGACACGTAGAAAATCTGTAAGTGCTGAAAAATATCCTCTATCATAATCAGCGTGAAATCTGCTTCTAGCATTCTTCTCGAAATCTCTATAATGTTTCTTCAAAGCTGAAAGATCCTTTAGATCGAGATTGCTGAAGAACTCATACGACCCGCTGCTAGACCTATTTGATAAGATTATGCCGTTCAAAGCGTCCAGATAGCCTTTATTGAACTCCTTCTTCCTGCTATTCTTCATCCTTACACGTATCCTCTCAAGAACCCTCTCAGCCTCGGCGAATTTCCGTTCATTTACAAGCTGAAAAAATCGTGTCATAAGAGCTAATGGAACATTCATTGTGATTCTAGCTCCTCTGATCTTCCTCAACATCTTCAATGCCATTCTCAGTTATCTTGAAGACGCATTCTCCCTCCGGTAAATATGGACTTGAGACAAGCCGTGCGATCCTGACGGGTCCTCTCCCAGCCTTCCTCAAGTAGATCCGCGTATGACTTGTATGTGCAACTATATGGCCGCCTATCGGTCGAACAGACTCGCCGAAGAATACATCTGGGCTTGACATGACTTGATTTGTGACAAAAGCGACAGCATTAAATGCTCTGGCAAGACGAATCAACCTATGCATATGCTGGTTCAGCTTCTGCTGTCTTTCAGCTAAGCTTTCTCTTCCTATATACTCGCTTCTGAAATGAGCAGTTAATGAGTCTATAATTATCAGCTTTATGTTGTTTTCCTTAATCACCTTATCCGCATTCTCAAGCAGGAACATCTGATGATCTGAAGTGTAAGCTTCTGCGAGAATAATATGTTTAAGCGTTTCTTGAGGATCTAAACCCATATATCCAGCCATCTGGGATATACGTTCTATCCGGAAAGTATTCTCAGTATCGATGTATAAAGCGCCTCCCTCTAAACCCCCCTTCTCAACCGGTAATTGAACATTAACACAAAGCTGATGTGCAATCTGACTCTTTCCTGAGCCGTACTCGCCGTAGAATTCAGTTATAGCTTGAGTCTCAATTCCTCCTCCGAGAAGCGCATCTAGCTTCTTGCTGCCCGTCGTTAATCTCAGAATGTTTTGCTGTTTCGCAAGTAGCTCGTCAGCTCTAATGAAGGATAAGGAACTTGAGGCTCTTGCAGCGTTAACGATCTCGAAGGCCCTCTTTTCCCCTATGCCGGCTTGAACAAGCTCACGTATCGTCGCCATGGCTAAGGATTCAACAGTATGGAAGCCGAGCTCACGTAGCTTAGCCGCGGTTGAAGGGCCTACACATGGCAAGTCTTCGATGCGTCTGTATCTCCTGTCAGATTCTCCGTTAGGCATCTTCTCATCTAAGTAAATTGTAAATGATGGAAGATATTTAAATTAGACGAAATAGACGAGTATAGCCGCGTCTTTGCTGATAATTCGGCAAAAAGAGGGGAAATGTTTGAATCTTGAAGACCTAATTGAGGATGTCGCTGTGAAGCTTCTACAATTAGCTGTTATAAAGCTCCCTGAAGATGTAAAGGCATCTCTCCGAGATGCTTACGAAAAGGAAAGAAGTCCCATTGGAAGAATCCAGCTAAAGGCAATACTGGATAATATTAGATTAGCCGAAGAGACAGGTTTGCCTCTATGCCAGGATACGGGGCTAATATCATTCTATTTAAAGGCTGGCTCCAGATTTGAAGGGTTGGATAGAATTGAGAAAATTCTACGTAAGGCTGTCATGCGAGCGACCCTCGAAGTTCCGCTTCGCCCCAACACGCTGGATCCTTTCACGCAGAAAAACACTGGCGACAATATTGGGAGAAATGTGCCCTATATTCATTGGAGCATTTTTGATGGTGACTTTTTGGAGATCACAGCCTTCCCGAAGGGCGGGGGTTCTGAGAATATGTGTGCTCTTAAAATGATGAAGCCTGCTGAGGGGCTAAATGGACTTAAAAAGTTTGTTGTGGAAAGCGTTATTAAAGCCGGCGGGATGCCTTGTCCACCTACAATTATAGGGGTAGGAGTTGGAGGAGGAGCAAACATAGCGATGGATCTCGCGAAGATGGCTCTTCTCAGGCCGCTTAATGAGCGGCATCCCGACTCTATGGTCGCTCGATTGGAGCGGGAGCTTTTAGAGGCTGTGAACAGAACGGGTATAGGGCCAATGGGGCTTGGCGGGGACTGCACATCTTTGGCTTTAAAGATCGAGTATGCGCATAGGCATCCTGCATCCTATCCGGTAGCGATCGCGTTCCAATGTTGGGCTGCTAGAAGAGCGACTGCTCGAATCTATGCTGATGGGAGTGTGGAATGTCTAACTCATAAGGATCAAATTATCTCATAATTTTTGACGTATTCAAAGGTGGACAGAAATGAGAAAAATCGAACTTTACACTCCTCTTTCAGAGAAGGAGATTCGAAGATTAAATATAGGCGACTGTGTCTTTGTCAGCGGCACAATGATTACAGCGAGAGATGCAGCTCATAAGAGAATTATGAAGTACATGGCGGAGAAAAGGAAGCTGCCGTTCTCTTTTGACGGCTTAGTGCTTTATCATTGCGGCCCACTGGTCAGAAAAGTTGGAGATGAATGGGTGACGCTTGTAGCTGGACCGACCACGAGCATGAGGATGGAGCCTTTCGAAGCAGAGGTGATCGAAAAACTCGGAGTCAGACTGATCGTCGGCAAGGGCGGAATGGGAGAGAAGACGAGAAAAGCATTAGAACGCTACGGCGCTGCCTACGGCGCGTTCACCGGTGGAGCCGCAGTCCTCGCTGCCAAGCATATAGAACGAATTATACGTGTAGAATGGTTAGACTTAGGGATGCCGGATGCTGTTTGGATCTTTGAAGCTAAGAATTTCGGACCTATCGTGATAGGGATGGATTCTCATGGGAGAAGCCTATTCGAGATTGTGAAGAATAACGCTGAGAAACATAAGTAACGCTCTGAAAGTCTTGGTTTAAGAATACCTTCTTAGTTTTGAGAAGCCAAAGCAGTAAGCAATAGATAAGCATCGATGCTGTCATTAATGTTAGGAGAGGAGCTAGCTTGGCGATCAGAACTGCCAATGTTAGGTAGAGCCTCATCCTATCTTTGTTTTCTTGATTGGCGTTAAACATGGCGCTTCTATAGAGAGCCTCAGCCAAGGATCTGTATGGTTCAAAAATGCGATTCACCTTTTCCAGCAACATCTTTACCTCATCAAGTAACGAAGAGTACGAGTATAGGTCCGGAACGTTGAATCCCCAAGTGTTCAGGGCGTCCGCAATCGACTCTCCAGCTGCAAGGCTAAGGTAATAAGCAAGCTCCGCATTGTTTTCTATTCTTTCGTCTCCAAGCAGTTTGAAGAAGTGCCTATAATACTCAAGGCCTCCTCGCTGCTTAGCTAATTCGCGTGTAATGTAATAAGCGGCGACGTAGCAGCTTCCAATGTCTTCTGGAGAACGATGAGGCGACCATTTCTGAAGAAAACTGAAGTCATCCTTGAAATTCTTCTTGACTTCCAAGATTCTAGCTTCCATTTGCTGCTTTATCAGTATTGCCCCTTCATAGCCTAACTTACTGCAGATTTCTATGCTTACATACTGCGCCATTCCCTCGTGAAACCAAAGTAAATTCTCAGGTGATACGCCGGCTTTCCATAGGAAATGATGAACCAGCTCGTGAAGTGCTATTACTTCGATCTGTCCTTCCACTGCCCGAACATATATGATGTTGATGTGAATGTCGCCCAGCTTTTTAGAAGCGAACGGAACATATCCTCCTATGCTTAATAATGAATCGAATTCGGGAAGGAAGAAGCGTACCTGAGCATTTTCAAGCTTAACGTTAAATAGATCTACTAGGTCATCATAGATTTGATTATAAAATCTTAAGATTCGACGTGCATATTCCACGTATCGCTGTGCAGTTTCAAAGGTGAAGATTCCGGAATGCAGCTTCACCAGATTAGCTGACTGATTCTTCGTTTTGAAGCCGATCTCCACTCGTAATAGATTTTCTGTTTCAGGAATATTATTGAAAGAAAGCAGGTTTCTGCTTCTATCTACGAAGCTTGGGCGATAAGTAGAGAACAATCCGAAGGCTACAGCCTCATCTTGCTTTATGATAAACTCTTTCGGCAGCAGAACCGTTATTTCAACCTTATTTCCCTTTTCGAAGCCGATTTGAGGTGAGAAGAAAATCCCGTTCGGCTCAATTATCATCGCAGCTAGGGAGTGGTTATATCTTATGTTTATTTCGAATCCTCCACCGTACGATTTAAAAGAGAAACAGAAAGCTTCATAGAAAGGGTTCGAAAAACCCGCAATCTCATATGAATCGCGTAAAGACCACTCTGTGATCTTACCATTTAAAGTCGTATTTACCCATCTGGAGAATTTTGGAACAAGAATCCATGCTGATCCTTGATCTAGAGAAGTGCTATAAACAATGTTTACAAGAGTTGATCCTTCCTTGTCGACTTGAAACTCGTATCTAACTATGCCTCTCTCTTGAGAAAGCAGAGATGATTGTGAAAGCCCATAAGGAGTGACGAGTAGATAAACAAGAAGAATTAAGCAAAATCGTAGTTTTCTGGGGAAAACAGCAATCTTAGCATTTATTCTCGGCACTTGTCTCCTCTTCTATTACACCGATATCGGCTGACAAGAATATTTTGGATAATATTCGATATTAACATTGTGAAATCCCAAAAAAATCCGGAGTCAGAAGCGTCTCGATATTCTTCCCTCGTCATATAAACAGTATAATCCGATAACTTTCGCAAAGAAATTAGTAAAATTAATGATGCCGCTGAACTGCCTAAACATTTTGTATGTGTCAGAAGCACTTTTTTGGAGGCAGAATTTTTTTCCTTATAAAGTTTATAAAGCATGTGTACATGCATATGGTGATCTGCTTAATATGAATGAATCTTGATAGCTCGATGGTTGGCGGAGTTATTATTTTTTGAGGAGAGAAATTTTACGATTCTGGTTTTTCCTTGTACTCCTCGAATAATTCCTTGATGGTTTTCGGTGGGTATCCGAAGTTTACTTCTATCAGCTTGTATTTCTGTGTTCCGGCGCCGGCCTTTTCAGCAGCGTCCAGCATTGTTCTCCAATCTGGAGCTACATGTGTTGCGCCTGGAGTGGCTTTCCATCGTAGCCTAGCGATTGCGTTGAATTTTTCTGCTCCCTTTTCCATAACTCCGGCTATTTCAGCCATCGATCCTGGAATTCCCGGTGAGTTATTAGCCATGTCTACGCATGCCCTGTCAACAGCTACGGGGTCCTTTGACGAGAAGACTCCCAAGTCAGGTATTACTGGAACACCTACGAAGGGGTCACAGTCGCAAAGAGGCGTAATATCAATAGCTAGATTGATAAAGGCGCATTTTCCTTCAAAGTATTTTACGATGCCAGCGGCGGTTTCGCCTATTCGAGCCTGCTGCTCCCTTATGTCTGGGAAACTCCTCGACGTAAAGGCTTCTTTAGGACAGTAATCCACGCAGAATCCGCAGTCAACACACTTTTCAGGGAGAATCCTCGCCTTACCGTTCTCCATAACTATGGCCTTTACTGGGCATGCTGGTATGCAGTCGCCGCAACCATTACATTTTTCTGGGTCCACCTCTAACTTTGAGTTGTGATGAACCCACCATTTCCCCCTTTTAGATGAGCATCCTAAAGCGAGGTTTTTTAATGCTCCCCCTATGGACATGCAGTCATGACATTTGAAATGCGCAAGGCTCAGTAGGACGTCTGCTTCGGCTATTGCTGGAGCCATATAGATCTTCTTGATGTATTTTCCGTTGAAGTCTAAGGTTACTGATTTTAATCCCTTCGGTGCATCTGCAAAGATCACTGGGCACCCCATAGTTTCAGATGTGAAGCCGTTCATAGCCGCCGTCTTCAACCCTTCTTCGAGAACCCTTCTAGACCAGATCGGCTCATTATTCTCGTCATAAAGGACTCTTCCTCCAGAGAAGAGGGTGTCACAGACGAATGGGGCTCCGCCGAGCTCCTTAATCTTGTCAACTACTTTTCTAACATATATGGGTCTGATGTAGCATTGAGTGTACCGCTCTCCGAAATGTATTTTTATTGCCACGGTATCTCCGGAGGAAACAATATCCTCGAGAATTTTGCCAGCTATCTCTTTAGTCTGGTAGACAAGGCTGTGAGTGTACCATTTATTCATGGGAACTCGGGGAATATAATCTATAGGCACATTGGCGCTTGCAAAGTAAACCTCCGATTGTTTTACCATCAATAATCCTCCGCTAAACTAAATTAATAAAAAGAGGATGAGACGGCTTTATTACTTTCTCATCTAACCTATAAGAGGCAGACAATTTTTGAATAAAAACGATAGACTAACACTAACAATTAGATCATCTATCTTTAAATTTCTCTCTACATCAGAAGAGCAGCTTAATTTGTACATTTCTGCTCATACATGAGCATTTCTGTACGTCACCTATATATACCCTTTTTCTCTCACAAAGCAAAAACTTCCACTTTCCTTGTTACATGCCCATCAACAGCTACGAGTCTTCTGAGAAGCGATCTACCGTTAGCCTAATATGAACAAAAATATCTCTTTATAGAAGACTTAATTTCTCAACATTTCTAGGAAGGAATAGAATTTGGAGAAACGAGCTAGAGCTAGGGACATCGGCGTCAAAATTGGCATGATGAAACCAGGTGAATATAACGCCATAACGGATGTTGATGGAGTAGGCGTGGGACACTCAACAATAATTGAAGGAGAAGGCCCACTTATAGTTGGGAAGGGACCTGTAAGAACAGGCGTTACAGCCATAGTTCCCCATCAAGGCAACATTTACGAGGAAAAGGTCAGAGCAGCAGTCTATCCGTATAACGCTTATGGGAAGGCTATAGGCTTACTTCAGGTGATCCACATGGGTGTTATTGAGACCCCGATTCTACTTACGGACACTCTTAACACATGGATCGTGGCGGACGCTCTTGTCGACTACATGTATGAAGTTATGGGCGTTAAAGCTATGTCCATCAACCCGGTTGTAGGGGAAACTAATGGATCATACCTAAATGACTCGATAGGTAGACATGTCAGAAAACAACACGTCTTTGAATCTCTGAAAAAGGCATACAGCCCAGGTGGAACTGGACCTGTCGAGGAGGGAAATGTAGGCGGCGGAACACCAATGTCCGGGTTCGAATTTAAAGGAGGCATAGGAACCTCCTCTAGGGTTACAGCTGAATTCAGTCTAGGCGTACTAGTTCAACTGAATTTTGGCAGACGTAAAGACTTGAGGATTGACGGCGTTCCAGTAGGGAAGGAACTTTCAGATGTCAAGCCGCGAGGAGTTCAAGCCTCAAACTCAATAATGGTTGTTGTAGCTACAGATCTGAAATTAACTTCACGTCAACTCTGGAAGATCGCGAAAAGAGCGATACTGGGCGTGGCTAGAACAGGCTCCTATGGAGGGGTTCACAGCGGAGACTTCGTTATAGCCTTCTCCACATCGAAGAGAGACGTTGAGCCGCTCTTGGAAAGCATGCCGAGCCATTCTGGACTGTTTGACGAGTCATTCCTCGATCCAGTCTATAGAGCTACGGTCGAGGCGACTGAAGAAGCAATCGTGAATGCGTTATTTAAAGCTGAAACGATGATCGGCAGAGACTACCATGTGAGAAAAGCTATCCCACTGGACCGCGTAAAGGAAATAATGATAAAGTACGGCCGGATTTGAGCCTCGCTATCATGTCATTACGATGGCTTTCTCACAACTCTTATTAAGAGTCATCCAAATTTAGATGTGAAGAAAGATCATGGCCATTATTATAGAGGATGAAGAAGGCGTCATTAAGGGCGCACACTACTATCTTCTCAAGCGCTATCCCCTAGATAGGCTGGAAGAGGAGATTCTTCAGCTTCTAAAGGAAAAGGAGTCGTTGCCTCTCTCAGCTATCTGGAGAAACTTCGACTGTCACTTGTGGGAGGTCTGCGCAGCTCTCAGACGGTTAAAGAAGAAAGGGCTCCTCGAAGAGTCTGACTCCACATCGAAGGATTACCGAAACATTTAGATTTCCTATAGTCTTCTCAACGCGATTTCAGCGGCTAGAACCATCGGCTCCCACGTCTCATTCACAGGCGGAGCATAACACGTGTCAGCCTTAGCTAGATCCCGAACCGTCATCTGCTTCTGTATAGCGAATGAAAGGGCGTTTATCCGTTGAGTTACTTCTTCCCCTCCAACTATCTGCCCGCCAATGATTCTTTCGGTATCCTTGTCAACTAAGATTTTCACTCTGATCGGTTTGCCTCCTGGATAATAATCAGCCCTCGTCTTAGAAGTTATGCTTCCAGATACGGTTTCAATCCCAGCACGGCCAGCCGCAAATTCAGTTAGCCC
>Ga0180301_10004061_pt1 | contig 11326 bp, 9 predicted proteins | sample GuaBasSediGuay16_FD_121797 | JGI IMG/M metagenome (GOLD analysis project Ga0180301, IMG submission 121797) | Subseafloor sediment microbial communities from Guaymas Basin, Gulf of California, Mexico - Guay16, Core 4569-2, 12-15 cm | ecosystem: Environmental > Aquatic > Marine > Hydrothermal... | reverse complement strand
TAGAGTCTTTCGGTCTGTAGCCCCACCTCTTTTGCTTTTTTATTGATTGCCGGATGGTCTTTGTTGAGGATAGCCGAAAACACAGATTTGGCCCAATCCTTGTCCTCATTTATCTTCTTTAGGCATGCCTGGAGGGCCTCGGTTTCTTGTGTCTTTTTGTCCTGGCAAAGGTGCTCCATAATTCGTGACAAGGCCCTTGTGGCCCCGCCAAAATCAACTGGCAGATTCTCCCGGGAGAAAAGGGGAAAACCTTCATCCTTTTTGAGTCGGCGAAGGCTTTCTTTTTCCCAAACCTCAGGGACTGTTACAGGAATATCTTCCATTAATTGGAGAAAGGTCTTGTAGGAGTGGAGGATATCTTTGGAGAAGGGCCTTTGGCGGACAATGTAGTTTATGGCATCTTGCAGATGTGGACTCATAAGGAAGGTTTCCTTTCTTATGCTGTTCATGTGGCAATCTTTTTGAGCAATTTCTTTAACTAATTGTGCAGTTTTTGAAGCTGATTGATCAAAGCCTCAAGATGGGGCCTTGTATTGATATTATGTACATCAATATAGCGAATAACACCTTTCTTGTCGATCACGAAGATGGCCCTTTCGGCCATTCCATCTGAGCGTAATACCCCAAATAGGGAAGCGACTTTCCCATGGGGCCAGAAATCAGACAGCACTGGAAACCAGAGCCTTCCCATTTCCCTGGTCCAGGCATAGAGCGTTGGGATATTGTCCACGGTGATACCCAGAAGAACAGCATCGTACATATCAAAGAGATCCTTTGCAATGTTATACCCCGGCCACTGATCAGAGCATACGGGCGTCCATGCGGCTGGAACAAAGGAGATAACCACATTCTTCTTGTTCAAGTATTGATGAAGCGAGATCTTTTTGCCAGTTAGGGAAGGGAGGGTAAAATCAGGAGCCCTATGGCCCACCTTAACTTTGAGTTCGCTGTCCCGTGGTTTTAATAGGCCCGGGTTATACACTTTGTCCTTAAAGGCAAGAGAGTGGGTTTGAGCTGATGTGGGGGCACACATGGCTGCTATAAGAAACATAGTCAATATCACAACAGGCTTGCTCATTATATGCCTCTATCATTTCGTTGATTTGTTGGTTATGGTTTCAAGGAACTTATCAAGATCTTTGATCTTGCCCAGTTTGGAGAAGATAACCTTGGGCACTCCTGAAGAGGAGTTGGATACTACAATAAAGTAAGGGGTTCTGACCTCTCCTAGGCATTTGTGTACTGCGAAATTTTTATCAGGCAACAAAGGAAAGGGCACCTTAAATTTCTTCTTGAAGAAATTTACCTCAAAAGGTGTGTTCCCTGCGCCAATGCCCAAGATCTTAATCTTGTTTTTATATTGAGGAGAGCTTTCTATTTTCTTGTACAGATCATTCAAGCGGGGAGCTTCGCGTTGGCAATAGGGGCAATACATGCTAAATATCTCTATTATTACTACGGGGGCCTGGACCTGGGATATTGTAAAAGGCCCAGTGCTGCTCAGCCCAAGGTACTGCCTTTCGGCAGGTATAGTTGGGGCAGGAAGCTTGAAGGCAGCAAGGGGCCTGCCCACCTCAGGAGCTGGCCTTGTTGCCCCGTAATTCATCGGAGCAAAGAGAAATATGGATATAACGGCAACTATGGTAATAATGCGGGGTTTCATGTTCAGCTCTCCTGATTCTTACAGGGGAAAAGTAAAGGGACACCCGATGGGTATCCCTTTACAGTCAAGAGATTAAGAAACCATCAACTAACCAACTTATTGATGGCTTGCCACTCCCTGGCCAGTTCCTTTAAGGATCGGCCAATCTTCCTCATGGCCATCTTACGGTCCATGGCCTTGGGCATAGGTTCGGCCTTGGCAAAGGTATAGTATTTTTCTGGCTTGTCGGCCAGGAGATAAAATACTCTCAGGTCTTCAATACCAGTGAGAGTGGCGTTGGGGTACTTGGCCTTGGCCTCTTGAAACCTAGCCTTTGCCAACTCCACCATTTTGTCCCTGTCGCCGAAATTCATGGCCCCAGTAGGGCATGTCTTTACGCAGGCAGGCAGAAGCCCATTGTAGACCCTTTCAAAGCACATAGTACATTTGGCCAGATAGCCGGTCCCCTTTTGCGCCCTAGGGATATTGAACGGGCAGGCCTCTATAATATCCTTGGCGTTTGCCTTTTTGAGCTTGTCGGTATAAAGGACAGCCCCTGTTTGGCTGTCAATAATAATGCCTCCAGGGACCATTTCATCGGCAGTCTCTTTGCACGGTGGCTCAACGCAGTGTCTGCATTGATCAGGAAAGAAGTACCATACCGGTTTACCATCAGGACCCAGATGCTCCTGAAACCTAATCAGCTTATAGGTATAGAAGGAGAGATCCTGCGGATTCTGATAACTGCCAACATTTTTGGTCTTTGTTGCAGGTAACTGGTTCCACTGTTTACAAGCAATCTGGCAACCCCGGCATCCAATGCATAGTGTGGTATCGATGAAAAATGCTTTTCCGCTCATTCGATCACCTCCTTTCTATATCTTTCTGATATTGACCATAAAGGCCTTGGTTTCAGGGATCCGGGTATTGGGATCACCGGTTGATGGGGTGAGCAGGTTGGCCGAGTCTCCCCCGTCCTTTGGATATACCCACCCATAATGCCAGGGCAGACCCACCTGGTGGATGACATTGCCCTGCACCTTAAACGGACGAAAACGTCGTGTTACTAAGGCAACTGCCTTTAACTGGCCCCGTGCAGATTCCACAATTACCTTTTCGCCATTTTTTATACCCTTCATTTGTGCAAGCTCCTGGCTCATTTCCACGAACAACTGCGGCTGGGCCTCAAGAAGCCAGGGCTGCCAACGGGTCATTACTCCAGTTTGCCAGTGCTCTGAAACCCTGTAGGTAGTAGCCACAATGGGATACCGTGGGTCGCAGGTCCTGTATATGTCCATATCCGTTGAGTATTTAGGAATCACAGGGTTGACGAGCTGGCTGGACAGCAGGTTTTTCTCCACTGGGCATTCCAGGGGCTCATAGTGCTCGGGGAAGGGCCCGTCGGCTCGGCCTGGACCAAAGATCCGGCCATGACCTTCCGGCTTCATGATAAACGGATACTTGGTCTTTGGGTTGAGAGTTCCGTCGGGTTTTAGCATGGGTGGCCATCCACCGTCGGGTACATCGCCCACCCAGCCGCCTTTTCCTCCCTTGGCCGTGGGATCCCACTTGATGACAGGATGTTCCTTGTCCCACGGGTTCCCGTACATGTCCACAGAGGCGCGGTTATAAAGGATGCGGCGGTTGACTGGCCAGCACCAGGCCCATTCTAAGTTAAGCCCGATACCGGATTTTTCCCTCTTACGTCTTGCGGCCATATTTCCTTTGTTTGTATAAGAGTTGCAGTAGAGCCAGTTGCCGCTGCTGGTGGAGCCGTCTGCCTGGAGATAGGCGAAGCTGGGGACCAGATCACCCTTCTTGAAATGTTTTCCTTTGACCGTTACATCCTTCTGGAAGTAGCCGTTAATCTCTTTGGCCACCTTATGAGGATCATAGCGGCCGCGGGTGGTATAACCCCACTTGAGATTCAAAATGGGCTCGGGGAAAACAGCCTTTTTCCCTTGCTTGATGTCTTTTTTGTAGAACCAACGAATCTTTTTGAACAGATCGATCATAATGTCGCCGTCTGCCCTGGCGTCACCCGGAGGCTCGGCGGCCTTATAACGCCACTGCATCCAGCGCCCACTATTGGTGATAGAACCCTCTTTTTCCACTGATACAGCGCAAGGAAGGAAGAAGACCTCTGTCTTGATTTCCTTGGGATTCATGCCTGGGCCCTTCCAGAACCATCCGGTCTCATTGGGAAAGATGTTTACATTGACCATCCAATCCAGTCTGGTTAATGCCTTTCTGGTTTTATTGGAATTCGCACCGGATGCCGCAGGGTTTTGCCCCCATGCAAAGAACCCGGTGAACTCACCCCTGTACATGGCGTCAAACAGATCCAACCAGGTATAGGTCTTGCCGTCATCCAGCTTAGGCAGCCAACTATAGCCAAAATCATTGGCAGGTGTGGCCCTGTCACCCCAAAAGCTTTTAAGTAGACTTACCGAGTATTTCGGATAATTGCCCCACCAATTGGCACTCAGTGGGTCGTTGGTCTTTGGGGTATATTTTTTGTTGTAAGGGGCCAGTGTTGACTGAGATGCCTTGGGCGTTTTGAGATAGCCAGGAAGGATGTGGAACAAGATGCAGTGGTCAGTGGAGCCCTGCACATTGGACTCCCCCCTCAGCGCGTTTACACCACCTCCAGCAACGCCTATGTTGCCCAGCAAGAGCTGAATTATAGCCATGGTACGAATATTCTGGACCCCTACGGTGTGTTGGGTCCAGCCCATGGCGTACATGATGGTTCCAGCCTTTCCCTTTTGCCCTGTGGCCGAATAGGCCTCATAAACCTTCAGGAGATCCTCTTTGGGCGTCCCTGTTATAGAAGAGACTGTCTCCAGGTCGTATCGGCTGTAATGTTTTTTCAGCAACTGAAATACGCAACGAGGGTGCTGCAAGGTGGGATCCTTTTTGGGAATGCCCTTTTCATTTTTGACAAAGGCCCATTTGCTTTTGTCATACTTGTGGGTGGCAGGATCGTATCCAGAAAAGAGGCCGTCATGGAAATCATAGCTGTCTGCCACAATAAAGCACGCATTGGTGTAGTTGGCCACATACTCTTTGAAATACTTATTATTTTGAAGGATATACTTGATCATGCCTCCCAAAAAGGCAATATCCGTGCCTGAGCGCAGAGATGCATAGATATCGGCCTTGGAAGAGCTTCTAGTGAATCGGGGATCCACACTGATCAACTTGGCGCCTCGTTTCATGGCCTCTGTTACCCACTTGAAGGAAATGGGATGGTTCTCGGCCGCGTTGGAGCCCATGATCAAGATGCAGTCACTGTTGCGGATATCGATCCAGTGATTGGTCATTGCGCCGCGTCCGAACGACTCTGCCAGAGCCGCAACCGTAGCGCTGTGTCAGATACGGGCCTGGTGCTCGATATACACGAGCCCCAGGGCACGCATCATCGCCTGAATGAGCCAGCATTCTTCATTGTCAAGGGCGGCGCTGCCCACATGAGCAATCCCGTTGGTTCGATTGACCACTTGACCCTTGGCGTTACGTGCCGTGAAACTGGCGTCCCGGCTCTTTTTTACCCTAAGTGCAATCTGCCATAGCGCCCAATCCCAGCTCACCTTTTGCCAACGGGTGCTGTAAGGTGCGCGATACAAGGGTGTGGTAACACGATTTTCGTTGTTTACCAATTGGCTCAAGGCCGCGCCCTTTGCGCAAAGGGCACCTTCATTAATGGGATGATCCGGATCACCTTCAATGTTAATGACCTTGCCTGCCCCCGCCTTTCCGGTGTGTACGATTACGCCACAGCCCACGGCACAGTAACAACATATGCTCGTGGTTTCCTTGGCATAACGGATCTTCAAGGTCTGGGCATGGGATCTTATGGGCTTGAGATCAATGCCTAGGCCCAAGGCCATTACACCGGCGGCGGAAGCCCCTGTAATTTTAATGAATTGACGACGTGTGAGCTTCATGGGACCCCCTTTCTATGATAGTTAACAAAAAAACAAGAACCCGACAAAATAATGATTAACCATCGAAAATTTTCCTGAAACCACTAGCACCTAAGGCGTTTTCGCCTTAATCCCATGTAAATTGGCTCTTTGAAGCAATGAGATAGATAGCAAGTCTGGGGTGAATAGGTAGGCCTATAGGTAGGGCGTTATTCCTAATCTGTGCCCTTTGCACTGGCATCTTTTGCCCTTATATGGAAGGTTTATACTAGCCTAGACAGAGATTTATTGCCTATCATAAAGAAAGAGGCTTCGTCAATCTTTTTTTAAATCAACAAGTTATGTCAGACATGATATAAGTTGTGCCACCCTAATAATAAGTTAGCCGCCTATGGAAGACATCTCCCCTGGGAAAAGCTCGGATTGCTCCCTTACTATGCCGTGGGAGTAGGGCTTCATCAATGTGGCCTTCATAAACAATGAAGCCAGCTCTTGATCAGTTGCCCCTTTACGAAGGGGAGTCTTTATGTCAATTTCACGACTTGATAGTAGGCAGGGCCTCAGATGCCCTGCTGCGGTAAGTCTAAGTCTGTTACAGGTTTTACAAAAATGGTTGGTCATCGCGCTGATAAAGCCTATCTCGCCTGTTGCCCCTTTAAAGCGGTAACGCTCTGCCGGGCCATCGTGTGGGGATTTTTTTACTGGCTCTAACACTCCCATACGCTCGAGTCTTTGTTTGATATCCTCTGAGGCAATGAACCCTGGCGTAAAGTGACTAGGACTAGAGCCAATGGGCATGTATTCTATGAAGCGGACGTGATAAGGATTGTTTAGGGAAAGGGCGGCAAAGGCCTCTAGCTCATCCTCATTTATATTGCTCATGACAACCACGTTGATCTTAATGGGGTTGAAACCCATATCCCGTGCCGCTTCTATGGCCTCCCATACATGATCGAATTTATCAAAGCCTGTAATGTCCCGGTAGCGGGCCCTATCCAATGTGTCCAGACTAATGTTTATGCGGCGTATTCCTGCATCCCAGATATGTTGGAGTTTTTCCTTGAGCAGCACCCCATTTGTGGTTAACCCTATGTCCTCCAGCCCTTCAACTGATGCAAGAGATTCAAGAAAGTGCATGATTCCTTTCCTGATCAGGGGTTCTCCACCGGTAACTCGAATCTTGGTTATCCCGAGAGAGACAGCAACTCGTGCCAGCCGCAAGATCTCTTCATATCGAAGGATCTCCTCATGCATTAGCTTGGTGATTTCTCCCCGCGGCATGCAATAGAGGCACCGGAGGTTGCATCTATCAGTAACAGAAATCCGAAGATAATTTATTCTACGATGGTAGGAATCAATCAAGCTCATAGTCTTTTTATCCATTCTATGGGTCTTATTCTTAAACAAAAAGGTAGCGGCCTTTGACCTTTTTATATATAACCTGCTGGTGTAGAGTCAACCTCAAAGCATTTATCCTTATGATTTATGCCACAAAGGCTCAGATACACATGGAGGAAAAGGTATGTCTGAAAATGTCATTGTGGAGCAAAAGGAAGGCGTGGCGCTTGTGAGCCTTAATCGCCCCAAGGCCTATAACGCCTTTGACCTGCCTACAATCAGGCGTCTTGCAGAAGTCTTGCTTGCTTTATCATTGGATAGCACTGTTTCAGGAGTGGTGATCACGGGAAAGGGCAAGGCCTTCTGTGCCGGAGGGGATTTGAGGTGGATCGCATCATATAAGGATGACTATGGTGCTGCATTTTACGAGCTGGCAGCCACATACCACCAGGCGATTTTGGAGATCAGGCGAATGCCCAAACCAGTCATTGCGGCTATCAACGGGCTGGCAGCAGGGGGAGGGTTTTCCATGGCCCTTGCATGCGATTTTCGGGTTATGGCCTCATCGGCCGTACTCAAACAGGCCTATACATCCAATGGGTTGAGCATTGACGGGGGAGGAACATTTTCACTGCCACGGATTGTAGGGCCGGCTAAGGCCATGGAGATCGCCGCCTTTGATCCTGTGATAAGGGCTGACCAGGCCCTTGAATGGGGCTTGGTAACTGAGGTGGTAGAAGAGGGAGAGAGTGTTAAAAGGTCAATGGAGATGGTCCAGAAAATAGCTGAGGGATCCCTTTCCTCTTTTTGGGCATCCAAGAAATTGATGACCGATTCGTTCAATACCAGTTTCGAGGTACAGCTTGAGCAGGAGAGGAAGTGGCTTTCTCGGTGTGCTGATCACCCCAATGGCAGGGAAGGGATTACGGCATTTTTGGAAAAGAGGGAGCCGAAGTTTGTTTAGAAGTCAGGCGCTTGTTTATTCCGGCTCCTGACTACTAACTCCTTGCATTAGCTGATGGCTGAAAGCTGAAAGCTTCCTTGCCTCAATCCACCTTATCATAATGTGTAAAATGCATGGTGAAGGTCCCTCTTCCCTGGGTGAGAGAGCGAAGTGTGGTGGAATAGCCGAACATCTTGGACAGGGGCACGCTTGCAGTGATAACTTGCACAGGGCCTTTCTTGGCAATGTTTTCAATCTTTCCTTGTCTGCTGTTCAAGTCACTAATCACCTCTCCCATAAATTCCTCGGGTACAAGTATCTCGGCCTCCATAATGGGTTCTAGCAAGATGGGAGAAGCCTTTTCACAGGCATTTTTGTACGCCATAGTGGCCGCCACCCGAAAAGCCATCTCATCGCTGAAGGTTTCCTTGATCTTTATATCTCGAAGCACAGTCTCCACATCTAACATGGGGTAGCCCATAATCACCCCAGCATTTTGGGCCTCGGAGACCCCTTGTTGGATTGCTTCTAGAAATATGTCGGTGAGCTCTGGGCTCTCGCAGCGGTCAAGGAATCGATTACCCGTACCTCTGGGAAGGGGTCTAACCTCCAAGAGCACTCCAGCGTAATGTTGCTGACCGCCTATTTCGCGCTGGAAGATCTCTTCGTGGTGTGCCAGTTCGGATATGGTTTCGCGATAGACTACTTGGGGCTTGCCTTGGTTGGTATCAATGGAAAATTCACGCCTTACCCTGCCCATAATGATTTCAAGGTGGAGCTCTCCCATGCCGGAGATAACAATCTGGCCGGTTTCCTCATCAATTTTGTGCTGAAAGGTGGGATCTTCATCAGCCAGCTTGTCCAGTGCATCTATGAGGCGATCGTGATCCTGCACCTTCTTTGGTTCCACGGCCATGCTGATTACCGGATCAGTAAACTGGATGGGCTCAAACAGGATAGGTTTGCCCTCTGTACAGAGGGTGTCGCCAGTAGAGGCCTCTTTTAATCCCATGGCAGCAACTATATCACCAGCTCCGGCTTCGTTGATGCGTTCCCTCTTGTTTGAATGCATGCGCAGCAGGCGGGCCAGCTTCTCGCGCACGTTTTTTCTGGGGTTATAGACCTGAGCACCCACCTGAACTTTGCCGGAATATATCCTCAGATAGGTCATCTTCCGTCCCTGGTCCAGCATTACCTTGAAGACCAGCGCAGAAAAGGGCCCCTTTGGGTCAGGCTCTCGAGGCTCTTTTTTGTCAGAGTTTGGAACCTCCCCCACAATGGGTGGGATATCCAGAGGTGATGGGAGATAGGAAACAATGGCATCAATAAGGGGCTGAATGCCCTTGTTCCGCAAGGCGGCCCCGCAAAGCAGAGGAACAAGCTCCAGGTTGATTGTGGCCCTTCGAATGGCCCTGTGAAGCTCTTCAGCAGAGATTTCCTCTTCCCCTAGATACTTCTCCATGATGTGATCATCTTTGTCAGCCAAGGTTTCCAGGAGTTGATCACGGTATTTTACGGCCTCTTCCTCCAGATCTGAGGGAATGGGCACTTCCTCGTAATGGGCCCCAAGGGTCTCGTCCTCCCAGACAATGGCCTTCATTTTTATGAGATCAATGACCCCCTGGAAATTGCTCTCTGCTCCCCATGGAAGCTGAAGGATCAGAGGCTTGGCCCCAAGGCGCTCCTTTATCATCTCTACGACCCTGAAGAAGTCGGCTCCCAGTCGATCCATTTTGTTCACAAATGCTATTTTCGGCACTCGGTATCGGTCGGCCTGATGCCAGACAGTCTCTGACTGAGGTTCAACTCCCCCCACCGCACAAAACACGCCAATGGCCCCATCCAGTACGCGCAGGGACCGTTCCACTTCAATGGTGAAATCCACGTGGCCCGGGGTGTCTATGATGTTGATATTATGTCCTTTCCACAGACAACTGGTTACGGCCGATGTGATGGTGATACCGCGCTCCTTTTCCTCCAGCATCCAGTCCATGGTGGCTTCGCCATCATGAACCTCGCCCATCTTGTGTACCTTTCCCGTATAATAAAGGATGCGCTCAGTGACAGTGGTTTTCCCAGCGTCAATGTGGGCGATGATGCCGATGTTACGTGTTTTTGACAGTTTCTGTTTTGCCACAACAGCCATGGCTTTTGATTGTGCCTCGTTACTGCTTTAAAGTCAGGATCATTTGTTCCTACTCAAGAGGGCCAGAGATGTCATAGTGAATTTGCTGCCGGGTATGAGAAGTCCAAAAGACCTTTTATGGGGCCACCGACAGCGGCCTTTGACATAAAGGGTAAATCTAGGGTATCTTACCCATGCTGTCAAGGTGGTATGGTTTCAATGTCAAATTCCAAATGTTAAATGCTAAAAGGGGTAGGGAAAAGGTCAAAGGTGAAAGGAGAAGGGTTAAGCAATTGAGTGAGCGAGGAGAATGCATTGGCTAGTACCGGGCAGCATCTCAGAGAAATGTACGAACTGCTGAATCAGCACTTCGGCCCTCAGCATTGGTGGCCTGGGGACACGGCCTTTGAGGTTATGGTAGGGGCGGTCCTTACCCAAAATACCAATTGGGCCAATGTGGAGAAGGCCATTGAAAATCTGAAGGACAGTGGAGATTTTACCTTAGAAGGTTTGTATAATATGTCTGAGGAGAAGCTGGCTGCCTTGATACGGCCGGCTGGCTACTATAACCTGAAAAGCAGGCGGCTGCGGAACCTCCTTGGCATGATCGTGAGGGACTACGGCGGGGATCTTTCCTCATTTTTTGAAGAGGAAACAGAAACACTCAGGGAAAAGCTTCTCTCAGTAAAGGGAATCGGGCCCGAGACAGCCGACAGTATCCTCCTTTATGCGGCACATCGACCCGTGTTTGTGGTGGATGCCTATACTCATAGAATTCTCTCACGCCATGGCATGGTGCTGGAAGAGATCTCCTATGAAGATCTTCAAGAGTTGTTTATGCGTCATTTGCCGCCAGAGCCCGATCTGTACAACGAATTTCATGCCCTTATCGTAAGGGCTGGAAAGACCTTTTGCCGGAAAAGGCCCCTGTGTATCAGTTGTCCATTGAAGGACTGGGGTCCTGTCAATATATCTTCATAAATGAAAGGGTAGAGTAAAAAAATGATTGCATCGTATTTAAAGGCACTAAGGGCACCCTTTTTGGCTGGCTCCATCGTACCTGTCTTGATCGGTGCCTCAGACCGTTTCTCCACCGCCCATGTCTCTTTTGTTGCCTTCTTGGTGACGTTGGGCGGTGTTGTTTTCCTTCACCTAGGCGGCAACCTGATCAATGACTATTATGATGCCCGTGGCAGCGATCCGGTGAACTTAAAGGTCACACCTTTTAGCGGTGGGAGCCGAGTCATTCAGGACAAGGAGGTGGGTCCCACCGCCATTCTAATATTGGCCCTGTGTTTTTTTTGTCTCGCCCTTGCATGCGGAATCTGGTTGACTTTCAAGGGCAGGGG
>Ga0180301_10004060_pt1 | contig 11327 bp, 10 predicted proteins | sample GuaBasSediGuay16_FD_121797 | JGI IMG/M metagenome (GOLD analysis project Ga0180301, IMG submission 121797) | Subseafloor sediment microbial communities from Guaymas Basin, Gulf of California, Mexico - Guay16, Core 4569-2, 12-15 cm | ecosystem: Environmental > Aquatic > Marine > Hydrothermal... | reverse complement strand
TTACTGGGGCTTGGGGGAAGGAGAATACCCGCCCGGTTAGGGGGATGCTCCTCTGCGGGGGTCTAAGCATCAGCCCTATAGCCAATCCTGCTGGGAAGCCTATCAAGAAGGCAATGCCCACCACTAAAGCGGTATTGCCTCCCAGAAAACCTACTAGATAGCTCACGATTATCCCTAGACCAAAACACAGGATTCCTACGAGCGACAATTCCGCAGGGTTCATGTTTTACACCCATTATATGTTTTACATCGCAACCTTAATAAGTTTTTGCTCTGCCTTATTCTGTGAAGGAGCATGCAACTTTCATTCGTGAAGAGGAGAGACCGCAACTATGATTCGATGTGGTCTGAACTTAGAGAGCTTTTCAAGCGGAAGAAGCGGAAAAATGTGGGGGTATGCTAGATGCAGGTAATCGCAGAAGTTACCCACGCCTGTCCATGTAAATGCCGCTTTTGCAAACTAAAGAAGAATGCGAGCATCATGCGGCTCGATCTTTTCGAGAAAGCGTTGAAGCTGTTCCAGGACGCAGGAGCAGACAAGGCGGTAATAAGCGGTGGAGAACCAAGCATTCTATCAAACCTAGACTATTACGTATTTTTGGCCAAAAGGATGGGGTACACGGTTACGGTGGCGACAAACGCCTATAATCCTTACAGAGTTTTAGAGGCCAACCCCGATGCGATCCAAGTCAGCATAGATTACTTCGGAGAGAAACACGATCAGTCAAGAGGAGTTTATGGCCTCTTTCAAAATGCTTGGGAGCTTATCAAAAAGGCTCACATGAAAGACCTCACAGTAGTGGTTAGAGCAACGCTACTGAAAGATAATTTTAACGACATTCTGCGCATTCGTAAAGAGCTAGACCAAGAAAAAATGCAAGAGATCCCCGTGCTCGTGATGCCCGTCAGAGCGGCTGGGATAAAAATTGACCAGCAGTTGCTAGTAAGATTATCTGAAGCCGAAGGAATACTCGTCGCAGATAGTTGTCCAGCAGGCATAGAAAGCTTCGTCATTACGCCAGAACTAGACGTTTTAGCATGCATTTTTTATCGTAAAAAGCTCGGAAAGCTCGTAAAATTCAATCATGGAGAACTTCAAGAAATACTCGAAAACGGCAAGAAGCTTCCGAGATTTCCTTGTGAAAAGCTATGAAGTGGGTAACCCACATTTCAGGGACTATACTCATGGTCATATTGCTTGCGAAAGCCATGCCGATTAGAATGGATTTCATTTTAGCGGCAATAGCTGGCTCGATCCTTCCAGACTTGATCGAATCTCTACTAGGCATCCAACACCGAAGCACCATCTTCCACAACTATTTAGCGGGAATCGCCTTGCTATTACTGGGGATTGGAGCCGATTGGATTCTCGGGCTAGGCTTTGGATACCTGCATCACCTAGTCCTAGATTCGATAACGAGAAAAGGCGTCTTCTTCCTGAATAAGAGGATTTACGGATCGCTGAACACTAATGAAGCAATAGACAACTTAGCCGTTCTCGGAATTCATGCCGTAGTAGTTGTGCCATTCGCTCTACTATAGTAGGGTGGTTAGGTAGGTTACACCTATACGGATGGAGATAAATCGAGAAAATAATAAGGGGACTGAATTTCTGATTCTTGTAGTAGGTGGATAACACCTATCTTTTTATATGGGGCTTGACATTTTTATAGTAGAATGGAATCGGAGAAACCTCGCTACAATTACAGATACGATAAGCGGCTTGTCGCCGCTGTAGAATATCTGATAACGGTGCAAGGGATACAGAGTAGTCAGGAGATTGCGAGGAGGCTGAACGTAAGCAGGCAGACTGTAACGAACATCAGAGACATGCTAGGATTGGGAAGGGAACAAATGAAAATGAAGATGAAGGAAAGGAATGGAGAAAAGAAGAGGGAGAGAAAGCGGCGGAAAAGCCAAAGCTTCCTAGATTTCTTGCTCGGGGAAAAGAAATAAGTAACGGGATCATAGTAGTGGTGGAAAAATGGACGTGAGCGTTTTAGCGATTCAGGCGACAGGAGGGTTCTTAACTGGAGCGTTGGTAGGTTATGCTCTGAGAAAAGCAGGAAAATTTCTCCTGCTCTTCATAGGGATTCTCCTCTTGCCCGTGTTTGGCCTTTGGAGCATAGGAGTAATATCCGTGAACTGGGATGCGATAAACCTCTGGATAGGAAAGCTGGCAGAATGGATGGGAATAGTTTTAACCGACGCCATTAGCGCCCTTTCTTCTGCAAGCGCCTTTGGAGTGGCGATGGTTTTCGGGTTTTTGACAGGCTTCTCCTCATTCTTTAGGCATGTTTTTGAAGCTCCCGAAAAGACAAAAAGATTCGTTCAGAGAAAGAGGTAGGGGGGAGATTATGGAGAAAGTAGAGATAACCCAGATCGGGAATTTGGAGTTCATACCGCTGAAGGGTCTAACTCGGAAGATTTGGCAAGAAGTCAAAGATAAGCCACCTGAAAATGTTAAGGGGATAACTTATCCGAGAGACGGGCTGGAGATAGAGTGCGTAATCGATGATAATTGCGAAGCGTGCCCCTTTGCGGTAAAGTACGTAATAGAGCTTGCAAAAGAACTCAAGCATGCGAAAGTCAGGATATACAACATATCCTATGTCCCGCAACCCTGGCACATAGCTGCGACACCAGCTTTCCGAATAAACAAGAAGGTAACTTCAGTCGGCGTCCCGCTTGACCCGAAAGACGTTAAACCATACTTCCAAGATTTGCTGGATCAGGCATACGTGCTTACGCATCCTAAGCTCGAATGGCTTCTGGGAAGGATAGAGAAGTATGGCAAGGATCACGGGTTTAAGCGGAACCCGAACAACAAGGCGTTCTTCAGACTCCTTTACAAGCTTCTGAGAAACATAGACAAGTACGGGCAACCATTCTGCCCTTGCAGACCTCTTAATAAGTCGAATCCTGCAAAAATCCTAGACCTGAACAGAGATAAGATATGTCCATGCATATACGCTGAAAGAGAGGTTAGAGAGAAGGGGCATTGCCTTTGCGGGCTTTTCTGGTCTGAGAAAAAAGTTAGCGAATATGTCCAGCAGAAAGTAAACGAAAATGCTGAAGCATTCAAGCTCATCGAAGAAATTGAAGAACTGTTGAAGGAGCTTAGGCATAGGATAGTCTCTGGCGATAGCAAAGGAGTTGCAGGAGTAATATTGGAACGGTGCGTCAAATTATACTCGATTGTGCCAGAGTGATAAACATAATTCTACATATATGTAAAAATATGTGGAAAGCTTATCGCTTAGGTGGCTTCGATGCATCAAAAGAATACTTGATTGCACAACGATAATGCGCCTTTAGGTTCTCACCCACCTGGATAGACTCTTGATAGGCTTTGATGACGTGCCCGCAAAGGCAACAGCGGTTCGTTCCCGCATGCCTCCACAAGACCTTCTTAGGTCTAAGCACTTCCGTAACGCTTCACCCACCTTTTCTTCTTAACGAAACGTTTCTTAGACTCGGAAATTGCTGATACAACATGGCGGCTACTTCGCAAGATTGCGATAACTATCGCAACTATAGCGATGACCACGATAACCAAAAGGACGATGTAAGTAATGGGAATGCCCATGACTATTACAGGGGCTGTCGGCAGTTCTTCTGGAACAAATTCAAGGCTTTCAACCGCACCAGCATAAACATCGTCTCCAGCGAACTCCACTTTAATGTCGTAAGTATAACCACGTAACAACTCCACCAAATCTGTCCTGAAGTATCCAGAAGCATCGGTCGTAAGAACATACCTTCGAGTTGTGTTTAGATCTCGGTTGATTATGTAAACAATTAGTGGTCTATTTGGAACGCCCGAACCATAATAATCTAGGAGCTGCCCATCGACATATACCGTTACTTTGTCGCTTGTTTGATGTATAAACGGGATCAGATCCACAAGCGACTGTACTCTTAAGCTTTGCAAAGACTTCACCTTTGTAGGAATCTTATACCAAACTCTGAAGACCGCATCCGAATTATTCACCGAGATGATTCGTGTTGAAGAGTTGTAGCCGTCAAAGAAGCGATAAAACTCAAATCCATTAAGAACTTTTGGTAACTCTATCACATAATCTTCGGGGTAGAGATAGTCTTCTATTATTGATCCAGAATATTTGCTCTGGTTAATGTGCAAAAAGAACCATGAAGGCGCAGTCCTGTTGAGTCTATCGTAAATTTCAACCTTCAGCTTGTAAAGATCGGTTATATTGAGTTCGCCTAGGCTACCAAGGCTCCCAGTTATTACTAGGTATGATCCGTCCCAGTAATAGCTCAAATTCGACACATTAGCCCTAACTAAAACGTTTGTAGGCAAATCATGTCCGTAATTTATGTACAGCTTGAAGGAGCCTGTGCCGTTAATTAACAACCGCATTCTGCTTAAGGGATATTTCTCGCTTAAGCTCTCGGCTTTTACGAGGCTTTTTCCAAATTCTAACACTATTGTCCTGTTGATCGCCCTATAATCGGGGGTTAGCCTCTTCATCATGCAAGGCAGGCTTAAAACGGAAGCGTTGGAAGCCGTGCTAAATTCAAAGTGCATTGAGGCAGTCAAAATATCCTTAAAGAAGGCTTTTAGTGTATAGTTTCCAGCCCATAAGCCCGTCAAACTAAATAAGGTGTTACCTACAAGTTCTGAAACCAGCGATCCGTCAGTTTCATTAATGAGCACTAGCCTTAGCTCTTCATAATTAATTTGATTGGAATCCAAATCTAATGGTTTTGCGTAGAATAAGCCATATCCCACATTTACTATCTTCCTGCCAATGCCAATCTTCCAGAAGTTAGGCTTTGTTATGTTTGCTCTTATTTCGTAACTCCCTGGCTCAAGGAATTTCAAAGTAACTGAAGCAACATTCAGATAAACCTTACCCAATGCGGGTATTGATATGTTTCCAGCCTCTGGAAGCTCAATTGTCAAGGTATCACCCACTAAAATCGAGGTAGTATCATAGCCCTTAACGGAAGTCCTGAAAGTTTTGAGAATATTTTCAAGCAAAGCATAAACAGTCAAGTATTGACTGTAGTTCGCAGGCTGTATCCGGTAAACTGCATAAGAATGGGAGCCAACAGTTTCATTTCTTACGTAGGCAGGAGCTACTGGATAGTCGGTTGCGTTAAGCTTTAAGTAACTTATTAGCTTTAGGGTTATGATTGAAGAGTTTAGATATTCTAAAGACCCCAATTCAACGTAATGACTGCTGGAGAAGTTGAAGTAATCTACTCCATAAACTATGAAGGCAGAAAATTCTGGAGTTGCGTCATGTCTAACAAACACCTGTACATCCTTGACTGCTAGCTCTTCTGGGTCTTGCGTCGTGGAAGTTACTGTTGTATTTATCCATATTGTGAGACTTCCGCTTAAGCTTGCATTCACATTTAGAGAGACTTCAGTCCAGTCCATAGATATAGATGCATTTACAAGCTCTGCAACAAGCCCTCCGCTAGAATCTAGCAACTTTACCCAAAGCCTTCTATAGCTTCCTGTGCCACCAGTCTTTGCCAGAAGAGTAAGATTCTCTACTAAAACGCTCCCGTAAGGCAAAGTTATGTTTATTTTACTAACTAGGGATGCCGTATTCTCGTAATTCGTCCCGCCGCTTGAGTAAGGATTAGCATAAAGCCTCCACCCGTAAGCATCCCCATAACCTGTCTCAAAGCCAGCTACAGAATCGTTTGTAGCTGTGAAGCTATGACTGAACTGACTAGCGTTTGGACTGTAAGCAACTTCATGGATCAAGAACAGGGATTCCGATGGGAGCCTAACGACTTTAAATATCGGAGTCTCTTCTGCCCCCCACCCTCCGTGAGAAGGCTCTGGATCAACATATTTCCGAATAAGCCACCAATCATACAAAACATAAGCATCAGCATCTTTATACGAGTTAAACGTATAAATACCAGGATACCCACTCGACCAAGCTTCTAAACCAGAAGTAACATCAAGTTCTACGGAATCTGCTACTACCCGTATATGACTCTCAGATATAACCTGGACTTCAAACAGATACCAGACATCATTCATCACGACGAAAGAAGTGTTCGTTACCGTAGTATAAGTTCCAGCTACAGCCTTCTTGAATTCAAGTTGATTGCGCACATAATGTAAGCGGGGATAATAGAAATTGCTAGAATCTTGCAACATGACTGTTAATCCCATCCCATTATCATCTGAATCCCAGTTTACAGCTTTCATCTTAGTCCTGATGGCAACCCCTGCCCCATAAGCGACATTAATTGTAGCTATGGCTCTGGATTCCGTGCCTTGATAAGTAGCCTTTAGCACGCCGTTTGCAATATCCCATGTAACTGTCCCCGAGTAAACAGCCCAATTTGTGGATTCATCAGTAGAGAAGTCATAGAACTCTAAGAAAGTGTCCTTTCCGCTTCCAGCGTATTCTGCGTCATCCTTTCCATAATAGACATAAATTACTGTTTTGTCTGGGGATGCAGGGATATACGGAACCTTGACCCAGAAAGTAGCATTATCGCCATCATATTTTTCTTCCATCCAGTAGCTGAGCAAAGTAACTCCATCTGAGGCCGTAAAGCGTATATCGCTAAAATCGGGGTTGCAATGCCCGTTACAGTAAAAATCTTCACCCGAATCTATTCCAGAACCATAGTGTGCTACTATCTTAACCTGATAATTCGTTACATTCCCAGCAACCGAACCCAAGATTTCATGACTTTTGCGGTAGCCCCATCCCAATAACCAAGCCGCCCTAGCTTCCTCACTTCCGATACCTGCTATACTTGGCGCAGGTTCAACATATTTTCTGACTGCAACCCAATCAAATCTAGAATCTTCAGACGAGCCGGATGTCCCAGAAGACCCCAACAATATGTGGTTGTCGCCTACTGGGTAAGTCTCAGTAAGCTCCAGTACGCCGTCTTTAGTTACATATCTAGCACCATTCTGCAAGATTATGAGTTCAAATCTGTACCATACTCCTGTTGAATAGCTTCCAGAAAGAGTCTGCGTATAACTTGTTGCTCCATCGTACGCCCTTAACCTCCACGCATCATCTGTAGTAGCCCAACAACCCTCTGTGTATTGACTAGTAACGTTTTCTGCATCTTGCTGATACCTCGACAAGTAAATTCTATAAACCGTCCCCGAATAAGAGTAGAGCATCGCACGATACATTATTGCAATTCCTCTTGGATACGTATTAACTGAAGCAATGTAATTGTATTCTGAAACTGATCGTGTGCCATATATGCGCAAATACCCATTTTCAATTGCTAAATCTAGGGATCGGGAATAATCAATCCACTTGGACGTATCTAAAGCAGTTCCATCAAAATCATCAAACAGCAAAAAGGTGGCTTCTCCATTACTTACAGATGTTGCATTTGGATTTCCGTAATATAAGTAAACATCTATCGTTCCAGAAGCAGGAATTTTCGGAATTCTAACCCAAACAAACGCATAATCTGAATCAACTTTTTCTTCAACCCAATAGTTCAGAAGAGTCCCATTTGCTAGTGCAAACCTTATATCTCCAAAATCTGTTCTGGAATGATTGTTCAAGTGAATAATGAATCCAGAATCTGATCCAGAACCATAATAGAGTGTGAAGTTAATTTGATAATCAGTTATGTCTTGTGCAACATTATTTTGGATTGTTATCCTTTTTCTGTATGCCCATCCTTCAAGCCAACCACCAATTACAACAGGTTTAGAGGGAAGTTGGAAAGAATCGGTTTCAACTAGCTCAACTGGTTGAGGAATTAACCTATATAATTCCATTATTATCGTGTTGTTTGAATAAACTTTGAACACCCTGACGTAGCTAGCGTTTTCTCCTTGTATGTTAGTCATGTATTCGTGAAGACCATCCCGAGTGTTCGCTATCTTTACACCTATCCCACCATCTGTTATATGCCCACAAAGAACGAGAACAACGTTATCTGGATAGTTTAGGTATAATTCGTTGTATATGAGAGAACCTAGTGAAGAAAGAACTGTTGGGTCGCCGCTATGCTCTCCCATATACCAATGAGTAGCAATTATGAAGTATCGGTCTGAGTGTGTTGCTATTTCATCTTTAAGCTCTTGAATATAGCTGTCTGAAACAATATTGTTTGTCGTGTTCCAAGAGATTCCTATGAGGGTGAAACGGTCTGTTAAGTTTGCGGTATAGAAGGTTTCATTGCTTCCAATGTAATTGTTATAGTAAGAGAAATCTTCTCCGTTATTGTTGTCATGGTTACCCGCTACTTCAAAGACAGGTATGCTGGTAAGGCTTTTAGCATTAACATAGGTTTGCCATTGTGATGTATCATTATACGTTTGTACGAGGTCTCCAGTAACGATTATTGCCGTTATATTCCATTCGGATTTTTTGCTTTCTATCCATTGGAAGGTGTAATTCAAAGTTTCTGGGTAGCTCTGGACGAGAGTCTGGGTATCTGAAAAATGAACAAACGAATAAAGAAGCCCATCCGAGTCTTGCGCATGAACAGGAATGCTAAAAAGGGCAACAACGCCTAGCAACGAAACGAAGGACGAAGATAACAGTAGAGCCGTTAATACGAGAGACAGATACCCTTTCTTATAATGCATCCTTTTTGTTCTCATCATTATGTTGTTTCTCTTGTTGGAATATAAATTTGTCTGTTTATAGTCGGGGGAGGCGCTCTCGTTTGAGGAGTTCTCCGTAGAGGATTCCTATTTGGTCTCCGTAGTGGCGTTTGAGGACTGATATTTGCCGCTTGTTCAGGTGTATGAAGAACTGGACGGTGTTGGGCTTATATCTTCGGAGCAAACGGTATAAAACCCGCCTCCTCACATGCTTGTCTCCCGTGTTCCTGACTATCACTTTCACTAGATGCTTGCGGGTCATCCAGCTTTTATCTTTGTTGTCGGGCTTTTTCACCGCCATTTTTCGGATATTCTTCGTGAATGTTTCTAAAAAGGTTTTTGGATCTAGCAACTGCTGGTATGTTCTGGGAAGCTCCGAAAAATTGAAAAGCGTCAGCGTCATGTAATTGATTGAGATGGATTACATCACTTTCGGGATATTATGCTTCATCGGTCTCGTGTTCCTAGTGATGGTCTGGAAGATATTGGGAAGCCTTGTGGTCGCAGCAGGGATAGCTGCAGGAATTCTTAATGACCTCTGCGATCTAGGAATATTGACTTTCGGATTCGTCGAAGGATGGCTCTTCGACGTGATAGCATTCATACTAATAGCGTTGTCTTTCAGGAACATCTACACGCTGATCAGCCTGATAGACCTGATACCAGGACTAGGATTCCTGCCATGCCATTCCCTAGCAATGTTACTAGGCTGGATAAGAAGCCCGAGAAAAGTCGAGAAAATATATGTCAAAAAATAAAAAGAAAGAAGAATTCACCAAGCCTCCTCTTCTTCGGGGATCTCTAAGAATTCTTCTAATGCTTCGTTTGCTAGTTTTGAAGCGAGGGATACGGCTTCGTTCGTTGCAACGGCAAGCTTGTGTGCAGAGATTTCGTGGAAGGGCACGGAAGCCCATACGTCTGCATAGCCCATCCATTCCCAAGTAGCTTCGTTGTTTTCAAGTCCTTGTTCTACAGAATAGGGGAGGACGCCTTTCACCTGCTTCTTTACTGGGATCTTTTCGTAGGCAGGTTCTCCAAGCTGACCAAAATCGGAGTAGAAGTGGGCGTAGATTTTGAACTCCCGCTCTGAGGGGCTGTATTCGACTGTAACTCCTTCCGTGTATCCGCCTATGAGCTTGTTTTCTGTGGAGATCGCCATGTCGTTTGACCAGCCTTCCAGCTTGTCGAGCAGAGACTTATGCTGGCTTACGAAATTGTGGAAGTCTCGGACGACATCCTCTTCTAAGTATCCATGTTCGGATTCAAAGACACAGTATTGACCGTAAGGCTCTTCCTCATATTCCCCGCCCTTGCTTTCGCACCACTTCCTAAACAGATCCCTAATAGATTCTCTAGAACGGTTAGTAGCAGCTACAGCATGAACAAAAGATTTGAACGAGAGACCAGAACTTTTCTTTTTCACGAACTTCATCTCGCTCTCCCCCTTATACCTGCCCACTCTTCTACATATCTTTTAAGGGTTTTAACGTCTTCTATCGGCATGGCAACTGTCATGTCGAAGAGTTCGCCTTCCATCGTTTCTTCTGGCTTTTTAGGATCGTAGTAAAGTATCATGTGTCCGTAAGCTACGCCTCTCGCTAGAATATGCCTACCAGTTTCATCGAATACCTCGAAGGGAGCTTCGTAGAAACAGGACGTAGATACTTCTCCTGTCTTCAATTTTTGCTTCTCTTCTTCGCAGTTCCAGTATGCTCCAGGGGCAGGTATGACAACCTCTCCTAGAGGATCACGGAACAAGCCTTCACGTTTGAGAACATCTTCCACGTTTTGGGCGATCAGCTTGTCGAGATGCCCGCCATAGACTTTGGCACTCTCGAATATGTCAGTCATCTCGAACTCCATTTCTCGTTCTCCTTCCCGTTCGGCTTCGATGATCTCTTTCCAAGTAACGTTGAGGAACCGTGATAAAGGATTCCCAGAGTTTTTCTTTACGAATCTCATGCTATCACCTTCGCTCTTAGAATGGGCAAGATTCTTTATAATCTTTGCTTGATATGTTTACGGGGGTTGAAGGGAGATCGCTTCATGTTCTTTTCAGCGTTGTTCGGGGTCTGGCTCGCTACTCTGTTTACTCAACTAATGCTCGTTAGGCATGGATACCCTAGCAGTTTTTGGATTGAGATGAATCCGTTGTTCGATGCTGCGTTTAGGCGTGGATTAGCTTGGGTTCAGCCCCTCGCTAACATAGGGATCAGCATGCTGCTTTATGGCCTGTTTAAGATAAGTCAGTCGAATAGGGTGAAGTCGGCGATTATTTCTCGAACATTGTTATATGGCTTGGGATTCGGCTATCTAGTTAATGGGCTAAACGACTTACTCACATACGTTGCTTACATGAGCCTTCCGTTTTATGCAGGGCAATTAGCCGTTGTTTTTGGGGGAATCGTTGGAGGGGTTGTGAATCTGAGGATGGTGCTGAAAACAGACTAGCAACTGCTGGTGTTAAATATTTATAGGGTTCTGAATCATATTATTATGAGGATGCAGGCAGTAGAATCGAAATTGGACGAATTCTTGGAGGAAGTCAAGGAGGAGAAGGAGCGCTTTGAAACCATTAAAGACAGGGTAACCTATATCCTTGAAAAATATCCAGAGGCTAGGAACAGCGATCTCTACTTGATTATCTGCTACATTAGGGAATTTGTTCCCGAGCTGTCCAAGTATATCCAATATATTCCTTATAATGTAATTAAGAAGCATGACGGGC
>Ga0180301_10004059_pt1 | contig 11327 bp, 7 predicted proteins | sample GuaBasSediGuay16_FD_121797 | JGI IMG/M metagenome (GOLD analysis project Ga0180301, IMG submission 121797) | Subseafloor sediment microbial communities from Guaymas Basin, Gulf of California, Mexico - Guay16, Core 4569-2, 12-15 cm | ecosystem: Environmental > Aquatic > Marine > Hydrothermal... | reverse complement strand
GGCGCATCCTCCTCTCTGGTCCTCATAGGACCGGTTTAGGTTGTTATAGGCACAACCTAAGAGGATATGCCTTTTTTATTTATTTGGCAATATCAAAAGTGCGAAAGATATTTTACATTATCTTTTATCCCAACTACAAAACTACGATAAACTCGCCGCGCGGTTTCTGTTTTTTAAAGGCATCTAAAATCTCTTTTGCGCTGCCGCGCTTTATCTCTTCGAATTTTTTAGTCAGCTCCCTGGCTACGATTACCGGCCGTTGGCCATAAATTTCTGCTATATCCTGCAATGCAGATAAAATTCTATGGCAAGACTCATAACAGACTATTGTATATTTTAAGTTGGCCAGGCTTTTAAGCCGATTCCTGCGCGAGCCTGCTTTCTGAGGCAGAAACCCTTCAAAAATGAATTTATGAGCGGGTTTACCTGAGGCAACCAAGGCATTAATGAGCGCGCTTGGCCCCGGGATAACGTTAATTTCTATTCCCTGGGCAATTGCTAAATTAATCAGCTTGTAACCGGGATCCAATATTCCTGGCATGCCCGCGTCTGAAACCAAGGCAACCTGCTTACCCTCTTTTAACAAGCCTATTAAGTAAGGGCCTTTGGTCAGCCGGTTATGCTGAAAATAACTGGTAGTGGGGGTTGTGATATTATAATGCTCCAATAGAATCCTGGTGTGCCGCGTATCTTCGCATGCAACCAGGTCCACGGATTGCAATACCTCCAGGGCGCGCAAAGTGATATCTTTTAAATTACCGATAGGAGTAGCAACTATGTATAACATTATTCTACGGTTACTGACTTGGCTAAATTGCGCGGCTGGTCCACATCACATCCGCGCTTAACAGCAATGTGATAGGCTAAAAGTTGTAAAGGAACAGCTACGAGAAGTGGGGAGAATAATTCTTCTACTTTAGGGATATAGATAACCTCGCGGGCCAATTCTTTAATCTGCTCGTCTTTTTCTGTGGCAATAACAATAATTTTGCCTTCACGACTGAGTATTTCCTGGATATTAGAAATCATTTTGCCGTAAATTTTAGAGGCCACGGCAATGCAGACTACGGCACGGTATTCGTCAATTAATGCAATCGGGCCATGCTTCATTTCTCCAGCGGCATAACCTTCGGCGGGAATATAAGAAATCTCTTTAAGCTTCAAGGCTCCTTCCAGCGCAGAAGGAAAATTTATATTTCTGCCTAAATATAAAAATGAACCAAAGTGAGAATGCCTGCGCGCCAACACAGCGATTTCGTCCTGCCTGTTTAATATTGCTGTGATGAGCTTTGGAACAACTTTTAAGACCTCCAAATAGCGGCACATTTTATTCGCAGGTACAATATTTTTAATCTGCGCCAGGTAAAAAGCAAATACATACAAAGCTGCCAGCTGCGCGGTATAAGCTTTTGTAGAAGCCACGCCTATCTCCGGACCGGCGTGGGTATAAATCACACCGTCGGATTCCCGGGTAAGCGTAGAGCCCAGGACATTGCAAATCGAAAGAACCGGGACCTTATGTTTACGGGCCTCTCTTATCCCGGCAAGAGTATCCGCGGTCTCTCCTGACTGGCTGATAGCAATTACTAAAGTATTCTGGTTAATCAAAAGGTTGCGGTACCTGAATTCACTAGCTAAATCTACACTGGTAGGAATGGCGCAGATAGATTCCAAAATGTATTTACCAACCATGCCGGCGTGATAAGCTGTGCCGCAGGCGACAATAGCGATGTTCTCTATATTCTTTAATTTTGCTTCGGGGATATTCTGCTCTTTAAAGCTGATTGTTTTGTTATCCTTAGCTACCCGCAAACTCAATAAATTTTCTATTACGCCGGGCTGCTCGTTAATTTCTTTCAGCATAAAGTGTTTATATCCATTTTTCTCTGCCTGGGTAATATCCCAGCTAACGCTGACAGGCTTCCTCATAACCGGAACACCCTCTAAGTCTGTAATCTGGATGCTTTCTTTAGTCAGCACCGCCACTTCATTTTCTTCCATAAAAATTACCTCTTTGGTAGAATCAAGGATGGCGGGAATATCCGAAGCCAGAAAATTTTCGCTTTGGCCTTTACCTATAATCAACGGGCTTCCACAGCGCGCGCCGACGAGTTTGCCAGGCTCTTTTTTAGAAATTACTCCTATAGCAAAAGAGCCGGTTAATTGCTTTAGAGCCCGGCGTACTGCCTCTTCCAGATTTACATCCTGATAAAATTTCTCAATAAGGTGGACAATTGTTTCGGTGTCGGTCTGGCTACGGAACAGGTGGCCTTCTTTAAGGAGTTGATTTTTTAAATCTTCGTGGTTTTCGATGATGCCGTTATGCACCAAAGCAATTGCGCCATGACAATCATCGTGCGGATGGGCATTGGCCTGATTGGGCGCTCCGTGGGTTGCCCAGCGGGTATGCGCTATTCCTACTGTCCCGTAAATTGGTTTTTTGCGTAATAATTTCTCCAGCGCCTTAATCTTACCGGGCTTTTTTCTGATTGAGGGAGCGTTTTTCCCGGAGACAATAACCCCTATACCGCTGGAATCATAACCGCGGTATTCCAGACGTTTTAAACAATTGAGTAAAATTGGCTGAGCATCTCTTGTGCCTATATATCCGATTATCCCACACATAATAATAAGCGTCCCCAACCGGATTTGAACCGGTGTCGAGAGCTTGAAAAGCTCTTGTCCTAGACCAGGCTAGACGATGGGGACTGAGTTATCACTCTTTTAAAAACAGCGCTGCCTTTATAGTGTTTTAATTCCTTTTCTCTTTTGCGCGCCTTTGTTTTGGAAGCGTGGACTTCCCGGTAAATTATTCTAAAAGGCCCTCTGTGTTTAGTGGAACAAACGCAATTTTGATTATGTTGCTTAAGGCGCGCTGCTAAATCTTTACAACTACCTATATAATGCCTACTTTTGCATTTTCAAGCACATAAACGTAATGCATCGCCTATAAATCTTTTTCTGGACCGGGCTTCCCGCCATTCAGTTAATCTTGAAACAGGATCCCGCCTCCGAGCCAGGATAATAGGCGGGAAGACGATGGGGACTGAATTAAAATTAATCCTATTCTTCAGATTCAGCGACCACCGGCGCTACGCATGACACGCGATCCTTGTCTTGCAATTTAATCAACCGCACTCCCTGAGAAACCCTGCCGGTGGTGCGAATATCTTTTACTGCGCAGCGCAGAAACATGCCATGCTGAGTAATTACCATTACTTCATCTTTATCGGTCACTGTTTTCAACCCTACTGCCTCACCGTTCTTTTTAGCAACCTTGATATTAATGATCCCCTTGCCGCCACGGCTGGTTAAACGATACTCCTTAACTGGGGTACGCTTGGCAAAACCTAATTCTGTAACCGTTAATATAGTAGCGTCTTTCTTAGCCAAAACCATATCGATTACTTCGTCTTTTTTACCTAGCGAAATCCCGCGCACTCCCCGCGCCTGCCTGCCCATATCGCGCACATAGGCCTCAGAGAACCTTATGGCTTTACCCTGCCGGGTAGCAATCAGTAATTCCTGTTTGCCGTCAGTCATATCAACGGCAATTAACGCGTCGTCTTTGCCTAAGCTAATACCTATAATCCCGCCTTTGCGCGGGTTGCCATAAGCATCCAATCTGGTCTTTTTAACCTGGCCGCGTTTTGTCGCCATAACCAGATAATTTTCCTTACTGAATTCTTTAACCGGGATGATAGAGCTAATTTCATCGCCGGGTTCAAAACGCACCAGATTAACCATAGCTTTGCCTTTTGCAGCACGGCTGGCTTGCGGTATTTCATACACCTTTAACCAGAATACTTTACCTTTATTAGTAAATATTAACAAGTAGTCTTTTGTCGAGGCCACAAAGAGATGTTTAATAAAATCCTCCTCTTTAAGATCCGCTCCGGTGACTCCTCTGCCGCCGCGTTTTTGTTTACGGTAAGAGCTAACCGGCAGACGTTTGATATATCCGCTATGGCTTACTGTTACTACCACATCCTCTTCGGCAATTAAATCTTCTATCTCCAGCTCTTCTACAGCTTGAGCAATTTCTGTCCTGCGCTCATCAGCATATTTTTTCTTAAGCACCCCCAATTCCTCTTTGATAATGCCTTCTACTTTCTGCTCAGAGACTAAAATTGCGCGGCATAATTCAATTTTCTTCAGTAATTCTGCGTACTCAGCGTCTATTTTATCTCTTTCCAGTGCCGTTAAACGCTGCAGCTGCATCTCTAAAATTGCCTGCGCCTGCACATCCGAAAGGCCGAATTCTTTCATCAGCCGCGCCTTAGCAACTTCTGTATTTTTAGATGTTTTTATTGCCCTGATGATCCGGTCGATATATTTTAAGGCAATCTTTAAGCCCTCTAAAATATGCGCCCTCTTTAATGCCTTGTCCAGCTCAAATTGTGTGCGCCGGCGGATAATTGTTTTTCTATGCCCGATATAATATTCCATGAGCTGGCGTAAATTTAACACCAACGGGCGGTTGTCCACCAAGGCCAGCATAATCACGCCAAAGGTGGTTTCCAGCTGCGTATGTTTGAAAAGCTGATTGAGTACAATTTGTGGTTCGGCATCGCGTTTCAGTTCTACGACAATACGCATACCCTCTTTATCCGATTCATCGCGCACGTCCGAAATCCCCTCAACTTTTTTATCGTCTACTAAGCGGGCGATGGCTTCGATAATATTGCTTTTTTGCACCTGATAAGGAATTTCAGTAATTACAATCAGGTCTTTCCCGTTCTTTTGGTGCTCGACTGTTGCCTGGGCGCGCAGTAATAGTTTACCCCTGCCGCTATTGTAGGCATCCTTGATCCCTTGATTGCCACAAATCATGCCTCCGGTTGGGAAATCCGGCCCCTTGACAAAGCGCATCAATTCTTTTATTTCAGCATTGGGGTGTTCCAATAGATAAATAATTGCTTCAGCAATCTCTCCTAGGTTGTGCGGAGGAATATTGGTGGCCATTCCTACCGCAATACCGCTGGAGCCATTCACCAATAAGTTGGGCAGGACCGCCGGTAACAAAACAGGCTCCCTTAACGACGAATCGAAATTGGGGCCAAAATTCACTGTATCTTTATCTATATCCCGGAGCATTTCATCGGCTATAGAAGCAAGCCTGGCCTCAGTATAACGCATGGCCGCAGCTACATCCCCGTCGATAGACCCGAAGTTGCCTTGGCCGTCAACTAAGGGGTATCTCAAAGAAAAATCCTGCGCCATCCTAACCAAGGTATCGTATACTGCCATATCGCCATGCGGATGATATTTACCGAGCACTTCTCCGACGATGCGCGCGCACTTCTTATAAGGCTTATTGTGCTCTAAATGCAACTCCTGCATTGCATAAAGAATGCGCCGGTGCACAGGCTTTAAGCCGTCGCGCACATCCGGCAGCGCCCTGCCGACAATAACGCTCATGGCATAATTTAAATAAGAATCCTTTACTTCTTCTTCAATATAAACTGGGATTATCTTTTCGTTGCGAGTATACATACGTTACGCTCCATATGAACATGTTAAAAATCAAATGTCAAAATCCCAATGCAAAACAAATTAAAAATTCAAACAACAAAACCAGAGTTTTGTCATTTGTGCTTTGTTATTTGTCATTTATTTTTATACGTCTAAATTCTTTACCTGGTGCGCAAAGGTCTCGATAAATTCACGCCTCGGCTCAACTTGATCGCCCATCAATACCGTAAACATTTTATCTGCCTCTACCGCATCTTCCAGGGTAACCTGTAAAATAGTCCTCTTCCCCGGATCCATGGTTGTATCCCATAATTGATGAGGATTCATTTCCCCCAAACCTTTATATCTTTGGATATGCATACCCTTGCTCGCTGTTTCTTTGATATACGAAAGAACTTCGCTTAAAGCGCATAAATCCTCTTTCTCGTTGTCATTAGTAATCCGATAAAGTGCTTTGATTTTTTTATTATCTGTTTTTTTAGAAGAAGTTTGTCGACTGGCAATCTCCGGGCTATAGGTGGCAATATCTAAGCCCAGCTTTTCTACGCTAGAAACAGCCTGTTCTATATCCTGGGCTTCGAAAATCTCCATTACATCTAACTCCTTACCTTTCCCTTCTTTTTCGGTAAAACTAGCTAATTCCTTGTCAGAATAGAAAAAGTGGGTTTTACCCTCCACTTTAACCCTATAAATAGGAATTTTTTTGGTCTTTTTATGCCTAAAAGAGAGGTATTTTTGAAAATTGACTCCCTTTTTCTCTAAAAACCGAGCGTGTTTTTCTAGCTCCACCAGATTCTTAAGCAGGTCCTTAAATTTGCTATCAGTAAAAACCTGTTTATCTTTTAGCCGGATAAAACGGTGGCCCTCCCTGCCTAATTCTAATAATAACTCATCCATCTGGTCCTCGGTTTGAATATAGTCTTCGTGCTGACCGCGCTTGATTTTATAAAGCGGCGGCTGGGCAATATAAACATGGCCTTCCTCTACCAGCTTTGGCATTTGGCGGTAGAGTAGGGTTAATAATAAAGTGCGGATGTGTGAGCCATCAATATCTGCGTCGGCCATGAGAATCAATTTATTATAGCGCAGTTTAGTCAAGTCAAATTCCTCTCCTACCCCCGTGCCCAGGGCAGTGATAATGGTGCGCACTTCTTCATTAGATAGAATTTTATCCAACCGCGCTTTTTCTACATTCAATATTTTACCTTTTATCGGCAAAATAGCCTGAAATCTCCTGTCGCGGCCCTGTTTAGCCGATCCTCCCGCCGAATCTCCCTCTACTATATACAATTCACACAAAGCCGGATCCCGCTCTGAACAATCAGCGAGTTTCCCGGGTAAACCCGCGCCTTCGAGCGCGCCTTTTCTGCGGGTTAATTCCCGCGCCTTACGCGCTGCTTCGCGCGCCCGGGAGGCAACAATAACCTTGTCTACAATTTTATTTGCTACAGAAGGGTTTTCTTCAAAATACGAAGCGAGTGCTTCCAGGCTCGCCGAGGCTACTAAACCTTCTGCTTCGGAATTGCCGAGTTTTGTTTTCGTCTGCCCCTCAAACTGCGGGTTAGGAACTTTGACGCTGATTACCGCGGTCAGTCCTTCTCGCGCATCCTCCCCGGTAATACTCATCCCATCGCCTTTGAGTAAATTTCTGTTTTTGGCGTATTGGTTGATCGCGCGCGTCAGAGCAGATTTAAAGCCAGATAGGTGCGTTCCGCCCTCAACAGTATTGATATTATTGGCGAAGGAAAATATGGTCTCGGCATACCCGTCGTTATACTGTATCGCCCCCTCCATGATGATTGCGTCCTGGGTTTTTTGGAAATAAATTATTTTTTTGTGCAGGGGGTTTTTATTCTTGTTTAAATAATCTACGAATGAAATAATCCCGCCGGCAAATTCAAATACCGCTTCTTTATCCCGACGCTCATCCACTAATTTAATCTTCAGCCCCTTATTTAAAAAAGCCAGCTCCCTGAGGCGCTGCGACAATACATCATACGAAAAATCTATTTTGCTAAAAATTGTTTTGTCCGGCTTAAAAGTAATTTTAGTGCCTGTGGTTGCGCTTTTGCCGATTACGGTAAGTTTGGAAACAGTTTTACCGCGCTCATAGCGTTGGTGGTACATTCTACCTTCTCTTTTTACTTCTACCTCTAACCAATCCGAGAGCGCATTGACTACGCTGACCCCTACGCCATGCAGGCCGCCGGAAACTTTGTATACCCGGTGATCAAATTTTCCCCCGGCATGCAAAGTAGTTAAGGCCACCTCTACCGCTGGCTTTTTCTCAGTCTTATGTATGTCTACGGGGATACCCCTACCATCATCTGACACACTTATGCTGTTATTTGTATGCACAACCACCTGTATGTGTGAACAGTAACCAGCCATGGCTTCGTCTACGCTATTATCCACTACCTCATACACAAGGTGGTGTAGGCCGCGTAATGAAGTGTCGCCGATATACATCGCTGGCCTACGACGTACTGCCTCTGCGCCTTCTAGAACCTGAATGGTGGTGGCATCGTAAGGTTTACTTTTACTGTTTAATGCGGGAGCGCTGCTTGCCGGCAAAGAATGCGAGGTTTTCACGGACTTTGTTTTTACTGCCTCTTTGTGTATTTTCTTTTTTTCCTTCATTAAAAATCTCCTATTCTAAACCTGATGTCCTTGATTGTTTTGCTTGTTTTGCGCAACTTCTTGAGAATAGTCTTCTTGCGTAAAGACAAATGATACAGCCAGGCCGATGAATCCACAACCACGCAAACGGTACCCTTGTTACAATACTCCAGTTTTGCGTGTTGTTTTTCCTGCTTCTTTAAAGCCTGCCGAAATGCCAATTCCAGACCCTGGGGAAATGTCTCGTTTTTTTTGCTTCTCAACTGCTGCATTACCTCATTGATTGTATCCTTAATTGGTTCCATATTATCCCAGGCGCATAGGTAATACTATATACACATAACCATTGACGCGGATAACACCAGGCTTCTCACTGTCTGTTAATTCTAATTCTATTGTTTCTTCTCCCAGGTTCTTTAAGACATCTATGAGGTATTGCGGATTAAAACCTATTGCTATTTCTTTTCCTTGGTAGACAATAGAAACCTCTTCTCTGTGTTCACCAATATCCGGGGTAGACTTAGATACAACCAGTTTATTTTTAAAAATTTCCAGTTTAACCGCTTGATAGTCCGGGGTAGTCAACAAAGACGCTCTTTTAAGCGCTAATAAAAACCCATCCCGGCTAACCCTCATTTTGTTATCGGATGTTTTGGGTATCACTTGTTGGTAATCTGGGAACTCCCCTTCAATTAAACGTGAAATAATAATCATGTCGTTTAAATCAAAGAGAGCCTGGTTGTGTCCCACTAATAAAGATAGCGTTCCCTCCTGGAGGTTGCGGGATAACTCGTGTAATACCTTAATTGGTATAATAATATGTACGGTTTTGTCGCTTGTTTGTTGTAGTGTTTTTTCAAAATACGCCAATCTTTTACCATCAGTAGATACCAGGGTAAGCTTGTTGTCTTGTATTTGCAACAGCATACCATTTAAAATATATCTGGTTTCATCATACGAGACAGCAAATGAAGTGAGTTGCAACATATGTTTTAAGTCTGCTTGTTCCAGTTTTATTGCGCGACCTTCTTTAATTTCGGGTAATTTGGGAAAGTCCTCTTTGTTAAGGCCTAAAATTTTAAATTGACAGGATTCGGCTTCAATAATGATCAGGTTGTTTTTTTTAGTATTAATATTTATGGTATCTGAGGGTAATTCTTTTATAATATCGCTAAATCTTTTGGCTGGTACGGTTATTGCTCCTGACTCTCGGGTTTCCACAGGAATTACACAACTTATGCCAATGTCTAAATCCGTGGCGGTTAATCTTAGTGTATCTTGAGTAACCTCAAGTAAAATATGGGATAATATTGGTAGTGTAGCTCGGGAAGTAATAACTCCTTGAATTTTTTGTATTCCGTTTAATAAGAGTTCTTTTTGTACTTCAAATTTCATTGTTTACTCCTTAAATAATATTATTTAATAAAAAAATAGTATTCGTAATGTGGTTATATTACTGTGAACAAGTTAATAATTATAACACAGCTTAAGGGTTACATAAAAAATATGTTTTGCAAAACCTTTGAATTTATTGGGTAATCACTTGGATAATCTTCTCTACCCGCTCTTTTAGGGCAGGCTTGCTTTCCACGCCACCCCTAATTTTATTATAAGAATGCAATACCGTAGTATGGTCTTTCCCCCCAAAAAAAGCCCCTATTTCCGGTAAAGACAATTCGGTTAACTCCCGGCTTAAAAACATGGCTATCTGCCTGGGCAAAACAATATTTTTATTGCGCCGCCTTGTTTTTAAGTCGTGTAGCGAAACCCCAAACTCTTCCGCTACGCAGCGCTGGATAAAGTCTACGGTAATCAATTTTTTGGGTTCCCGCAAAAGGTCTTTCAAGACATCCCTGGTTAATTCTAAGTTAATAGGTTTTTCTTCCAATAGAGAATACGCGATAATACGAATCAACGCTCCTTCTAATTCCCTAATATTAGTTTTAATCAATTGAGCGATAAAAAAGACTACCTCATCCGGCACCTCCACCGGCTCTCTTTCTACCTTCTTTTTTAAGATAGCCACGCGGGTCTCAAGATCCGGGGGTTGTATATCTGTGGTCAACCCCCACCCAAACCTGGATACCAATCTTTCTTGCAGGTTAATTATTTCTTTAGGTGGACGGTCCGAGGAAATAATGATTTGTTTATGAGCGTCATATAGAGTATTAAAGGTGTGGAAGAATTCTTCCTGCGTAGACTCCTTGCCGGCAATAAAATGGATGTCGTCAATTACCAGGATGTCTACCCCTCTGTATTTATTACGGAATTTAGCAGTCGAGTGGTGCTGTATGGCATCGATTAGTTCGTTGGTAAACCTTTCAGAGGGTAAATAACAAATCTGTAAATTTTTGCCTTTCTTTTGAATAATATTATGACAGATTGCCTGCATAAGATGAGTTTTGCCTAAGCCCACCCCCCCGTAAATAAATAAAGGATTATAAGTTTTACCCGGGGCATCGGCAACAGCTAAAGAGTAAGCATGCGCATGGCGGTTAGAGGCTCCTACTACAAAATTATCGAATGTATAGCGTGGGTTCAAGAAAGGGCCTGTCCGCGCGCTCTGGTATTTATTCACCATTTCTTTTACCGCAATTTTAGCCTTAGGTAGGGTATTCGTTTGGCAAACAGATAAGCTCACCGAGACTTGTTGCTGAGTTAATTGGCTCATTGTGTTTTGGATTACCGGTAGGTAGTGTTTCCCCACCCACTCCTTAAAGAAATGATCAGGCGCCTCAAGAATTAAACTGCCCTCAGTGCTCTGTATAGGTCGTAGCGGCAGAAGCCAAGTATCAAATACAGTATCTCCCAGGCTCTGGCGTAATGTTTGTGTGGCTTTAGCCCAGATGTTTTGTGCTCTTTGCATTGTTTAGAATCCAATTAATAATATCCACAGCTTATTCACAGTCTGAATAAACTTGTGGATATCTTTTTAAGAATAAAAATTATTTATTTTTACCGACAAACATACTAGCAGTAATTAATATGTTAGCGGAATATCTGGGGACGACTGATAATTTTATTCGATTAGCTCGCAAATCGAGAAAACCGCTGGCGAAGTAAAAATATTATACATTATTTTTTTTGCTAGTCAACAAAAAATATATAAAAGCTAAGCAAGCATTATTTCGCACTTTTGCTTTGAAGTATACCTCTTAGGTTGTTGAATTGGGTTTAAGTTTATATGTTTTATAAGCCCGAATATCCAGAGGTTAAGGCTGCGTTCGTTTTTG
>Ga0180301_10004058_pt1 | contig 11336 bp, 12 predicted proteins | sample GuaBasSediGuay16_FD_121797 | JGI IMG/M metagenome (GOLD analysis project Ga0180301, IMG submission 121797) | Subseafloor sediment microbial communities from Guaymas Basin, Gulf of California, Mexico - Guay16, Core 4569-2, 12-15 cm | ecosystem: Environmental > Aquatic > Marine > Hydrothermal... | reverse complement strand
ACCTAAAGCTAAAACTTTATTGCCATGTATTTCAAAGTATACCGATATAGATCCCTGCGTATGTCCAGGAGTATGTATTATTTCAAAAACCATTCCATCTACTTCTAATGTTTCATACTCTTTTCTTAAATTCACGGTTATAGGTGAGGGCTTAAATTCTAAACCAAGCTTTTTCGCTAAAGTTTTATCGGGATTTCCCTCACGAATAAATAATGAATCTGGTTCATGCGCTATTGTCTTCACACCTAAACCATAATATAAAGCACTTGCTCCACCTGCATGGTCAATATGGCAATGTGTAAGTATGACGTACTTTATGTCTTTGAAGGGATTTATTCCTAATTCCAGAATATTTCTAAGCATATTTTCGAAACCTAAACCTGTTCCAGAATCTATTACTACACCCTTGCGTTTCTCAGAAAGCACGAGATAAACATTCGCATCTAACATATGCGTTAGCATCGGTCCTCCAATTAGATATATTCCTCTAGCCACTCCGATGAGGGGCATTCTAAACTACCGTTTATAAACAATATTGCTATTTGTTGCTACTTTTTAACAAGCCTTCTTACTTCAACGTATTTAACTACAGGTAGGCTATTTAATTCAAGCTTGAGTTTATCAATATTATCGATATGTGCTCTTGAAATATCAACTATTATTAAGCACTCAGCTGTTTCACCTCTCTTAACAGCTGCACATCTATTAGCTACCATGTCTATTCCTAAATCGGCGAATTTGGTAGCTACCTTAGCTAACGCCCCTGGCACATCCTTTAATTCTATTTTAAGCTCTAATAGCTCAGCTGATGGCGGGAATATTGGCGTCAGTATTATTTCTCTAGATTCTGTATCAGCTATTAAGAGCACATGCATTCCCTCAAAGAGCCCTAAAGACTCCCTCATAATCAAAGGAATAGTGATTCTTCCCTTACTATCTATTTTAGCTACTTCCGAAAGCTTCACAATAGAACACCTAACTTCTTAAGCCCATGTCTTAATCATAATTTAGCCATACCATTAGCTATTCGTTAAACAATTCAATCTTATACTCCTAATTACTAATTATTAGCAACGAATTTAATAACGTATTCGCCTAAACCTACATTTAACGCCGATGCTACTACGGAGCATTTCGCCTTAAGCATAAATACAATGTTCTTTTTCAGTTTAAAATCCTTAGATCCTAAGTACTCATAATGGGCCATACCCTTAGCCATAATTAGATCTGATGAAGCTATAATTTCTAATAATTCAGGTGTTATTTCATCTAGGAAAACACTTGATGCATCGGTTCCGGTTTCCACTAACTTAACATTATCTCCGATGTTTGAAAAACCGAGTTTTAAAGCTTCGCTAAAGGTTATGTCGTTTTGGAAGGATCCAGATTTAGCTACAACATAGATTTTTATTTGAGGATACTCTTTAGCGATAAGTTTTATAAGCTCCCTATCAAAAACTGCTTCACCAGCGTTATCGAGCAAATAAGCTACAACCTTAGATTTACTGAGATGACCAAGTATTCTTTGCTCATCATTTATTCTAAACACTGCTTTATTAAGCTCATTAAGTATGTTTTCTACATTAAACTCATACCCTAAAACGCCAAAGTCTATGGAATTACCTACTGTTGCAAGTTTTAAGAGAAAAGAGAAATCACTTAGCTTACCCTTATCTATGCTCTTCAATATTTTCTCAGCAACAATATTGGCTAAGTCTTTTTCGTCACGGTAAGGATCATTGTTCTTCACGTATTCCTTAAGTTCTCTAAAAGATTGAGTAGCAACCTTTGTTATGTTCATACCTTTAAGAGCATAGGTAGCTACATTAATGGCTAATTTGCTCATGAATTTTACTCGGTCCTCGCGCTTATCAATGTATTTCGAAAGCTCTCTTGCTCTAACATGTAAAATGCATGGGATACAATATGCATCTATTGAGATCATATTAGACATCACACATACGAGATCGTGTATTACCTAGTATTTACTTAACAACTTAAGAAACTCTCTCATGAATGCTGGCAGGTCTGGAGGATGTCTCGAAGTAACAAGGTTTCCGTCAACAACTACCTCCTTATCTTCATATATTCCTCCAGCAGCTATCACATCGTCTCTAATCCCTATATACGAGGTTATTCTTCTTCCTTTAACAGCATTTGCTGAAATAAGTAATTGTGGACCATGACATATTGCTGCTATGGGCTTATTTTTACGTAAGAAGCTCTTCACTATTTCAATAACCTTAGGTATTATACGTATTTTTTCAGGAGCTCTTCCACCAGGAATTACTAGTCCTATATACTCCTCAGGATTCACCTCATCGAATGTAATGTCGACCTTAATTTCGTATCCATGCTTACCCTTGATAAAACCCTTACTCTTAGATGCAACATGTACCTCATAACCCTCTTCTATAAGTCTATAGTAGGGGTAAAGTAATTCTATGTCCTCTACATCATTGTATGCAATTATTAAAATCTTACCTTTAGCCATGTAAAACACTCACCCTTATCTAAGTAAATAATTGATAATGATCAGCATTTAGCCTGCTCTTCATCCCTTAAGCGGTCGTTTCGTGGTCCTTTCATCAGCTCTTCTCTAACTTCTTAACTATTTTCTCAGCTATTTTTAAAATTTCTTTAGCACCTTCGTCCTGAGGATGTTTTTTCACATAAGGTTCTCCTTTATCGTTAGCTTCAGCAATCCTTGGACTCAAGGGTATTTGTCCCAGTAAATCAACATTTAAGCTTTTGGCTAAAAATTCTCCTCCACCCTTACCGAAAATGTACTCGATATGCCCGCATTTTGGACATTTATAATAACTCATGTTCTCGATAACACCTAGTATTGGTAGGTTAAGTTTTCTAGCAAAACCTGCTGCTCTTTTAACGTCAAGGAGTGATACTTCAGATGGCACTGTGACAAGAATTATTCCTGAAGGATTAGGCATTTCCTGCGCTACACTTAAGGGTTCATCTCCTGTTCCAGGAGGCAAATCCACAATAAAGTAGTCTAATTCTCCCCAATTGACCTCTCCTAAAAGCTGTCTTATTGCAGTTATTTTTAAAGGACCTCTCCATATAACCGGAGTTTCATCATCAGGAAGCATAAAGTCTAACGAAACAACTTTTACGCCATCTTCCGAAATTACAGGCTCTATTCCACGTGGACCTGCAAGCAATGGCGCTCCTCTTAAGCCTAGTATTTTAGGTATGTCTGGTCCATGAAAATCTGCATCAAGTATTCCCACTTTCTTACCTAGCATCGCCAATGCTACTGCTAAGTTTGCTGCAACAAAGCTCTTGCCTACTCCACCTTTGCCGCTTCCAATAAGTATTTTATGTTTTATTTTCTTGAATCTCGCAATAATGAGTTCCTTTTGTTTTTCAATGAAGCCCGGTACTCTAATATTTCTCATTCTCTGAGTAGAAGCCATTTGAATATTCCTCTTAGCCTTCTTTAACAATGTTAAAAGCAACTAGTATATAAATGCTATCAGAAAAGGAGTAAAGAAGGAGAGAATGTTTAGTAGTATAAATAGTGAAACAATAAGTTTAAGATCCTTAGCTATGTTTTCAAGAACATTGATGCCTTGTGAACCTAAAACTCTAGTTTGAACATTTATTCTTTGAAAAACTATTTCAGTGAGTGAAAGTGATGATAAAGCTTTCTTAACAGCAAGGATTGTTGACTTAAGTATCTCATTTCTGCATGAACTAGCACCTACCGGAACATATGTTTTACCGCCTAAAGACCCTGTTTTCTCATGATTATCGGTTGTAGCTATTGTTACGAAAACAATGTTTTTATTGAGCATCTTAACCTCGCTTTCAACCTCCTCTTTAAAACTTTTAGATGCATTGTTGCCGTCATACACTATTGTTACTGTAAGTTTTCCGTTATGGTCAAAAACTAATGCATTAACTACATTAGAACATAGATCAGGACACCTACTTAATCTCGGGTTCTCGATTTCAGCTAAGCCAATCTTAAGGATGGATTTTTCTTTTTCCACATTTTCTTGCTTAATGAAATGTTCCCTAATGATTTCTGAAAATACCTTACATTCTTCCTCTATGTTCCTTTCTCTCTCAGGTTTAGCGTTGTGAGCTTCAATTACCAAGATATCCTTTAAGCCGGCCTCCCTTACAATAGTTTCAATAGTATCATTAAGGTGCGGTGGTAGATCATCAATACCGTTTAATGAATTGTACAGTATTACTAAAGGTACCTTATCTAAATCTATAACATGCACGCAGTGCTGTTTTCTACACGACGTCTTAAAACCGTAAAGCATATCGGTTTTAATAGTTTCCAACTCATTTCCTTCTAGAACACTCTTTATGTGGGAAATAATGTTTTGCAAATGCTTTGCTGTTGGAAGATCCTTTTCATGCGTTGTTGTAGTATGAAATATTATGATAGGAACATTACCGTAAACCTTTTTGAGAACTTTGCGAAGCTCGGAAATCACCTTGGAACTGCCAACATTCCTAAAAGGACCTGCATGTATAGATGTTGACGCTACTACTCCCTTAACATGTCCATGCTGTTTATCAAGTATTGTAAAAAGCTTTATCCAAACCCTGTCATTTACAGAGACTTTCTCCAATATTTTCTCAATGATCCTACTGTCCTCAGCAAACCATAATCTCAAGAAAGCCTTTGAAAAAGCTAAGGTTAATTCTCCGACTCTAGAATATTTCCTTAAGAGAAGAAAGTATATTTCACCAAGAATAGCTGCAACAAAAGGTGTAAAAAATATAGCTATGGGAGTATTGTTGAAAAGAACCATTAATATAGCGTAATATATAAATGGAGGTACTATTGATTCAATTAACGATCTGAAAGAGCTACTCTCGGGCCTCCTTATTACGTAATGTAGAAAGGAGTATCCTCCATAAGTCACTAAGTAAGGTATCTTAAAACCCATTACCATAAGGAGTGATTCGAAGAATAACACATTAACTAGAATAAAAATTAACATTACCAATATCCTTCTTAAATAATTCTTAAATCTAAGCACACTATTTCGCAGTAAAATAGCTGATGCAATGTTTGAAAGAACAAGTGGAACAAACACTGATACAAAAAGGATGGGTAATGGAAAATAGTATAGTTTGATAGCGGAAATAGCTATTACCGTTAAAAAGTAAAGTGTAAGTAATTTAGTTAATTTAGGTGAAGTAAAAACAAACTTCGAATAATATTTTGCTACATGATCTTCTATATTCATTTCTTCTGAAGTCCTCAAACCTAATTGCAAAGTGGGTAAATTATTTGTCTAGATTCATCTTTGATGTTTATAAAAAACTAACTTGGTTAAACTTTTAGGTTTTCAGGTAGTTGCACTATTGCTTGAACGGGTATGTTTATTTCCTTCTTCCAACTATCACCTACGGCTACTAAGACTACCGCACCACTTATTATTGCCTTAACTTTCTCTATGATTCTCACCATTGTTCTAAGTGTTTTTCCCGTTCTAATAATGTCGTCTATTATAAGTACCTCATCTTTACGTTTAATCATCCTCTTCGGAACATAAAATGTTACAATATCAGCGGATGGGCCAATATATGATCCTTCAATGTAGTCTATTGCATTTATGTGTCTTGTTCTTCTGGCTATAACGAGAGGCACTTGAAATGTTAGAGATATTGCTGTAGCTAACGGTATTCCATTAACTGCAGGCGCTAGTATTTTTGTTACTCTCTTTCCAGCAAACATCATGTAAACATGTTGCGCTATATACTGTAGCATGTATGGATCCGACAGTATTTGCGATAAGTCAACAAAGCCTTCCCCTGTTATTTCAAGCTTCTCTAGTATGAGCTTCCTAATATCAACCATTTTGTTCAATGCATTCCATATTCTTTCAGCTTGGTCGTAGCTCGGTATTATTGAGCCTTTAATATATCTGCATAACACAGTTTCCGGAACGCCGGTTATGGATGATAATTCCTTATATGAGAACATTCTTTTAAGCAACTTTAGCCTTTCAATTACCATGAGACGAAATCTTAGTGCTTCATACTTATCTGCCGAAATACTCATACTCCTTCCCTTATCTCTTAAGCTTTTTCTAATAATTTTTCAACACAGATTTAAAAATCTTTTTTAAGATATCAGTAATGCGGGAAAGCCATCATCAATATCAGGTCCGAGTGCCTTCATCACCATATAATTTCTTTTCTAAACCTGCCTCTTTAGCTTTATAGTACTTAGCAAGTAAATGTGCTTCATAAGGACTTCTAGCATAAGCTAATGTTCTTAATTCCAAAACCTTTAGACGCCTACCACAGTATGGACAAAGCTTAGTCTTTTGTTTAATCTTTACTATCAAAATATTTTTACAATACGGACATTTAACTATCCTATATTCGTAAATTGTAGACATTTTTCACAACCATTTATAACTCGTACTTAGTACATTCTAAACTATAGGGGTGGATGAAGAGGGAATTAAGTGCTGAAAAGTTGATGACAAACCCACGCGACGACATCCCGCTAAATCTTTAGTTCTCCCTTTCTAACCTTTTCGAGCATTTCCAAAACTATTTCATGCGTTAATTCTGGATCTGCTTTACCCTTAGTTTTACGCATAACTTGACCTATTAAGTAATGCACTGCTTTTTCATTCACTAAAGCATCGTGAACAGATTTCTTATGCTCCATGAAAACTTCTAAAACTATTTTCTTGATGGTCTCTCTATCTGAAATTCTTACCAAATTCCTCTCTAGAATTATTTTCCGTGGGGATTTACCTTGAACTATGATTTCAGGAAGAATGTTCTTTAATATCTTAATACTTATCACTTTTTCGTCTAGGAGCTTAAGCAACTCAGCTATATGTTGCGGTTTAGCTTTAATACTATTCGGTTCAAGTTCTTTCTCATGAATCCATCTTAAGAAATCGTTTATCAATATGTTAGCTAATTTCCTAGGTTTTCCACTATAATATTTTAATGCTTCCTCAAAGAAATCAGCTAACCACTTACTCATAACTAAAACTTGTGCTTCATATTCCGTAAGACCATACTCTTTCACAAATCTTTTAGCTCTAACATCAGGTAGTTCAGGCATTGATTTACGTATTTTCTCTATGTAATCCCTAGTCACTACTATAGGCGGTATATCTGCTTCGGGAAAATATCTGTAATCCTGTTCCTCCTCCTTAACCCTAAGGGGTACAGTAACCTTTCTTAAGTCATCCCAATGCCTCGTTTCACTTTTAACCGTTACCCCCTTAGAGATGGCTTGTTTTTGCCTTACAATTTCATACGCTAACGCTTTTTCAACATCCTTAGGTGATCCGATATTCTTTATTTCAACTCTACTTCCACCAGCTACTGAAATGTTAGCATCCGCTCTCATCGAACCTTCTAATTCACAATTGCATACGCCTAGATGTTCAAGAATAGATCTAAGCTTGTTAAGGAAAGCCCTAGCTTCAGCAGGTGATGTCATATCGGGTTCCGTTACTATTTCAAGTAACGCTATTCCGGATCTATTATAGTCTACAAGAGTATATGGGCTGGTGATTATTGATCCTGTAGGATAAACTAATTTTCCGGGATCTTCTTCAATGTTTATCCTTCTAATTCTAATGATTTTCTCTTTACCATTAACATTAATCTTTAGGAATCCTCCTAGAGCTATAGGTGCTCCACCAGCTTTATCATACTGTGTTATTTGGAAATTCTTAGGTAAATCAGGATAGAAGTAGTGTTTTCTGAAGAAAATTATTTTCTCATTAATTTTAGAATTTAAGGCTAATGCAACCATTATAGCATAATCTATTGCTTTTTTATTAACGACAGGTAATGCTCCAGGTAAACCTAAACATACCGGGCACACATGCGTATTTGGTGGTTTACCTCGATAGTCTGAAGGGCAAGAACAGAAAAGCTTTGTTTTTAAAGCTGTAAGTTGCACATGAACTTCAAGTCCTATTTTAACATCGCTTTTCTCCATCAATGCTTCACCCTTAAACTTCAGCTATGAGATTTCTTAAGCCAGTAAGCTCTTCGATGAAAGCAGCCATAGTTAAGAGTAGATCTTCTTTTAAGTAGTTAGCCATTAGCTGAATACCTACAGGCAGTTTTCCTTTAGTAAACCCAGCGGGTATCGAAATAGCTGGTATTCCCACAATGTTTGCTGTAACGGTCTCTATATCGCTCATATACATTGCCAAGGGGTCAGCTATTTTTTCACCCAATTTAAATGGTGGTGTAGGCATTGTTGGAGAAATAAGAATAGAGTATTTTTCGAATGCTTTTTTAAATTCCCTAATGATTAATGTTCTAACCTTCAATGCTTTTAAGTAGTATTGATCAAAGTATCCTGCACTTAACGCAAAAGTTCCCATTATTATTCTTCTCTTAACTTCCTTTCCAAAACCATTACCTCTAGTTTCTGAAAAAACCTCATTCCAATCACCATATACATTAGCTCTGAAACCGTATCTTACACCGTCATAACGCGCTAGGTTAGAGCTTGCTTCTGACATTGCTATTATGTAGTATGTTGGAAGAGCATATTTGATTATGGGTATTGATATTTCATCAACAATGAATCCTTCATCAACCAGTTTATTTACTACACTTCCGACAATAGCTACTACTTCCCTACTCACGCCCTCTTCAAACATTTCCTTAACTACAGCTATCTTTACTTTTCTATGTAAATTGTAAAGCTTAGAAATAGATTCTAAATAATCCGGTCTCTTAACTTTAAGCGATGTTCCATCGTATGGATCATGCTTTGATATTACATTTAGAAGTAAAGCCACATCCCTTACAGTTCTTCCCATAGGGCCTATTTGCTCTAGACTATTAGCGTAAGCTATTAGGCCATATCTGCTTACTAAGCCGTAAGTAGGTTTTAAACCAACTGTTGCAGTAAAGCTTGCTGGAGCTCTAACGGATCCTCCGGTATCTGAACCCAGCGCTAATGGTGCTTCACCTGAAGCTAAAGCTGCAGCACTACCTCCAGAGGATCCTCCAGGTACTCTTTCTAAATCCCAGGGGTTCCTTGTTGGACCGAAAAAGCTTGTTTCGGTAGATGAGCCCATAGCGAATTCGTCCATGTTTGTTTTGCCCAGGATTATTGCTCCTTCTTCTTTCAATAGCTTAACAACTGTTGCATCATAGGGTGGTATGTAGTTATATAATATTTTAGAGCCACACGTTGTTCTAAGATTTCTTGTTGAAATATTGTCCTTAATAGCGATAGGCAATCCGAAGAGAAGTCCTCTAGCTTTCCCTTCCTTTAATAGGCGATCTTTGATTTTAGCCTCTTGTAAAAGCTCATCCTTGCTTCTTAATGTTATAAAAGCGTTAATTTTCTTTTCAACTCTCTCTATTCTCTCCAAGAACTCCTCAATAACATCTGTAATGCTTAAATTACCCTCCTTAATATTACGAACAATTTCTAATGCTTCAAGTCTATATGCTTTAACACTCAAAGCTGTATTCCTCAGAGTATCTTTGGTGCTTTAAAGTATCCGTTTTCCTTTTCAGGAGCATTATATAGCACTTCAGCTTGAGGCAAAGGTTTTCGTGGAACATCATCTCTAAGGACATTTGTTAAAAGAGCAGTGTGTGTAGTAGGTTCAACTCCTTCAACATTAACCTTATCTATTTCATTAAAGAATTCGAGAACCCTATTTAGATCTCTTAGAAACTCCCTTTTTTCATCCTCCGTAAGCTTAATCCTAGCAAGCCAAGCCAAATGATCCATAAGCTCCTCAGTAATCACTATTTTCCTTCGCATACATTTAAACACCCACTTCTAAAGCACTTTACTTAATCGTTCTCTTATCATAAACTACAACTATAAAACTTTATTTCAAACATAGCATTTTCTTATTCCAAACTATTCCAACGACTCATCAATCCATTGTAAATATTTTTCAAAACCTTCAACAATAGGTAACGCTATTATTTCGGGAACCTCATAACTATGCAGCTTTCTTACTTCATCTATTAACTTCCCAATTTTAGCTTTAACAGTCTTAACAATCATCAGTACTTCACGTGATTCTTCAACCTTACCTTCCCACCAATAAATCGAAGACACGTTGTCAACGATATTTACACATGCTGCAAGTTTCTTTTCAACAATATTTCTTGCTATACTCTTAGCTTCACTTAGCGAGGGAGATGTAATTAAAACGACCATATATTTACCATTACTACTCATTTAAACATACACCCCCGTAGTTTAACCATAATTCACCTGTTTCACCAAATTTAACATTTAAAACGCCAGTATCATGCAAATAAACTACATAGTCTTTGACATCACTAATTCTCAATTTAAGCTCTTTAGAGATCTTCATTAAAATTCCTGACGTAATAAGTGGAATCCATTGAGGACTATATCCTATCTTATTATGTACATGATTAACGTATTTTGATGCTTCAAAGCAAAGCTTTCTCACGAACATGTTGGCCTCAATATTTATTACTAGCTTATACTTACACTTTAGTTTCTTAGAGAATTTTCTAAAAACAGAATATTCGCAAAATACTCCATCATCGGTTAGTATGTATTCAAAACCGTCAAACATGAACTTAGGCGGTAAAAGTAACTTTTCTGCATGACTTCTACCTTCATTTTCAAAAACAATTCTTATTCCAGAGTACTTAACTAAAACACCACCTTTCATTTTCTGAGCTATCTTGTTAAGAACATATTTTACATTAATTCCTTCTTTAGCCATTTTCTCAGAGTACTTTTCCAAGATTTCTAAATACTTTCTCTCTTCTTCAGTAACTTTGTCTAAGCAATCAATTAATTTTACCAGCAATATTAATCACTAACTTAGTCTTTGAAAGGAGAAAGAATTTAAAGTTTTGTTGTGGAACAACAATAGGGTAGGTAATTTAGATTATGATAGGAACAACGATAAGAGAATTGAAAACTACGCTTAATAAGTATGTTGATAAAGACTACTATCTCCTATGGGCTTTTGAGGAAAGTAGAATTAAAGGAGCTAATTATGTAGAGTTCTTCTTTTCAATAAAACCTGTAGTTTCAATAGTTATTGAACAAAACATTATCGAACCGGAATCAATAATTATTCATGGAGTTAAGGTTTATGTAAGAAAGGATGATGTTCCTGATGAACATTTGAAATGGAATGATATAGTCAAGATTATTCGCGAGAAATTTCTAAACTACAAGAACACAGAGGTTTTTAGGGAGGGCGAAGACTACATATACATTATCTTAGGGTCTAAAAGCATAAATAACTTACATTCAACAATAGAGTACGTTAGAGAAGCATTAGGGAAAGTAGGTTTTAAAATTTCTAAGAAACTTATAGGTT
>Ga0180301_10004056_pt1 | contig 11337 bp, 8 predicted proteins | sample GuaBasSediGuay16_FD_121797 | JGI IMG/M metagenome (GOLD analysis project Ga0180301, IMG submission 121797) | Subseafloor sediment microbial communities from Guaymas Basin, Gulf of California, Mexico - Guay16, Core 4569-2, 12-15 cm | ecosystem: Environmental > Aquatic > Marine > Hydrothermal... | reverse complement strand
GCCATATACTGCATGTGGAGTATTTCTCGAGAGGTGTGAGGAGCTGGAGGTTAAGGGGCCTGTAATACTCATATGCCCGAAGAGGATCGTGGAGTCGGCGAGAGAATCGGCTAAAGCCTTAGGAATTTATGAGGAGGAGGCGTTCAGACATCTACTCAAGGCTACGGTGATTCATGAGCAAGTTCACGCCTATGCGTGGCGTAGATCGCGAGGCGCGACCTACAGGAGCTATAACAGGGACCCACGCGCCAGGGTAGTGGAGGAGTTCATAACACAATACACGGCCTGGAGCCACCTAAGCAGGAAGGGCAGAATACTACTAGCCCATCAAGCAGAGACGCAACCCCTGGAGTACAGGACTTGGAGACTAATGACAGCCGCTAGGCACCCACACAAGCTAAGGTCCTTCATCCTAGCCTACCTCTGGTCCAGCGGTCGCATTGATGTGGTGAGCGAACCCCTTAGGCCGTACCTAGACGAGATCCTAGTCTATTATCGCCTCCTCTACCGCATCCCCCCATGGCGCATGTACACGTACCTTCTATCTAGGCAACAGATAGATAAGCTAGAGCAGATACTGAGCGACCTGGCTTTTGCGCTCTTGACGACAGTACTGTAGTACAGCAGCTTGATGAAGGGAGCTAAGCTCTTCACTAAGGTTAGAACCTCGCTATCCTCGCGTTTTGCTACATGCGTTGTTGATTAGCGCTGCAACTTCTTTCAAGTACTCATTTAGTAGTTCTAGGAATCCTTCCATGTCGCCTAGCGCAACACTTCCCTCTGGGATAGTTACTGAGCAGCACTTAATGGATATCTGGTAAGGCCAGCCGTGCGCCAACGCGTTTCTAAGACGCCAGCATGGGTGCTCCCTAAGTCTCTCGTATTTCCTCTCAAGACTCTTCAACTTCTCCTCAGCCTCCCCGAGCCCAAACAGAACCGCTATTTTACGCAGCTCTTTAAAACTCGTGTCGCTCAAGAGGAGACCGAGCTTCTCAACCTCAGGACGCGCATGAAGGATACTTGAGATGCCTAAGCTGTCAAGTGAGTGTTCAATACAGTCTAGGAGCCACATCATCAACGCGGCTGTAGAGGCATCGGCAGCAGCTCGCGAGTAGTTAGCAAACAAGACAATGCTGCTTTCAAACATGTCAACGTCCTTGGAGGAGCAGGCCTCACGCGCCCTCTCCAGAGCCTTCTCAGCCTTCTTCAAAAGTTCAAACGGCCTACGTTTAATCGCTTGCCTAATCTGCTCAACCTGCTCCTTTCTCTTAAGAAGATCCTTAATAAACTGTTTAATTGCTGCCTCTCTATAAAAATCCTGATAGGAACGGTAGACTTCCTTAACAAGATCTACAGGCTCGATGAAGTATACGCCTTCACGTTCCTCATGCTCGATACAGCATCACCCTCTTTCAAGTATTTACTGTGTACATTATCCACCCGAATTAGGTCGATATAAGCCGATCCTCAAGAAATAAGGGCAATTTACAGGGTATCTACAAGAGGTAATATGCTATACTATAAGAGTAGTACATTACATAGCTTCCTCACAAATTTCGGAAGGGATTGCAGACTGACGGAGGCTACTCTACGTCCTCTATACCGAATTATGTATTGTTTTTCACCCTGCCTCCCCATTCATCTGTACCTCATCAAGGAGCTGTAAAGCCCTACGTAACCTCCTCATAGAGCACGACCTAACACCTCCCTGGGGAAGCTACTCTTGTAAGCTAGATATATCTCATATTGTTCGTAATATTAAACCCTCTTACGAGGATGAAGGGCTTATTAACAAATCCCTTCTAAGACCAAGTTTTATCTCATACGCGAGGAGTAGGCGTTCCATCTCCCTATAGTTAGGATATTTCTGCGAAATACACTTCCAGAACTTAGCGTTATGTTTTGGCTCTATGATATGGCACACTTCATGGTATATGATGTAGGCTACTAGATCCTCAGGCAGGTATTTTGCTGCCTTGTTTAGCGTAAGCGTTCCTTTAGCGCTACAGCTAGCCCAGCGCGACTTCATTTTCCGCAGTACTAGCCTACACGGGTTCATTCCCAGGACTTGCCGAGTAGCCTCTTCTAGGAGTTTTTGAGCAAGCTCCCTAAGCTCCCTTGTGCTCCTCTTAGCAAGCTTTATCTTCTTGGAGAGCTCGACTGCCTCGACCAGCTCTGAATGTCTCCTTTCTATCCACTCTTTATGCCTCTCCAGCAACTTATACGCCTCTTCCTCGCTCAGCCCCTGAGGAAGCGTAACTAGCAGCCCCCAGGTCCTCACTTCTAGCTTGGGCTTCGATAGGCTACCATACCTAACGACTATCCTCCACTTGCTAGGAAGGCTCAACGCTCCGCACCCCCTCCAGAATAGCGTTTATAAGCTTCTTCGCTCTATCGACCGGTATTCCCACGCGCTTCGACTCGCGGAGAATAGTAAACGCCACCCTCCTTTTAACTTCGCTTACTAAGGCTGGGTTAGAACTCCATCCCGGAACATCTATCAGATCCTTGACGGCGCTCATCAGCCTTCTAGTTACCTCTAGGGCTCTCCTCTCGCTGAACCCATAGCTCTTAAGAGTAAGGTATACGCCGTACTCCCTCCTGTCGAACCCAAGCTTTCTCTGCTCCTCCCTTAGACCATATATTTCCCGCCAGATACTCTTGGCTTCCTCGTAGAGCTCCAGACTTGTTTTAAGCTTCCTCTTCCATGCCTCGAGAATTTTCTCGATCTTGTCCGATAGGGAGACGTATACTGGGTCGTTCCTGCTGTAAAGAGCGAATCGGGTGAGTCCCAGCAGAAGGGTGGAGGCCTTTTCTTCAACACTTACCTCTCTGCTTTCAATGAACTTCTCGAAGAAGGAGCGGTCAATACTTATCGGGGAGAACTCCGCCTCCTTCTCTACTATGCGGAGGGCCTTGCCTACGGCCTCGATAGTCTTCCTGTAATACCTGTCGGCGAGCTCCTCTTCGGGGCTACTTCCGATGAGGTTCTTCACGTAGTACGTATAAATCTCAGCTACCCACTTGTACTCAGTCGTCTCCCCCCGCTCTAGCTTAGGGGCTATAAGCTCATACAATTTCCTAAGAACCCTGTAGTTTTCTAGAAACTCTCGTTCCTTCTCTTTATCTCTAGCGAGGTTTCCGGCTATAATTTTTATACGTGAAATAAGCTCTCTTTCCTCTGAGACTTTGGGCCGAGGCCCAACGATGTCTATTAACCGTTTTAACCTCTTCCTGAACTCTTCTAGGATGGCGTCTACATCGAAGACCGCGCCCTTGAGGTCTTCACTCTCGTACATGTTGAAAGCCCGCTCTAGCTCGTCGAATATGCCCACGAAATCTATGATAAGGCCATACTCCTTCACGCCTTTATAGGGCCTGTTTACCCTAGCGATGGCCTGTAGAAGCCTATGGCCTTTGAGGGGCTTATCCAAGTACATGGTTTGTAGTATCGGCGCGTCGAAGCCGGTGAGCAGCATGTCGGTAACTACGAGTATCCGGGGATTGTCCTCCGTTCTAAACTTCTCAATTATCCTATGTACCGCGTCCCTCGGGTCTGTTACGCGGAACCTCTCCATAAGCTCTCTCCTGTACTCCTCGATAACCTCCTCCCTCTCCTGGCTTTGGAAGGTCATGACGACTTCGCTGTACTCGCTAGGCAGGTAGCGGTCTAAAGCCCTCTTATATAGCACGCAGGCCTTCCTGCTAGCTGCGACAACCATAGCCTTAAACTTGCCATCCACGTTTTCCTTGAAGTGCCGGGCAATGTACCTGGCAACTCTGTCGATGCGCTCCTCGTTCTCCAGGAACACCTTGAACTTGCGTACGTCTAGCTCCCTGCCCACCCGCCTTTCAACTATTCTCCTAACCTCTACCGGTAGCTCGTCGAACTCCGACTCCAGGAACTCGTCGAGCAGTTGCCTGTCAAGCTTGTAGTCGAACGGGCCTGGCTGATACGCTATCCTAACCGTGTAGCCGTCCTGGATAGAGTCGAGGATGAAGTACTTATCGAGGTACAGCTCGTCGGGCGGGCTGAACTTCGCAAAGGTATTCTTCAGGGGATTCCTCCGGGGAACAGGTGTTCCGGTAAAGGCGAAGTAGTTGGCTTTCCTCAGGAGCCTCATCATCTGCTCGGCAAGCACGCCGTATTGAGTCCTGTGTGCCTCATCGACCAGGACCACGACGTCCATCCTATTCCTTATCGAGTGCGGGTTGACCCGAGACACAGCCCTAAGCATTTTCTCAAGCTCCTCAAACTCACTTGGCAGAAACTTCTGGACGGTTACGACAAAGATTCCAGGCTCTCCCCTATAGTCGTTATAACTGAGTACTCTCTGAAGCCTCTCAATCTTATCTACGAGCTTAGGCCTAACTTCTGGGCCTAGATCCAGCTTGGTGAGGTTCTCGTAGTAGAGCTGGTTCTGCAACTCTATGCGGTCAACTACGAAGAAAATTGTGGGGTTCTCCAGTAGCCAGTAGAGCTTCATGGCAGCGAAGATCATCGTAAGAGTCTTACCGCTACCCTGCCAGTGCCATACAAGCCCCCTATCCTTGTCCTCAACGCCTCTAAGCCTCGCTAATACACGCTCCACAATCTTGTTGGCAGCTCTGTACTGCATGTACCTGGCTAGAACCTTAGTCTCACGCCCCTCCTCCATCCTGAAATAGGTGTAGAACCTTAAGAAGTCGAGGAGCCTCTCAGGCCGAAACAGCTCAATAGTTGAGTCGATGGAGTCTAGTCCTTCCTCCTTCCACTCGTAGATAACAACCTCCTCGGGCCTAGTCCAAGGAACTATGGGGAAGTAACGGGCAACGGCTTCAACAGCGACACCTACCTGAACGTACTTGTAGAGCTCCGGCACAGCCTCCTCATAGCGCTTAACCTGGAGGAAGGCGTCGCGCCAAGAAACCCCGGGATCTGTAGGATTCTTAACTTCAATGCTGACTAGAGGGATGCCATTAACATAGAGGAGAATATCGTTCCGAATAGTACCTCTACCAGTATGAGTGACCTGACTGGAAACGATAAACTCGTTTCTACCAGGATTAACATAGTCTATGAGCTTAAGCCTAGCCGAAGTACGAGTCTCGCGAAGCTTAACTGGAACACCGAACTTCAGATACTCCAAGACCTCTCGGGCACCCCTAGGCCCATAACTCCTACCCTCAAGAAGGGAAACAGCCTCTGCAACATCCTCGTCAGAAGCTATGGGGTTAAACTCCTTAATCTTACGCCTTAAAACATTGTACAAAAGAGGCTTATCCGGCCCAATACGACTGAGACTGGAGCTATCAATGTACTTCCAGCCACGCTTAACCAACCCATCAATAATGTAGTTCTCAAGCCCTACCTCTCTAACCACAGAAATCACCTAGTATCCTTGACTAGACTTCGAGTGTTGCTAGCATTAACCACCTCAACTTTAACACGGACTCTGCCGGTAAGCAGAAGATTCATCAATCCTCTTTTGAGTTTTTCAAGTTTCTCTTTACGCTTGAATTCAAGTGTAATCCAATTATCAATGCTATTTAGAATATTGTAGATAATCTGTTGTTCATTAATCGGTGGTAAAGGAACATATAGATTGCTAAGAGATGATTGAGTGATTAGTGAATAACCTCCAGCGGCGCTTCTAACCGCAATTTTATCTAAACGAAGATATTGCAGATAATAATAGTAAAATGGTGAATAGACCTTACGGTTATTATTAGGCACAGCATAAATGGCGTTATCACTAATCCACATTTTACCAGAGGCAAGGTATACTTTTCCAGCACTTCCCTTACCTACTCTAGCTATTATGATGACGTTTTCTAAATTTATCATTGGTTTATTAGTATATCCCTGTAAAAATCCTGCACCATATATAGGAACAACACCTTTTTCTTTTACTATTTCAGGTCTCTTTCCATTTTTAAATATAAAGATTGATCCTAGCTTAACGATATTCCATTCTATTGGTATTTTTCCTATTGGTGTTTGTTTGTATTCTTTGTGTCCTATCCCCTTGGTTAGGAGTTCCTGCATTAGGGCTTTCCTAAGCCTCTCCAGCCTTCCTATAAGCTCCTCAGTCTTCTCAATAGCCCTATCAACACTAGAAAGAACCTCAGCAACACCCCACTGCTCAGCCAAAGAAGGAAGAGGAATATGTGCATTTCTAACTATTTGTGCAGTAAGATTGGGCTGTGTTGTTAACTTTGCATATTTTTGCCATTGTGGCTTAAAATATTGGAACCAGTAGTAAAGATACTCTACATATGTTTTTTCACTAGGAATTATACCAAGTATAGCTTGATTCGTTGCGACTTCAATCTTATTTATAGCAACTTCTCCCATGCTTCCATACATTGCCAATAGTAGAGAGTTTTTCGGTATTATCCAAGCACTTGAATTCTTCAAACCAAGCTTTGAAATTGTAGTTTTAGTACAATTCAGGTACTTACTTGCCGATGTTATATCCTCTATTTTAACAAATGGGATGCCTCCATTCCAGTATTCCTTTATACTTACCTTAGGTGTACCCCCGGCCTTTATCTTAAGGGATACTTTTTGTAACTTAGTAATATCCCATTGCTTTGGTATTTTTCCTATTGGTGTTTGCTTAAAATCGGTCTCTTTGTAGAAACCTGTAATCTTAACAGTTAAACTTGAGAGAGTGGCTTTAGTAGTCTCAATGGTTTTTGGTTCTTGCTTTGTATTTCTTAGAAATTCATCCAGCGTCCTTATTGACACTTTTCTCACCTTTTGTTGGCTTGTATTATTTGCTGTATGTATTGTAGTGCTCTGGTTCTGGCTTCCTCTGCTTGGCGGTGGATTTCCAGTAGTTCTTGTAGCTCTTTTTCGAGATCTATTTCCTCTGTTTCGATTGGTGGGGTTACGTAGAGTGTTACGTTTAGGTTGTAGTCGTTTTCCCGTATCTCTCTTAGGTCTACTATACGGGATACGCCCTCCTCCTCTCTGTACTCTCGATATATGCTCGCTATCTTCTGAATGTGGTCTCTGCCTAGCCTGTTTAGTCTCCTGACTTCGGGGTGGGGCTCGTATAGCTGGGAGGCGTTTATGAACAGTATCTTGCCTTTCCTCTCGGCGGGCTTATTCTTGTTGAATATTAGGATGGCTCCGGGAGCCCCTGTATTGTAGAATAGTTTTTCGGGGAGTAGGAGTACTGCCTCGATTAGGTCTCTGTCAACTATCTTGCTTCTAATGGATTTTTCCCTGCCGCCTCTAAAGAGTGCCCCGTTGTCTATCACTATTCCTACTTTGCCGTCGAGCTTGGCTGCCGCCAGCATGAGCTGTATCCAAGCCCAGTCCGCAGTCGTGCTAGGGGTGTAGCCGTACCTGTATATCTGGCGGTACTTCTCGTTCTTCTTGAGCACTTGTTCGTTGTAGCCGTCCTGGTTCCAGGGTGGATTAGCTATAACTATATCGTATTCGCCTAGCCCGAACTTGGGATAGAGGAGCGAGTCGCCAACGACTATCTCGTGATTTCTTATGTTGTGGATGTACATGTTCATCTTAGCGAGCGCAGCGGTTTTGGCATTGACCTCTTGGCCAAAGAGGAATAATTTATCAGCTTCCTCTCTACCAAATTTTTCTTCTACATACTTATATGAAATTATCAGCATGCCCCCACTGCCAGCAGCTGGGTCCAGCACCTTGTCGCCTGGCTTGGGCTGTAGCATTTCTACTAGGAGGCGGATAACTTCTCTAGGCGTGTAGACTTCACCCTCCTTAGCCTTCTCGGGAGCAAACATCATTAGGAGCCACTCGTAGGCGTCGCCGAGAATATCTGGCGGCGTATCCATTAATGGAACCGAATCAAACAATTCTACCAACTGGCGCAGTATCTCGCTGTTCTCTCTGCTTGAGGCGAATTGATGGAAGTCGAAGTTATCGAATATCGGCCTTAGTGGCGGGTTAAGCTCTCCCAGCTTGCGCAGAGCCTCGGAGAAGTACCTGTGCAGCTCTCCCTTGTGCTTAACTATATTGTCCCAGAGGTATTCCTCAGGTATCTGAAACTCGTGGAAATACTCCTCCCTCGCCAGCTCCTTCGCCTCCTCCGGGCTGTAGCCCTCCTCCAGCAACTGCTTGTAGGTTCGCTGAAACTCGATCTTCCACTGGTCGCTAATCTTCTTGTAGAAGAGGAGGACGAGTATGAAGGAGTAATCGACGCGAGTCCTTATCAAATCGGCGGCTTTCTTCAAGATGCTCTCTAAGTCGCCCCGAGTCACTGGTATAGGGCGAAGAGAGTAGATCTTCCTTTTGGGGTTATCTGGGTCAAGAGCCACTATAACCAGGTTGTGGCGGCGCAGATTACTGAGAAGCGTGATTACGCTATCCACAGGGCGTTCAAGAACTCTAGAAGCATCGTCAACCGTGAACGGCTTCTCGCCGAAATGAGCGCGAAGCTTGATGTAATCGTTAAGCATCCATCTTGGAAGAGTGTTAGGCACCTAACTCACCTCAATTTATAGTTAGGTGAACCATTATAAGTTTTACTCTTAGTCAAGACGCGTCAAGGTGCTATTTTCGCAAGTAACATCGAACAGCTAAATCCTCGGACCCCGAAGCCTTGATAGTTTTCCCTCTCTTCACGAGTTTTCGCTTGGAGCCTATCGGCGGAGCTGGTGTCCTCCACGTTTATGTGTCGTATGCTTTATAGATTGAGCTTGCCTTCCTTATAGTCGATCGCGAGGCGGGCGCATGTTACTCCGAGTTTCTCTATCATCTTCACGAGCACGCCAGCCTCTACATAGCTGTAGTCGAAGAGCGCTCGCGACAGCATGTCCACGATGCACACCTTCTCGCCCGGCGGCAGCCGCTTCAAGAGCTCCACTAGAGGTCCCTCAGCCACCTTCTCACCTTTCTCCATGCCAGCGGGGTAGAGCCCGCCTTCACGCGTCAGAACGTATCTGGCGTCACCGGGTATGGGGGGTTGCCCGTAAATCCTGTAGCGGGCCACGTTTCTCCGGCCCTTCTAGGCCTTTTATAGCTAGTGTTCCTTAAGGACGACGGTCAGGGGGGTATGGAAGCTGCTGATAGGCCATATGGCCGTCTATCCGTCAAGAAGCAAAGCTTACAGATACCCCGAGGAAAGGCGTGGGAAAGGTGCTGCGGAAGCCATAATAGCCTTATGAAGGATGCTGAATACGAGGCTCCATGGAGGAGCTGGAGAGGCTTAAGAGCCCGCTGGTCTCCCGGCTTCTCAAGAGGTTTTGGCGATCTTATCATCACGGCAGTTATAAAGCATGGCGCGAGAAGAGATTGAGAGCACACGAGTACAACTCTCAGTGGATCAGGCCGGAGAGCATAAGAGAGCTAAGCGACGAGGAGCTCTCAGATAGGTTTGAAAACTATTACCGTGGCGGTGAGGGTAGGCAAAGCTTCAACCAGGTGTGGAGGGATAGGATAATCCGCAATATAGGGAAGTTTAGAGAAACGCTACTATACCTTTTAGACGAGGAGATCCCGTTAAGAACGCGCTTCGACGAGGTGGTAGAGAGAGGGGGAAGGCACCACATTGAAGGCGTTGGCAAAGGGCTCGCATCCGCGCTCCTAATGGACTTCAACATTGAGAAATACTGTCTCTGGAACAACAAGACCATAATGGGGCTGGGGAAATTAGGGGAACTCGTCGGCGCTACACTCGTAGCTAAGAGGGGGACAGCCGGGGAGAGGTACGAGAAGACCCTAAAGGTTTTAAGGTTTCTTAGAGACGAGGTAGAGCCCAGCCTGAACCTAACGTACGACGATGTCGACGCCTTTCTGCACTGGATCTCATCTGAAGAGGAGGGGATTAAAGCGTTCAATGAGGTAGCCGGATTAGATCGAGAGGAGCTGGAGATACCTTCTCCCGAGGAAAGGTACATCTCGCGAGTCCTATACGAGAATTTTGATACGATCCTCGGAGAGAAGTTCAACTTGAAGCTGTATACCGAAGACCCTGATAACGAGCCCGTAGAGTATCCTACCGAGGTTGGACGGATAGATTTGTTGGCCGTCGAAAAGGATACTGGAAATTACGTGGTGATAGAGATAAAGAGGAACCCCGATCCCAGCGTCATCGGACAAATCATGAAGTACATGGGATGGGTTAAGGAAAACTTGGCTGGAGATAAGGAAGTCAAGGGGATTCTATTAGCCGACAACATTGGAAAGAAATTAAGATATGCGCTAAAGATGGCGGGGAACATAAAGCCGCTGCTATACCGTTTTTCCTTAACCATAGAGGAGCCAGAAATCTAGCAGAAATTGAAGACGCGTTTTCAAAAGCGGCGTAGTGTCCAGGGACGGAAAGGATGTCCTGAAGCGGGTGATCACCTCGATGAGGGTCTCCCGCAACTTCCTATCCCATAGGGTTGACCTCTTCCCCGACTCAGGAGAGGCGTTAATGCTCCTAGGGGGAGCCTTTAGCCTAGCCAGACTAATGCTCTCCATCAGGGCTCAGGACACAAACTCTGGGTACTCGCCCTGAAGGTCCTAAGGGTCAGGGCCTAGGCCAGACCTCAACCGTTACTACCGCAGTCCAGTTACCTATGTTGGCTAGCTTCTGCACCGTGAGCTGTGGCCTGTAGGGGTGGTCAGGCTTCAACTCGAAGGGCTTAGGCTCTATCCAGTAGCTCCCGCCGGACAGGTAGACTTTAGGCCCGCCGTAGGCTGGCTTGCACTTGCATACTCCGGTGCCCCTACCGTTGAAATAGATGACGTAGTCGTAGCTCCCCCGCTGGCCCGCCTCCTTGACGCCGTAGACCGCGTAGCCGTAGGGGGAGACAGCCACCACTATTCCTCCCTGGTACGGGACCTCGATGGGCGTGAAGCCCGTGTAATTCAGGATCTCTGCCGAGAAGACGTGGACCTCCACTGGCACGCTACCAGAGCTTGAGTCGACTAATAAGCTGGATCCCTTCCTGATAATCATTAGGTTCGCTGGGTATTCTACCCTCAAGGCAAAGCCTACGTCTGGGAACATCTCCCTGAGCTCGCCGTAGTCTGCTACTCCAGCCTCTAAGGCCGCTACTATGGCGTCAGCCCTGGACCTCAGCTTTAACATCTTGAGGCTCGTGTAGTAGTCCACGTCCACCCTGGGTGCCGCGTACATCAGCAGGCTCAGGGCTATCGAGAAGACTACGACCGACGCTACGGCGTCCACCAGGTCCACCTACACCACCGCCGAGAAGAGTATCGTCGAGAGGGCCAGGAGGAGGAACGTGAAGCTCCACTTGAAGCCAGCGCCCACGTGGTTCTCGCCCATCTTGCCGCTCAGGAGGCCCAGTATGAACGCGCTGATCACGGTCCCCACGTAGACCGTGTCTGCCAGCTGGGGCACCTGCTCCGGG